>Ga0181587_10000850_pt1 | contig 25382 bp, 22 predicted proteins | sample 071ome_27_FD_132463 | JGI IMG/M metagenome (GOLD analysis project Ga0181587, IMG submission 132463) | Coastal salt marsh microbial communities from the Groves Creek Marsh, Skidaway Island, Georgia - 071409AT metaG (megahit assembly) | ecosystem: Environmental > Aquatic > Marine > Intertidal... | reverse complement strand
GTCTGAGCGCTCATCTCGGTGGACCACCTCTGAATATCAAACGAAACGACCTGACGGGCTTGGCCATGGGCGGCAACAAGACGCGCATGTTTGAGTTTGCTCTGGCCGATGCGCTGCACAAAGGAGCCGATACAGTCGTCGCCGGGTCGGCCGTGCAGAGCAACTACTGTCGTCAACTGTCGGCTGCCTGCGCCAAACTCGACTTAGAACTGCACCTCGTATTACGCCCCGTGCGGCCCGTCGACAAGATCGATCAACAGGGCAACAACCTGCTGCAGCGTCTACTCGGTGCGCACGTAACGGTTATACGGGAGTACGATCACGCCGCACAGCAAGAGGCGATCCAGGCCAAGATCGCCGAGCAGGAAGCTCTGGGCAAGAAGGTATACTGGCCGCGACAAGCCGACACCGTTGACCTCGACGCTATTGCCTATGCCGAATCGGCCTTGGAGGTGGTCCAGCAGTGCCGCGCACTCGATATAGATCCTTCTCATTTCTACCTCTGTGCGCTAGATACAACGCAGGCCGGCGTAGGCCTTGGACTATCTTTCCTGCAAAACGACATGCACGTTCGGGGCATCTGCCCCATGGACGACGTGCCGCAGCGACGGGAAGAAATGGCACACATTGCCAACAGCGGTGCCAAGCGCTTGGGACTGGACCTCGAACTGTGCGGCAGCGATTTTGACAACGACGACTCATTTGTCGGAGAGCGATACGGCATCCCGAGTCCGGCCGGGCTCGAAGCACTGCGCACCGTTGCACGCACGGAAGGCATCCTGCTCGATCCCGTCTATACGAGCAAGGCCATGGCCGCGCTCTTTCAAGATATACGAGCTGGAAAACTCGATGCCGATCGGCCCGTGGTCTTTTTGCATACCGGCGGCAATCCAGCTCTTTTTGCCTATGCGGCCGACGTGCTGGACAGCTAATCCGCAGAAGAAAGATGCCTGAGCACCCACAGCCGTTCGAATTACGGCTCCTATAGACGGTTTATTGATGGACGCACTCTTCCTCGTATTGGCCTCTTTTTTCACCTCAGCTCTGACCGCCGTAATTGGCGTGGGTGGCGGTATGCTGCTCATTTCACTCATGCCCGGTGCGATACCCATTGCAGCCATAGTACCAGTGCACGGTGCCGTCCAGTTGGTGTCTAACTCAAGTCGCGTGCTCTTGGGTATTCGACATATAGAATGGTCCATATTCTGGCCGTTTCTAGGCGGAGCCGGCATAGGCGCATGGGCCGGGGCACCGCTCGTGCAACATTTACCCACCCAATATATGCCGCTCTTACTGGGTCTTTTCATTTTGATCTTCACTTGGTTACCCAAACGCGAAAAGTCTTTCCGTCTACCCGGTCACTTTGCCCTCATGGGCGCAACGCAAACGTTCATAGCGCTCTTTGTCGGCGTCTCAGGACCGCTTACCAACGCATTCTTGCTGCGCGAGGCGCTGCCCCGAGACCGCCTGGTCGTTACGCACGGCCTGTTAATGACGGCCACGCACGCCCTCAAAATGCTGGCCTTCATATTCATGGGATTTGCCTTTGCGCCCCATGCGTTGCTTATTGCAGCTATGTCCGTATCCGTAATTCTCGGCTCCTATGCCGGCACTTTTTTGCGTGGACGCGTGCCCGAAAAAATCTTTCGCATCGCGCTAAAAGCGCTGATTACGATATTGGCCCTTCGCATGATTTTCCAATTTATTCTGGGAGTCTATATATGAACGAGCTACAGCAGTCTATAATGGAGATTGAGGTCTACGGTTTTACCCTGTTGGAGAACGTACTGAGCAGCGAAGACGCCGCTGAAATGCGCGAAGCGTTGATCCGCTGCGAACGCGAGGTCGGCACTGAGCATCGGCATCGCGGCGCGGCGCGTCACGTTTCTAATTTACCCGTGCTCGACCGCGTATTTCATCCGTGCATAGACCATCCCCGCGTGCTGCCTATTCTCGAACATTTTCTCGACCGGTCGCTGATCTTGGGCAGCCTTAACTCGCGCATCGTACGCCCCGGCGACGGCTATCAGGATCTCCACAGCGATATCCCTGGCACCATGCTCAATATGGTCACGCCCGTCATGATGAATACCGTGTGGATGCTCGACGATTTCTCTCCGGAAATTGGCGGCACGCGCGTCGTACCAGGCTCGCATCGCAGCGGACTGGTCACGCCCCCAGAAGACTTTGACGTTAAGCACGAAATACAGCCAACAGCACCGGCCGGATCGGTCATCGTATTTAACGGACAGTGCTGGCACGGCGGTGGCGCGAACACGAGCGATCGCAATCGCCACGCGCTCTTTGGACACTACCGCAAACACATGCTGCTCTTCCAACTAGACCCCCACGACGGCTTCCCACCCGAGTGGTTTGACGGCCTGACGCAGCGCCAGAAAGAGCTCATGCGCATGACGCACGGGCAGGGCTTAGGCGAAAAGCACGCCGCCGACGCGCACTTCTAAAAGCCTGCGCCCGCTGCGTGCCGTCCAGTCCGTGCAGCAAGCAATATGCGGGATAGGGCGACATAGATTCCAATCCAAACCGGAGAAATCTATGTCGCCAGCCTGCACATCTTCAGCCCAATGGCTTCTGCGATCCCGCATATCACTCAGCAGCCCGATGACCATTCAGTTCACATTTATCGACCCAGGACCGCTGCGCGACGGCGAACTCGAATTAGTTCTGGAACGCACAGAGCTGTGCAACGAGCGCATGAGCAACGCGCCTTGCTACACGTTTACAATGCGCCACCGTCCAGACGGACGACGCGCAGGATATATTGATGCGCGTATCGGGGAAACCGAACTGCTCGTCTACTACGCAGGCCACATTGGCTATAGGGTAGAACCCCCCTTTCGCGGACGCCGTTTTGCCGCGCGTTCATGCCGTCTGATCTTATCCCTGTTCAAAGCGCACGCTATCAATCCGGTGTGGATCACCTGTAATCCAGACAATGTGCCCTCCCGAAAAACGTGCGAACGACTCGGTGCCGAGATGGTAGAAATCGTCGACCTACCCGCCGACACCGACATGTATCGCTATGGAGAACGGCGCAAATGTCGCTACCGGTTGGACCTGTAGGACGAGGACCTCTACCAATCTGCCGAGAAACGCAAACCCACAAACGCGGCTCCGAGATTGAGTATGTATAAAAAACCCGTGCAATAGCGCATTCTGGACGGAATGACCCTGCGAGGATAGATTTCTTGCGTTTGCCGCACAGGCAAATTGGAAAGTTTTGCACCAACTTATTTGATAAGAGGCTAGCGCAATGTACCAGACTACACCCGATACCATCAGCGACGAGACGATCAGCCAGTTTAAACAGCGCGGATTTATAAAGATTCCCGGCGTCATATCCAAGGAAGAAGCCGCTCACTTTCACGATGCGGCGCTGGAGGCCAGCGCGCGCGTGGATCAGGGGCGCGACCGACCCGTTTTCAGTCAGCACGTCAACGTTTGGCGCGAGGATGAAACCATGCGTGCCCTGACGCTGCACAAAAACGTCGGTGGCGTTGCCCAGCGCCTAGCCGGTGTGCCTATGCGCCTCTGGCACGACCACATTCTCATCAAACAACCCAACAACCAAGTAGCGACTGAGTTTCACCAAGACCAGCCCTACTGGCCGCACGCCCATTCGCCCAACGCGCTCTCGGCGTGGATTGCCCTGTGCGACGTTCCCGTTGAACGCGGCTGCATGAGCTTTATTGCCGGCTCCCATCAACACACTGACCTAACGGCCCAAAACCTACTTGACGGGCGCGATCTGTTCGGAAAGTGTCCTGACTTAGAGTATGAGGAGCGCGTAACGCTGCCGCTTAAAGCGGGCGACTGCACCTTCCACCACGCCCGCTGCGCGCACATGGCCGTGCCCAACCAGACGGATAGACCGCGGGTTGCACACGTCGTGATTTTTATGGACCAAACGACGACTTACGTGGAGAAAAATCACGTCGTAACCGATCCGCTCGACTTACAAGAGGGACAGCGCATCGAAGGCGAGCTATTCCCGGCCGTGTGAGGGCACTTTCCCTTGGCACGCAAAGATATACGAACGATTTCCATATACTGCGCAGCGTGTAAAGCGCTTCTGTACAAGTACCGCAAGGGCGGACGAGGAGGCCTAGTAAAGTGCCTAGTCGAACGCATCACTGAGGACCATACGGCAGGCGATTGCACCTGCCCTCAGTGCGGTCAGGCATTTGCCCGCCAGCGCATGATGGAGGGCAAACCCGCGCATAAGATCATACAGGGCAAGGTCTTTACCAAAGGCATGTCACGCAAGTAAGCGCGGATTCGAGGCATAGCCCCCCCATAATGGGTTCTACAAATCTCTGGCGGAACGGTTGGGCAAACGTATATTTAGCCCTTCTGGCACGTGCGAACTGACTGTATTTCAAACTTTTTGCCTACACCCAACTTATGGAGTCCTTTAGAATGAGCGATTACTTTGTCTACATTGGCACCTACTCAAACGGAGGCAGTGAAGGGGTCTACGTTCAGCGCTTAGATATGGAAAGCGGTACCCTATCGCCGATTAGTGCCCACGGCGAGATTGAGAATCCCTCTTTCCTCGACCTCTCACCCGATCGCCAATTCCTGTATGCCATAGGCGAGGTCGGTCAGGTGGACGGACGACCGGGCGGAGCCATTGGTGCCTATGCCATTGACTCATCTAGTGGCACGCTCACGCATCTAAACACTGAATCGACCGTGGGCCCCGGTCCCTGCCACGTCAGCGTAGATGCGACGGGGCGCTACGTGCTCGTAGCCAATTACGGTGGCGGCAGCGTGGCCATCCTGCCCGTGCGAGATGATGGTTCGCTCGGCGAAGCCAGCGACTTTGTCCAGCACGAGGGCTCCAGCGTCAATCCGAATCGCCAGGGCGAACCGCACGCTCACTCGATCATGGTCTCTCCCAACAATACGCACGCCTTTGCGCCCGATTTGGGCATGGATAAAATTGCGATATACCAGATCGACCACGGTAGCGGCAAGCTGGCAGCCGGCGCACAGCCCTTTATGGACGTGGATCCCGGAGAGGGACCGAGGCACTTCGACTTCCATCCCAACGGTCCATACGCCTATGTCATCAACGAACTGGGAAATACGATTGTTTCATACGACTACGACGCCGAGGCCGGCACGCTAGCGGCCACCGGTTCCGTTTCGACGCTGCCCGAAGATTTTGACGGCACCAGCCACACGGCCGACATCCACGTCCATCCCAACGGAAAGTTTCTCTACGGTTCCAACAGAGGGCACGATAGCTTGGTTATCTGCGCCATAGACGGTGCAACGGGTCAGCTGGAGGTCATCGGCTGCGAACCTACGGGGGGCAAGAACCCGCGAAACTTCGCCATTGACCCAACGGGTACCTACCTACTGGCGGCCAACCAAGACACCAACGATATTCACACGTTCCGTATCGATTCCGATACGGGTAGCCTGGAAAAAACGGGCGCCGTCGCCAGCGTACCTAAGCCCGTCTGCCTCAAGTTTTCTGCCCTGTCCTGATGGAGAGACGTGCACGCAGCGTCGGTGTGACGGGCGCACTGGGCAACCTCGGGTGGAAGCTGCTGCTTCACTTAGCCGCCTTCAGCGATGCACCGCGCTTGGTTGCGCTCGATTATAGAGAAGCCGATCAGGCACGCCGCGACGCGCTGCGCGATGCGGCCAACGGGCGCCAGGTCGAGATTGAATTTGTCGCGTGCGACCTACAGGACTGGAGCGATATGCGCTGGCGCGATGCGTTCGACCGCGTCGAATCCGTTGTTCACTTTGCGGCACAAAACCCTTTTCCAGAGGCGTCGTGGAGTGATGTAGATGCCTCTGCTGCGATGAATTTTAATACCGCGCACGCGGCAGCGGACAGCCCCACCGTCGAGCGCTACGTATTTGCTACATCGAATCACGTCATGGGCCGCTACAAAGACCGCAATTGGGAGGCGGGCGCTCTACTACCCGACCTAGAGCCGGGCGTCGGCACGCTGTGGCATACCGGTCAGCAAGAGATGGACTCAACAATTTACGCCACTGCCAAATGGGCCGGCGAGCGCCACTGCCAGGCGCTGGGCCAGCGCGCAAACGGATCGACGACCTTTGTCTGTATTCGCATTGGCTGGTGTCAGCCCGGTGAGAATAGACCCGATACGCTTTCGGCAGCCGGCACACCTACCCAGGCGCAGGGAGAACAGCAGGAGAGTCCTACCGATCGCTGGTATAAGAGCATGTGGCTGTCCAATCGAGACTTTTGTCAGCTCTTTCGCCGGGCGACCGAAGCAGAGGGCAGCGCTTGGCCAGACGGAGCTATCGTAGTCCACGGCATGTCAAACAACCGCGGAATGCCCTGGAATATAGAAGCCGCGCGGCGGTATTTGGGCTACGAGCCATTAGACGATGTATACGGAGCCTTGTAGATGAAAGACATACCGGATAATCGAATTGCGACAGGCTTTGCCGATACGCTGAGCACACAGGGTTTTAACTTCCTGGAGCACAGTTCAGATCCCGCTTTTGCCGTCGACACTTCTATGCGTTTAGCCTACGTAAACAGATCGTATCTGGCGTTTGGATGCGCTAACGGCGGCCTAGGTGAACAGGATTCTTTTTCGGGTATTGGCACTTACATAGGCGATGTCATGAACGATCCCCTGCGCCAATTCTACCTAATGGCCTACGGAACGCTCATCGAAGGCGACAAGACGTGGAACCACGAATACGACTGCTCGAGTCCGACGCTCTACAGGCGCTATCTGCAAAGTACGTTTCCCTTGAAGGGAAAAGGTCTGGTCATCATTAACCGTCTGATCAAAGAGCAGAGCCATGCGGTCGAATCCGAACCGCCCATAAAAAACGATTATCTGAACGAAAACCAGCTCATAGCGCAGTGTTCTCACTGCCGCAAGGTCCGTCGTCACGGAGCCGATGTACAATGGGATTGGGTGACCGAGTGGGTAGCAAACCCACCGGAAGAAGTCACGCATTCGCTCTGCGAACCCTGCGCGGACTACTACTACGAAGAGCTTAAGCTGACGTTGACCTCATCCTAGCTCGTCGAATCAGCCGTTTGTCTACGGCAGGAAACGCGGATGGTCAGCCCCCTCCGCGTCGAGCCCCCGGGTAACTTCCCGCGCATGATCTCCCTCACTGTCGGCTACCCAAATACTGGGGGATGCACCCGTCTGCGCACGACAAAAAATCAGCTGCGTTCCATCAGACGACATGCTAGAACGAAAGTCCCAGATGCCCTCGCGGAGAGGCGTCAAAGCTCGGCGTGCACCGTCGGTCGTATCCAAGCGAACAATCTGGACTCCACCGCGCGCCCTTTTGCCATCCAGCTCGCGGTTAAAATGGTCGACATCTGGTCGATCTGCCTGATACACCCACGGGACCTGAGCCCGTGGCGATCGACAGGGCACTATAACCCCTCCATCTGGTGTCCATGCCACTATGTTTGAGCCCCCGCCGCTGCGTTGGGGTGGACCGTATGTAGCGGCGAACCAAGCCACCTGTCCCTCCGTCAAGGCACGCATTTCCGAACCATCTGGACGGGCGATGTAGACATCGGCCCAGTCGTGACCTGGATCGTCTCTATACGCGCAGCCCATAAACGCTAGCCACGTCCCGTCAGGCGAGAACTGTGGCCCAAAAAACAGCCGATCAGAATCCGCGGCTACCAGCCTGCGCTGCTGACCGTATGCATCGCTCGTCCAAATCTGATAGCCCTCTGGGCTAGCTAAGTGGTATGCTACGCGCTGACCGTCAGGGCTTAGAGAGAAGCCGTAGGGCAGTCCTTCGCCCAGCTGCGTAAACGGCTGTGCATCGGTGCCGTCAAGCGCGACGTTGAACACCTGCCCTCCTTCGTCGCGCACCACCTGCAACAGCAGGCGCTCATCGCCTACAAGCAGCTGTGGCGTCTCAAAGGAAGCACGGCGCTCTCGCGACACGACCTCTTCTAAATCACCGCTTTCGACGTCGTATATCCAGCAGTGAGTAGGCGTCTTGTGATAGTACTCGGCAAAGGGGCGACCGGGACCGTCGCGGCGCGCCTCCATGCTGAGAAAGAGCACGCGCTGACCGTCGGGAAAGAATGCACACGGTTGCCACGTCTCTTGTAGAGGCACGTCAAAGTCAATGTAGTGCGGAGCCTCTCCGGCCAGGTCCATCACTCCCGTTTTCCCTTTTGACGTGAAGAAAAATTGCATCATACGCACCATTTTTGCGCAAAACCACGCGCAATTTCCACGTGCATTTGCACGCCATAGGCAATTGCATCGTCGTTAAAATCAAAGTCGGGTTGATGTAACATGGGATATGAAGAGGCGCCCCGAGGACGCAGGCCAAGCCCAAACATGAAGGCGGGCACGCGCTGACCGTAAAAGGCGAAGTCCTCGGCACCCATGATGGGGTTCTCCAACTCCCGCGTCCGAATCGTATCGGCCAACGCATCGCGCACAGTCTGCTCTGCGACCGCGCGCGCCCGAGCGTCATTATGCGTAGCTGGATAGCCATCTTCTCCAAAGCGCACTTCGGCGCGCCCGCCAAAAGCAGCCGCCGTGTGCTCGGCTATTTGGCCCACGCGTTCAATGGTCCGCTGGCGCGTTTCTTCGCTCAGCGCGCGCACCGTGCCAACCAGCCTGGCCGTCTGTGGAATGATGTTGCTGGCCGATCCAGCCGCGATGTGGCCAACGGTGACGACAGCGCTGTCGAGTGGATCCGTGTTACGCGCCACGATCGTCTGCAGCGCTACGACAATCTGCGCAGCGATATATACCGTATCGACTCCTTGATGCGGAAAGGCGGCGTGCGCACCTAGGCCTTCAACGGCAATTTCAAACTCGTCTGCGCTTGCCAGGACCGGACCGGTGCGCAAAAATATTTCGCCTACTTCCATATCGGGCGCACCGTGTAGACCAAAAATAGCCGCAACCTCTGGACCGTCTAATGCACCTTCTTGGCACATGCGCTTACCCCCCGCACCGCCCTCCTCTGCAGGCTGAAAAATAAACTTCACGGGTCCCTGCAGTTCGTCGACACATGCGGCGAGCATTTGCGCAGCTCCAACCAGGCAGGTCGTATGCCCGTCGTGCCCGCAGGCGTGCATGGTACCGGCCACCTGAGAGCGATGGGGTACGTCGCTCTGCTCTTCGATAGGAAGCGCATCCATATCGGCTCGCAGAGCCACACAGGGCCCCGCTTTATCCCCCGCGAGCGTGGCGACAATTCCCGTGCCAGCCACGCCGGTGCGCAGCTCAATATCGGGGATTTCTTCCAAGCACTCCAACACCCGAGCGGCGGTGCGCTCCTCCCGATAGGAGCATTCTGGATGCTGGTGTAAGTCGCGACGAAAGTCGACTAAATCTGGCAGCAGTTTGTCCAAGAGCGGACGAAGATCGCGCATATCGTTCCATGTGCGCACATCGGTGCGCGGTGAAGAGTGAGTATCTATTGACTAATAGTCGATACAGAGAGACACGTCTAACCCGTCCACAGCAGAACCGTTTTACCAGTTTGTATACGAGCCATCGCGGCGCTTCAGATGCGGAGCCTCCCAGTACTTAAATTCCTGCTCGCCGGCCAGCGCTTCGTTAAACTCCACGCCCAGCCCGGGCGTATCGGGCACTACGAGCATCGATCCTTCTAGCTGAACCTGGGTCGGGAAGAGGTCTGTATCCTGTGAAGTGCTCTGTTCGCCCGGCGTCACGCGATGTTCCAGCCAGGAAAAATTGGGCACGGCTGCCGACATGTGAACCGAAGCAGCCGTGCAAATGGGCCCCAGCGGATTGTGCGGCATGAGGTCTATATAGTGAGACTCGGCGAGGCTAGCCACCTTCATCGCCTCGGTAAAGCCACCGACGTTGCAAATGTCGATGCGCGCAAACTGGGTGATGCCGCGCTCCAAGTAGGGCAGAAACTGCCACTTGCTGGCAAACTCCTCGCCAATGGCAAAGGGTATATCTACCATGGTGCGCAAACTTTCGTAGGCCTCCGGCGATTCATCGCGGATTGGCTCTTCGATAAAATCGAGCGTACCGGCGGGCATGCGCTGACAAAAAGAGGCCGTCTCCGCCACCGTTAAGCGATGGTGGTAATCGATGCCCAACACGGGATCCGGGCCCAATTCCTCGCGCAGTTCCTTGAACCACGCCGCCGTAATCCCAATCGTTTCGCGCGGCTCATAAATACTCGGATCATCATACTGCTTGCTGGCCGCACCGCCGACGCGAATCACGTTCCAATCGAGCTCGATAAGCTCTTTGCACTTGGCCACCAACCCTTCTAAAGTCCCAGCTCCCGTCGTTGCAAAGCATGGGATACGATCGCGCTGCTTACCGCCCAGCAGCTGGTAAACGGGCACGTCCAACGCCTTACCCATAATGTCATACAGTGCGATATCAATGGCCGAGATCGCCGCAGTGAGCACTCGGCCCCCTTCGAAATACTGGCTGCGATACATTTCTTGCCACAGCGCACCTACCTGGCGCGGATCGCGGCCCAGCAAAAATTCGCGGTAGTGTTTAACGGCCTCGGCCACGGCCAGTTCGCGTCCCGAGAGACCCGACTCACCCCATCCGTAATATCCGTCTTCGGTCTCGACTTTAACGATGAGCTGATTTCGACCGCCTACCCACGTGGGAAAGACTTTAACGTCACTAATTTTCACAGTTGCACTCCATTGAAAAGAAAGAATACTCTCTACTTGAAAGCGCTTTCACCAAGGCGAAAGACATCGTGAAAAAACCTCGTAAAGAAAATCTGCCCGAAAAGACCTGCCCGGTCTGTCAGCGCCCTTTTCGCTGGCGGCGCAAGTGGGCGCGCGTATGGGACGAGGTGCGCTACTGCAGCGAACGCTGCCGACGTCAGTCGCGCAGCAAATCGCAAAGGGCCGCGTAAATACCCGGCGCCGCAACGACGGACTCTCGGCCCCACAGCTCCGGTAGCTGGCCCGCCGGCACCTCGCCCAAATGCCCTACACAGGCCCCCGCTTCGCGCGCAATCAGAGCCGCCGCCGCAAAGTCCCACGGATTGATCGTTTCGTAGTATCCGTCTAAGCGCCCCATAGCCACCCAGCAAATGTCGACAGCGGCCGATCCATTGCGGCGGATATCTCGGCATGCAGAGAGCACCTTGCGCAGACGGTCGACAAGCGCGACGCGGCCGTCCCGGTCATAGGGAAAGCCCGTGCCAATCAGCGCACGCGCCATTTCGCTGCACCTGCCAGCGCGTATGGAGGCTCCGTTGAGCTGTGCGCCCCCACCGCGAACCGCGCTAAACGTCTCCTCTTGAAACGGACAGTGCACGACGCCTGCGCGGACTACCCCCTCGTAGGCAAAGGCAATGGAAACGGCTACCTGATGGTGGTTATAGGCGTAATTTACCGTGCCGTCTATTGGATCAATAATCCATAGAGGACCTAGCAGAGCATCTGGATCCGATAGATCCGGCGAGGATTCCTCCGACAGGATTGAATGGTCGGGAAACGCCGATTCAATGCCAGCGCAAATCAACCGATCTGCGCTCAGATCAGCGGAAGTAAGCAGCTCGACGCCGTCTTTATAACTGAGCGTCAACTGACGCTCCGCGCGCGCTTCTACTATGCCCTCACCCGCCTCGTGCGCTAGGTCAGTAGCGACCCTTAGGATCTCTACGTCGGTCGGTCGCTTCATTTCTGCAGCCGAATTTCCATTGGATATACGGACAGATTCTCGGGACCGGACTCGGTAATCAGGTACATATTCTCCAAGCGCACGCCGGCACGTGCCTCCGGTATATAGGATCCCGGCTCGATCGATACGACGTTGCCCACCTGAAAGATACCGCCGCGCGTAGCGTTCACATCCGGCATCTGATGGGCGCGCAACCCAATAGTATGCCCACCGTGATGGCCGAGCCCGGCCTCCTTGAGAGCCGGGTGCTCGCGAATATAGGCATCCATGGCCTTGGCACAGTCACGGCTGTCCTTGCCCGGCTGCAAATGATCTCCAATTTGGTCGTGGAACGCGCGAAGGTGATTGTAGACGGACTCCTGTAATTCCGTAGGCTCGCCCACGGCAAACGTGCGACACAGGTCAGACCAGTAGCCGCGATAGATCGCCCAGGCATCTATGATATACAGTTCGCCCTCTGCAATACGGCGATTGCGAGCAAAGCCACCCAACTGGCCACACTGATAGTCTCCGTCGTGGAAGACCTTCTCCCCCGCTGCCAAATGGGCTGCCTGCTGAGCCGCGCCGAGCACCTCCAGTTCATTAACGCCCGGCTCAATCACTTTCTGCGCTGCCGTATAGGCCGCTAGATCGACTTCGATCGCCTTGCGGATCAGCGCAATCTCATCGTCGTCTTTAACCTCCTGCATCCCGTGCAGACCCTCGTCCATATCAACCCATTCAGGCACGGTGCCCAAGCCCTGATGAATCTGGTCGGCCAATAATTTGGGCATAAATTCGCGCTGATAGCCGACGCGGCCTGCTCGGGTCCCGCGCGCTTGCAACCGTTCGACCACCAGTTCACCCACCTGCGTGCGCATGTAGGGATTCAGCGTTCCCCCGATGCTACATTCGTACGTATAGCACGCGTCGACCAGCGGTTCGTCGGCATCGCTGTGCGCAACCATCCAGCTATCGCCGCCGGCTTCAATCCACAGCAGCACGGGCTGTCCGGGAAACTGCTCGGGAAAAAGCACCCCCGTAAAGTAGTACACTTCTAGCGGGTGAACGATGGCCACCGCATCGATCTTGGCCTCGCTCAAACGCCGCCGCAGGCGGTCTTGGCGCGCCCGACATCCTTCTTTTGTCAGCATCTGCTCATCTCCTTAAACGGCTGCTTAAAGTCTTCCATTGGTTTGCCTCATAGAATATCGCCCTGGGATCAGCCCATTCTATTCAGCGGGTTCCACAAGAGCGGACATCGCTCCTTTGCTGCGCGGCAGGCGCCAATCGGCCCCGTAGTCATGTATTTGGCTCCGCTTAAACTCAGCCTGTTCTCTATTGGTCGTATACACGACCGAGCGTCCTTGACTATCCACCTCACGCGCCATACCCCAGGCCACCGTACGCGAATGCAAAAAGAGTTTGGTCAGCATCTCGACGACGTATTCATACGTGTGATCATTGTCGTCCAATAGAATTACGTGATAGCGCGGTATCCGTTCGGACAGCGCTTCACTATCGACGTCTTCTTTGGTAATCGTTGCTGGATAGGATGCTTGATTGGCCATAGAGGATTTACAGTGACTTTCTATCTGATGAAAGATCTCACCAACATATCAAATGACACGAGCGGTGAAAAGAGCCCCGTGGACAATAGTTTTGTCTGCACTTGAATCGAACGAGTCGGTCACTTGAGATGAAAAACCTGTTGACTCAACCCAGATTCTTTTGCGTTCTTGCATAGTCAGCTTTGAAGTCAGCACCCGTATACTGGAGAGAGTCGTCGCTCATGAGTGAACACGCTGAAAGCGCACCCCTAATCGACGTAGGCGAACTGGAAGAACGATTAGGCAGTGACAATGAATTGTTGGCACAAATTGTGGAGCTCTTCGCAGAAACCTATCCAGAAACGCTTGCCGACCTCGAATCGGCCATTGCAGCAGGACAGGCCGAATCAATTCGCCGGCACGCACATACGCTTAAAGGCATGGTCGCCAATCTGGGCGCGAAGAGTCCCGCCCAGCAGGCATTCGAAATAGAGACCATGGGCCGTGATAATGCATTGGACGGAGTCGAAGATAAATGCGAGCGCCTAAAAGGACTGCTCAGCGCATTCCATCAGGCCCTGCTGGAAGTTAAGTTCGCGGGTTAGCGCTCCGCGCCGACAGCCCTGCCCAAGCGCAAACGGACCTGAGATTCAAGCGTCTGACCTAACGCCTTTGGGGACGGGGACTGCGCATACGCGTCACTCAAATAAGAACCGCCGTCGGAATCGCTTGGAGGGTTGCGATGAAGCGATCCGACAGCGGCTATAACGTGCGTGCCCTTCGCACGTTGACTACACGGTTAAAACCCGGTTGTGACGCCATCGAGCCAGCAGGCGATCGCGTCCCTTTCGCAGATAGATCTTTACGGAAGCGGCGCTGACTCCCATACACGCACCGATCTCATCGTAGCTGCACTCCTCGCCGTAATACAGCTGTAGAGCACGACGCTCGTTGCCGGGCAATTCCCCTAAACATTGTTGCAACATTTCAATCCGCTGGGCGCGTTCATAGAGAGCATCTGGCATCTCCTGAATGCGGTGCTGACTATCGATGACCTCGTCTTGCAATCGCCGGCGACGCTGACGGGTTCGCCCCTGGGAGACCGCCGCATTGGCGGCGGCTCGGCGCAGCCAGGCAGGAAAGAGCTCGATCTGACGAAGGCCGCCTATCTGCTGGAAGGCTTTGCAAAAAACGTCCTGCACGAGATCCTCAACCTCGTCGCTATCCTGCACGTAGCGTCGGATTTCGCGACATACGAGTGGCTGGTAACGCATCGCCAATTCACCAAAGGCCATTGCATCACCCGAGCGAGCTTTATTTACCAGCATTGAATCATGTGGAGACATAGCAACTTTCTTTCTACCGGTCAGATAGAGTAGTATAACTATACTACTTAATAGCATCGATAGCGTATAAGAGCGCTGTCTATTATACTTAATAGGGCAAGGTGAACACTGTCAACAAGAAAGAATACGCGATGAAAAAACCCATAGCTCAGGCCGTATACCTGCAGATCGCAGATGATTTGCGGACTAGGATTCGGTCCGATTATTGGAGCCCGGGTTCCATGCTACCCAGTCGAGCCGATTTGGCCCACGAGTATGGAGTCGCACTTATGACGGTGCAAAAAGCCATTCAGCCACTGCTCGACGAAGGCCTACTCATCGCCAGCCACCGACGCGGAACCTTTGTTGCTCAATCGGCCCACGAGATCCTCGACGTAGATCCTACAATCGACGCCGGCGTCCCCGACGTCGATCAACTCGAAGCGCTGAGAGTCGGCATAATCGGATCGTTTCATATCGATATGAGCGATATGAACAACTGGGAAAATCTCGATTCGTGGTTGTCGCGCATGCTGCGCGGGTTCAGCAACGAAATAGCGCGCCTCGGCGGCCGGGCCGAAGTTCACAACCTGCACGGCCACTCAGAGAGCGAAGACGCACCTATACTAGCGTGCGTCCAGCAGGCCTTAGATCGGGAAGCGCAGGGCCTCGTCTTTGTCGACATTCGCTCTGAGAAAGACTACGGAAACCGCATACCACCACTTATGGAGGCATTCGACATTCCCTACGTCGTCGTCTCCGCTTCTACGGTGCAGGGACCAGCCCCGTGCGTCTGCACCAACGAGCGGCAGGCCGGAAAGGCCGCCGTGCGCCACCTGATCGAGGCCGGCTACCAGCGCATCGTCGCCATGCCCCTATACGACCTACACTGGGAGCATCAGCGCTTTGCAGGGGCCAAGCAAGAAGCCGGATCTGCGCTGGTCCTACCGGCGCCCGAAGATATCGACTTGCTGCGCTCCGCCTACGATAGCCAGTGGAATCCCATACGCCCAGAAAGGGCGCGCATTCACGCGGAAATTCTCGACCGCACAGTTAATTTTGACTCGCTCGTGCCAGGCGAATGGGCCGTGCTTATGCCGAACGATCCTTCGGCCGCCCCTATCTACGACTTGCTGCAAGAGTTGGGCATACAACCCGGTCGCGATTTGGGACTCATTGGCTTTGACGATCATTCCTACGCCAGTCTGTTGGGTATCACCAGCGTCGGTCAGCCTCTGACGCAAATTGGCGTTACGGCGGCACGCCTTCTCGCTGATGCCGTGCGCGACGGACTCGATTCAGTACAAGCCGTCGTGCGCTGCCGCGTAGAGGCGCGGGCCTCCACGCAACGCGATTCGCCCGTGTCTCAACGGACGTAACACCCGCTCTGAGAGAGCACCCGTCAACGACTTGCCGTCTGGCAGATCGCGATGCGGCTACCTATGTTTTACGCTCCGCTGGGTGCCTATAAAGCACCTCGACTCTCTTTTAACCTAAATCCTCCAGTTCAACTCTCATCCTCCTTCGGCGCAATGAGTGAATCTAATCGCAGTGACCGCAGCATTCTCATTGGCTTGATGCTGCCAGCTATGCTCATGCCCATGCTGTCTACTATGTCGCGCGTCGCCCTGCCCATGGTGCGAGATACCTTTGCTCTGACTGCCGACCTAACCGCTTGGGTAGACGTGAGCTTTACTCTGCCCTTTATGCTCTTTATGCCCGTTTACGGCCGCTTGGGCGACGGACTCGGGGCACGCCGTCTGCTCTTGCTTGGGATTTCTTTTTTTACGCTGGGCACAGCGCTCGTGTTGGACTCTGCTACAATGCACCATCTGCTCGTCGGACGCGTCATACAGGGGATAGGCCTTGCCGGCATGTCGCCGCTGAGCATCGGGCTAATTGCGTCGCTCTTTCCGCCACAGACGCGAGGACAAACGATGGGCACCTGGAGCTCAGTTGGACCCATTACGGGCTTCTTCGGTCCGCTGGGCGCCGGTCTACTGGTCGGGGCCTGGGGCTGGCAGGGGGCATTTGCACCTTCACTGGTCTGCGGTCTCATTGCCTTTGGCGTCGTCTACCGTCTTATTCCAGCGCACACGCACGACGCACAGACAAATTCAATGGCCTTTTTGCGCACTTTTGACTGGGGTGGGATGCTGCTGCTAGCCGGTGCCGCAAGCAGCTTGGTCTTCTACTTATCGAGTCGTGCTATCACCGGTATTGCCCCACTCCGAGACGGACGCTTAATCGGAGCCGCGCTGCTGTTTTTACTCTTTTTCCTATGGTGGGAAAAGAGGCGCCGCAACCCCTTCATAGCACCGAGCCTCTTTACCAACGGCCCGTTTCTGCGCGGCACGTTCTGTGCGACGATGCGCATGGTGTCCATGGGCGGTATTGGCTTTCTAATTCCACTCTACTTGGTGGATATCAAAGGCATCCAGCCGGCCGAACTGGGCGGCATGTTAATGATTGGGGCAGGCTCCATGGCCGTTGTCGTGCGTCTGGCAGGCAGCCTAGCCGACCGATGGAGTAGTCGCTGGTTTGTCGTCGTCGGCCTGCTGGGACAAACCGGCACGTTATTCGCGTTCTCTCACCTACCCGCAAGCACTTCCCTATGGCATATCGGTTTGGCCCTCAGCGCACACGGCCTGTCGGCTGGACTCATGCTCGCCACGCTGCACAAAGTAGTCATGGGACGCGTGGAACAGACGGAGACCGGCACCGCGGCCGGGCTATATAGCATGTGCCGTTTTCTAGGTGCAGCCACGGGCACGGCCCTTAGCGGCGTCCTACTGCAGGGCCATCTCGACGCGGCGCTCGACCTCTTAACGGCCTACCAACGAGTATTTGGCGTAATCGCACTCTTCCCTGCACTTGGCATACTGATCGCCCTCAGCCTGCGCGAGGACTGACCCCGTCTCTCATTGCGCACACAACCTTTTGACCGTACACATACCCCTATGAACCGACCCAATATTTTGCTTTTTCTGATGGACGGAGTGCAGGGCCGCTTGATGCAGCCAGATCACCCGTGCCATACGCCTCATTTTGACCGCCTGGCCGAACGCGGCATGCGCTTCTCCAGAGCCTATACCCCCGCCCCAACCTGCTCACCGGCCCGTGCGAGCCTCATGACGGGATTGCTGCCGCACAATCACGGCGTGCTGCAGGTAGAGCACGCAGTAGATGCAGACCAGTGCCTGCTGCGCGTCGACAGGGCACACTGGGCGCAGCATCTTAGCCAGATGGGATACGCTACGGGCTATTTTGGCAAGTGGCACGTCGAGCGCAGCGACGCGCTGGAGAACTTCGGCTGGCAAACGCACCGCGTCCTAGGACGCAGCGCACACCGCGCCCATTCCAGACAGGGCGGTGGCAGCGACGTGCCGCTCGACCCGACGCTGACGCACTATTTAGAAGGCCCGGCTGGCTATAACCCCATCCTGCACTACGGCGTGACGGACGTGCCGCCCTCCGAGCGGAGTATGGGACAGACCGCCCTCGAGGCGCTGCGTTTTATTCGGGAAAATCCGGCAGACCAACGGCCCTGGTGCTGCTGCGTGAGCTACCACGAACCCAACGAAGCCATGGTCGTGTCTCGCGCAGCTTTTGACCGCATCGATCCGGCAGAGATTAGTCTGCCCGAAACGCTGCGCGACGATCTATCGGACCGACCCAACTGGTACCGGCGACAGCAGCAGATCTTTGCCGGCATCAGCGAAGAGCAGTGGCGCACGGCGCGGGCCTGTTACTACGGCAGGCTGTCCGAACTCGACGAGCAGTTCGGCCTGTTGATCGAGCATTTAGAAGCATCGGGACAGTTGGAAAATACCGTGGTTATTGCGACCGCCGATCACGGCAAATACGTGGGCTCGCACGGCATGGACGGCCACAACTTCGGACCGTTTGAAGAAGTGTATAACATTCCCTTACTCGTCGCCGGACCGGGCATCGCCCAGCGCGTTCAAACGCCGGCGCGCGTAGGCCTGCACGCCGTCGGACCGACCATCCTAGAGTGGGCTGGTGCGGATCCGCTGCCGTCCGTAGACGCGGTCTCTTTCGCCGAACTGTGTGCCGAACCGACCCGCGCAGAGGACTATACGGAAGGATTTGCGGAGAATCACGGCAATCGCTTTGCCCTTAGTCAGCGCATTCTCTGGGACGACGAGTGGAAGTTGGCTTTTAACGGTTTTGATTTCGACGAGTTGTACAACTTGGACCGGGATCCCAACGAGACGCGCAATCGGGCGGCCGACCCCGAGTGCGCCCAAGTGCTACGCGCGCTGACGGCAAAGATGTGGAGGTATATCCGAGACAGCGGAGATCAGTCGCTCTTTAACAGTCACTATTACACGATGCGCACGGCAGCCGTGGGGCCCAACGCGGCAAAGGAAGGTGGCGACGTGCCCTAGCGCAGGGCCCCGTCGATCTCTCGGACTATCCGGCCGGCGCGGTCTGGGGCAGCGTCGGTATGTGCTGGTAGCTCGGATCCTCTTTCTGCCGTTTGAGGATGCCGACGATTTCCCGCCAAGTTGCGACCAAACCCACCGGCGACGGGGGCAGTTCGTGCCGGATAGCTTTGTGCAGGCGTCCGAGGCGATAGCACGGCACCGCAGCATACATGTGGTGTTCGATATGATAGTTCATATGCCAGTAGAGAAACCGCACGACGGGGTTGAGTATGATCGTGCGCGTGCACAGGCGAAAATCCGATACGTTGTCGCTCAGGCCGATGTGCTGGGCGTTGTTGCACAGCAAAAAGAGAAATCCGCCGTAAAAAGAACCCAGCGTTATGAGGACGGGTAGCTGCCACCATCCCACGTAGAGAGAACCGCCTACCAACAGGACGTGACCCAGCGTCATAATCTTATCCCAGCGCACCAGACGCCGACGGCCCTCGACGTTTTCCGGCGGAAAGAGCACCTGATCCCAGCCCGGATTCAGATGGCCAAAAAAACCGCGCAGAACCGTGCCCCGAATACGGTGATAGGCCCCGAGCGGGTCGACAAAAGCACCGCGCAGAAAACCCTTTAGCGTCAGATAGACCGGCAGCACAACCTCGCCGTCATCCGGTGGATGCAGCGTGTACTTGTGATGCTCCGTATGGCTCGCCCAAAAGTGCACCGGATTATACCAACCCAAAAAACTGAGGACATAGAGAAAGAAGACGTTGAGCCGCTGCGTGCGAAACACGCTGCTGTGCACTAATTCGTGAAAACCGTTGATAATGAAAGCGTAACACGTACCGTGTAGAAAAAAGGCCGCAAGCGTTCCGTACCAGGGCGCATGCCCCGTCGACCACCAGGCCAGCGCGCCCGTGGCAGCGAGCGTAGTCAAATAACCGAGCGTCTGCAGCGCACCCCAAAAATCGCTGCGCTGGTTGAGGTCGGCCAATAGCTGTCGATCAATTTTTGTTCGATGCCAAGCGATGCGGCGCTTTTCTTGGGCATCCGTCTGAGAATCCGTTTCCATATTTCACTCCGCGTTGATAGATCGCTGCAAGATAAGCAGGATATATACGTGCGGCAATGAAACGTCTCTACACGGGTATCTTTGACTCTTGACCCCTTCCCACAAAAGAGCGAGAATGAGGAACGTCACGTCCCTTTTAAGGAGTCGTCCCCTTGAGCACGATTGAAATCAGCCAAGAACAAAAAGACCTCTACCGCAGCGAGGGCTATATGATCCTCGAGCGCGCCATCCCAGAGGCCTTTCTCGAACTACTGCGCGGCCAGTGCCAACAGGCCATTGGTCGAATGGACGCGGATATGGACGCCGAGGGCACCGATACGATAGGCATTAACCATCGCGGCAGCCGCTACTTTGTTTCCAACTGCTTTCGCGAACAGCCGGGGCTGCGCGCCTTTCTCTTTAGCGAATTAATGGCCGACGTCTGCCGAGCCACTCTGGGAGACGACGCGTATTTGTTCTGGGAGCAGTACGTCGTCAAAGGAGCCGAAACCGGCATGAAGTTCTCTTGGCACCAAGACTCGGGCTACGTCAACTATCCCGACCACAAGCCCTACCTGACCTGCTGGTGTGCCCTCGATGACATGAGCGAAGCCAACGGCACAGTACATCTGCTGCCCTTTTCGCGCTCGGGCATTCGCTCGTGGGTACAGCACATCGTCGAAGAGGGCAGTAACGACAAGGTAGGCTATTTCGGCTCCGACCCCGGCATCACTGTCGAGGTGCCCGCCGGCAGCATCGTCGCCTTTACGAGCCTCAACTTTCACTCGAGCGGCACCAACACCACCAATCGCATGCGCCGGGTCTACTTGGCGCAGTATTCCTGTGAGCCCATTCGATCAGCCGATGGTTCAACGCTTTGGGGCAACGCCGAGCCCCTGCTGAAAGACGGTGCCCTAGTCGTCGAAAGCCCCGCGTCGGAGACATGCCCATGAGCAAGGTAGCCGAGGGATGTATCGCCCTCACTCAAGCGCAGCAACGCCAGTATGACGAAGACGGATTTTTCCTAGTAGAAAACGCACTCTCCCAGAGTGAAGTGAGCGAACTGCTAGGCCTGGTCGATACATTTTATGCGCGGTACTGCGCGGAACGTAACCTGGACCAAGACGATGCATTTCAGATGCGCAATATCGTCGCCGCACACGAGCGGTTCAAAGCGCTCATGACGCACGAGAAGCTGCTGCCGCTCGTCGTCGACGTGATCGGCTATAACATCCAGCTGCGCACCTCGCATATGGACGTGCGCCCTCCGATGAAAAAATCCCACGCCGAACAGGTGCTGGGGGGCAAGGAGAGCTTTTTCCCCTGGCATTCCGACGGGCCCGATTTCGGCTGGCCCCCCGCCGGGGAAACCGTGCCCTATATGGAAATGAAAGTGGGCTACTATCTAACGGATTTGACGGAGCACAACAGCGGTGCCATTTGCGTCGTGCGCGGCAGTCACGCCACTTCACCGTGGATAGAGCACAGCGGTGAGCGCATCATTGACCCCGAACGCATCGTCGAAGTAAACGTAGCACCGGGCACGGCCATGGTTTGGCGCACCGCCCTGTGGCACTGCCTGACGCCCAATCTGTCCGAGCGCGCCCGCCGCTGTCTCTATTTTGGCTATCACCATCGGTGGATGCGCCCTTCCGACTTTGACCATCAAAAACCCGACGTGCTGGCCAATGCCTCGCCCATACAACTCCAGCTGCTGGGCGAACTGGGCACCGGCTGCAACAACTACGCAGGCGACGATTCAGAGGTGCATCCCGTTTCGCGCTACTGGCGACCGCAGGATGCTGACATCCCGCTCAAAGCGTGGGCTGAAGAAAAGCGGGCAAGCGCCCAATAGACACGTATCGGCGCACGCCTAGCGCATGTCCTATTAGCAATTCATATCAAAGGAGCCCGTATGGATTTTCCAACGCTCTCAGCCGCTCTGCGCACTGAGCGACTCACACCGCCGAGCGGCCCTGTGCGCATGGTGCTCGACACGGATACATACAACGAAATAGACGACCAATTTGCCGTCGTGCAGTCGCTCTTATCGCCTGACAGACTACGCGTCGAAGCTCTCTACGCCGCCCCCTTCCACAACAACCGCTCGGACGGGCCAGCCGACGGCATGCAAAAGAGCTACGAGGAGATACTCCGCCTGCTCGAGCGGCTCGACGTCTCACCCGACGGCTTTGTTCACAAGGGATCTACCCAGTTCCTAACCGGACCCGAAAGTGCCGTACGGAGCGATGCGGCACGCGATTTGGTAGCACGAGCACACGAGAGCGAGGCGCCGCTATACGTGGTAGCCATCGGCGCCATCACCAACGTGGCGTCAGCGCTGATATTAGACCCGAGCATCGTCGAAAAAATCGTCGTCGTCTGGCTCGGCGGCCAGCCCTATCACTGGCCCTCGGCACGCGAGTTTAACCTGCAGCAGGACCTATACGCTTCGCGGCTGATTTTTGACTGCGGAGTCCCGCTGATACAAGTTCCCTGTCAGGCCGTCGCCTCGCATCTTATGACTACCGTACCTGAACTGGAAGCTCTGGTAGCCGGACGTGGTGCCATCGGAGACTATCTCGTAGAAATCTTCAAAGACTATTCCGACACCCACTACGCTTGGTCAAAGGTCATTTGGGACATTTCCGCCCCGGGCTGGCTGCTCGACGCATCTTGGGTGCCGAGCGAACTGGTGCACAGCCCCATCCTAACCGACCAGTATACGTATAGCGTCGATCGCAGACGCCATCTCGTGCGCGTGGCAACGGGCGTGCATCGCGACGCTATTTTCCGCGATCTCTTTCGCAAGATAGAGGCACGAGCACAGCAGTGAAGAACTCAATCGACGAGAAAGAAAAAGGCGTGTGCACAGCCTCAACCCCTAGCACAAAATCCCCATGACCACGGTTGTCATAGCAGAAAAACCAAGCGTAGCGCGCGACATCGCCCGCGTCTTGGGAGCCAGTGGAAAAGGGCAGGGCTGCCTCCTAGGCAAGGGCTATATCGTGACCTGGGCGCTCGGCCATCTCGTACAGTTCGCTGAGCCGGATGAATACGGCCCACCGTGGAATGCTCGATGGGCTTTTTCCCAGCTGCCGATGGTCCCCGAGAAATGGAAGCTGCGCACGTCCAAGGCAACGTCTACCCAGTTCCAAATCATTAAGAAGCTGATCAACGACAGGGAGACGGACAGCCTTATCTGCGCTACGGACGCCGGGCGCGAAGGGGAACATATCTTTCGTCTCATATACGAACACGCGCGCTGTAAGAAGCCCGTCAAAAGACTCTGGGTCTCCAGCCTGACGGACGAGGCGATTCGCGCGGGATTCAGCCAGCTAATAGACGGCAGTCAGTACGACGACCTCGGCAGTGCGGCGCGCATGCGCGCGCAGGCCGACTGGCTTGTCGGTATGAACCTTACGCGCGCCTATACGGTGCACAACGGCGTCCTCTGCACCATCGGTCGCGTGCAGACGCCCACGCTTTCCATGATCGTTCAGCGCGATCGCGAAATTGCCGATTTTAAAAAGGCTTTTTTCTACGAGCTCGTCGCACGCGTAGCCGAGGGATTCGACGCCAAATATACGCGCGACGGACAGACGCGCATCGAGCGCAAAGAAGAAGCCGAACGGCTACACCGCACGCTCAGCCCACACACAGAGGGCACGGTAGTCAGCGTAGAAAAAAAGATTAAAAAGAATCGCCCTCCACCTTTCTACGACCTTAACAACTTGCAGCGCGATGCCAACCGACGCTTTGGTTTTACGGCCGCCCAGACCTTGGAGTATGCCCAGGCTCTCTACGAGACGCATAAGCTGATTACCTATCCGCGCACGGAGAGCCGCCACATATCCGAAGACATGGTGCCCGAACTCTCAAATATTCTCGCTAAACTGGAACATCCACAGGCCGAAGAGGCGCTGGCCCGATTGCGAGGAGGACTCAAGCTGAGCAAGGCCTATGTCGACAAGACCAAGCTAACGGACCACCACGCTATTATTCCAACGGGACAGCGTCCCTCTCCCTCTCTGTCCGCTCCGCTGCGCCGCGTGTACGAGTTGGTGACCACGCGCTTTGTCGGCGTGTTCCTACCAGAGCATATTGTAGAAGAAACCGTCGTGCTGCTCGACGTCGGGGGCGCATCTTTTATCGGACGCGGCACCATCACGCTGCAAGAGGGCTGGAAGGTCTTGGAACGGCGCAGAGAGACCGACAGCAAGAGCGAAAAAGAAGAAGATGCGCAGACTATACCGCCGCTACAAAAGGGCCAGACCGTGCATATAGCGGGCATGGAAGTAGTCGAGAAGGAAACCAAACCTCCAAGTCCTTATACCGACGCTACGCTGCTTACGGCCATGAAGAATGCAGGGCGACAGATCGAAGACGACGAACTGGCTGCAGCAATCAAGGAATCGGGCTTGGGCACGCCGGCCACGCGCGCCGACACTATAGAGCGCCTGCTGCGCAGCAGCTACATACAGCGCGAAAAAAAGTCTCTGCGCGCTACGGAGAAAGGCCGTGCGCTCATTGAACTAGTAGCCGAACCGCTGCGCAGTCCCGAACTGACGGGCCAGTGGGAGCAGCAACTAAAAGAAGTGGAAGAGGGCGACAGAGAAGGCGCTTCATTCTATCGGAGTATCGCCGACTTTGTGCGCGCAATAGTACCACAGGTGGCAGAGGGTAAAGCCCTCACACCCGAGCAGGTAGCTCAGGCGCGCGAAGATGGGAACGGCAAGCGCAAGGGCCGAAAAAAACGAACGCGAGGAGGTAAGACGGTGGTTTTAGGCACGTGTCCCAAGTGTAAAGAGGGCGAAGTTCGCGAAAGTCCCAAAGCGTATGGATGCAGTCGCTATAGAGAGGGTTGCAATCTGACGATTTGGAAAAAAACGGCTGGCAAAGAAATTTCGCCCAAGCTGGCCAAAGACCTCTTGGCAGACGGTCAAACGGAGCATTTAGAGGGCTTTACCAGCCGCGCCGGTAAGCCGTTCTCAGCCCGGCTTAAATTCGACGAAGAGTTTAAAGTAGTATTTGAGTTTGAAAATGGACCGGCGGGCGGCGCTCAGCGAAAGCCTCCGGAGAAACGCACGAGCTCATCATCAGATAGCGGCCCGTCCCCTATGGGTGCGCCGCCTCCGCTAGATGCACCGCCTTCGGACGGAGCGCCTCCCCCCATGGAGGAAATGCCTCTCTCAGAGGGCCCGCCCCCATCAGACCCCTACCCCGTGCCTCCGGCAAAAGCAGCATCTGCCCCATCGTCTGACCAAGAGGCAGATTTTCCCCAGCTAGGCTGCCCAAAATGCAATGAGGGCCACATAGTCGAGGGCCGCAAGGGGTTTGGATGTAATCGCTTTCGCGAGGGCTGTAACTTTGTCGTGTGGAAGACCGTAGCGAGCAAAGAGCTG
>Ga0181587_10000845_pt1 | contig 25452 bp, 8 predicted proteins | sample 071ome_27_FD_132463 | JGI IMG/M metagenome (GOLD analysis project Ga0181587, IMG submission 132463) | Coastal salt marsh microbial communities from the Groves Creek Marsh, Skidaway Island, Georgia - 071409AT metaG (megahit assembly) | ecosystem: Environmental > Aquatic > Marine > Intertidal zone... | reverse complement strand
CCCTAAGGGCATACAAAGCATTGGTATTAGTACCAATTTTGCTCTAGAACAACTTTTCCAACTAGGTCAGTTAGAAATCTATGATAATGTCGAAAACGTTCCAGAAGTCGAAGTTACTATACAAAAGGTGGCGGATGGTACTGCTTTTATTTATCCTATGGTCATGGGTGATGGTACTATTGCTGGTGCCGACAATAAAGAAATTGGTACTCTTGCTGCTAACAGAGCACAAGTGTCATTAGAGGTATTTGGAGATAATACTGTATACCAATACGGCACGGCCGGTACCGGCATGGGTAAAATTGTATGTAGCGGTATGTATCTTTCTAGCGTAGCTTATACTATCCCTGTTGAAGGATTTATTACAGAAGATATTACTCTTGTTGGTAATTCAAAGAACTATATCGGTGGCTCCACAACCAAACCAGCCGCCCCAACTTCACCAACAACCGTTCTTAAACCAAAGACCGCTGGCCGTAGATATCATCTAGCAGATAGTAGCGTTCTACCAACAGGCACTCGCGGAAGCGTAGTTGGTTCGAGAGGTTCGATCCCCGTATCTGCAAGAACTACTACTGATAGACCATATCTACAAAATATTAATATTAGTATGGATCTTGGTAGAGAAGCTGTATTTGAACTAGGCAAGTTTGCTCCTTATACCAGATATGCAACATTTCCTGTTGAAGTTACTAGTGAATTTGAGGTTATCGCTGAAACCCTCGACGGAGTAAAGGCTCAAGACTTCAAGAACGAAGCTGCTTGTAGCACAAACATTAAAAATCTTGATGATCTTGAAATTAAAATTGTGATTTGTGCTAGTGGAAGCAGTAACAAATATACAATAGATCTTGGAAAGAAAAATAAGCTATCTAGTGTTAACTATAGTGGTGGAGATACTGGTGGCGGTAATGCTACTGTTACATACAGCTACTCAACCTTTAATAAGTTTAAAGTTAAGTCAGAAGGCACCTTTCTGTTTGATACCGCTGAGCCTGTGACAGTATCATCGCAACCATAACTCCAAGCAGGCAGAAGGTACGAAGACTAGGGATTTTGATTTATAAGGAAAAAGGAAATAAGATGAATTATAATGCTGAAGATATATTTTTGTCTCTGGGCAAGCTTCATTTCGATATGTCGCAAGCCCAGAGATATATTTCTCTTTTAAAAGAAGAGCTGGAAAATAAAGATCAAGAAATAGCCAGATTAACATCAGAGAAACAAGTGGGCCGACAGGAACAAGATGGATGATGCTACAGTATCTTTTTTTATCCATAGAATTTTTGCTAAAAAACTTAAATTTTATTTTCAAGAAGAACTTTACGAACTATTGTTTGCGAATAATGACATTCAGTATGAAGCAGACATAATTTATTATAGAATAGTTAATGAGGAAAAATACGGAAACTGGATTAGGGAAGAAAATATGACAGAAGTTATGACTGAACTAGAGCTATGGAATCACAATGCAGAACCACAGCTAAAAGCTTTTGAAAAACAACTAGAAGACCGAAAGCTAGATCTATATAACTCTTACAAATTTTCTACTTCTAAACAAATGGATACTAAAAGAAGACAGATAAGAAGCACAGAAAGGCAGATTGCCAAAATACATCAGAAAAAACAAGAATTTCATGCTAATACACTAGAAGGATATGCAGAAGGTATTAAACAAGAATATATTGTGACCAATACTCTTTATAAAAACAATAAACTTGTTTTTGATCACAACAATAAATCAGAACAATCCTACAATAAATTTAATCAACTTATTGCAGAGATTAACAGGCATCATATAACAAATAATACCTATAGAGATATTGCAAATCATGATATCTGGAGATCATATTGGAATGCTAGCAAAAATAATATATTTGAAGGAGCGGTATCTTGCTGGTCCGAAGAGCAAAGAAATTTAGTAAATACTAGCCAAATGTACGATAGCGTTTATTCTCATCCAGAATGTCCTGATGACGAAGTTATTGATGATCACGACTTATTGGATGGCTGGATGATAAAACAAAAAAGAGAGAACAAAAGAAAGAAAAAACAGGACACACTAGATAAATCCAACAAAAAACTAAGTAAAGCAGGAGAGGTTTTCTTGATGGGCGATGATCTAGAATCTATCAAAGAGATACAAGACATGAATAGTCCATTTGCGAGACAGGTATTTAATCAAAATATGAAACAAATGCACGAACAGGGTAGCGTAGATGTGGTAGATATGGATACCACAAGAACAGTATTGGTTCCGGAACAAAAAGCGGCCGCGCAACTCAAAGTTAGAAAGAATTTTTAATGAAACGTAAAAATAATGTACAGATAATCAATCAAATAGAAACAAGAATTAAAACTACTATGATTGGTTCGTTAGCAAGATTTGAGGAAGCTTTTGGAGAATTATTAGAGCAAAGCGATAAGTATTCTGATCTTTGGTATGATGTAAGAACCAAAATTTTAAACAACGGGAATCATCAAATAAGACTTGCTACAGAAGAACTTGAAGACTTTATTTATCGCATGAAAAACAATCCGAATGCAATTGATACAAAATTCGAGTATAAGTATAAATTTTATCCCAAACAGGACAGGAGTGACGATGAAAACTAAGAATTTTAAGGTTGATATCGAGGGCGTCGAAAAAGAGTTTATGGTAAAGAATCCTTCTTTACAAGACCAAAGAGAAGCCCAAAAGGTATACAATCAAGCTTTTACTGATGCGGTAAAGTCTAAGAGTGTTGTAAGAGCAAAACTGGAAGATCTATTAAAAGATCAGGGACTATGGGACGACGATAAACAAATCAAGTTTGACACTCTACAAAGAGAGCTTCTTGATGGAGAAAAGAAACTTGCAAAAGGCGGTTTTAGTCTTAGTCAGGCTAGAGAACTTGCTCTTAGAATGAAAACTGTGCGAGATGAAATTAGAGCTTTGGTAAGCGTTAGGACCAGCCTTGATAATCATAGTGCCGAAGGCCAAGCAGATAATGCTAGGTTTAACTATTTGGTATCTTGTTGCTTGGTTGATAATGAAACCAAACAACCATTTTTTGCTAGTATGGAAGATTATCTAAACAGATCTGGCGAAGAAGTAGCTATTCTTGGTGCCCAGCATTTAGCAAATATGATTTATGGTCTAGATAACGATTATGAACATAATTTGCCAGAAAATAAATTCTTGAAAAAGTACAAGTTCGTTGATGAAAATCTTAGGCTTGTTAATAAAGAAGGTAAGTTTGTTGATAGTGAAGGTAGGCTTGTTGATGAAAATGGTAGATATATCGACAAAGATGGTAATTTTGTTGATAGATTTGGCAATATTGTGGATGCTGACGGAGAGTATGTTGTAGAAGCAGAGCCGTTTCTTGATGATGACGGAAATCCAGTTATTGTCGAGGAAGAAGTTGCTGCTCAAAAAACAGAAGAATCTCCTAGCAGCTCAGATGGCGATTCAGATAATAAGGGGCCTGAAGAAAAAACAGAGCCAGAAAAGACTGAATCAGCTTAATTTAGTGTATTAAATACTGTTGCTTTTTATATAGAAAAGGTCCCACTAGCTGGGATCTTTTCGTATAGGATAAGGATAAATACTAAATGGCCAATGCTTTTAATTTGACTGCTCAGCTTAATCTTAGAGGTCCTACTAATATTAAGCCGATTATAAAAGGTATTAAATCTCAATTAGGGAATATTAATGCCAATGTAAACCTTGTTGTTGCTAAAAATAGTAGTGCTCAAGTAGCTAAATTGGACGCTAGTCTGAGAAAATTAAATACTACTCTTAATACTACAGCAACCGCCAGCAAAAATGCTGCTCAGTCTATTAGAGATTTAGGTGCTGCTATAGGCAGTATTAACGCTGGTAATGTATCAACAAGCATAAATGCCGCAGCACAAGCTTCTGCAAAACTTAAACAAGAACAAAAAGACGTAGCCAAATCTTTACAAGGCTCTAGGACAGAAATGGAAGAGTTTGGCAAACAAGCTGGCCTTGCTATTAGAAGATTTGCTGCATTTAGTGCTGTGACAGCAGTAGTCTACAAGCTAAATAACGCTATTACAAATGGCGTTGGGGCCTTTATTGATTTTCAAAAAGAATTCATTAGATTACAACAGGTTACAGGAGAGAGCGCCCAAAACCTATCATCTCTGCGTAATACTATCACACAATTAAGCACAGGCCTTGGCGTTGCTTCTCAAGACTTGACAACTGTTTCTGTCACACTTGCTCAGGCTGGTCTAAATGCTAGAGAGACAGAGCAAGCACTTAAAGCTTTGGCTCAGAGTGCTTTGGCTCCTTCATTTGATAATCTCAATAATACAGTAGAAGGCAGTATTGCTCTTATGCGTCAGTTTGGTATTAGTTCTAATGAGCTTGGTTCTGCTCTTGGTAGTATCAATGCTGTTGCAGCTAGTTTTGCTGTTGAAGCTGGAGATATTATTAAAGCTATTAGTAGAACCGGTGGCGTGTTTGCTAATGCTAGTAAAGGAGTTAGTGAAGGTACAGACGCCCTAAATGAATTTATTGCAGTTTTTACCAGCGTTAGATCTACTACTCGCGAAAGCGCTGAAACTATTGCAACTGGTTTAAGAACTATATTTACAAGAATTCAAAGAGGTTCTACTATAGATGCTCTTAAAGAATTCGGCGTTACCTTAACAGATTTAGAAGGAAAATTTGTTGGTCCATACAAAGCCATTCAATTATTAAGCGAAGGTCTTGGGAGATTAGATCCTAGAGATATTCGTTTTTCACAGATTGTTGAAGAACTTGGTGGGTTCCGGCAGATTGGCAAGGTTATTCCTCTTATACAACAATTCACAGTAGCCCAAAGAGCATTAGGGGTTGCCCAAGCAGGCACAGGTTCGTTAGCAGAAGACGCAGCTATTGCCCAATTAAGTTTAGCAAATCAGATTAGTAAAGTTAGAGAAGAGTTTTTGTCACTATTCCGAGAAATTGGTAGTAGCGACAGTTTTCAGATTATTGCTAAAGGAGCCTTGAGTGTTACTAGTGCTATCATTAGCGTTACAGACAGCATAAAGGGCGTTCTTCCAGTACTTGCCATACTTGCAGCATCAAAAGGGTTGTCTGCTCTTACTCAATTTGGTGCTGGGTTTATAGGGGGTATACAAAGAGGAGGAGGCGCTAGAGGTTTTGGTCAAAGATTATCTGGTGCTCCTAGCGGTTTTGCTAGAGGTGGTTTGGTTCCTGGAGCAGGTAATGGGGATACTGTTCCTGCTATGCTAACTCCTGGAGAATTTGTAATACGAAAGAAAGCAGTTCAAGCTATTGGAGTTAATAATTTAGCTAAGGCTAATAAATATGCAAGAGGAGGTCTTGTTAATCTTAAAAAATTATCCCCTGGAATGGCCGGAAGCACCAATATTCCTAGTGCTATTGATCGGTATGACGAATTGCAAGATGAGGATACTGTATCTAATACTATAATTAGAAAAAGTGTCACAAAAGCAGATATAGAAAAACAATTTGGTAGTTCAGAAAAATTCAAGTCTGGTATTGAATCAACAAGAAAAAAAGAGTACGAGTCTTACTACCGTCCTGTTGGAGAGGGATTTGCTTTTGAAGATGTTATTTTTCAAAATCCTTCCAAGTTTGGACTTTCAGGTAGATACATCAAAGCCCCAACCTCAAATTATCCAGTTGATTTGGTACCATTAGCAAATGCTGCTCCAGTAGAGATAAAATATAAAAACGAAGCAGAGCCAGATCCATTTATTCTGAATAAACATTTTCGTTATTTATTAGAAAAAAAACTTTGGAAGTCTAAGGGATTCACGCCGAAGATCGATCCAGATATTCCATTAGGCAATATTAGAGTCATAGAATTAGCTGATGGAGTAAAAGATGAGCTTTATTACCCTCAAGGGGTTAGTGATAAAACGAAGAGTAAAAGGGAAAATAGATTAGCTAAAAGACAACAAAAAATTACTGAAGCTGGATTTAATTTAGGTGACAGAGTTCAAAAGTTAGCAGACGGGGCATTTGTGAAACAGGGCGAACAATCTGGTGGTGTTGGCATATTTGATAGTGATATGATTGGTGCTGGCAGCAAACAAATACTAAATGCATTACTATCTTCCGGCAAACCATATGAGGTTATTAATGGGCCCGCAGGCTCAGGAAAGACCACATTCGCTACTTCTAGATTTGGTAAAAACTTTGTAACATCTCCACAAGACTTTGATAGATATAGTAAATTTGTTGTATTGAGTGGTGCTGGAGCTACGAAAAGTGGGGATTTAAGTCCAGCAGCAATTCAGCTAATGTCCGGTGCTACTAAAACAACAGTTCTTGCTCCGCCTGCTGATAGATTAATGAAACAAAGACAAAGCAGATTAGAAGCAGCGCAATCAGGAGCATTACCAGACAAAAGATCTACAAAACAACTAGAAGGTACCCTTAAAGCTCCTACTGGCATAGATAGGGCTTTGTTCAAAAGATTTAAAAGCGTAGATATTCTTGAAAAGTATGCATCTGGTGGTATTATACAGGATATAGCGTCTAATGCTCAACTACAAATTGGTGCTGCTGTTTTAGAAAATTTTAATACTAGTTCTTCGCCTCTCAATATCAAAGAAGCAGACATTAAACAGGCTCTGCAAAGAAGGGCCGGTTTTGATCCCAAAAAAGAAAAGATAAATAAACAAAGCATTAGTTTATCAAACATTAAATCTATTGGTGGTATTAAACAAGGATTATCAAAAGAAACCTCGGAATCATTTAGGTCTGCTATTGATCAAGGCTTGGTAGAGGCTGTAAATTATGCTGGAGGAAGACTTTCTCAGGATTTAGGCATAGGTTTTACTGCTGTAGATGAAGGATCAAAAACATCTTTCCTAAATGGCATCAATGACGCTTCTGTTGGTAATCTTTATGAAGACGTGTTGACCGGAATAGCTAATCAATATACTAACAGAGTTAGTGGTCAAAATTTTGATTTTCCGTCAGGATTGGGTCCAAATCTCAAAGATAACTATCCAGGATTGCCTGAAAAATGGGTAGACGCTAAGGCTTCCGCTAAACAAGCTCAGTTTACTGGAGATGGTAGTCTTAAAGCAAAAACATTAAATCAAATAGCAGACGAAATTAACAAAAATAAACAGCAATATATACAGCCAATATCAGAAGGATCAGAACAAGCTCAAATGGCTGTTGCTAAAAGCATGGACCCCAAAAAGACATATTTACTTTCAGAGCTTAGACAGTTTGGAATAGAAAACACTCAGCAAGCAAAAGAAAAGGGTCTCGTTAGTCCTTTTAGAGGTAAGTGGCAATTAGCGCAAGAGAAAAATTTAGGAGGATTGATTCAAAAATTTGCTGTTGGGGGTAGTGCAGAAGACACTGTTCCTGCATTATTAACGCCTGGTGAATTCGTTATAAACAAAAAAGCAGCCAACAGGATTGGTTCTGCTAAACTTCATCAAATGAATAAAGCAGATAAAATTAGAGGTTATAATAAGGGTGGTTTTGTTGGTTTTGCTGATGGTGGAGGTGTGCCCCTCAGGCCGGATAAAATTAGTGCCTCTACTGTGGCTATACCAGATTCTGTTAAAGACTCTTTGTCTCAGCTGGTGGATGTGTTGAGGTCAGTAGGCATTGAATCTGCTAATGCTTCTAAGATTATTGATAATCAGGGTAGAGTTAGCTACAAAGCAGCTCTAGAAGCGTCGAAAGCAGATCTAGAAAGATTAAAAATAGCTGGAGCAAGTGCTTCAGACATAGCTGCCGCAGAAAAATTTCTTCTAGATATCAGAAATCAAGCAGCCAAAGAAATTAAGACAAGAAGAAATCTTGAGAAAACTTTTAAAACAGGAGGAGCAGAAAGTGCTGCTCAACAAGCAGACATTTCTTTAAAAGCCGAGGAGCTTGCTCAACAAAAAATTCAGAATGTAACAAGAGCTAGAAAAGCAAACAACGAAGAAGTAACGGCAGAGGATATTAGCAAAGCCAGAGACTCAGCATTCTTGGCAGCTACTAGACAAGTAACTGGTATATCTGCTGCTGATTTAAAGAAAACAGGATTAACTGGCTCTGATATTCAAGCGTATATTGCTGGAACTCAATTAGATCCTAAAGAAGCTAAAAAATTCAACGATCAATGGTTAAAGTCTAGAACAGCTATATTAGGAGGGTCGAGGAAAGCCGAGCAACAAGCTAGACAAGAACTAAAAGCAAGAGAAAAAATTACTCGACAAATACAAAGAGCAAGAGGCCTTCCTACCGGCGGCGGATTTTTCGGAAGAGGTAAAGAATTTTTAGGTAATTTAACCAAAGGACAGGCAGGATTAGGAGCTAGTATAGCTCTGCCACTATTAACCAATGCCTTAGTAGGCGGAGAAGCAACTAGCTCATCTGGTGCAGCTACACAAGCTTTTGCTCAGGGGGCTACCGGAGCAGTTTCAGGTGGTCTTGCATTAGCGTCGATCGGTGGACCTATTGGTATTGCGGCCGGTTTGGTATCAGCAGGAGCTGGATTAGTTAAAGCTTTTGCTGATGCAAAAAATGCTGCCACAGAATTCGCCAGACAAGCTAGTAGAACCAGAATTGAACGATCTGGAGAGCAGCTAAGTAAAGTATTTGACAAATTAGCCAAAGATGCAGAAAATGTAGACCTATTAAGAGCTGCCAGAACAGAGATAGCCACTATCACTTCTGAATCACAGTCTCTTATGAGATCTAATACAAACGATATTACATATGGATTAGTTAATGCTATTGAAATGATACCTGGATTAGTTGATTCAGGCAATAGTTTTCAGAGAGGTGAAATATTACAAAATCAAGGCGTTTTACCATATATAGAAAGTCTTTTCTCAGGCGACGACAGAGAAAGACTATTCAGTAAAGAACAGCCTAGACTGGACCAAGAAAATGCTAAAATTTTTCAGCAGGCTAACGCTCAAACTCAGCAATATATACAATCGCTCATTAATTCTGGAAAAACAGCGACCGATCTTCTGAATGACCCAGCGTTCTTGAATATTGCACAAAATCTTGCTCTTGCAGACGCCAACGTTCAAAGGGCTGTTAGGGAGTTAGGCGGCGTTGATTCTGCAGCTGGTAGACAATACCTACAAGAAGTTACCAGAGAAAGAGCTGTTGAACAAATTAATATTAGTGTTAAAACCAAACAATTGGATGAACTAAATAGAATAGCAGGAGAACTATCTATTAGCTTCAGTAGATTGTTTGATACTATGAATCAGCAAATCAATGCTGCCTCATATAGACTTGCTGAGTTTAATAAAAACCTAAGCGCTTCAGTAGATTCTCTTTCTGGTAGGCCATCTATTGGAACAGACACATCTTTTGAAGCTATTAACATATTACAGAATCCTTTAGCTTATAGTGATGCAGAATTTCGTGGTGCTTCTGATAGAGGTGCAAGTTTCTTTGGTGGCGATGCCGAACTTGTTAGTGGGCTTGTGCAAATAGGGCCGAATATCGAAGATAAGTTATTAGGGGTTATAAATAATGTATTGGCAACATCAGGAGATAATCCAGAAAAAGCCAGTAGAGAAATTAATAAAGCCATAGCAGACCAATTAAAGAACCTTAATTTACCTCCAGAGATTAGAAACAAATTAGCCAGAGAAATTAGCGTTGCTGTTGGAGACATAGCAAAAGAGACAGACAAGGGAAGCATAAGCTTACAGGATCTTACTGAAAAAATAAGTGGTCTCAATAATGTAATTCAATCTTCGCAAAAGGCCAGAGAAGGAGTAATTAACGCTTTAACATATTGGCAAAATAGTCTTAATAGTTATAGCGCAGCCATAAATCAAATGGTGGAAATCCAATTAGAAGCAGCCAACAGGATCAGAAGAGCAAATCAAATAGTTTTTGATTCTCAGGTTTCTCTCGCAAATGCTCTTGGTCAAGATGTAAGCCTTAGATTTGTTGAAAGAGAGCAAGAAAGAGAAACAAGATCTAGAACAGGCGGCCCTACAGATCCGGCCGATATAGCAATACAATTAAGAGCCCTAGAAGACAGAAGAGCAGATCAGCAAGCAGCATTAAGTGCTGTTCAGTCTGATGTTGCAGCCCCAGGTGCTTCTGCTAATATTGTGCGAATGACACAAGAACTAAGTCAAACAAACTATGCCATTGCAGAAACTAGAGCAGCATTAGAAAATTTAGCAAATAATTCAGACCTTGCTTCTGCCGCACTCAACAAAATACAAAAAGCTCAGCAAGATCAAGCTGGCAAGGTTTCGTTTATTGAGAAATTAGTAACTAGCACCCCTGAACAATTACAAAATCTTAATAATAGTTTTGCTGATTTGCAAAGATATATTAGTGGACAAGCTATATCTATACAACAAAGCACAGCAGCTCAAAAAGCATACAGAAAAGCATTAAGAAGCGGGGCTACTAGAAGAGATGCTCAGAAAGAAGCTCAAAGAGCTTTTGCTGATCAAAGAGGAAACGCTCTATCTTTACTTAAAGAAATAGGTCCGTTTCTTGGTGATAGTCAACAGGCTAATAATCTTAGAGCAGATGCTTTGGAAACTATGCTTAGAGAAAGTGGTGTTGGTGTTAATGTTATGATGAGACAAGTTTTGGATGCTATGAAAAATCCCGAACTTGATCCTGCTACTGCTGCTGCTATTGAAACATATAAAGAGGCTACAAGAATACAAAGTGAAGCTAATTTGGAATTAGCTAGATTAAATAATGATCTTTCTGGTCAAATAGCCAAAGACACCGCTTCTGCGATAAAAGAAGCACTAGAAACCGCAACTGTGAAATTTGATCAAAGTCAAATAGACGCTATGCTTGATGGTATGAGAAATCTTGGAAGAGATGGTGATAGGCAAGGATTAGCAGCTGGAGGTATTGTTTATGCTAGTGTGGGCGGACAAATGTTCACACCTAAAGGCACAGACACCGTTCCTGCAATGTTAACGCCAGGAGAGTTTGTGGTCAACAGGGCTGCTACACAAAAAAATCTTCCTATTCTTAAGGCTATTAATAATGGATACGCTAAAGGAGGTAGTGTTCGATATTATAATGACGGCGGATTTGTTGCAGGGAAGATTGGCGTTGGTCCTGATGAACTATTTAAGGACTGGCAATATGACTCAAAGGAAAAATACACTCAAAAAGAAATTGCGACACTATCGTTTAATGGAGAAAAAGCTCTTCAGGTACAAAAAGGTGGTTTTGGCATAGGTTGGGCTATTAAAAAGTCTTCTGCTACCCTTGCTGATAACAAGTTTGATATTGGCGTTGCTGGTATCAACGAGGCTCTAAGCAATAGCGATAAAACATTAGAAAAAACAGAACTAGGAATTGCTAATCTAGATCCTGTTTTAACAAATAAGGCGGCTAATGTTGCTTTGAATTTTAAAGATTATGCACTGAGTTCTTCCAGGATAGATGCCCAGTCTGCAACTGCAGATATTGGTGGAAAGAGTACAATTGATCTTGAGTATCCGTCTAATATTATTGAAAATCCACCAAAAGAGATGGATAAAGCAGCTGTAGATGCGAAAATACTACAATATAAAGATGTATTGAAGGCAATGGGAAATATAGTAGATGGTACTGATGCTTATATATATGAACAGGACGGCGGAATTTCTGTTAATATTGTCAAAGACTTGGGTAAATTAGCTCAAAGAATAAGAAAACCCAAGATAGAAGCCGAATATAAACCTGGTTTTGTTACAGACGAGGCGAGTATTTTGTTTACCGATTTGTCTCAACAAGTTGGAGGGAACATTGGATTTGGCTTTTTAGACTCAGCAGCTTTCAGCAATAATTTGACAAATTCTTTACTTACTTGGACGCAGCCAGATGGTAGCGGCACCAGCAGCTTAGAAGGACTAAAACGCACAGGTGGTATTAATCAGGTAGGCGTCGGTGCTGTTACATTGGATAAGATTGGAGCCAGTCGCGCCGGTGTGACTATAAAAGATTTTCAAAAGCAAAGAAACATAATTTATCAGGCACTTCGAGAGCTAGAAGACCAAGATAAACCGTTGGGACTATCCAAAGAGAGTAGAAGGAGGAAATCTGTTATAGATAAGTTGAGCAAAGTACACAAATCTACCTCTCCTTATATTGCTGAAACATTTCAACCTAGTGACGGATTGGATTTCAGTCTAATCGGAGGAGAAAAAGAACCAACCAGAGTATATGGAGGAACTGTTGGTGACTTTGAAAATGCTTTTGGTCCCAATATAGACAATGCAATAGCTAGAGGTGAGATTGAAGAGAAGAATATTTATGGGGGTCGCCTTCCCCGTAATTTATTAGAAATTAGTAAAGCCGAAGTGGGTGGTTATAGTGACGCCAAATCTTTTGCATGGACACAAGGGGTAAAGTCATCACTTCTCGATGCTGAATTTGATAAAAAAAGAGCAGAGGAAGAAGCTAAACAAAAAGCTATTACAGTAAAAGCACTTACTAAAGATGGTTCGTTTAAACTGCCTGTTATTGTTCATGGCGACAATAAACAATTAGACATACCATACAAGCTTCATTATGGCGAGTGGGATGGTAAACTTTTTGATGAAAACACCAATAAATATTCAGACCAACTATTGTCTCAGATATGGGGAAGTAAAGCATACATTATAGGAACAGCTCAAGGCACAAACGTAGATGCTGCTTTTGATCCTTATGCTGGTTATGATACTGGTTCAACAGATATTGTAACGGGTTTAAAGAATAACGCTTATAATAGTGATGTTATAGTTAAACCAGATTATATTAAAAAACAATTTGAACAGGCAGCTGTCAAAGACTATATTGGTAAGGTATTAGAACAAGGCAAAACAGATATTCCCGAAAAGAATGCTGCTGAAGCATTAATGGAATCTGTATTAAAAGGCTTCAATAATGGCGGAGATATAAATTTCTTTAGAAAAACTAATAATGTATTATCTGATTATAGAGCTCCCAAAAATATTCCCATCAACTCTAATAAATTTAATTTTAGGGATTATCTATCGGCTGTTGTTGGCAACCTTTTAACCAAACAAAAAGACGCTTTGGCTCAAGCAGACGGCGAAGTTGCTAATATTGATGAATTTACAGACAGATATAGCAGAGATCTTTCACTGCTTATACCGGCTTTTGAAACACTAGGCAAAACAGCATTTAGTCTATTTGGTCCAGGAGCGCCATATAATTATGGAGCACCATTCGGCGTTAATGTTGGTAATGTTCAAAACCTAACTGCTCAAAACATTAGAGATCTTAGCGGTATTCTTGCTAAACAATTAGATCAATACTACAAGAATATTGGCAAATATGTTGCTGAAGGATATTTTAATAATCGCAACGCTTACGATTTTGCTAATAATGCAGAAATTTTCTCTTATGGCGCTCAACAAGTTTTTGCAGGTTTGGCGTCTGGAAATACCAATAAAATTGCTAGATATCTTAAACCTGCAGATTTAACAGCTCCTAACTTTAATTGGCAAAATTTACAACCACAAGCTCTTACGTTGTTTAGAGCTATAGGTGGACAAACTAAAGCAGCAGGTTTTTTCAGTGAACAATTAAGTGAAGACGACAAGCTTGATCTTGAAGGCATTATAGGTGATGGAGATGTTATTAGAGAGGTTGGCGCCAAAGGCAAAATCACCAAAAAGACTCCTAATCTTACAAAAATTGGAGATGTAGTTAAGCTGGCATTTAACCCTTATAACAGATTTGATGAAATTACAGATAGAAAAATATTAATCAACACTCTTAAGGACAGAATATCTGTTGCTACAGGTCCTAACGGCAGGCCTTTGTACAGTCGCCAAATGATGAATAATGTTTTGGATAGCATGGAAGCATTAAAAATTTGGTTTGGAGGAGAGCCTGGAGCTAACGCAGGAGCCGCCAATCCTCCAAGGGGCTTTGATGATGAAGGAATTTATCAACAACAAGCTAGTGCTAATGCGGCAGCTGGTCCACAAAACGCTCCTGGTAGTGGCGGGGGTCTTATACCTGGTATTGTTGCTGCTGGCGCTTTTCTTCCTGGATTGCCAGGCATGGTTGCTGCTGGAGCAGGCGTTGCTTTGGGTCTAGGAGCGCCTGTTCTTAGAGTTGGAGCTTGGAAAGGTATTGATTATCTTTATGATACTGATCCTCCAGAACCAGACCACCTCACAAGATACAACGAACTGCAAAACAGTTTCGATCAAAATATCTATGATAGAGCCAAAAAAGGCTTAGAAGAATTGGGAGGTCTTTTTGACGTAGGATCTCTGCCTGCTCTTGATCATTACAAAACTCAGTACAGAAAAACTGGCGGCATGATTTATGCTAGTCAGGGACAGTTGGTGAATTTTGAACCCAAAGGTACCGACACTGTTCCTGCTATGCTGACGCCCGGCGAGTTTGTTATTAATAGAGAAGCTACAAGGAAGAATTTACCATTATTGAAAGCTATTAATAGCGGTGGTGAATCCTATAGCTCTGGTGGTATGATGTATGCTGCTGGTGGCACAGACGAACCAGTTGCTCCTCAGCCTCAAAAGCCTGTAAAGTCTAATAGAAAAGCTAGAATACAGCAATTTAATAAATTAGATAAAAATGGTGACGGCATACTCACTTCTGATGAGTTTTCTTTTATTGATAGAGCATGGGACACTAATTTCGATAGTAAGATAACGCTAGATGAGTATCTAGGATGGTTTGAAACTGCTAGTCCCAGTGATCTTAGATCCTTTAGAATGGATAGAAGCAGAATAGCTGACAAGAACAGAGTATCATCAATAGAAGAGAATCAACGTCAAATTAGAGATGACAACAGGGCTAATTATGAAGCTAGAAGAGCTTTTCAAAGAGCTAGAAGTAATGCTTTACGAGAAGGAATGAATGTTTATGAGGCCAATGCTGCTGGACAGCAAGCATATGCAGATAGTATGAACAACTATAATGCCGCCCAAACACAAAAAAGAGAAGATATAAAGGGCGGTTCTACAGATTATGTTTTTTATAGAAATCTAGCAGACAGAGATGCTGCTATTGACAGAACAGCTAGACTAAAAGCAGAAAGAGCAGCTAGAGAAGCTGGTCAGCAAGCATACGATCAAGCTAAGGCTGATGGGCGTAGTGAAGACGAAGCTTGGAAAGCTTATCAATCATCATTTGATGATGCTAATAAGCCAGACGATTATAGGGATGCCGCAGCAAAGAGATTAAAAGAGAGAGAAAATAGAAAAGCAAAATTGGATCAGATGACTCCTATCCAAAGGTCTAATTTCCTTAGAAAAGAAAGAGAACAGAACAGAGCTAAAAAAGCAGCAGAAGCAGCTGAGAAAAAAGCAGAGGAAAGAAGAGTGGCTGATGAAAAAATTAAACAGGCTGTTGAAGCAAGGAGGAGAAAAGAAGAAGCCAGAGAGCAGAAAGACAAAGAATTAGGTTTAGAAGAAACCTTAGAAAGGCTATATACCAACGAGAGCGATCGAGATATTTATAGATCAAGTATCAGAAAAAAATTAGAACAAGGCGCAGAACAGGGTCAAAGCGCTAACGATGTTTATAAGGATATTAGAAAGAAAGAAAAACTTGGAGCTATTAGATCTAGATATACTTATCATACAACCGGAGCGGACGGTACGTTAGAGGTCAGGTTAGGAAAACCAGTAAAAGTTGACGCTGAAAAGGGCGTTATTACATATCAACAAATTGATCCTGTTACGGGCGAACTTACAGACAATTACACATATGAGCCTGTTAATACTATTAGAGAAAATGATCCGAAAGCATACAAAAGAGCGTATGATACATGGCTATCACAAGAAGGTAAAGCGTATGATGAACGCAAAAATCGGAAGCCTACAGCAGATACTGTTTTTGACTACTCTGGTAAAGTAGAAGATTATCAACCAAGAACATGGGTAGATAAAGACGGACAACAGTTTACTGGTACAGTTACAGAAGTAGGTAGCCAAGGAGCTACGGTAACGTTGGCTGATGGTACTACTAGGGTTATACCAAGAAATGAATTAACACAAGATGATGCTAAATATGTTGATAGCGTAAGAAGATATCAAACTGATATCAGAGTGAGAGAAAAAGATAGACAAGATGAAACTAAAAGAGCACAAGCTACAGCTCAGGCTGATGCTTTTATGCAAAGAGGAGTGCTTGCGAAGCCTGATTTGGGTTCTGCGGCCGAAACTAAACTTCAAGAAGCGCAAGATCTAAAAGATTCAATCAACAAGGCTGCTCAAGATAGAGCTGCTATCGATAGGACAGCACCTAAACCTGGCATAAAAAGAACTTCTGAATCTACAGGTGGTAATGAGCAAACTCTTACTTTCGATAGTACTCCGACCACCCCTCAGCGAGATGCTGCTAAAATAGAAACAAATAACAGAATAGCCAGCAATGCTAAAGCTGTTGCAATGCAAAATGCCCTGAATAGTATGCTACCATCCATAACCTCTGGGGCACCAGAATTAAGGCCAGGCACAATTGGTGGTGGTATTCCTATCGAAGAAGCCGGTAAACAAATAGAATTTAATCCGGATGATCCAATTCCTTTTTCTCAGACTCTTGATGAACAAGGCAATCCAATTTCTATAACATGGAGAGAATTAAGTAACGCTAGAATACGCAGTGATCTAGAAAAGAGATTGGACAAAAATGGTAGAACAACATTAGAAAGATTTGGTAAATTTTATGAGGAACTTAAAAATGTTCCTGTTGCAGGACAGACGGTTAAAGCGGGAGAGGGCGTAACTAATGTTCTTGCTGGTCTTTTCAAATTGCCTCTTGCTATTACTGGTGGAGCGGTTGGGGAAGCTGGTGCTCAGGCTTACCAAGAATACGTAGCCAAAACACTAGAGGATGCATATAAAGACGGCGTGGTAAGCCAGAAGGATTTGGAACAAAAACTACTCAACGATCCTGTTTATCAATTTTTTAATGGAATGTCAAAGACTGGCTTTAGGGAAGTACAAAGAAGTGGCAGTCAGGTATTAATGGGAGGAACACAAGTTGGCGAGGCTTTGATTGATGACACCACCCAAAATATAGAAGCATTCTTGAAAAATAGAAATATAGATGCTAATATAAAAACAAAGATGTATACAACGGGACTTCCTCAAGAGGTAAGAGATTATCATAATCGCAAAACGGAAGAGAAATATGATGAGGCAGCAGAATTAGGTATAACAACACCTATTATGATTGCTGATATCGCTAGCGAAATTGGACCAGATGCATTCTTTGGCCCTGCTGTAGTTAAAGGTATTTTCTCTTCTAGCAAAACAGTTGCTCGCACAACAGGAAAAACATTAGGATCAGCAGCACGAGCAACTAAAGACTTGGCTGTAAATACCGGTACAAAAGGCGCAGGTATTGTAGATAATATCATTACAAGCATGAAAAAAGGGCCGGCCAAAACCAAATTTGAAAAATCTATAGGCACACTAAGGAAAAGAGCTGTTGATTCTGGCATTAAGCCTGATAGAGCAGATAAGCTTATTAATGAACTTATTGAAACTAATTATGATAGAGCAATAGTACAAGGTGTTACTGGAGATCTATCCGATGCTGACGCACTAGCTTTAGCCGTAGAGAGAAGACAGAGGCTTGTTGCTAGAGGACTATATGATGACGCTACCGCTGCAAAACTTACTGGTACAGAAGGCATCAAAGTTCAAAACTTTCAAGATATGGATCCAAAAGCTGTTGAGAGATACTTTGAGCAACAAGTTAAGAATATTTCAAATAATCCAGAAGAACTAGCTAAATTTAGACAAAAGATCGACGCTAGAAGACCAGACGACACATTTGGGCTTGATGTTAACAGGATTAATACTAGACTTAGAAATTCTACAACAGCAACTACTGTTCAAACTCCAGCCACACAAACTGGACCTACTATACGGGCACAAGTACCAGGAATGGATGGTCCTGGTACATCAAGTTTTGATGCTGGTTTTAATACCTCCGTGAACAATTCACTCTTTCCTAGTTTAAATCAGCCAACAGTAGCGCGAGGAGTACCTGGTCGCCAAGCAGGACCACAAGGATTTGGGCAAAGAAGAGGTAGGGGTCCTATTAAAAGAAATCCAAGAAATCAGGCTGAGATTGATGCGAATCTGAAGAATCTACAGAGACAAGCAACTCTGGACGCTTCTCAAACACCAACTACCGATATTGGTCTACCCACAGAAGTAAGTCCAGGAGTTTTTCAAGTAGAGGGAAGCCAATTTGGTAACACGATAACCACAACTCTGAGCGATGGTAGTTCGGCCACGCTAGTAAATGCTCCTTTGCCCGATCTTCCTGCTAACGCTAAAGGCAGATTTGGTTCGCCAAATCCCGAATATAGCGGAGCAACGAGACAATCCAGAGTTGCCCCATCTGAATCTGAAGTAAAAGCATCCCTAACAAGCGATATGCAAGAATCATTAGATTCTACTGTAGAAGCTGATAGATTAAGGTTTCAAAATTTTACAGGACCAGAATCAGGAAACAGAGCATTAAGAGCGGCACTAGAACGAGAGACTGTCGAAGCAAGTCTAGTACAAGCATCGACTACAAGACAACCGCAAGCAGCAGCGGCGGCAAATCAAGCGGCAACGCCACAACCGCAAGCAGCAGCAGCAACACCACAATCGCAAGCAGTAGCAAACAAAGCAGCAACAAAACAGCCGGCAGTTTCTTCGGGATCGGGATCCGAACGAAAACTAGCCGCAGGAGAAAATGGCGATGCAATAGCTGCTGAAATAGAAAACATTCGGAACCCACAGGCTTCAGACTTAAATCCACAAATTGCTACCAACAGACCCCCTGCTGACAACGCTCCTTTTGCTCCTAATGTTCCAAAGCCATCCTTTGGTCCGCCTGCTGGCACTGAAGCATACTATGATGATATTCTTAATAATCAGGGAACGTTTGCGCTTATTAAAGAATTGCTAAGCGAGCAATTTCCTACGTTCAGAAGAGGATATAGCGGCCTTCGAGGACAGTTGTCAGATTTAACAGTGTCTAGTCGAGAAGCGTTAGATAATCTAAAATCACGTTTCAATTCATCATCTCCAGCAGCGGCAAAAGCAAAAAAAGCAGCAACACCACAACCGCAAGCAGCAACACCACAACCGCAACCAGCAGCAGCGGCAAATCAAGTGGCAACGCGACAGCCGCAGGTGGGCTCACAACCGCAAGCTAGCTCACAACTGCCAGCATCATCGGCAAACCAAACGGTTGGTAATAGCGTAGCCAATCCTCCTGGTGCTGCTCCTAATGGTACAACATGGAAGAGGATAGCAGGAAAATGGGTTCTTATTAGTGCGGGAACTGCAGGAACAGCGGGCGCATTATACGGCCTAGGGCTGGCTGCTGAATACCTTGATGATGCTAGTAAACCAGACACTAAACCAATGCCACTTCCTCCTCCACCGCAACCAGGACAACCACTGCCGCCAGATATTCCGCTATTGCAAGATGAAGACGGAAATCCTATGCCTGGCACCAACGCATCTTTAAGAAGAAAAAGAAAAAACCCTATTGTTTATGCTAGTAATGGAGCATTAATAGCTGCTCAGTCTAGAGGAACAGATACTGTACCAGCTATGCTAACTCCTGGTGAGTTTGTTATAAACAGAATGGCTACTCAGCAAAATAGGCCACTTTTGGAAAGTATTAATAGCGGTCAATTTAATAGTGGGGGTCTTGTTAAGTATCTTGCTAGAGGTGGTTATGTTTCACCCCAAAGACTGCAAGATGGTGGTCAGGCCCAACAAGTTGTACAACAGACTCAGTCTGTAACTAGTGGTGTAAATAATGTTAGTATGGAGAGGCCAGGTTGGGTAGACGAGGTTATTAATGCCTTTAATGGTGTTGGGCCAGCTATTATGGAAGCTAGCTCAAATATCGGACTGTCTGCTGAACGACTAGCCAATTCTGTGCCTAGTAGTGTAGATATTAATCAAAATGTAAATGTTCAGGGTAGTGTTGGTTTAGATAGTCAAACATTAGGAAGAGCAGTAGCAATGGGTTCACAGCAAGCTGGTGGATACACAGATCAGAAATTCAACAATATGGCAGCAAAATTACAAAATGACACTGATGGAGGAGTAAGCTTTACTGCTTAATCAACAGATTATGAATAATAGTATAAATTTTATAGATAGTGTTCAATATTCTTGTGTCGTTAATAATAAGGATATTATTTTATCAAATAGTTTTGGTAAAAAAATAAAATTAGAAGATAATAATAAAACCATTAGCTACATGATAAAAGGAACCAAAGACAAAAATACTGTCTGGGAAATGGGTATTGGTACTATTATTACAGATAATGGTCTCAAAGTAACTAGAGACAGGTTTATCTCCTCTTCTAGTGGCAGTCTTTTAAATTTAGATGGTTATGACTGTATATTTTATATAGTTCCAAATTCTCATAATTACAATTCTGGTTTTAATAATGTTATAGTTCATAATGATGGCTTTCAAGCCGAATCGGTTTCTACTACCTATATTTTGGACTCAGAATCAGACGCTGTCAATATAACCCTACCTCCTGCTTCAGAGAGTAAAGACATTGTTATAGAGATTAAAAATATACAACAATCTTGTACAGCATATATTATGTCTAATAATAATGTTATAGACTACTTATCTGACGATAAGTCTTATGTAAGATTAGCGTGCGACGGCAATTTGTGGTTTTCTTTGATAGATATACAAAACTCTCAATCAATACAAAACGAAGACAAAATTGAAATACAATCTCATGCAGTAGGAACCTCTGGTGCTTTGCAATATACCGATGGAACGAATGAGTTTTTAGCAGCTAATGTTTATTATGATGACAGTACTAAAAACCTATTACTAGGTTCTGATAATGAAACCAATGCCTACTCTATAATATCTACAACTGGTAATCCTACTGTCTTTAACAAAAATTATACTAATGCTGATTTCATGGTATATGGTAGTGGATCAAAAAATCTACATTGGGCAGGTAGAGAGGGTAGATTGGGTATCAATATTCCTCCAGGTTCTAGACCAGCCAGCCCGCTTCATCTTATTAATATAGAAAATTGTTCAGAATTACTAAGAGTAGAAAACAGAAATCCTAACACAAAAGCAAATCTTACACTTTATCATAGACCATCTATATTACCAACTACTGGGACTGTTTGTAGTACTGTTAATTTTAATTCTAGAGACAACACAAATTCAACCATCCATCTTGCACAAATCAAAAGTACTGTACTAGGTAATACAGCATACTCTACTTCTGGCCAACTAAGCATTTCTGTTGATAAAAGCGGAATGCTAACGGATAAGCTAGTTATTGATCATAGCAATTTTAACATTCATCTTGATGATACTATGGTATTAATGTCTAATACCGGTATTCATATTCATAGCGATTTAGTTAGCATACCAGGTCTTGTACATATGCCTCAGCTTGTTATGGATGCTGGCGTTATATCATTTACTGGCATTCCTTCTGATTGTGCATATGATTATGGTCCTCCTCCAACCTTGACGCCAACACCAACTCCTTCTCCGACTCCTATTGATGTATGTGAGATTGATGGTGGTAGTGGTAGCGGTAGCGGTAGTGGAAGCGGTTATGAGTGCCAGCTTAATACTATTGTCGCAAGTATATATCTTGATGAAAATGGCAAAGAATACTTACAGATACAAGGCGCTATGGAAATCGGAGATGCCACAGCCGCTCAACGCACAGTATATGTACAAGATAGCTCTGTTTATGAGCCAGAAAATACTGAAGCGTTCTTCCCTGTGATTTACACTACTAGTCCATTGCAAGTAAAGGTTAAACCATACACAGAAGTTGAGCCATTTGCTATTAGTGGCCATTATCCATTATTTACAACTTCTGAAAATGCAATTAATTGGGCCATCGAGCAAGACGGAGATTTGCCATCCACTCTACATACTCAAAGCTTTGTATTCTATGGCGACAGCTATTATATGCCAGATTTGGCATCCAACTATGTAGGAACATATCCTGGAGAAAATACTCCAGTACCAGATATCAATATGTTTGCTCTAAATAATCAACACCACGTATTAGTTAACGGAAGAAGAATACATCAGTATGTGGGAGATACTTCAGAGACTACAGCATATGGTTATAATCTAAACTTCTTAGGAGTATTCTGGAAAACACTTAATAGCGAAGGGGACTTTGATACAAATACTTAGTTAAGGGCTATATAATGAAATATATTTTAAAAAGAGAAATAGAAAACAATAATCCTCCATCAGCAGAACAATTAGAGGTTGGAGAATTGGCTATTAATGCCAAAACAGGAATTTTATACAGCAAAAGAGCAGATGGCAAGATCATTAAGTTTATGTCTGTTGCAATAGATGACTGTAATCCTGGTAATGATATAAATAGATTTGCTCCAGTTATTAGCCATGAGGATCTAGCAACATTCTGCTGTAACGGCGATGTGCTTACTATTACTGTAAATAACCTATTAGCAAATAATGAATATTCGTTCAGGATTACTGATACCATAGCTAATAGTCTGGTTTATTTCGATTTTCTTTCTACTAGCTATCAGCTTTTAGAAGGGGGATTATTTCCCACAGACTCTTCTACTAGAACAGTAAGTATTAGTACCTATATTTTTTCTAGTCAAACCAATGCTTTATTAAAATTTAGCGTACTGAAAAATGATGTGGTTATAGCAGAAACTATGCTTCCTATTGTTTGTGTTTCTTGCGGAGATAATGCTGTTACTACTGCTGAAGAGGTGTAACGTATGCCTTACAGCAAAAACACAACAAGGCCTCAACTTTTTAATTTTCCAGACCCGGACTGCTGCGAAAGAGGTGCCCCTATTTATTTTAGTGGTGTACCAATGCATCCAGGAGAAACCTACACTGTTGTTTTTGACTGGTACAGCACAATACCCACTCTGCCTATAGTAGAGTTCAATCCCGTTTCATATACTGTTAGTCCCACCAACAAGAGTAATAACCATGTTGTTTCAACATTTTTTACTGCTATTACAAACTATAATTATGATAATAGTACCAAAAGCGTTATAGGAGTTAGGGTTTATGATAGTATAGGAAGATTTATATATGAGAATATTGGTACGGTTAAGTGTGGCGACACTTGTTCAGAATTAGGTAGACCAAGATTTGAATATGTTTCAGACAAACTGCCCACACCAACTCCCACTGTCACACCTTCCATCACACCTACCATCAGCTTGACACCCACCGTTACTGTATCGGCTAGCGCAACTCATACTCCGACTCAGACTCCGACTCCGAGTCCGTCTTTAGTTTGTTCTTTATATTTCGATAATTACGACAATACAGGAGAATATAGCGAAAGTTATAAAAATTGGGGATTATATAGGATTGTATCTCAATATGGAGAATAGCGTGGAAAAGAAAAAGTATCATATTATATTACATCAATATCAAGATAAAGACAACTTCATTCACGAAATGCTTGCAGAAAGCAGCGTTCAGAATTCTTTTGTTCCTGCTAGACCTTGTTCTTGTGTTATCCCTAATCCCCAAAGCAGAATCTTAACTTATGAATTGTCTGATGATGAAGCTGAAAATCTACTAAATGACTCAAGAATAAAAAAAATACAGCAAATTAATCCAGATATCAAAAGAACATTATTTGATATCGGTGTTGATAGACCAAAGCTAGATAATTTTAATACCTCCAATATTTTATCTAGCAATTCTGCCTATGGCAGTCAATATGCCACTATTGATCTTACAGATACTTCTGATGTTGATATAGTGATTGTAGACAGCATTGTTGCTCCTAATCACACAGAGTTCCTAGAAGATACACCTCCTGTTTTCCCAGATGATAGTCATTTAGAACAAAGGGTCGGAGCCAGTAGCAATAGTAGGGTTTTCCAGTTTAGATTACTAGATAATACTAGAGGTAATTACACAAACGATGATCATGGAACACATGTTGCTGGAATAGCGGCCGGTAAAACGCAGGGTTGGTGCAGAAACGCCAGGATCATAACTACTAGTTTTTATGATATAGAAAATAATGCACAAGAAATATTAAACTGGCATGTATCAAAAGGCGGGACAAGGCCCACCATTATGAATAATAGCTGGGGATTTAGCTTAGCTTATATACCGGCTTCTTATGTTCAGTCTGTGAATTATAGAGGTACAAATTATGTTAAGCCTTCTTTGCTTAGCTTGTATCCTGATTTTCAAGATCGACCAAAACAAGAGCGTGTTGAAATTATTACTGAATGGAGTTCTTTTTTTACCAGCAAAGGTATTTGCATAAGAAATATCTATACTCAACATCCAGATAGATACTATTCTTTTTTTGACGACTATTATCCTGATGGTGAATATTCAGTAGAACTAAGCTTTATTCCTGCTGCTTATGATGCTGTTAATGACGTTATGAATGAATTTATTGAGAGTGGTATTATAGTTACCGCTGCGGCTGGTAATTCTAGTTTTGAAGTTGTTCCTTCTGGAAGTATTGATTATGATAATTCCATAGATTTTGGAGGAAATAATTTGTGGCATTATAACAGAGGTGCCACTCCAGCATTTATTAAAAACAATAACGATTCTTCAATAATAAATGATGTGATTTCTGTTGGCTCTATAAGTAATCACAACTACAAATCAAGATTTAGTTGCTGCGGTTCTGGAGTTACTGTTTTTGCTCCTGGTGCCGGTATTAACAGCTCTGTGTTTCCTTTGTCACCCCCAGGATCTTACATCAACAACAATATTGAGGATACTACTATATATAATGGCACTAGTATGGCAAGTCCGCAGGTCGTTGGTGTTTTAGGTGTTGTGGCTCAGCAAAAGAAGAATAGCGGAGAAAATTTAGTTAGCTCTACTATTAATCATACAGTTACTGTAAATACTACATCTGATGGCAATAGATTTTATATAGATGGAGTATTAGCACCAATATTACCTATGTATGAAGGTAATACATATATATTTGATACTAGTGCTTTGGGGGCTATCCATCCTTTTAATTTATCGACAGTGCCTGATGGTAGGATAAATGGAAATTACGACAGTAGTTACAATTATACTCAAAATGTTGTTATTACTAGCACTTCCTTACAAATTATAGTCCCGGTCGGAGCTCCCAGACTATATTATTTTTGTGAAAATCATGCCAGAATGTCAGACTATAACCCTACTAACGCCGTAGAAAATTATGGCTATTTTGAAGTTTATTCCCACCCTACAGCAGGTTGGCCATCAAATAGCAGCCAGTCTCAAGCTAGTGGTATAGCATATATTGAAAATAATTCATCTTACAATATATATGACACAGGTCTGGGCTCTAGCGGGGTAATAATAAATGATGGTTTTTTTGATGATTTTGGTTTAGATTCTACTGTAAACAATTTGGCTAAATATAGCTTAAAAGGGGCTAGTAATAGATGTATTGCTTTGGATGCTACATATCAGACATGTGG
>Ga0181587_10000837_pt1 | contig 25553 bp, 20 predicted proteins | sample 071ome_27_FD_132463 | JGI IMG/M metagenome (GOLD analysis project Ga0181587, IMG submission 132463) | Coastal salt marsh microbial communities from the Groves Creek Marsh, Skidaway Island, Georgia - 071409AT metaG (megahit assembly) | ecosystem: Environmental > Aquatic > Marine > Intertidal... | reverse complement strand
GTGATGGAGCCATTATCGCCTTTCGGCTCGGCCAGCAGCCGCTCTTGGAGTCCGGCGCACACCTGACCGGCGCCCATACTGACAGTCCCTGCTTGAAAGTAAAGCCCGTTGCGGAGCGGACCGCAAACGGTTATCTGCAGCTTGGAGTGGAAGTTTATGGCGGCGCCCTGCTTAATCCATGGTTCGATCGAGACCTGTCACTTGCCGGAAAAGTGTCGTTTCTCGACGATGATAACGAGATTAATTCCTGTCTCATTGATTTACACAGGCCCGTTGCGATTATACCCAGTCTCGCTATTCATCTTGACAGAGAGGCTAACAGTAATAAAAGAGTGGATGCGCAAAAGCACCTGCCGCCTATTTTGGCCTGCATGCATCAAGAAGAGTCGTACAGTTTTGAAGAATTTCTACTGACGACTCTGCGTGCACAGCATGGTCATAGTGGCGTTCAAAAAATACTTTCCCATGAGCTGCTTTTTTATGACACTCAGCCACCCGCAATTATTGGATTGCGGGACCAGTTCATTGCTGGAGCACGACTTGACAACCTGCTCAGTTGTTATCTGATGACGCGCGGTCTGCTCGATGCTTCTGCCGATAGCACCTCGATAATGGTTTGCAACGATCATGAAGAGGTAGGCAGCGCATCAGCCTCGGGAGCGCAAGGACCGTTCCTCAAGTCCGTTCTGCAGCGCCTGGTAAGCCAGGAAAATACTGCCATTGACGCGTTTGAGAGAGTGCTTAGAAAATCATTATTGCTTTCAATCGACAACGCTCATGGTGTGCATCCAAACTACGCCGATTTTCACGATCCTGCGCACGGTCCCAGGTTGAATGGTGGGCCAGTTATCAAGATCAATGCCAATCAGCGCTACGCCAGCAACACCGAGTCGGTAGCCCGCTTTCGCCATTATTGCAATCGAGTGGGGGTTAATTGTCAGTCTTTTGTTATGCGAAGTGATCTCGCCTGTGGCAGCACCATCGGACCATTAACTGCTACGGAAACTGGCATCACCACCGTCGATGTGGGTGTACCCACATTTGCCATGCACTCTATCCGTGAATTGGCGGGAACCGAGGATGCAGAGCAGCTCTACCGGGTTGTTCGTGCATTTTTTGACCGCTAGTCCAAATTCCTGATAGATTTCTGCGCATTGACCGGGACTCGCTGCCGTTTTAATTCTCTGATAATAAATCTCGCTGGGCTGAGGCTGTCGGCTATTGCATGCGTTACCGGTATACTTTCGCAAGTTATAAGACTGGCGAGGTATTCGCTGGCAAGAGGACAGCTTGTAAGTCCATAGGAGCCATGCCCGGTGTTGAGATAGAGACCAGGCTGATATCTGGCATGCTGTTTGATTTGTGCATCTGCATTTCGCCCCAGAGCGCCGAATACGGATATAAAGTCTTCGTAATCAGGCACTGCGCCAACAACGGGGAAATAGTCTATGGCATTACAACGGATTGATGCTCTGGCTCCAACGGCGGAGAGTCCCAATTGCGTCGTTGCGGGAAAGGCGTTACCTATTCCTGCTATATTCTCGTCATCATCTTCCGCTTTTACGGAAGTGTCGGTATTCCCACTTTGATAAGTCGCGCCGATGCTGTGGTGTGCGAAGTCTGCCGGACAGAGGTACTTGCCTGCGACCAGCGGTCGTTTCAACGCGCTGCTGCGGGAATTGCCCATCGTGATGGTCATCTGGCCTCTAACGGGAGTCAACGGTATATAGCTGGTTTGCGGGAACGTGTTCAGCCGGTAACTATTACACAGGATGACCACCGGGGCTGAGGCTATGACTCCGGAATTATTGATAATCTGCCAGTAACCCTTGTCATGATTGATTGAGTCCGCAGACTGCCCGCTAATCAGGTGGAGTTGATCATTGGCGATACCGTCAAGGTATGCCTGGCATAAGAGGGCAGGTCGGAGCCAGCCGCCGTGCGGAAGAAAAATTGCGTCACTGGCCAGCGATATTCCGGCAAGCTCACTTGCCTGCTCTGCGGTCAGGCGGGTCAGAATCTGGCTGGCATAGGGAAGGGCAGTTCTTTGCCATAAACCACTTCGCGTCTCACGCTCAGGAGTGCGAATGATGCCGTCGGGGTGCCAGCCGATGTCGGTTTGTTTCTGTATCTGGTCAAATTGTCTGCTCGCATATAACAGAGCATGAAGGTAATACATTGACTGGGATGAGATTTCTGCGGACAGACGTGGCTGCAGAATTGCCTGAGGATTTCCGGATGCGCCTGCGGCAATATTCGGGGCTGACTCAATAAGTGTCACGTGCCACCCTTTTTGAGTCAGAGCATAGGCCGTACTGCAGCCTGCCAATCCAGCACCAATGATTATCGCCCGTCTGTGAGAATATCTTGCGCATTTAGTTATGAACCATGCTGGGCGACTTGTCGGATTTGTAAACTGACTGGCTTCGCGTTTAAGACCGATATTTTTTTTGTGTGCTACCAACATCTCGCGCTTGTTGCCGAAACCCGGGAGCCGATCAATCGTGAATCCGGCATTCTGGAGCGAACGGCGAGTTTGCCCGGCGACGCTGTAGGTGCTGGCCGTCGCGTTGGTTTTGCTGTACTGCCACATAGTATTCATCATGTCGGCATTCCACAGCGCTGGATTTTTTGCTGGAGAAAATCCATCCATGAACCAGCAGTCGACCCCCTCGGTCCTCTCAGAAAACAGATCCGACATTCCTGTCAGGGCTTCACCAAAATACAGGTCCAGGGTTACTTTGCTGTCAAAATGAAAGCGGTGCAGTCCGCAGGTATGATCAATGATCTGCTGTCGCAGGAGAGTGCTATATTTCTTCAATTGGGGCCAGAGTGAATGTGCCCTGCCGATATCAGCAATGGTAAGTGGATGCTTCTCGAACGCTACGTAATGTAAATACAGATTGGCATTTGCGATGTTGTCCAGCAGGCGCTGGCAAAGCAGAAAATTGAGGCCGGTGCCAAAACCCAGTTCGGCAATCACAAACGGACGATCGCCCGCGGTAGTTTTCCTCCAGCGTGTCTCAAGATCGTTGCCTCGAATATAGACATGCTCGCTTTCTTCGGGCCCGCCTTCGCTGGAAAAGTATATATCGTCGAACTGTCTGGAGCGTGGCGTACCATTGGCAAGCCATTCCAAGTCGGCGTTTTCAATATCTGACAAAGTCGGTTTACCTTACCATGATATATTCGAGGCTATTACTCTATCATATCTGCAGCGGGCTCCTTGATTGATGGTTGATGAGTTAGTTCAGTCATCTGTGAATTCCACGATCTACTCGGCGTCCGCCCCCGAGGCAGTAGATTCTGGCGATCATTACGGTAAAATGCCGCCTTGTTTTGCCTTTGGTCTGCAGGCTGTCGAGCAGATTGGGTCAGACGTTAAAGGATTCTTCAGATGGAAATTAATGCACTACTGGCAACGCTAAAAACGCTCCGGCAACGAACCGATACCTTACGGGGGTTTCTTTGACTTCGATTTTAAGAAAGAACGACTTGCGGAGGTCGAATTGGAACTTGCGGAGGCCTCGGTGTGGGATGACCCGGATAGGGCTCAGGCCCTGGGGAAAGAGCGCTCTGCTCTTGAAATAGTAGTTGAGACGATTGAGGCGCTAGATTCCGGATTGAACGATACGGAGGAATTGCTGGTACTGGCTGCGGAAGAAAACGACCAGGAGTTATTGCAGGAAGCCGCGAAGGACCTTGGGGACCTTGGCGGTCGTCTGGAAAATTTGGAATTCCGGCGCATGTTCGCGGGTGCAATGGATGGAGCAAACGCTTATCTTGACGTTCAGGCGGGCTCTGGTGGCACTGAGGCTCAGGATTGGGCCGAAATGCTGTTGCGTATGTATCTCAGATGGGGGGAAGACAAGGGGTTTGATGTAGAGCTTGTAGAGGTATCTGCCGGTGATGTGGCGGGTGTTAAAAGCGCCACCATTTATCTGCGCGGAGAATTTGCTTTCGGATGGCTGAGGACAGAAACCGGAGTACACAGACTGGTTCGCAAGTCGCCATTTGACTCGGGAAATCGTCGACACACGTCCTTCGCATCCGTGTTCGTCTCACCGGAAGTAAAAGATGATATCGAGATAGATCTGGATATGTCCGACGTACGCGTCGACACTTATCGTTCCAGCGGCGCTGGCGGACAGCACGTGAATAAAACGGACTCTGCCATTCGCTTAACCCACGAACCCAGCGGTATCGTAGTCCAGTGTCAGAGTCAGAGGTCTCAGCACAAGAACAAGGAGATGGCGATCAAGCAGTTGAAGGCAAAGCTCTATGAAATGGAAGAGCTCAAGCGAAAGGAAGACATGCAGTCGATCGAAGATTCCAAGGCGGATATCGGTTGGGGTAGCCAGATTCGCTCTTATGTGCTTGATCAGTCCAGGATCAAGGATTTGCGCACCGGTGTGGAAGATACCAATACAGGGGCTGTACTGGACGGCAGTCTTGATAAATTCATCGAAGCCAGTTTAAAAATGGGACTGTAGGCAGCAAGTATGAGCGAACACCTGGACGACAATCAGATTATTTCTCTGCGGCGCGAAAAACTCGCCCGCATAAGAGAACAACGTAATGCCTTTCCCAACGATTTCCGGCGCGACATTCTAGCGGCTGATCTGGATCGCAAGTTCGGGAACCAGACTCGAGAGCAACTGGAAGAAACTGAACACCTGGTGAGGGTTGCCGGCAGGGTGATCAGAATGCGCGGTCCCTTTGTGGTCATTCAGGATGAGAGCGGGCCAGTCCAGGTTTACATGAGTAACAAGACTTTGCCAGAAGATCAGGCAGAAGAACTCAAACTACTGGATCTGGGCGATATCGTTGGAGCAAGTGGATCGGTATTTCGCACCGGTAAGGGCGAGTTAACTATCAGGGTGGCTACGTTCAGGCTGTTAACCAAATCCCTGCGGCCCTTACCTGACAAGTACAAAGGCCTGACCGATACAGAGGTTCGGTATCGGCAACGATACCTGGACCTTATCGTCAATGAGCAGTCGCGTTCGGTATTTGTTACCCGCTCCAAAATCGTTACTTTCATGCGAGAGTATTTTTCGGAACTCGGATTCATGGAAGTGGAAACCCCTATGATGCACGTGATACCTGGTGGTGCTACCGCCAAGCCGTTTATCACCCACCATAACGCTCTTGATCAGGAGATGTATCTGCGGGTGGCGCCCGAGTTGTTTCTAAAGCGGCTCACTGTCGGAGGGTTTGAGCGGGTTTTTGAGATTAACCGGAGTTTTCGTAACGAAGGTTTGTCCACACGCCACAATCCGGAATTCACCATGCTGGAATTTTATTGGGCATATGCTGATTATCATGAATTAATGGATTTGACAGAAGACCTGTTCCGACGACTTGCAATAGAGGTTATAGGCAGTCCATCAATTAGCTATCAAGGTTCCGAGTATGATTTTTCCAGACCTTTCGCCAGGCTGACTGTGCATGAAGCAATTTTGCAACATTGTTCTGATGTCAGTGATGAAGACCTGGAGAACAGAGACAAGGCCGTCGCTGCGGCCAGGCGCCTTGGAATTGATGTTGACGACTCGATGGGTGTCGGCAAGATCGTTATGGAAATTTTTGAAGAAGTAGTCGAGGACAAGCTTGACCAGCCCACTTTCATTACTGCTTACCCAACAGAAGTATCGCCGCTTTCAAGGAGAAACGATGACAATCCCGAAGTCGCTGACCGGTTCGAGCTGATTATCGGGGGGCGGGAGTTGGCCAATGGATTTTCCGAACTTAACGACGCTGAAGATCAGGCGCAAAGATTTCATGCACAGGTGGAGCGTAAAAATGCCGGCGACGATGAAGCGATGCATTTTGACGATGACTATATCACTGCGCTTGAATACGGTATGCCACCAACTGCAGGCGAGGGCATAGGGGTAGATCGTCTGGTAATGCTCTTTACCAATTCACCTTCCATTCGCGATGTGTTGCTGTTTCCGCATATGCGGCCCCAGCATCAAGAAGACTAGTGTGTTTCCATGGCTGAATTCGACGCGTCCCGAATACAGCTGCACGAATCATGGAAATCGTTGTTGCTAGAAGAATTTCAGAAACCGTATATGCAGTCACTGCGGTTGTTCCTGGCTAATGAAAAACGTCTTGGCAAGACTGTATACCCTCCCGGTAGCATGATATTTAATGCGCTGAATTCGACCCTCTTTGATAATGTCAAAGTGGTGATTCTCGGTCAGGATCCCTACCATGGGCCCAATCAGGCTCATGGATTATGTTTTTCGGTTAATCAGGGCGTATCGATTCCGCCATCACTGCAAAACATATTCAAGGAGCTGCATGCGGACCTCGGCATTGCGCGCCCTGCCAGTGGCTGCCTTTCGCACTGGGCAGATCAAGGCGTGCTACTCCTAAATGCGGTATTGACAGTTGAGGCGGGGAAGCCGGCTTCGCACGAAGGGAAAGGGTGGGAGCAATTCACGGATGCGGTAGTTGCCAAGGTAAATGCACAAAGGGAGCATGCGGTATTCCTGTTGTGGGGCAGTTATGCCCAGAAAAAGGGTGCCATTATCGATTCGAAAAGGCACCTGGTGTTAAAAGCGCCGCATCCGTCTCCTTTGTCGGCCAGTCGCGGCTTTTTTGGTTGCCGGCATTTTTCCAGGGTCAACAAATACCTGTTGGAGACTGGTCAGATTCCTATTGAATGGGGAGCGCCCGCAGGGGTTTGACTGTGTTCAGTCACCCTGATATCGACAGCCGCTGGTGCAGGTTTCACGAATTTCGATTTCGCACAGTTGTGGCAATACCGATTTCAGGCGCTGCCATATCCAGCGCGCGAGGTTTTCACTGGTAGGATTTTCCAGCCCCTCTATTTCATTAAGATAGTAATGATCAAGTTGTTCCCAAACAGGCTTGAATGCTTCTGAAATGTCGCCAAAATCCATTACCCAGCCCGAGTGTTCTCCTACCGGCCCAGAAACAAAAACCCTTACCTGAAAGGAATGGCCATGCAGGCGGGCACACTTGTGCCCGTCGGGCACGTTGGGAAGCCGATGCGCGGCTTCGAAGGTGAATTCCTTATAAATTCTCATTGGCTACGCGTAGCTGGTGTCACTGGTTAATTCACGGACGCGCAAGTCTACAGATGCGCTGCCCGCTTGTATAGACCGGCTTGCGCATCGCAGTTTTATTGACATAAACCCGCAAGTCGGTACAATGCGCGTCTCCCAGTTTAGCGGGTGGTTAGCTCAGTTGGGAGAGCGTCGCCCTTACAAGGCGAATGTCGGGGGTTCAAATCCCTCACCACCCACCAAATAAGGGTACTGCACGAGGTCGTTTTGGGTTCGAGACACGCGTAAGTGGCTCCCCCAGGCACGCTGAAAAGGATAGCGGACCGGTAGTTCAGCTGGTTAGAATGCCGGCCTGTCACGCCGGAGGTCGCGGGTTCGAGTCCCGTCCGGTCCGCCACTTTTCAACCTTGTTGCTCGAATGTCCCGTTACCCCATGTTCGCTTCCTTGCCAGCCGTTCCTGAGCTGGAAACTATCCAAGATCGCTATCTGCACAATTTTTCAGTGCGCATGGAAGTATTGCGCCTGGACCGTATCCACCCCCTGGTTAGTGGAAACAAATGGTTTAAGCTACGATTAAATCTGCTGCAGGCCCAAAAGGACGGCCACAGCCAGCTGCTCAGTTTTGGTGGAGCTTACTCGAATCATCTACGAGCGCTCGCCGCAGCAGCACGACTCACTAATTTAAAAAGTATTGGCGTGATCAGGGGGGAAATCCCCGATCCGCTAAATCCCATTCTGACATTCGCGAAAGAACAGGGCATGGAGCTAGTCCCGGTTTCCCGAAGCGAATACCGGCTCAAGAACCAGGCTGACTTCATGTCCCGACTAGAGCGGCGATATGGCAGATTTTATCTGCTGCCAGAGGGTGGTAGTAATGAATTGGGGGTCGACGGATGCAGTGAAATCGCAAGTATTCTGGAACCTTATCTGGTTAAAGAGCAATCAGCAAAAACCATTATCGCGGTCGCCTGCGGAACGGGAGCCACACTTGCTGGGTTAATACGTGGTATGCAGCAACGCGCACTCGATGTCTCTTGCCTGGGAGTGGCTGTTCTGAAAGGAGCCAATTTTCTTGATCAGGACGTCGACAATTGGTTGCGCCCCCTAAATGCTGCCATGAGTTGGAAAATCGAAAAATCTTTTCATTGTGGCGGATATGCCAAAACCACCCCCGAACTCGCGGCTTTTATTGACAGTTTCAGCGAGAGGACAGGTCTTGACTTGGAGCCGGTCTATACCGGCAAACTGGTATTTGCTCTTTACCGCATGATCGAGACCGGCGAAATCGAGGCCGGTAGCAGGGTGATCTGGTTACACACTGGAGGAATTTATCAAAATAGTTAAACGACGAATTTTCTGGCTATGACTTACGGTGGCAATCCACTATATGTGGACTATTTCATCTAGGTGAAGGCAGGCTGCGTGCTATACTTCGGGCACGCTGATAATCAAGGAACCTCTGATTGATGGCGCAGTTTAAAAAGATAGGTCTTATCGGTCGACCTGGCCATGCTGGAGTGGTCGATTCCCTGCATCGATTGCTTGCTTTCCTGCTGTCGCGAGATATGGAAATCGTGCTGGATCAGGAGACCGGTAAACTGGTGCCGGGACACGGCCAGCAGGAATTTAGCAGAGCTTCTCTGTCCCGGCACTGCGACCTGGTTATTGTGGTCGGGGGCGATGGCAGTATCCTGAATGCGGCTCAGAGTGTCGCCTCCGAAAATGTGCCCGTCATCGGTGTCAACCGCGGTCGGCTGGGGTTTCTAACCGATGTGTCACCAGACGATATCGAGCAAAAGCTGGCCGAGGTCCTGGCCGGCAATTATTCCGTAGAATCAAGATTCCTGCTTCAGGTTGAAGTTCAACAGGGTGATGAGCGCGAAGCGCTTGGTTGCGCACTGAATGATGTAGTCTTGCATCCCGGTCAGGCAGCCCAAATGATCGAGTTTGAATTGTTTGTCGACAATCGGTTTGTCTACAGTCAGGAATCCGATGGACTGATTGTGGCGACACCTACCGGTTCTACCGCTTATGCCATGTCCGCTGGTGGTCCGATTATGCACCCGAGTCTGAATGCCATTGCTCTGGTGCCGATCTGCCCACATTCCCTCAGCAGCAGGCCGATTGTGGTGGATGGAGACAGCGAGGTCAGGTTGGTTATAGGAGAAAAGGATGGAATACTGCCGCAGGTTAGCTGTGATGGGGCTGTCATGTTTTCTGCGGTTTCCGGGGATCAATTGATCATAAAAAGGAAAGCTTCGGCACTGCAGCTGATTCATCCACCCGATCACAGCGTGTACGAGGCGTACCGGAGCAAGCTCGGCTGGGGCAGCAGATTGGAAAGGAAGGATGATTAGAGTTGTCGGTGTTGGTATAGACAACGACCTGCGTGAATTCAGCCACCACCTTGGACAACAGGGAATCCGTCATCGCATTATCGAGGAATCCGGCGAACAGGTTATTTTTGTCAGGGATAGACACCAGGTAGATACGGTGCGAAAACTGATCGAAGACTACCTTGCCGGTATTCTCAAATTGCAGGCGGTTGTGCCGGAAGCTACGGTCAGGAATAGGTCGGACTACGCTATACCTAAATCGCTGATCCATAACGTGGTCAGGGTTGTCTTCAATGCTCCGATCAGTTCTTTTTTGACACTCACTTGCTTGCTGGTAGCCGCGATTACCGAACTTGGCAGGGCGGCCTACAGGTTAGATTTCTTGTTCTATCCGAGGCTTCCGACAGGCGACCTGATTAGTTTGCTGGGTGGAATCCACAATCCGCTCATCTTTCTGCAGACCCTGACGCCGATGTTTTTGCATTTCGGCGAGTTGCATATCGTATTTAATCTCCTCTGGTTATGGTATTTCGGTCGGCAGCTCGAATCGGTCCAATCCAGTTGGATGTTTTTATTCCTGGTAGTATTGACCGCTTTCGGCGGCAATACCGCGCAATACATTTACAGCGGTGCGTCAAACTTCGGTGGGCTATCGGGAGTTGTTTACGGGCTTGTAGGATACGCTTGGGTGTTACACAATTTTGTGCCGGGCAAGCGCCTTTTGATCAACGAGTCTTTGTTTATCGTTTTCGTGGTTGCGCTGGTAGTTATGGAAATCGCGGCCTCGTCATGGATTGCTACAGCTGCCCATATTGGGGGGCTGGTAGCAGGACTACTTGCGGGGCTTGGAGTGCTTGTAAAAGCCAGTCTGGCGAGGTCAGGCGGTCACCGTCCAATTCAATAAACCACAGGATTATCGAGTGCAGGTTATGCTGGAAATCAAACCGGAAAATATTGAGCAATTGATAGACCTTATTTCGCCTGACATCTATCAGAAATTAAGAACCGCCGTGGAAGAGGGCAATTGGGAGTCTGGTGAACCGCTCAGCCAGGATCAGAAGGAATACTGTCTGCAGGCGATCATAGCCTACGAGCATCGCCATGTGCCGATTGAGGAGCGTACGGGGTTTATGAATCCCGAAACCCTGGCGGGAACCCTTTGTGGAAAAAATCAGGATAAATGATGCAGCCCCGAGCGAAAGGAATCTTACGAAAAATGCTGACGAGACTCGAAGATCCAGTCTCCTACCGTCTGCGTCTCGGTGACGATGAAGTTCCCGGTAATGAATTGCTGGGTAAAGAGGTTGCTCTGATTTATTCTGGCGAAATTCACTGTGTACACTGCGGCCGCGGGACGAGTAAAAGTTTTAACCAGGGTTATTGCTTTCCCTGTTTCCAGAGTCTCGCTCAGTGCGATTCCTGCATTATTCATCCGGAAAAATGCCACTTCGAGCAGGGAACCTGCCGCGAACCCGATTGGGGTGAAAGGTATTGCATGCAGGATCATATAGTATATCTGGCCAATTCTTCCGCAATTAAAGTCGGAATTACTCGAGCTACTCAGATACCCGTCAGATGGATAGATCAGGGAGCCGTTCAAGCCTTGCCGATCATGCGAGTGCGAAATAGATTGCAGTCAGGATTGTTAGAGGTGATGTTCAAGCAACATATAGCCGACAAGACTAACTGGCGCAGCATGCTAAAGGGCGGAGACGAAAAACTGGATCTGGAATCAAAGCGCGATCAATTGCTGGCTACCTGTTCAGAAGAGCTACATGAAATGCAGGAAAGTTTCGGTTTTTCTGGAATGAGCGTATTGAATGGGGTAGATGCCCTGACTATTCGATATCCGGTCCTGCAGGTACCTGACAAAATCACCAGTTTCAATTTTGACAAGGAAAATGAGGTCAGGGGAGTGCTGACAGGAATCAAAGGACAATACCTTATATTCGAACATGGGGTCATTAACCTGCGTCGATTTGGGGGTTACGAAGTAGAACTATTCAGCTGACTGTGATCAGCTATTTCAAAGGCTCTAATGCCTGCCCCGGCAGGCAATATTCGGACAATTGCAGATGAGAGACGCCCAGGCAAGAACAGTGTATTTAAAAGATTACCGTCCACCGGCTTTTCTGGTGGATCGCACCGATCTGCATTTCGAACTCTTCGAGGAATACGCACTCGTCAGATCTACGCTGACGCTGCGTCGTAATCCCGAGGCGGGTGGCGAAGTCGAGAACGACCCACTAATTTTGCAGGGGCAGCAGTTGCTTCTCCAAAAACTGTTTATAAACGATCGACAGCTTGCCGCCAGCGAATACATGTTGGACTCGGAGTCGCTAACGGTGTCGGACCTGGATCAGTATCTCGGCAAAGAGGGCGGGGAATTTACCTTGACTTGCCACACCCGGATTGAGCCGCAAAACAATACGGCACTGGAAGGCCTGTACAGATCCGGGGACATGTTCTGTACCCAGTGCGAAGCGGAAGGATTTAGGCGTATTACCTATTATCCGGACCGTCCCGATGTCATGAGTGTGTTCACTACAACGATCGTTGCTGATCGGGAGAAGTACCCGGTATTGCTGTCCAATGGCAACCAAATTGAACAGGGCATTGATGGCGCTGACAGCGGTCGCCATTGGGTTAGATGGCATGATCCATTCAAAAAGCCCAGCTATCTCTTTGCTCTGGTCGCAGGCAGGTTGGAGTATATAGAAGACAGTTTTGTTACCTGCAGTGGTCGTGAAATTACCCTGCGGATCTTTGTCGAATCCAAAGATTTGAACAAGTGCGACCATGCGATGCGATCGCTCAAGAACGCCATGCTTTGGGACGAAGAGGTGTATGGACGCGAGTACGACCTCGATATTTTCATGATCGTGGCTGTCGATGCATTCAATATGGGAGCGATGGAAAATAAGGGATTAAATATCTTTAATACATCTTGCGTCTTGGCGAATCCGGAAACTACTACAGATGCGGCCTTCCAGAGAGTTGAGGCTGTAGTGGCCCATGAATATTTTCATAACTGGTCAGGCAACCGGGTAACCTGCCGCGACTGGTTCCAGCTCAGCTTGAAGGAGGGATTCACGGTGTTTCGTGATTCCGAATTTTCCGCCGATATGGGATCGCGCACGGTAAAACGCATAGACGATGTGACGCTTCTGAGAACCGCCCAGTTCGCCGAGGATGCAGGTCCCATGGCGCATCCAGTAAGGCCAGCATCGTACATGGAAATTTCTAATTTCTATACACTGACAATCTATGAAAAGGGTGCCGAGGTGGTCAGGATGATCAGTCATATCCTCGGCGCTGAAAATTTTCGTAAAGGAACGGATCTGTATTTCGAGCGTCACGATGGACAGGCAGTTACAACGGAAGACTTTGTTTGCGCGATGGAGGACGCCAGCGGCATTGATCTCGGTCAATTCCGTAACTGGTATACTCAGGCAGGTACTCCATTACTCGATATTTCATCCAGTTATGATTCAGGTCGGAAGGAGTTTGCATTGCTTGTGCGACAGAGCTGTCCCCCATCACCTGGACAATCCGAAAAACTGCCTTTCCATATACCGTTACGACTGGGCTTGATAGATCCGACCGGGAACGAAATACCCTTGCAATTGCATGACGACCGCGAGGTCGTTACGAGCGTCGACCGGGTCATCGATATCACTCAGCATGAACAGAAGATAGTGTTCGCCAATGTTAACGAGCAACCGGTTCCTTCATTACTGAGAGGATTCAGCGCGCCGGTCAGGCTTAACTATGCTTACTCCCTGGACGAATTATATTTTCTCATGGTGCATGACAGCGACGGATTTAATCGCTGGAATGCTTCGCAACAGCTAGGTGTAAGAATAATAGAACAGTTCATGGCAAAACAAAGCGAACTGACAGAAAGCAGTTTTCCGGAAATATTAGATCGCGCCTTCACCGGAGTATTGTCGGCGTGCCTCGAGGACCCTCTTCAGGACAGAGCCATGATTGCTCAGTTGCTCACTCTGCCTTCTGAAAGCTACCTTATTGAATTGGCTGAGACAGCAGATGTCGATGCTATTCACCGGATTCGCGAGTTTCTGGGAAATACTCTTGCAGTTCGATTGCGAAATAAATTTGCCGACGTGTTTCAGGCTACCCAGGATGACGGACCCTTTTCGACAAGCGCCGATGCAGTGGCCAGTCGGGCGTTGAAGAATCTTGCGTTGGGATACCTTGTTCGAAGCGGCTCTGAAACCGACCTGAATACCTGTCGCGATCAGTTCAATCGTTCGAATAATATGACCGATCAACATGCAGCCCTGCGGCTGCTGGATCATTGTGCCGCCATTTCTGGGCAGGAACGTGCAGCTATATTGGATGCGTTTTATCGTCAATGGCACCATGAACCGCTCGTAATCGATCAGTGGTTCACTATACAGTCAACCCGACCATTGCCGGGAAACTTGCTTCATGTTCAAGAGTTGCTGCAGCATGAGCAGTTCAACATCCGCAATCCGAACAAGGTTCGTTCTGTGATAGGCGCATTTTGTGGTGCCAATCATACAAATTTCCACGATCGTGACGGCAGCGGTTACCGGTTTCTTGCCGATCATGTGCTGCTGCTGGATAAATTAAATCCGCAGATTGCTGCGCGATTACTCTCCCCGCTAACCCGGTGGAAAAAATTTGATAAACAGCGCCAGCAGCTTATGCTAGAACAACTACATCGCATCAAAGCCGAACCCGGGCTCTCCAGGGATGTCTTTGAAGTCGTTGAAAAGAGTACCGTGGTCTGAATCACGCCTCCAAAGGCACGGGTTGATCACTATTTGAATGAAGGTATCAGGCGACCTCCTGAACACTGGTTAAGGGAATTTTCCGAGCTTTCTCAGCAGCCTCCATGTAGGCTGCAATCTGGTCGAAATTCAGGTAGCGATAAATATTGTCAGCCATGGTGTCAATATTTTTCATGTAAGCCAGGTATTCTTCCATTGTTGGTATCCTGCCCAGTGCCGCGCTGACTGCCGCCAGTTCTGAGGAAGCCAAAAATACATTAGCGCCCTGACCCAGCCTGTTGGGAAAATTCCGAGTGGAAGTCGATACAACTGTCGAGTCAGGAGCCACCCGCGCTTGGTTTCCCATGCACAGCGAACAACCGGGCATCTCCGTCCGCGCTCCCGATACCCCAAAGATGTTGTAAATACCTTCCTCGGTCAGTTGATGTTCGTCCATCTTGGTCGGAGGTGCCACCCAGAGTCTGGTCGGCAACCCGCCGTGTACTTGCTTGAGCACTTCACTTGCGGCCCGGAAATGACCGATATTCGTCATACAGGAACCGATGAACACTTCGTCGATAGGCGTACCCTGGACTTCCGAAAGAGGTTTGACATCATCCGGGTCGTTGGGGCATGCCAGCAATGGTTCTGTTATCTCATTGAGGTCGATCTCGATGATTTTGTGATATTCAGCGTCAGGATCAGGTTCCAGCAGTTGGGGATCTTCAAGCCATTCCTCCATCGCCCGGGCGCGTCGCTCGAGGGTGCGTGCATCCTGGTAGCCTTCTGCGATCATCCATCTGAGCAGGGTAACGTTGGACTTGAAATACTCGATGATGGGCTCTTTATTAAGCCTGATGGTACAACCTCCCGCAGAGCGTTCGGCCGAGGCGTCGGAAATTTCAAAGGCCTGTTCGACTTTGAGATCTGGAAGGCCCTCTATTTCAAGAATACGCCCCGAAAAAATATTTTTTTTGCCTTTCTTGGCAATGGTGAGATCACCGGATTGTATGGCCGCGTAGGGTATCGCGTTTACCAGGTCCCGAAGGGTTATGCCAGGCTGCATCGTTCCCGTGAAACGCACCAATACTGACTCCGGCATGTCGAGAGGCATGACACCGGTCGCTGCGGCAAATGCCACCAGGCCAGAACCTGCAGGAAACGAAATGCCAATCGGAAACCGAGTATGAGAATCTCCGCCGGTGCCAACTGTGTCTGGCAGCAGCATGCGATTCAGCCATGAATGAATAATGCCGTCACCCGGGCGCAGCGACACTCCTCCTCGAGTCTGAATGAAATCTGGTAGAGTGTGTTGAGTTTCTATGTCCACCGGCTTAGGGTAGGCGGCAGTGTGGCAAAAGGACTGCATTACCAGGTCTGCAGAAAATCCCAGGCAGGCCAGATCTTTCAATTCGTCCCGCGTCATGGGGCCAGTGGTGTCCTGGCTGCCCACAGTTGTCATTCTTGGTTCGCAATAGCTGCCTGGTCGAATGCCTTCTACTCCGCAGGCGCGGCCGACCATTTTCTGGGCCAGTGTAAAACCTCTGTCAGACTGTTCACCTCTGACCGGCGTGCGGAATGTGGAGGATGGTTCCAGTCCCAAGCTCTCTCTGGCCCGCTGAGTCAGTCCGCGACCAATGATTAGCGGTATCCTGCCGCCGGCACGGACTTCATCAAGCAGCACGTCAGTTTTCAAAGAAAACTCAGTTAGCGTGTCATCCGAACCGTGTCGGGTAACGCGACCATGGTAGACGTGTATGTCGATGACATCACCGGTGTTGAAGTTTTCAACGTCGCATTCGAATGGCAATGCGCCGGCGTCTTCCATCGTGTTAAAAAAGATAGGTGCGATTTTGCCAGCGATGCATATGCCGCCGGCTCGCTTGTTGGGAATATGAGGAATATCTTCACCGGTGTACCACAGAACCGAGTTGGTTGCTGATTTTCGTGAAGACCCTGTTCCCATTACGTCGCCGACCAGTGCCACTGGGTGGCCCTTGGCTTTTAATTCCTCTATTTGCTGCTCTGCGTTACTGACTCCTTCGCGAGGATTTTTGTACATGGCTTTGGCGTGCAACGGAATGTCCGGTCGCGACCAGGCATCTTGCGCCGGAGACAAATCGTCGGTATTGGTTTCTCCGGGAACTTTGAAGACTGTTACGGTAAGTATTTCTGGCAGTTGTTCGCGGGAGGTGAACCATTCCGCCTCGGCCCAACTCTGCATGACACGCCTGGCGTTCGCATTACCGCTTGTTGCCTTACTATTGACGTCGTAAAAGGAATCGAACATAAGAAGGGTGTGGCACAATTGATCGGCGGCAGTTTCTCCGAGTTCGGTGTCATCAAGGAGTTCTACCAGAGTAGCAATGTTGTATCCGCCAACCATGGTGCCAAGCAACTTGACGGCCTGAATTTTGTTTATAAGGGGTGAGCTGGCTTCACCCCGGGCGATTGCGGTGAGAAAACCCGCTTTTACGTAGGCAGCCTCATCGACGCCCGGCGGCACTCGCTCGCTAATCAATTCCAGTATGAACGCTTCCTCACCCGCTGGAGGATTCTTGAGCAGCTCGACGAGCTCGGCAACCTGCTCTGCGTTGAGGGGTTTGGGAACGACGCCTTGTTCGGCGCGTTCTGCTACGTGTTCTCTGTAAGCGTCTAGCACGGATTATTCCTCAAATTCTGACCAGTGTGTGAAGTTGGTTAAAGCAGCCGATGAGTTTCAGAGCCACCGCTGTCAGAGCAGAAATCAATTGCTTGCGCAGGATAAGATATGTGGCTTGCCGAAGGGGCATCAGGGCGCCGCTGAGCCAGTAAAACCGGGGGGAGTCTACTGGAAAAGCACGTAAAAATCCAGTTGGCGGGAATTTATTCGAGCCTCATATTCAGCCATTCATAAACACGTGACTTTGGTAAACAAGTTGTTAAAGTCCTGCGCCGCGGTTACGATTTCTATTATTGGATTTGAACGATAGCTGACCGTGAAAAAAATACGCACTCCCTGCATAGGTATCTGCTCCACCACCTCATTAGGCGATTCTGTCTGCCGAGGGTGCAAGCGCTACGCGTATGAGGTAATCAACTGGAATAGCTATAGCGATACCGAGAAGCTGGCAGTATTGGAGCGGGTCGAAAAACTTAACGTGCAGATAATGGAGTATCGACTCAAGATAACCTGTCAGGAAAAGTTACGAGACGGAATGCGGCGATTACGAGTTCCGTTTGACGAGAGTCTGTCGCCGTATTGCTGGCTGCACAACCTGCTGAAGCGCGGACACGAGCGCATTGATTCGCTGGAGGAGTTTGGAGTATCGGTGAACAGCGAATTTCAACATCTGACGATTGAGCAGTTGTGTCAGCAGGTGGAGCACGAAATCCTCACTCTTTGTGAGGCACACTTTGCCAGGTACCTTGAACCCCGAGAATTGAGTACCGGCAGAGCTGGTTGAACGGCATTATTGCTGCGTCAGCTCAAATTTCTGCAGACTGGCCTTGCCCTTTTCGTCTACGCGTCCATACCACCCGAAGCGGTCCCAGTCTCCAAGGACTATTCTTCGCCTTGAGTCGTGTCCGCTATCTTTTTGGTCCTGACTATCCGCGATTACGTGCTCAGCGGGCCGATGTGTGTGGCCGTGAATCATGATATCGATTTGCAATCGTTGGAACATTTCTATCACGGCAGATTCCGTGACGTCCATGATTTCGGCATTGGCATCAGCAATTGCCTTTTTGCTCTGGGCGCGAGCCCGGGCGGCGAATTCCTGACGCTCAGCCACTGATTTCGACAGAAATGAATTTTGCCATTCCAAATTGCGAACAGTGGTTCGAAATTCGAGATAGTCGGTGTCCAGAGTGCATAGCACATCGCCGTGCAAGAGGGCTATTTTTCTATTACCCACATCGATTACCAGCGGTTCATCGACGAGTGCCGCGCCACACCGCTTTGCATAATCCTGTCCAATAAGGAAATCACGATTGCCGTGCATCAAATGGATTGCCGTGCCCCGATCCGCAAGATCACGCAGCTCCTTCGCAACCTGGTCTCCGAGAGGGTTGGGCGCATCGTCGCCGATCCAGGTCTCGAATAGATCTCCCAGGATGTATAAAGAGGCTGAATAAGGGGCAACTGAGCGAAGAAACCAGCTCAATGCCGAGGTAATATCGGGTCTCGATGGATGCAGGTGCAAATCGGATATCAGTAGCAAGGCGGGTCGCCTATTTTCAGTCTTCGGATTCCCCGGAAATTACGCGGGCTGATTCGATGACCACGTCTTCCAGAGGTACATCCTGATGACCCATTGCGCTTCCTGTACGACTCTTGCGAATCTTGTTAACGGTATCCATGCCGTCGATAACCTTTCCGAAAACCGCGTATCCCCAGCCTTGAGGTGATTTGTCCCTATGGTTAAGAAAGTTATTGTCGCTGACATTGATAAAAAACTGGGCTGTAGCAGAATGGGGATCCATGGTCCGCGCCATTGCAACCGTACCCATACTATTGGTCAGGCCGTTATCCGCTTCATTTTCGATAGCGCCGGTAGTTGATTTCTGTCTCATCCCGGGTTCAAACCCGCCTCCCTGAATCATGAAATTGTCGATCACCCTGTGAAATATGGTGCCATCGTAAAATCCACTTTCGACATAGTTCTGAAAATTTTTGGACGAAACCGGTGCGCGGTCGTAATCGAGCTCCAGGGTGATCGTGCCGTGAGAAGTCTTTAATTCGATCATGATACTTTCCTGATAGGGTGACGCCATGGGCCACGTGATTGAAATCGGGCTATCTGGCTACTGGCATCGCAGTAAAAACTGACCTGTCTGACTTTATGGTGATTGAAGGAAGCCGCTATAATACGGGTTTTACTCACCATGAGGAAGCTTGGCACCCCATGTCATCGTCTGACCACGACAGTAAGTCGCAAGTTGTTTCCAAAAGCCAGAAGCCAGCTTCAAACTTTATCAGACATCTGGTAGAGCAGGATCTGGCTTCGGGCAAGCACAGCGGGAGAGTGCATACCCGCTTTCCGCCAGAACCGAATGGCTACTTGCATATCGGTCATGCCAAATCGATTTGCCTGAATTTTTCGCTTGCCGAAGAATATGGCGGTTTTTGCAATTTGCGCTTCGACGATACTAATCCTGCAAAAGAAAGCCAGGAGTATGTGGACGCGATCAAGGAAAATATAAACTGGCTGGGATTTCAGTGGCACGGCGAGGTCAGGTATGCCTCTGAATACTTCGAGCAGCTGTACCAATTCGCAGTACAGCTGATCCGGAGCGGTAACGCGTATGTCTGCAGTTTGAATCCCCGTGAGGCCAGAGAATACCGGGGAACCTTAACCGAGCCCGGGAAAAATAGCCCAGACCGTGAGCGGGCAGTGGAAGAAAGCCTGGTGTTGTTTGAGCGTATGCGAAGCGGTGAATTTGGAGACGGAGACTACAGTTTGCGTGCTCGGATAGATATGGCGGCCGCAAATATCAATATGCGCGATCCGGTTCTGTATCGTATCAGGCATATAACTCATCACCAGACTGGAGACCAGTGGTGCATATATCCAACTTACGATTATACCCACTGCATTTCTGATGCCATTGAAGGGATTACCCATTCCTTGTGTACTCTGGAGTTCGAGGATCACCGACCGTTATACAATTGGATATTGCAGAAGCTTGACCTTGAATCGCTGCGCCGAGTCAGCAGTCTCGCTGACACCAACTATGAATACGTGTTGCCGGAACAAACCGAGTTTGCCAAGCTGCGAATCAATTACACCATGGGCGGTAAACGAAACCTTAAGGACATGGTGGAGACTGGTGTCGTAGATGGTTGGGACGATCCCAGAATGAACACCCTGGCAGGATTGAGGCGACGCGGAGTAACACCGGCGGCAATTAGAAATTTCTGTGAGATGGTCGGTGTCGCGCGCAGCGAAAGCGTTGTCGACATCAGCATGCTGGAATATTGTATTCGTGAAGATCTTGATCAGGCTGCACCACGAGTCATGTGCGTCCTGGCACCTTTAAAAATAACCCTAAGCAACGTCGAGCCTGAGCTCGAAACGGATCTTGTGGTTGCAAATCATCCGAAAGATGCGAGCATGGGAGTCCGACAGGTGCCTTTTACCAGAGAGATTTTTATCGACCGAGGTGACTTTGAAGAGGTGGCGCCGCCAGGATTCAAGCGTCTGGTTCCGGGTGGCGAGGTTCGCCTACGGGGAGCTTATGTCATCAGATGCGATGAAGTCTTGAAAGACGCTAGCGGAGAAGTCACAGAATTGATCTGCTCAATTGATACGGATACGTTGGGTAAGCAACCCGAGGGGCGCAAAGTGAAGGGCGTCATTCACTGGGTATCAGCAGTCAAGGGGTTGTCCGTGACGGTGCGCCTCTACGATCGGCTTTTTGTGGTTGAGAATCCGGAGGACAAATCAGTAGACGATTACCGTGATTGCCTTAATCCTGCTTCGTTGACCAAGCTTTCCGGCTGCGTGGTGGAGCCCTCGGTATTGATCACGCAGTCGAGCACCGGATTTCAGTTCGAGCGTGAGGGGTATTTCTGTATCGACAGGAAAGATTCTGATGATGGTCACCTGGTATTTAATCGCACGATCACATTGCGTGATTCCTGGAACTCTTCCAGCTGACAGTAGTTAAATGCTCAAGAATATCGAGATAAAAATCTACAACACTTTCACCCAGAGCAAACAGGTTCTGCAGCCGATTGTGCCTGGCAGAGTCAGCATCTACGTTTGCGGTATTACGACCTATGACTATAGCCACCTGGGGCATGCCAGGATGCTTGTGGCATTCGATGTCATTGTCCGCTATTTGCGGGCTCGTGGATTCCAAGTGAAATATATACGCAATATTACTGATATCGATGACAAGATTTTGCAAAGAGCTCGGGAAAATGGGGAATTGTTTTCGGATTTGACAGCCAGATTTATTGAGGCCATGCACGAAGACGAAAGGGCATTGTCTATACTGCCTCCCGATATCGAACCGCGGGCAACGGGACACATTGCCGAAATTATCGCCATGATCGAAAAGCTGATCGAGCGTGAATGCGCCTACCGGGCTGATAATGGAGATGTTTACTTTGAAGTAGACAGCTTTCCCGCCTATGGTCGTTTATCCAAGAAGAATCCTGAAGATCTGTTAGCGGGAGCCCGGGTAGAAGTGGGGGAACTAAAGCGAGATCCCCGTGATTTCGCACTCTGGAAAGCTGCCGGTGATGATGAAGTGGGTTGGGATTCCCCCTGGGGATATGGGCGACCAGGTTGGCATATTGAATGTTCTGCGATGTCTACCAAGTGTCTTGGAGAGCATTTTGATATCCATGGCGGAGGCTCAGATTTGATGTTTCCACACCATGAAAACGAAATCGCTCAATCTGAGGCTGCCAATGGCCAGAAATTTGCGAATATCTGGATGCACAATGGCGCACTGCGTGTCGAAGATGAAAAGATGTCAAAATCCCTGGGTAATTTCTTTACCATTCGAGAGGTATTAAAAAATTACGATGCCGAAGTTGTGCGGTATCTGCTTATAGCGAGTCATTATAGAAGCCCGATCAACTATTCGGAGCAGAATCTCAGGCAGGCGGCGAATTCGCTGGAGCGTCTTTATTTGGCGCTAAAGGATTTGGATATCGAAAGCGCAAAGTCATTAGTTAATAGTCGTTTCGAAAAGGCGTTTTACAGTGCAATGGACGATGATTTTAATTCGGCCGAGGGAGTCAAGGTGCTGTTTGATATTGCCAGAGAACTAAACCGCTGCAAAAACGATGACCTGGAAAAGGCAACACAGTTGGGGGAGTTGCTAGTGCGCCTGGGGGCAATCCTCGGGATACTGCAGACGCCACCTGATAAATTTCTGCAGGGCGGGATCGACAGCGAGGCGGATTCTGCTTACATAGACTCCCTTATAAAAGAACGCAAACAGGCGCGAAGTAATAAGGACTGGGCGCGAGCGGATGCCATTAGGGATGAGCTGGCACGGCTTAAAGTCGTGGTAGAGGATGCCGCAGAGGGAACCAGCTGGCGGATAGAAAGGTAGAGATTTAGAGCATAAAACTGAAGATGATCAGCAGCTTGCCGAAACAACCATTGACGGGCTGGGGTGTCATGAGTATTATCCCTGCCTCTTGAAAACTTGGTACCCAGTCGGGGTATAGCGCAGTCTGGTAGCGCGCTTGCTTTGGGAGCAAGATGTCGGGAGTTCAAATCTCTCTACCCCGACCAGTTTTTTCCTTTGCTGGTGACCGTAGCTCAGTTGGTAGAGCCCCGGACTGTGACTCCGGTTGTCGTGGGTTCGAGCCCCATCGGTCACCCCATTATTCCATAACCCTGCTGTTACTCCTGATGCGCGACAGATAGCGGCGAAATGAACCGGGATTAAGGATGCATAAATCGGCTTCGGTGCAAAAATCCAGTATCAATGTGGATCAGGACAGGGTGCCGACCGCCGATGGCACGCGCATCGGGTTCAGGGAGCTTATTGGGACAGAATCCGAGCAGCAACTCGAAAAGACTGGAACCTGGTTTCTCAGGTTTCGGGAAAAGTTGTCCTTATTTCTGGCCGGTATGTATACCGGAATCGGTTGTAGCGGTGTTCCGCATTCGCATCATACTTACGGTCACGATCGCGACAAGGGACCTGTTTAGCGTCAGGCCGATTGCCTGTTAGTGTACAATGGGATTCGCTTAACGCGCCCGTAGCTCAACCGGATAGAGCATCGGCCTTCTAAGCCGAGGGTTACAGGTTCAAGTCCTGTCGGGCGCGCCATAACACGTTGATAAATAAGCTGACATTTCCTCTTCACCTCGTTGAATGTGCTAAAGATTTTTTTATTTTGGCAGATAACCTGCATGAAGTAGCAAGGCCTAGGTTAGGATTGATTTCTTAGCGTTAGGCCTTTTTTTTTTAGTGCTGTAAAGTCAGCAGTTTTTCCAGTTGCCGTGGCTCCGAATACGCCTAGCGTGCTAAATTTTTACAGGGTATGCGATCGAGGCTTTCATTAGGACAGGCTACTATGTCGTCCTGACCCGATTGCAATCTGAATTCGAAAGGAACCAGATTGTAAATACCGCTTTTCCTGGCCTTTGCTTCCTTGCGTCGGGCCTTGCTGCCGTTTGACTTCCTATTATCGAATGTGAGAAAGCTGTAATTTTGCGGGAATAGGGAACTGAGTTCCTCCATTGAAGTAATGGAAAGATCCCTGCCATAAGTTAGTTCACACACAACGACCGGCCTGTCGTTAGCAAGAGTATTGCGCAAACCCTGTAAAGCAGACTTCTCGAAGCCTTCGACATCAATCTTAATCAGATCCACCCCTACAATAGATTGTTGTTGAAAGTAACTGTCGCCACTCACAAGCAAAAGATTGCCGATATTGCGATTGCCTTTTGCAGTCGTGCTTGCATCAAAAGAGCCGATGCCCTGATTGCGCCCGGTTGGCGCAAAAAATGGCAGAAGTTCATCTTTGTCACTAAGTCCAACATTATGAACCGAAAGATTTAGAATTTTATTGAGACAAATATGCTGATCGATTTTTTTTAGAACCTCGGTGAACGGCTCGAAGGCATGCACCTGATCAGCGACTTTGGACATGAATAAAGAATGCTGGCCAATATTGGCACCAACGTCACAGAAGATGGACGGGGACTTGTGAATGGATTGTAGGCAATCACGCAGGAAAAACAGCAATGATTTTTCAAAGGCTCCGTAGTAGTAGACATTGAAATCGATGTTATTGCGCAGATTGCCCTGATACTTCAACCCAAAAAAATCGGTTTCAAAAGGGAAATCCGGGGCTTCACCATGGCGACAGATACTCTTGTAAACTGTGCGTCCAAACCTGGGGTTAAACCAGGGCTGATGCCAAAGAAATTTACTGAAACTATAATTCAAGCTCATGACTGAAGGATTAGTCGAATCGTTAGTCTTCCTGGTGCTGAATGAAACCCGGCAGTTGATTATAGCCGGTTATCGTCCCATAAAGCAGAGTCGAATCGAGAGGGCCAACACGAGATAAGATAATTGTCTTCATCGGTGGTGTAGTTTATGTTGCCATGGACCCTGGACAAAAGTTTGGGTTTTGTCATTAAGCACAAGGAAGAGTCCAGTGTCGGGTGTGGATACAGGGGGTAAAAGCAAATGTTAGCAATTATCGGTGGATCAGGATTATCGAAACTGGACATACTTGAAAGAGTCGAAATCGCCAGTTACTCAACCCCGTTCGGAAAAGGAAATGTCGACATTCTGCATGGCGAGTTAAATCAACAGCAGATTGCCTTCCTGCCCCGTCATGGCAGTCCGCATACAATTGCGCCGCATCGTATTAATTATCGAGCTAATTTGTGGGCGCTGAGGGAACATGGCGTCAAGGATATTATTGCAGTGAACGCAGTCGGCGGTATAGCGCCGCAAATGGCTCCGGGCAGGCTGGCCATACCAGACCAGCTGATTGACTACACTTATGGGCGGGCGCACACGATACACGAGCAGGATTTGGACGAGGTTGTACATATCGATTTCACTCATCCATACAGTAAACGGCTCCGGCACATGCTCATCTTGGCCGTCGAACAGGAGCAATTGGAGGGAGACGAATCGGAGGACAGCATGCCGATGACGGAGGGGGTATATGGGTGCACACAGGGACCGCGCCTGGAAACAGCGGCGGAGATACTGCGTATGCGCCGGGATGGTTGCGATATGGTCGGTATGACCGGAATGCCAGAAGCCTCGCTGGCGCGAGAATTTGGAATAAATTATGCCTGTCTTGCACTTTCCGTTAATCGGGCAGCAGGACTGGAAGAAGCTCCAATCACCATGGAGGCCATCAGCAATACCCTTGCGACCGGGATGCTAGAGGTGAAAAGAGTATTACAGGTATTCGTCGAACTGTATAAAGATCGCGTTGCTGCTCGGTCTGACTGATGCTCTTTTTACAAATCGTCGTCAGCCGATTGCGATTCGACAGGGGACTCCAGCGAGACCGGGTTGGGCAGGTCGTAGGGAAATACACTGATAACCAGCCCCATAGCCGGATGGTCGAGATAATGAAATTCATTGCTGCGCATGTCGCGACTTTCTTGCAACTGCACAATGCGGTTTATTGCCATACCAGCAGTGTCGTTATTGGCTTGAACAGCAGAAGTGAGACGACCGGGTGGAGCGGGCAGTTGCCAGTTCTGTGAATCGGCAACTGATCGGGAAAATTCCGTCAGCCATAGGTTGGCATCAATTACCACTCGATCTTCGTTGGCATTGAAGCGCACAGTGACAGTACCCTCGAGTTCGTGATGTTGTCCGACCCGGTTTCCGCCACGAATCAGTAGCGAGCTAGACTCATCCTGCTGAACCACTGGCTGGCGCCAGACGCCATTGAATAGAAGTCGATTTGACGGTG
>Ga0181587_10000834_pt1 | contig 25567 bp, 24 predicted proteins | sample 071ome_27_FD_132463 | JGI IMG/M metagenome (GOLD analysis project Ga0181587, IMG submission 132463) | Coastal salt marsh microbial communities from the Groves Creek Marsh, Skidaway Island, Georgia - 071409AT metaG (megahit assembly) | ecosystem: Environmental > Aquatic > Marine > Intertidal... | reverse complement strand
CCTTCTTCCGAGCGGGGCTCATCGATCGCTTCGTTCTGTACCAGGCGCCCGTGCTCTTCGGGGGCGATGATGCGACGGGCATGTTTTCCGGGCCTGGTGCTCCATCGATCGATGCGGTCAACCGCGGTGAGATCGTGTCGGTTGCTCGGGTCGGCGCGGACCTGCGGATCGAGTTCAACCCCGGTCGTTGAGCGGAACCGGGCCGGTAGCCTCGACGGCAACCCCCCCCACCTCACCTGCCAAGGATCCACTGTGCTGAACCTCGTCCTTCCAAAGGGCTCGCTCGAGAAAGCCACCCTGGAGCTCTTCGAGGCCGCTGACCTTCCGGTCGAGCGGTCGTCGTCGGTTGCGTACACCGCAGCGATCAGGGATCCCCGCATCGCATCGGTGCGCATCCTGCGGCCCCAGGAGATTCCGACCTATGTCGCGGACGGCCTGTTCGACCTCGGGATCACCGGTCGGGACTGGATCGAAGAGACCTCGAGCACGGTCGAGTCGCTGGGTGAGCTCCGTTACTCGAAGGCCACCGCGAAGCCGGTGCGGATCGTGATGGCGGTGCCTGAAGACTCCCCGTGGCAGACGATCGCTGACCTTCCGGCTGGGGTCAAGGTCTCGACCGAGTACCCCGAGATCACGAAGCGGCACCTTGAGCAGGCTGGTGTCGATGCCGACATCCGCCTGTCCTACGGCGCCACCGAAGCGAAAGTCCCCGACATCGTCGATGTGGTCGTCGACATCACCGAGACGGGTCGTGCGCTGAAGGCCGCAGGATTGCGGATCATCGAGACCCTCGTCACCAGCTACACCGAGCTGATCGCGAACCCGGCGTCGTTTGCCGACCCCGAGAAGGCCCACGCGATGCGCCAGATCCACACCCTGCTGCAGGGTGTGCTTGATGCCCGAGGCAAGGTGCTGGTCAAGATGAACGTCGCCGCCGAGGCGCTCGACGATGTGATCGAGATCGTGCCGTCATTGAAGTCGCCCACGGTCAACGAACTCTTCCGTGGCGCTGGCTATGCGGTCGAAACCGTGGTGCCCAAGGACGAGATCAACATCTTGATTCCGCAGCTTCGCGACAAGGGCGCCACCGACATCGTCGAGTTGCCGATCTCAAAAATCATCCCGTAGGCCGAGCCAACCCGTCCCGACGAGCCGGGGTTGAACTGGTCGTGGGTCGCTGGTTACTCCCCAGCCTGATTCTTCAGCTGAACGTAGGTCATGCGCAGCTGCTGTAGCCCGTCCTGCAGTGTCGCCTCGGCCTCACCGAGGCGGTCTCCGAGGGTCTCCACGATGGCCGCCATCGCATCGATCGCAACGGTGGCCTCACTGAAGTTGGGCTGCTGCTGAGAAAGATGAAGCGCCGCGAGTTCGAACAGGCCCATCGCGTGGTTGGCGACGACGTTGGCCGCCGGTGCCGACACGAGTTGTTCACGAACCGCAGCCATCTCCTTGATCGCCTCTTCGGCCTGGGCGAGCTGTTCGGGGGAGAGATCATCGAGGGTGATGCCGTCGGGCAGTGACGCCGCAATCGCATCCTCCATCTCCGGATCGAGGCCCGTCGGTGCACCGACGGCCGGATCGGGGGTGCTGGAGGGCGACGGGTCGCGAGGAACCTCATGTTCGCCGCCGGGTGTCCACAGGGAGCTCATGCTGGTACCCTAACGGCCATACAACTGAGGGAAGTGGGGCCCGGCTCGCCGGATCCCCACCTGGCCACCGACTGAGGTGCGCCGGGTCGGCCGAATCGGCAACACCGAGCCTTGCGGGGCAAGTGGTTTTCGCGGACGTCGACATCCCGACGTCCGCTTCGTCGTTTTCGGCGCAGCATCCACCCACCCAACTACGGAGGTTCCGTGCTCACGAGGAGTTCAGGGCGATAGCACCGCCAAGCAACGAGCCAAGGATCAATGACCGCATCCGAGCCCGCGAGGTCCGCCTCGTGGGTCAGGACGGTGAGCAGATCGGTATCAAACCACTTCCCGAGGCGCTCAACATCGCCCGGGCCGCCGGACTCGACCTGGTCGAGGTCGCAGATCGGGCAAACCCACCGGTTTGTCGGATTATGGACTTCGGCAAGTGGAAATATGAGAACGATCAGCGAGCCAAGGAATCGAGGAAGAAGTCCTCGAATCTGACGGTCAAGGAGATGAAGTACCGACCCAAGATCGGGCCGGGCGACTTCGATACCAAGACCAAGAAAGTCGAGAAGTTCCTCGGCGAAGGTCACAAGGTCAAGGTCACGATCATGTTCCGCGGCCGCGAGATGCAGCATCCCGAGTTGGGGCGCAAGATTCTCGACAATGTCGCTGAAGAGGTCGAACACGTCGGCAAGGTGGAGTTCCACCCCCGGCAGGACGGCCGCAACATGGTGATGGTGCTCGCACCGGACAAGCAGGCCCAGGCCCGCCACGAGAAGGAACGCAAGAAGGCCGAAGCGGCCGCCAATGCTGAGTCGTCTGACGCAGCAACGGTGACCGACGAGGAAGAGTGATCTGACCGGATTGGTCAGCAACAACACTGGGAGAGTCCCATGCCGAAGATGAAGACCCATAAGGGCGCCGCCAAGCGTTTCAAGCGCACCGGCAGCGGCAAGCTCATGCGCCGCCAGGCGAACAAGAACCACATCATGGAGAAGAAGTCACCGAAGCGGACCCGTCAGCTTCGCGGTGACACGGCGGTCGCCAAGGCCGACGAGAAGAACCTCCGCGACCTGGGCGTCTGAGCCCGCCGACCCTGAGAATCGAAAGGACGAACTGAGATGGCACGCGTCAAGCGTTCAGTGCACTCAAAGAAGCGGCGTCGCGTCGTAATGGAACGGGCCAAGGGCCACTACGGCAACCGGTCCCGTGTTTGGAAGGCTGCCAACGAGTCGGTGATGCACGCCGGCAACTATGCCTTCCGCGACCGTCGCGCCCGCAAGGGCGAAATGCGCAAGCTGTGGATCCAGCGGATCAACGCCGCCTGTCGGGCCAACGGCACCACCTACAGTCGGTTCATCGCCGGGCTGAAGGCTGCGGAGATCGAAGTCGACCGGAAAGTCCTCGCCGATCTGGCCGTTCACGAGCCGGAGGCGTTTGCTGCGCTGGTCGAGGCGGCGAACAACGCCGCTTCGGAAGCCGCTGCTTCCTAAGGAACATCATGGGGCAGGTGCTTGGCGCCCAGAACCCCAGAATCGCTGAACTGCGCCGCCTCATCGGGCGGCGCAGTTCGCGTTCGGGCCTCGTCGTCGTGGAGGGGCCGCGCACGATCAGTGAACTGCTGGACGCCGGCCTTGTCCCGGACACGATCATCGTGCCGGAGTCCGACATGGACGCCGAGGCCGTCGTTGCCGTTGAGCGCCGTCTCTCCAGAGCGACCGAGTGGCTGGTGGTGCGGGATCACGCCTTCGAGCGCCTTGCGCCCTCGAAGAGCCCGCAGCCGATGCTGGCGCTGGTACCCCGGCCCCAGCCTGCCCTGCCTGCGTTGGGGCCCGAGGCGGTCGTGCTCGTGCTTGCCGAGGTCGGTGATCCAGGGAATGTCGGAACCCTGATGCGCTCCGCCGAAGCCGCCGCCGCTGATGCGGTGGTGACGGTAGGCGGCGCTGACCCGTGGGGCCCGAAAGTCATGCGGTCGTCGGCTGGTTCGCTCCTCCGAATCCCAGTCGTCACTTACGACGACCTCGGCGATGCACTTGATGCGCTCCGAGAGGCTGGCCTTCGCATTGTCGGCACCGATGTTCGGGTTGGTGAACCGCACGACGGCGGGGTGTTGGCCCCGCCGGTAGCCATCGTGGTAGGGAACGAGCCCCATGGGCTCGACCGGGAGACCGGGGTCGATAACTGGGTCCACATCTCGATGCCGGGTCGTACCGAATCGCTCAATGTTGCGATGGCGGGAACGCTGCTGCTGTTCGAAGCCGTCCGGTCCTGATTGAGAGCTAGTCGATCGTCAGTAGATCCTGCTGGTCCGGGTGCTGGTCGATGTAATCCGCCGCGAACGGGCAGAGGGGCATGATCGTCCTGGCGGTGGCCCGGAGGTCGTCGAGCATCCCAGCCATCAACCGGTCAGCGTTGCCCTGCCCTCGGTGAGCTGGATTGGTCTCCACGTGCGGCACTACGACCGAATCGCCATCGACCCGGTAGTCGGCGATCGAGACGATCTCGTCGTTGATCACCAACTCGTAGCGCTGTCGGTCGGGATTGTCGCGAACGATGTGCTCCACCTCCGCAGTGTGCCAGGAATGATGCGCCGACCGCGGGAGTCAGGCCGTAACCTGACGGCTGTGACCAGCGCTGCCGATCTCACCGCCGACCTCGACGCCCTTGTCGCGGACGCAACCACCCGGCTGGCTGACGCTGCCGATCTCGATGCAGTTGCGGCCCTCGACGCCGAACTGCTCGGCAAGAAGTCGGTCGTCACCGGGGCGAAGAAGCAACTCGGAGGATTGGAGCCGGGTGACCGCAAAGCCGCAGGTCAGGCCATCAACGCCGCCCGCCTTGCGCTCGAAGAAGCGGTGGCCGCCGCCAAGACGCGCCTTGCTGCACGTGCTCGGGCCGCGCAGTACGAGACCGAGCGGCTTGACCTCAGCGAGAAACTCACCGAACTGCGTCGGGGTTCGCTGCACCTGAACACCCAGGCCCGTGACCGGCTCGAGGACGTGTTTGTCGGTATGGGGTTCACGATCGCGGAAGGTCCCGAGGTCGAGTCAGCCTGGTACAACTTCGAGGCCCTCAATATTCCGGAGTGGCATCCAGCGCGGGGTAGCTTCGACACGATCTTCGTTGATCTGGGCGAGCCCGAGCAGGTGATGCTGCGCTCGCACACGTCGCCGGTGCAGATCCGCACGATGGAGAACACCGAGCCCCCGATCTACATCGTCGCTCCTGGCCGCACCTTCCGCACCGATACCGCCGATGCCACGCACCTGCCAGCCTTCAACCAGATCGAGGGCCTCGTCATCGACCGAGGCATCACGCTCGGGGATCTTCACGGCACCATCCAGGAGTTCGTCCGACAGTTCTTCGGCGGCGAGGTCAAGACCCGGCTTCGTCCGTCGTACTTCCCCTTCACGGAACCGTCGGCCGAGTTCGACATCAGCCGGGCGGATGGCTCGTGGCTCGAACTGGGCGGATGCGGGATGGTGCATCCCAACGTGCTGCGCAACTGCGGAATTGACCCTGAGGAGTGGCAGGGCTTTGCGTTTGGGTTCGGCATCGACCGGCTCGCGGTGATGCGTTATGAACTCGACGACATTCGCGAACTGGTCAACAACGACGTTCGTTTCCTTCGACAGTTTTGACAGTCTTCGGCCGAGGGCTCAGACCCCAAACGCGTCGATGTAGTCGGTGAAGGACGAGCGAACCGCCGCCTCCTCAAGTCCGTAGTCGCTCAGGTCGTACCGTGAGCGTCGAGACGCGACGAGCGGGTCGGCATCGAGCCAGTCCTGCATGCGCCGACGATCGGCATCGGTCAGGGGTTCGCCGAGCCACTCGTAGAGGTCGGCCATGACCCCGAGTGGATCGGCCATTTGGTCGCGGTAGTGGACGTGGAAGACATCTCGTCCCGCAAGGGCTGCCATCGGCCGGTGGACCTGCTCGACAAGGCGACCCGGCACGGTGTCAGCAATCCACTCGTGGTCGACGGTCCCCATCGAGAGTCGGTGGGCAAAGGCGTTGAGGTTCATGAATGAGGTCACGGCGACGACAGGGTCGCGGTGGGTCCAGACGATGCGGGCGTCGGGGTACTCGGCGAGCACGGCGTCGATGAAATACGCATGCGCCGGCATCTTCAGCACCCACCGGCCGGGTGCGTTTGACTGCAGCACTTCGAGGGCGCGGCGGTGGTAGCGGTACGCAGAGGTCATGTCGGCTCGGCTGATGTACTCGCGGTAGGGCGCATAGGGGATGCGGGACTCCCACATGGCGGCGGTGAAATCCTGAGCCAACAGGAAGGTGCACTCGGGCGGGCCGTCGGCACATTCCCAATGCGGAGGCGGGGGATCGATATGGTCGATCACCGACCGCTGAAATTCGAGCAGGTCGGTGCATCGCGAATCGGTTCGCAGCGTCGCTGTGGTCGGGGGAGGGACCGAATCGACCGCTTCCCAGTTGAGGAGTGAACGCCAGCGGGGGTCGGTGTCGAGGAGGTAGCTGAGTGCTGTTGTCCCGGTTCGGGGGAGTCCGAGGATGATGATTGGCTCGGTGATCGGTGCACCGTGGAGGTCGGGGTGGTGCCGGTGGTGATCGATCACCCGCAGGCGGTTGGTCAGATAGTCGACGATCGTGCGGCCGAGAAGCCGTCGACCGTCCGGACTCATGCGATCCTGTCGGAGACCGCCGCACACGAGGTCCAGCGGCTCGAGGAAGTCGTTCGGTCCGGTGTCGTCGAGTCCCGCTCGGATACTCGCCTGCTCGATGAACACCTCGGGCCGGAGGAGCTTCGGATCGGCGTAGTCGGGCATCTGATGAGTATCACACGTCGAATCCGTCGGGCCCGGGCCTGTGGGGGCGTAGCCTGACCCACGATGAAGGTCACCCTTTCCTGGCTGCGTGAGTTTGCGCCCGACATCGACGGCGATCCTGTCGAGTTGGGCGAGACCCTGTCTGCGCTCGGTCTCGCGGTCGAGGAGATGGAGGTCGTCGGCGAGATCGTTGACGGCGTAGTCCTCGCCGAGGTTCTGGCGCTGCGCCCCCATCCCGACGCCGACAAGATCCAGTTGGTTGATGTCGATCAGGGCGACGGTCAGCCCCTGCAGGTCTGCTGTGGTGCGTTCAACATGGCCGTTGGCGACCTCATCCCCTTCGCCACCATCGGTACCGTGATGCCCAACGGCATGGAGATCGCTCAACGCGAACTCCGGGGCCAGATGTCGAACGGCATGTGCTGCTCGGGTGCGGAGATCGGCCTCAACAGCGATGAGGACGGCATCCTCATCCTCAACGACCGAACCGTCGAGGGAGCTGAGCTCGGTCAACCGCTCGCCTCAGCGATCGGTATCGAGCCCGACATTCTGTGGGATCTCGAGGTCAATGCAAACCGGCCCGACGCGATGTCGGTCGCTGGTGTCGCCCGTGATCTTGCGGCCGCCCTCGGCGTCGACTTTCGATTCCCCGACTATGAGATCGAGACCACGGACGAGCGCATCGACGGGTTGCTCGACATCACGATCGAGGATCCCGAGTTGTGCGGTCGGTTCGTAGCGACCGTCCTGCGCAATGTGACCGTGGGGGAGTCACCCGCCTGGATGCAGGAGCGGCTCACCCAGCTAGGCATGCGTCCGATCAACTCGATCGTTGACATCTCCAACTATGTGATGCTCGAGTTGGGCCAACCCAACCACACGTTCGATCTCGACACGGTTCCCAACGGCAAGCTCACCGTGCGTCGGGCGCGTGACGGCGAGACCCTCGTAACCCTTGACGCCATCGAGCGCTCGCTCGTCGCCAACGACGGTGTCATCACCGACGAGCGTGGCGAGATCGTTTCTCTCGCTGGTGTCATGGGCGGTGCCACGACCGAGATCTCTGAGGCGACGTCCAATGTGTTGCTCGAGATGGCGTGGTGGGATCCGCCGTCGATCTCGCGCACCGTCAAGCGGCTCAACCTGCCGAGCGAAGCCTCGACCCGTTTCCGCCGGGGGGCCGACTATGGCGACAACATCCCTCGAGCGATGCGTCGCTTTATCCAGCTGGCCGCAGAGTCTGGCGCCACCGCCGTGACCGGGATGATCGATGTTTCGGGCACGACCCCGGACCGGGAGCCGGTGACCGTTCGGGTCGAGCGAGTCAACGGCCTGCTCGGCACGTGGCTGTCGGCTGCCGAGATGCGCGCCCTCCTCGAACCGATCGGGTTCGCCTGCAGCGATGGTGCCGCCCACGACGTCGACGGTGACGTGCTCGAGGTGATCATCCCGACGTGGCGGTGGGACACGGCGACCGAGACCGACATCGCCGAGGAAGTCGGTCGCATGTTCGGCTACATGAACATCGAGCTGACCGTTCCCAAGGGCACCGATGCCGGCGGGCTTTCGCCGTACCAGCAGGACCGACGCCTCGTACGTGAGGTCCTTGTTGGTGCCGGGTGTGACGAGACCCTGCCGATGCCGTTCCTCGCCCCGGGCGACCTAGCCAAGGCGGGCTTGCCCGAAGATGGCGTCACGCTCACCAATCCACTCCATGCCGAGGAGTCCGTTCTGCGGACCTCGCTCCTGCCCGGACAACTGAAGGCAATCGCCTACAACCAGTCGCACCGCAACCCAGACGTCCGCTTTTTCGAAATCGATCACGTCTTCCTGCCGTCGCCGGAGGGGGAGCTCCTGCCCGATGAGCGGGAGTTCCTCGCCGTCGCCATTGCTGGCGAGGAAGCTCCTGCGGCCATCGCCGTGCTCGATGCGCTCGACCGGGCGCTGGCCCTGCCGAATCTTCAACTGAAGGCGTCGTCTCCGCCCGGACTTCACCCAACCCGTTCCGCTGAGGTTGTCATCGCTGGCCGCACGCGCGGCCACGTCGGTGAGGTCGATCCTGCCGTGCTTCAGTCCTACGGCGTCGAAGGTCGGGTTGCCTGGCTCGAACTTGACCTCGGCGCGATCCTCAACGGTCCGCACGGCAACCGGAAGTACACGCCGGTCAGCAAGTTCCCGTCGAGCGACATTGACCTCGCCTTCGTGGCACCCGATGACGTGGTCGCCGCCCAAGTCGAGGCCAGCCTCCGAAAGGGGGGCGGTGCGCTCCTTGTGGGTCTCGACCTGTTCGACGTCTACCGGGGTCCGGGTGTCGATGCGGGCTCACGGTCGCTCGCCTACCGCTTGCGTTTTCAGGCAGCCGACCGGACGCTCACCGATGCTGAGGTTGCCGACGTTCGGCAGCGCTGCATCGACCAGGTCACCAAGAAGACTGGCGCCGTGTTGCGCGGCTAGTACGCACGGCCGCGGCTACGGTCGCCGGCATGCGTATCTGGCGTTCCCACGAACTCGGTGAGCCGCTCGAGGTCCTTCGGCTCGAAGAAGATGACGAACCAACGCCCGGCCCCGGGCAGGTCCTGGTCGACACTGCCGCAGTCGGTCTTACCTTTCCTGATGTGCTGTCGTGTCGGGGCGAGTATCAGGTTCCTACAAGGTTGCCGTACACGCCCGGCGGCGAGATTGCCGGGGTTGTCGCCGCGGTCGGCGAGGGAGTCGATCACGTGGCCGTCGGCACGGCAGTAGCCGTGCTGGGCGGTGGACTTCGAGAGAAGAACGTGGTCGGGGCAGGGTCGTGCTTTGCCTATCCGATCGGTGCGCTGTCGCCAGCCCAAGCGGCGGCGATCCCGGTCAACTACGGCACCGCATGGTTTGGGCTGCACGACCGGGCGAACCTCCAGGCGGGTGAGACCGTTCTGATCACGGGTGCAGCTGGTGGCACCGGAACCGCCTGTATCCAGCTGGCTCTGGCGGCGGGAGCGATACCGATCGCCGTCGTTGGCGGCGAGGAAAAAGCGGCTCTGGTGCGCAGCCTCGGGGTGGAACATGTCGTCGATCACCGTGAGACCCCGGCGTGGGTCGACACCGTGCGCGAGATGAGCGGGGGCGGCGTCGACGTCGCCTGGGATGCGGTCGGCGGCGAGGCCTTTCACCAGGTACGCCGATGCATGGCCTGGAATGGTCGTCTTCTCATCGTCGGGTTCGTTGGCGGGATTGCGCAGGCGCCGACGAACCATGCCCTGCTGAAGAACTACGCCATCGTCGGGGTCCACTGGGGCGCCTCCTTGATGCGTGATCCTGAGAGTGTCAGTCGGCAGATGGATTCGGTGTTTGCACTGGCGCTTGACGGCGCGGTTGCGCCTCCGGTGGAGTCGGTTCGGCCCTTCGAGGCGGCGGCGGCCGCCATTCAGGCGATTGCGGACCGTCAGGTCACGGGCAAGGCGGTCGTCACGATCTGAGTCGTGCGCAGCTGACGTCAGTCGGCCGGGGGGCCAACGATTAGCCTCTGGCCCATGTTCATCAATGGGCAATGGGTCGACGCCATCGACGGGGGCACGTTCGCCGTTACCAATCCTGCTACCGGCGAGGTAATCGGGAGCATGCCCGATGGTGGCGCTGCCGACGCGACGGCGGCGATCGAGGCTGCTCATGCTGCCCAACGGGATTGGGGCAGCACGACCGCCTATCACCGGGCCGATGTGCTCATGGATGCGTGGCGCCTGATGGGGGAGCGGGCCAGTGACCTTGCCGCCCTGATGACCCAGGAGCAGGGCAAACCGCTCAAGGCAAGCCGGGCCGAGGTCGCGTACGGTGCTGATTTCCTTCGATGGTTTGCCGAGGAAGCCCGCCGCATCACGGGAGAGTGGTTGCCGTCGGGGCGCCCCGACCAGCGCTTCCTCTCGGTGAAGACCCCGGTTGGGGTCGTGGCCGCCGTAACGCCGTGGAACTACCCCATGTCGATGCTGACCCGGAAGATGGGCCCCGCCCTCGCGGCTGGGTGCACGCTTGTTCTGAAGCCCGCAGAGGCGACGCCACTCTGTGCGAAGGCCATCTTTGAGTGCTTTATCGACGCTGGTGTACCCGACGGCGTGATCAACATGGTCACGGCAGCCGATCCGAAGCCGATCGGCGACGTTTTCACCAGCGACCCCCGCGTGAAGAAGCTCACGTTCACTGGGTCAACGGCCGTTGGGCGGCTCCTTGCGGCCAAGGCCGGTGCCAACCTGCAGCGTGTCTCGGTCGAACTCGGTGGTCACGCCCCGTTCATCGTCTACCCCGACGCAGATCCGGTGCACGCCGCCAAGGGCGCGGCCGCGCTGAAGTTCCTCAACTCTGGCCAGGCCTGCATCAGCCCGAACCGGCTCTATGTACACCGTGACCAGGCCGAGGCGTTCATCGACACGATGGTGCCTCGGGTTGCGAAGGTGAAGGCAGGCATCGGTACCTCTGAGGGCGTGGGTGTTGGCCCGCTGGTCAACGAAGCTGCGGTCGCCAAGGTCGCCGCTCAAGTCGACGACGCCCGCCAGAAGGGGGCTGAGGTTCCGGTCGGTGGCATGCGCCTCACCGATGACGGACTCGATGCGGGTCACTTCTATGCCCCGACGGTTGTCACTGGGGTAACCGACGAGATGACGATCTATCGCGAAGAGACCTTCGGGCCGGTCGCCCCAATCATCATCTATGACGATGTGGACGAGGTGATCGATCTGGCGAACGACACGAACTACGGCTTGGCGGCGTACGTGTACACCAAGGATCTCTCGACGGCGATCCGAGCCATGGAGGGTCTCCGGTTCGGGATTATCGGCATCAATGACGTCAATCCGACGTCGGCGGCAGCCCCGTTTGGCGGCATGAACGATTCTGGTCTCGGCCGCGAGGGTGGCCACGAAGGCATCGCCGAGTACCTCGAGACCAAGCTGGCTGGCATCGCTCTCTGAGCCTGATCGGTCGATCAGGAAGCGCGCTGCACCGCTCCGGGTCTGCGGTGTGTGCCCGTTGCGCGATTCATGCAAATCGTTGCATAAGGATACGGACACCCGTATCGTGTCCGGATGCACAAGGTCGCCATTATCGGCGCGTCGGGGTTCACCGGCGCGGAACTGTTGCGGATCTGCGCAACGCATCCCGATTTCGAGGTCATCGCCGCCACCGGCGAAACCCAGGCGGGCAACCGGATCGCCGACCTCTACCCCTCCCTCGCCGGGGTGTACGGCGACCTTGCCTACGTGCCCTCTGGCGACGAGTCGGTACTCGACGCCGACCTGGTGTTCCTCGGCCTGCCCCACGGTGCCAGCCAGTCGGTCGTGCCGGGCCTCCGCGGCCAGGTCAACCACATCGTCGACCTTGCATCCGACTTTCGACTCGATGATCCTGCGCTCTACCCGGCGTGGTACGGCGATGAGCACACCTCACCGGACCTCCTCGCCGACTTCAGCTACGGCCTTCCCGAACTGTTCCGTTCCGAACTCGCCGGCGCCGAACTGGTCGCTGTGCCTGGGTGTTACCCCACCACCGCCGTCCTGGCGTTGTCGCCCCTGCTGAAAGCTGGAGTGATCGAGGCGACCGGTCTCATCGTCGATGCGGCTACCGGGGTGAGCGGAGCCGGGCGGCCACCCAAACCCCACACCACGTTCTGCGCCGTCGATGAGGACTTCAGTGCCTACGGACTGCTCAACCACCGGCACACTCCCGAAATGGAGATGGTGCTGCGGCAGTATGCGGGCGTCGATGCGTCGCTCATCTTCACGCCGCACCTTGCCCCCATGAACCGGGGCATTCTGGCCACCTGTTACGCCCGCCCGACCGGCCAGTTCACCTCCGGAGATGTCCTCGCCGTGCTGCACGATGCCTACGACGCCGAGCCGTTCATCGTGGTGAGTGAGCGGCCACCGTCAACCAAGGCCACCCTCGGTTCCAACAGCTGCCACCTCACGGCCCGAGTCGATCCTCGCACCGGATGGGTCATGGTGCTGTCGGCGCTCGACAACCTCGTCAAGGGCGCGTCGGGCGGGGCTGTGCAGTGCGCCAACCTCGCCCTCGGCCTGCCCGAGGAAACCGGTCTGACCGTCGCTGGGATGTACCCGTAGGGGCTTGCTGTGTCCGAGACTATCTCTCCGCTTGCGCCGGGCTCGTTCCCCTCACTCCCACCGCTCGCCGGTGTCGCAATCGGCACCCATGCCGGCTCACTGCGCTACTCCGGGCGTGATGACCTCTTCGTCGCGGAACTCGCCGAAGGCACCTCGGTGGCCGGTGTCTTCACAACGAGCTTGTGTCCGTCGGCCCCAGTCGATTGGTGCAAGCAGATCCTCGCTGAGGGCAACCGGACGGCGCGGGCGGTCGTGTGCAACGCAGGGAACGCCAATGCGTTCACCGGTGCCGCCGGTGAAGCCAGCGTGCGGCTCACCGCAGAGACGATCGCCGGGCGCCTCGGCATCCTCCCCGACGAGGTACTCGTGGCGTCGACCGGGGTGATCGGCGAGCCGATGCCGGACTCGCTCCTTCGCGTCGAACTGCCAGCGCTCGTCGGGAACATCGACGCGAGTTGCCCCGAGTGCTGGGAGCGAGCGGCCGGTGCGATCGGCACGACCGACACCTTCCGGAAGGGCGCCGCCCGGCGCATCGACGGTGCCGCCAGCCATGTCGTCGGTATCGCAAAGGGCAGCGGCATGATCGCGCCCGACATGGCGACGATGCTGGCCTTTGTCTTCACCGACCTTCCCGTCGAGCCAAAGCTTTTGCAGAGTTGCCTCGACGCCAGCGTCGCTCGGAGCTTCAACCGCATCACCGTTGACTCCGACACCTCCACGAGCGACACCGTGCTGTTGTTCGCCACCGGTGAACAGATCGACGACGATCTTCACGACGCCAACGATCCCCGTCTGCCGGCGTTCCAAGAGGCACTCGATGCTGTGCTGTTGGACCTGGCCCATCAGATCGTGAAGGACGGCGAAGGGGCGACAAAGTTTGTGTCGGTCGACGTGACCGGAGCCGCCGACGACGGTGCCGCGGCGGTGATCGCTCGAGCGATCGCCGACTCGCCGTTGGTGAAGACGGCGATCGCAGCCGAGGATGCCAACTGGGGCCGCATCGTGATGGCGGTCGGGAAGGCCGGGCAGGCTGCTGACCGGGATGCGCTCGAGATCTGGATCGGTACTGAGCAGGTCACCGCTGACGGGATGGTGCTTCCCGGCTACTCCGAAGCGCGGGCGACGGAACACCTCAAGGAAGCCGAGATCGAACTCCGGGTCGATGTCGGTGTCGGCGATGGTGCTGCGACCGTGTGGACCTGCGACCTCACCCACGGCTACATCGAGATCAACGCGGGGTATCGCTCATGACCGATCATCTACCGGACCGAGGCTTTTCGCCCGAGGGTCGTGCTGGGGCACTCGTCGAGGCGCTGCCGTATATCCAGCGCTTCCGCGATGCGATCGTCGTCGTCAAGTTCGGCGGGAACGCCATGGTTGACCCGGCGTTGGCCCAGACGTTTGCCGAAGACGTCGTGCTGCTCCGCTCGGTCGGTTTGCGGCCCGTGGTCGTGCACGGCGGCGGCCCCCAGATCGGAGCGTTGCTGGGCCGCCTCGGCAAACAGACCGAGTTCATCGACGGGCTTCGGGTGACCGATGCCGAAACCCTTGACGTGGCGCGAATGGTCCTCGTCGGCAAGGTCGGTCGCGACATCGTTGGCTCGATCAATGTCCACGGTGCGTATGCCGTTGGTCTGTCTGGCGAGGATGGGGGCCTCATCACTGCGGCGCCGAGAAGCGATGACCTGGGCTATGTCGGCGATGTCGTGAGTGTGCAACCCAACATCGTCGAGCGACTCCTCGGCGAGAACATGATTCCCGTGGTGTCCACCATCGGAGCCGACGAGACAGGCCAGGCGTACAACATCAACGCCGACACGGTCGCTGGGGCTCTCGCGGGTGCGCTCGGTGCCGAAAAGGCCATCTACCTGACCGATGTGCCGGGCCTGCTGACCGACATCGATGACCCCGGATCGATCGTCGCTCGGGCCACGGTTGACGAGGTGCGTGGGTACATCGCCGACGGGACCATCAGCGGTGGCATGATCCCGAAAGTCGAGGCATGCATCCATGCCGTCGAGTCCGGCGCGAACTCGGCCCACATGCTCGACGGTCGGATTCCGCATGTCTTGCTGCTCGAACTGTTCACCGATGCCGGTATCGGCACCATGATCACAGGAACCGGAGCGACACGATGACGATGGCCGAACACGCAGCTGCGTATGGCGCAACGGGCGATCACAGTCCGCTGGTCAACAACTATGGGGCTCCACCTCGTCGCTTCGTGCGGGGGCGCGGTGCCGAGCTTTGGGATGTTGACGGCGTTCGTCATCTGGATTTCCTGTGCGGTCTCGCCGTTACCGGCCTTGGCCACGCCCACCCGGCCGTGACCGAAGCGATCGCCACGCAGGCCGCGACCCTCACCCACACGTCAAACCTGTTCGCCAACGAGCATCAGGCGCCGGTTGCCGAAACGGTAGGCCGGTTGATCGATGCCGGCCCCGGCCGGGTGCTGTTCCAGAACTCAGGCGCCGAGGCCAACGAGGCGGCGCTCAAGCTGGTCCGGAAGTACCAAGGGCGCGGTCGTCACGCCGTGGTGAGCACCCTGCGAAGCTTCCATGGCCGCACCCTCATGACCCTTGCTGCGACGGGTCAACCCGAAAAGCACGAGCCGTTCCAGCCGTTGCCGGAAGGGTTCCGCCACGTGGTGTGGAACGATCTCGACGAGTTCGAACGAGGCCTGACCCCCGAAGTCGGCGGTGTGATCCTCGAACCGATTCAGGCCGAAGGTGGCGTGAACGATGCCGACGACGACTACCTCCGCGGGGTTCGGCAAATCTGTGACGAGCGCGGCATTTTGCTCGTCATGGACGAAATCCAAGCAGGCATGGGTCGCACGGGCGCCTGGTTCGGATTCCAGCACTCCGGGGTAAAGCCCGACATCGTCACCATGGCGAAGGGCATCGCGAACGGCATGCCGGTCGGGGCGATCTGGGCTCGCGACGACGTCGCCGAGGCCTTCGGGCCGGGTGATCACGGCTCGACCTATGCCGGTCAGCCGCTTGCGCTGTCGGCCGCTCGGGCGACCTTGGCCGAACTCGAGCGACTTGATGCGCCCGCCTTGGCCCGGTCTCAGGGTTTGACGCTCCGCACGGCGCTGGAGGCGCTCCCGGGCGTCGCTCATGTGCGAGGCCGCGGCTTGTTGCTGGGTGCGGAGATCACCGCTGAGGCACTCGCCGGTCGCACGGGTGGGCAGGTAGCACAGGCCTGTCTCGACCGGGGTCTCGTCGTCAACGGCGTCACCCCCACGACCTTGCGGTTGACGCCGCCGTTCATCATCACCGACGACCAGATCGACGAGGCGGTTGGGATCATCGCCTCGGTACTCGAGGAGGGTTGATGCGTCATCTACTCGATATCGACGACCTGTCCCCATCTGACCTGCATCGGGTCCTCGACCTCGCGATGTCAGCCGACACCCCGAAACTCCTGGCGGGAAAGGGAGCGGCGCTCATCTTCGAGAAGCCATCGGCTCGAACTCGTAATTCGATGGAGATGGCGGTCGTGCAGCTCGGCGGTCACCCGGTCTACATCCAGGGTCACGAGGTCGGCTTCGACACCCGCGAAACGGTCGAGGATGTCACCCGCACGATGGGTTGCTTCCATTCGATCGTCGGCGCTCGTGTGTTCGAGCATTCCGTCGTGGAGCGGATGGCTGCCCTTGATGTTGTCCCGATCGTCAACATGCTCAGCGATGCCGCGCACCCGCTCCAGGCGCTTGCCGACCTCCTGACGATGCGTCGCGAGTTTGGCGACCTCACGAACCGCGTCGTCGCCTATGTCGGTGATGCGAACAATGTCGCCCGTTCCCTGGCGCTGGCTGCGGGTCGTGTCGGGATGGCGTTCCGCATCTGTTCCCCCGCCGGCTACGGCTTCAGTGAGGTGGACGCGGAACGCCTCGCGATGGCCGGCGTGACGATCGATAGTCATGACCGCCCCGAGGACGCCGTCGCCGGTGCCGATGCGGTGTACGCCGACACCTGGACCTCGATGGGCCAGGAAGCGGAAGCCGAGCAACGCCGGCGGGACTTTGAGGGCTTCCAAGTCGATGAGCGTCTGATGGGGCTTGCCTCGTCCGCCGCGATCTTCCTGCACTGTCTGCCCGCGCATCGCAACGAAGAGGTCACCGATGCCGTCCTTGATGGTGACCGGTCGCGGATTTGGGTGCAGGCGGCCAACCGCATGCACGCTGCTCGAGGCGCACTTACATGGCTCGCTCAGGAGAACGACGGGTGAGTAAGGCGCAACGTCAACATCGCGTGTCGTCACTGTTGGAAGAGCACGCGGTCACGTCCCAAGCCCAGCTCACGGACCTCCTCGAAGCCGAGGGCCTCAGCGCAACCCAAGCGACGGTCTCGCGTGACCTCGACGAGTTGGGGGCGATCAAGGTTCGGGTGCCTGGTGGCGAAACCGTCTACGCTATTCCTGAGCACCCGGTGGATCGCATCGCTCCGGAGGACCATCTCCGGCGAGTGATGTCGGACTGGGTCGCCGACGTCAACCACTCGCACAACCTGGTCGTGCTGCGAACGCCACCGGGGTCGGCTCACGTGGTTGCTTCGGCGCTCGACCGAGCCGGGATCGCCGACATTCTCGGTACGGTCGCCGGCGACGACACCTTGGTGGTTGTCGCCGCTGAGTCGATCACCGGTGTCGGCCTCGCAGAACGGCTGCGGTCACTCGCCGGGCTCACCTGAAGTTCCTCACGTTCGAAATCCTCAGACTCACAGAGAGAAGCATCACAACCATGAAGGTCGTACTCGCGTACAGCGGTGGTCTCGACACCTCCATCATCCTGCGCTGGCTGCAGGAGACCCATGACGCCGACGTCATTACGTTCACCGCCGACCTCGGCCAGGGGGAAGAGGTCGAGCCCGCACGCGCCAAGGCGCTCGAGATGGGCGTTCCCGAAGAGAACATCCACATCGAAGACCTGCGAGAGGAGTTCGTTCGTGACTTCGTGTACCCGATGTTTCGGGCCAACACGATCTATGAGGGCGAGTACCTGCTCGGAACCTCGATCGCCCGGCCGCTGATCGCGAAACGGCTCGTCGAGATCGCCGCCGAGCACGGTGCCGACGCCGTGAGTCATGGCGCCACCGGCAAAGGCAACGATCAGGTCCGGTTCGAACTCGGCGCGTACGCCCTGTCGCCAGAGATCAAGGTCATCGCACCCTGGCGTGAATGGGAACTCGGCGGCCGCGAAACACTGATGGAGTACGCGCGCCAACACGACATCCCGATCGAGATGAAGCGGGGAAAGAAGTCGCCGTTCTCGATGGACGCCAACCTGCTGCACATCAGCTTCGAAGGTGGGCCACTCGAGGATCCCTTCACCGAACCACCGTCAGAAATGTGGCGGTGGTCGGTCAGCCCGGAGATGGCGCCGAACGAGGCGACCTATCTCGACCTCACCTACGAAAAGGGCGACATCGTCGCCATCGACGGTAAGGAGATGACACCGGCACAGGTTCTGACCGAACTCAACCGGCTGGGTGGGGAAAATGGCATCGGTCGCCTCGACATTGTCGAGAACCGGTTCGTCGGCATGAAGAGCCGGGGTGCCTACGAGACGCCCGGGGGGACGATCATGCTGCGAGCTCACCGGGCGATCGAGTCGATCACCCTCGACCGTGAGGTGGCCCATCTCAAGGACTCGCTCATGCCGAAGTATGCGGAGCTGATTTACAACGGGTTCTGGTGGAGCCCCGAGCGCGAGATGCTCCAGGTCGCCATCGACCACAGCCAGGAGTACGTGAGCGGCGATGTTCGCCTGAAGCTGTTCAAGGGCAATGTTGACGTGGTGGGCCGCCGGAGCCCCCACAGTCTCTTCGACGAGAAAATCGCCACCTTCGAAGACGATGGCGGCACCTACGATCAAGCTGACGCGGAAGGCTTCATCAAGCTGAACGCCCTGCGGCTTCGGAATCTCGCTCGCAAACGGAGCCAGGCGTGAGCTCCACCCTGTGGCACGGCCGGTTTGAAGGCGGGCCGTCGGAGGCGCTCCAGGCGTTGAACGACAGCTTGCCGTTCGACCAGCGGATGTTCCGGGAAGACATCGCCGGATCGCGTGCTCATGTCCGCATGTTGTGCGACGTTGGCCTCTTCACCGAGGTCGAACGCGACGGCGTCCTTGCTGCGCTCGACACCGTGGAGGGTGAAATCGAGTCGGGCTCGTTCGTGTTTGCGGTCAACGACGAGGACATCCACACAGCAGTCGAGCGGCGGGTCACCGAACTCGAGCCGGCGGGCGCAAAGATGCACACTGGGCGAAGCCGGAACGATCAGGTCGCAACCGATCTTCGTCTGTGGACCCGCGGGGCGCTCGACGAGGTGATCGACCTGGTGAGGCGGTTGCAACGGACATTGCTTGTCCAGGCTGAAGCGGCTGGCGATGCCTACCTGCCCGGCTACACCCACCTACAACAGGCGCAACCGGTTGCGCTCGCTCACCATCTGCTCGCGCACGGCTGGGCGCTTGGCCGTGACGTCGACCGTCTGCGCGAGGCGCGTCGACGCACTGACGTCTCGGTCCTCGGGGCGGGAGCGCTGGCTGGATCCTCGCTCCCACTCGACCCGACGATCACCGCCGCCGAACTCGGGTTTGGTGCCGTGTTCGACAACAGCCTCGACGCGGTCGCCGACCGAGACTTTGTCGCCGACGCCCTTTACGCCTGCTCGATGATCGGCGTCCACCTCAGCCGCATCGGGGAGGAACTCATCCTGTGGGCGTCGACTGAATTTGGGTTCGTCACGCTCGACGACGGATTCTCGACCGGTTCGTCGATGATGCCGCAGAAGAAGAACCCCGACATCGCCGAACTTGCCCGCGGGAAGGCTGGTCGTCTCGTGGGCCACCTGACCGGTTTCCTCACCACGGTGAAAGGCCTGCCGCTCACCTACAACAAAGACATGCAGGAGGACAAAGAGCCGCTGTTCGACGCGATCGACACGGTCTGTCTCACCTTGCTCGCCCTTGACGGGATGATCTCGACCACGACGTTCAACGTGGAGACGATGGCAGCCCAGGCTGACACGCCCTATGCGGCTGCTACCGATCTGGCCGAGTGGCTTGTGGCCCGGGGCATGCCATTCCGCGATGCCCACGCTGTGGTTGGGGAGAAGGTCCGTCGGGCGCTGGCCGGGGAGGGCTCGCTCTACGAGTTGGTGGTGGCTGACCCTCAACTCGGTGATGAAGCTGCGGCCTTGTTGGCTCCCGGCGTGTCGGCAACCCGGCGCACCACCCGCGGCGGTGGAGCACCAGCGGCGGTCGCTGAGCAGATCACACGCTTCCGGGCGATGCTCGACGGGTGAGCAGGGCGCAAGCCCTCATCCGCATACCGCTACGCTCCGCCCATGTCTCGTTGGTTGGCCGCAGACGCTCCGGAACTCGCAGCGAGCGCTGACCCAACCCAGGTGTGGGCCGCAATCGAACCGGTTGACGATCCCGTCCTCGCCGAGGCCCGTCGCCGGATGCGAGAATTCCTCGACACCCGCCCCGAACCGCTTCGGCGAACCGAACGTCCAGGCCATTTCACCGGCTCGGCGTTGGTGGTCCATGCCGACCTCGAGCGCACACTCGTGCTGTTCCACACCAAGCTGCAGATCTGGGTTCAGCCGGGTGGCCATGCCGATGGCGATGCCAACCTCGCTGCGGTCGCGCTGCGTGAAGCGGCGGAGGAGACTGGGATCAGCGGATTACGGGTGTGGCCGGTGGCAGTGGATCTCGATATTCACGAGGTCGACCCGCCCGCCGAGGACGCCCACCTCCACTACGACGTGCGGTTTGTGGTCCGTGCCCCAGAGGGCTCGGTGGTGGCCGCAAACCACGAGTCCCAAGCTCAACGGTGGGTTCGGCCCGACGAACTCGCCAGCCTCGGTGCAGATGCCGGGCTTCGGCGCTTGGCCGAGCAGGGGTTGCGGCTCGCTCGGGAGAACGCGTGAGCTAAATGTCGCCGGGTACGACGCAGGACGGCATGTCGTTGACGTTGGCCAGACCGTCGATGCGTCGTGTGTAGAAGCCGCCCTCGGTCCGGTCCTGGATGAGGAAGGCCAACTCGCGGTCCGGTGTCTCGGCCGTGGCGTTCTCAAGACGGTCGACGTGGGCCCATCGGTCGACGAGGTAGCCCTCTTCCCAGTCCGCAAACCACAACTCGAGCTTGGCCAGGTCGTCAGGATCGGCAACGAGGGGAAGCAGCGAACGCAAGTCCGCAACCATGGCCTGGGTGATCTCGGTGCCGGCTCGCACCGCAACTGCTCGTTCCTGCGGCGAACTCGCAGACGGGCCAGACGGGAGCGAGTTGATCTCAGCCTGGGCTGCGGCACAGATCGGTTCTGCCGCCTCCGCATAGTCGGGGGAGGAGAAGCGATCCGGGTTTGTGCGGGGGACGAAGACCCAGATGTAGGTCCACATCGCAGCGAGACCGACGATTATCGCGGCAGCGGTGAAGCGTCCCCAGGTGAATCCCGCTTTCGGGGCGAGGTCGGGGTGCTCGATCGGGCCGTCACTGCGGTTGTCAGCCATCATCACCGTCCTCAGACTCGGCGGCACCGGCGTCGGTCGGGTTCACCCGGATCGTCACGGTGATGACGGTGTCGTCGAGGGTTCCGCTCCCTGGGTCTTGAGCCCAGACAGCGCCTGGCGTCGGGGTATCCCCTCCATCGGGGTCGGCTGCGACATCGACGGCAACCTCGTAGCCAGCAGCAGCAAGTTGCTGTTTGGCCTCGGACTCGCTCAGCCCGATGACTGCGGGGACGGGGAGGAGTTCAGGCTCAACCGCGATTTCCAGCGTGATCGTTGATCCACCCGGGACGATCTGGCCCGCGCCGGGAACCTGGTTGAAGACCCGGCCGGGTTCGAAGTCTCGGGTCGCGACCTCCACCAGTGCGAGTGTCCAGTAGTCGGGCTCATCGATCAACTGGTCGTAGAGCTCCTGGGTGATCTCCTGGCCAACAAGGTTGGGGACCACCGCTTCTTCGGGATACTCGGGAAGGGTGGTGGTGGTTGACGACGGCGGGGGAGTGGGGAAGGACTCGGGCTCGAACCCCTGCATCGCAGCCGTCATCAGTTCGTGCCAGATCAGGGCTGGGAAGGTGCCGCCTTCGACCTTGCCGCCTTCGAACTGGGTTCGCATCGGGATCTGCTCGTCTGGGTAGCCGACCCAGACCGCTGTGGCACGCTGTCGGGTGTAGCCCGCGAAGGTGGCGTCTGCGTTGTTCTGCGCGGTGCCGGTTTTCCCTGCTGACGGCCATCCGTCCAGCGCCGCCCGCCACCCGGTTCCCGTCATCACCGTCGACAGCGCCCAGGTGAGTTGGTCGTTCACGGTCTTGTTCAGAACCGGCGTTGAGTTGGCAACATGCTCGTACCGCTGGGTGCCGTCGGGGTTGTCGATTCGGGTGACAAGAACCGGGTCGACCCGGACCCCGTCGCGGGCGAAGGTGGAGTACACCGTGGCCATCTCGACCATGTTGACGTTCTCGGTACCGAGGATGGCTGCACACACCGGCTGAATCCGACCCTCGCCAATACCGAGTGCCTCGGACATTTCGACGAACCGCTGCGGTCCGATATCGATCATGAGTTGGGCGTACACCGTGTTGCGAGACCACTTGGTGGCGTCGGCCAGGGTTCGGTCGCCGTCGGTTCCGCCGCGCACCTTCCAGATCGGTCCGCACACGGGTGGGACGTCGATCTCGATGGGCGATGTGGCGTCGTAGAAGCGGGTGACAGGGATCCCGATCTGCAGTGCGGCCGCCAGCCCGATGGGTTTCATCGATGATCCGGCCTGACGGCCCGAACCCGACGCCAGGTTGAACTTGGCGTCGTCGTCACCGGCGAAGAAGTCGCGTCCACCAACCATCGCAAGAACGTGACCGTCATCCTCGGGAGTGGTTCCCATGATGACGGCAGCGGCGTCCGGGTTGAGTGAGCCATCGCCGGCGACCTGCGGGAGGACCCGCTCGACGGCTGCCTCGGCGTCGGCCTGCAGCCCAAGGTCGATCGTGGTGTAGATGTCGAGGCCGCCCTCGAACAGGAGTGTTGTGCGTTCCTCTCGGGTCGCGCCGAAGCGCGGATCGTCGAGGAACCACTGCTTGACGTCCTCGATGAAATGGGCAGCGGGGTACTGCTCTTCGAGAATGGGCACGTCGGCGATCAAGTCGATGGGCTGGAGCAGGGCCTGCTCGTATTCCTCTTCGGTGATGTACTCGTTCGCATACATCCGCAGCAGGACCAGGTCGCGGCGGTCGCGAGCGGCCTCATAGTTGTTGAACGGGTTGAAGCGACTCGGTGCCTGGATCAGGCCGGCGATCGTTGCTGCCTCGACGAGCGTGAGCTCGCTCACCTTGAGACAGTCACGGTCGTCCTGGCCGACGAAGACGTTCTGCTGGGTCTGGCACCTCGGAGCACCGAAGTAGGTGCGGGCTGCGGCTTCGACGCCGTAGGCACCGCGACCGAAGAACACCCAGTTGAGGTAGCGCTCAAGGATGAACTCCTTGGTGTACTGCTCCTCAAACCGTCGGGCCATGAAGATCTCCTCGACCTTGCGTGCCCCGGTCTGTTCAGAGCGGTCAAGGAAGACGTTGCCCACGTATTGCTGCGTGATCGTGGAGCCGCCCTGAGAGATCCCGCCGGCGTTGACGTTGCTGCGGGCGGCACGAAGGATGGCCTTGAGGTCGACGCCCGAATGGTCCCAGAAGCGCTCGTCCTCAATTGCGACGACGGCATCGATCATGACCTGCGCAATGTCTTCAATGTCGACGTCGGTGCGGTTCTGTTCGCCCCGCAGTTCGACGATCAGGTCGCCGTTTCGGTCAAAGACCCGAGAGGACTGGGCGGTTTCGAGCGACGTGACCGAGAAGTCCTCGCCGAACAGCGCATCGAAGTCCTTGGTCTCGATCGAGCACGCGCCAGCGACGAGGGAGGCGACGAGGAGCGACAGAAGGAGGCGGTGGGCGCTCCGCAGAGCAGGTCCCTTCGTTCGCAACGGGCGCATAGCGGCTCAGTCTGCTGCAAAAGCGACCCTGATCCACGGCACCCCGCATATCCTCGGGTCCCATGACCGGCGCTGCCATCATCGACGACCTTCGGGCCCGAGGCCTGCTCCACGACACCACCGACGAGGCCGAGCTGCGGGCCCTGCTTGATGCCGGTCCCGTCGTCCTCTATCACGGCATCGATCCGTCCGCCCCGAGTCTGCATGTGGGGAATCTGGTCGGTGTCCTCGTGATGCGTCGTTTCCAGGATTTCGGGCACCGTCCGTTGGCGCTGGTGGGCGGCGCAACCGGCATGATCGGTGATCCGTCGGGTCGCAGCGATGAACGCAATCTCCTTGATGACGATGCCCTGCACGCCAACCAGAACGGGATCCGTGCCCAACTGGAGCGGTTGATGGACTTCTCGGGTGACGCAGCCGCGACGATGGTGAACAACCACGACTGGACCAAGGACGTCACCCTGCTTGCGTTTCTCCGAGACGTTGGCAAGCACGTCACCGTCAATCAGATGGTGGCCAAGGAGAGTGTGAAGAGCCGGATGGAGGGCGAGCACGGTATTTCCTTCACCGAGTTCAGCTACATGCTGCTCCAGGCCTTTGATTTCTGGGTTCAGCACGAGCAGTTCGGCTGTCGACTGCAGATCGGCGGTTCGGACCAGTGGGGCAACATCACAGCTGGTATCGACCTCACCCGGAAGCGTTCCGGGGCGACGGTGCACGGGCTCACATGGCCCCTGATCACCCGCAGCGACGGCCAGAAGTTCGGTAAGTCGGTCGATGGAGCTGTCTGGCTTGATCCCGAGCGGACCTTGCCGTACGAGTTTCACCAGTACTGGATGCGCACCGACGATCGTGATGTTGAACGCTTTCTCCTGCAACTCACCTTGTTGCCGCTCGAGCGCATTGCCGAGGTGATGGACGAACACGCAAGCGCACCGGAGCGTCGGCTTGCACAGCGGGTCCTCGCCGATGAGGTGACGGAGCTGATCCACGGCCCTGACGAGGTTCGGCGGTCGAATCTTGCGGCCGGGGCGCTGTTCGGTGGGGCTGACCTGGACGCTGAGGCGCTTGAGGCGTTGCGCGGGATCGTTCCCGAGACCTCCGTCGCCGCCGATGTGCTCAAGGGGGAGGAGCCGGTCGTCGAACTGCTCATCGCTACCGGTGTCTGCTCATCGAAGGGCGATGCCCGTCGGACGGTGGATCAGGGCGGTATTCGGCTGAACGGCGAGAAGATCGGGGCGGTGTCGGCGCCGGTGGCGGCCGTCGATGGACGATTTGTCCTTGTCCAGAAGGGCAAAAAGCAGCGGCATCTGGCGGTTGTTGAGGCCTGAGCCTTTCAACCGCGCGTGGTGTGACGCAGTTCACGCCAGAAGCGAGTCGGTGCGGGTTGGAGACCATGGCCACGCCGCTAGCGTTCCGCCGGTTGCTTTGGTCGGAGTTGGCGGAGATCATCGAGGTCTCGGACATCTCCGGAAAAACTTGCCGAAACAGGGTTGAAACACCCTGTGGAGGTCGGTAGCGTAGCAACTCGCCCCATACGGCAGCCGATAGGCCGCTGTGACGGGCAAGCAGATGGCACCTCCGGTTCGCCGAGCGAACAGCGTGCCCGACACACCAGTGTCTTCACACCGTGTCGATTGCTCCTTGAAAACGGAAGAGACGGACGCAAAAGCGAGTGCGGGAGATGTCGAGCGTTTCGCGACGCACGACAATCTTCTGTCAATTCAAATGCCGGCCCATTCAACGGGGTCGGCGAGCCAGTCGTCAGGCCTTCGGGTCGGGCGACGAACCGCCGGGTGACACCGGCGGGTGAAGCGAACTGTTGCAGCCAGCGACGGTTCCGCTCTACGTACGCACGATCTCCCACGCGAACACCTTCGGGTGTTTGGGAGTGACGCAACACCGATCGTGGAATCCCTTCGGGGTGACCAAGATCTCGACGGAGAGTTTGATCCTGGCTCAGGACGAACGCTGGCGGCGTGCCTAATACATGCAAGTCGAACGAGATCCCGGAGCTTGCTCCGGGGGACAGTGGCGAACGGGTGAGT
>Ga0181587_10000832_pt1 | contig 25626 bp, 15 predicted proteins | sample 071ome_27_FD_132463 | JGI IMG/M metagenome (GOLD analysis project Ga0181587, IMG submission 132463) | Coastal salt marsh microbial communities from the Groves Creek Marsh, Skidaway Island, Georgia - 071409AT metaG (megahit assembly) | ecosystem: Environmental > Aquatic > Marine > Intertidal... | reverse complement strand
TGGCCTGATCGTTTTCATTTCAGATTTTCTAGCTCCCATCGAATCTTTTGGCGAACAACTGGCCACTCTCCGAGCTTATGGGCATGAATGCCAGATTTTCCACATTCTGGACCCCGTGGAACGATACTTCACTTTTGAGGGTGCCATTCAGTTCCAAGACCAGGAAACCGGGCAGGAAATGTTCATCGATCCAGCCAAGGCGAAGGCGCCCTACCTTGAGGCCCTAGAAAAACACCTCAAACAATTGGAAACCTATGCCCATCAGGCAGGAGCGGGTTACCATCTGCTCACGACTCACACACCGCTGGAAAAGGGACTCCTGGATTTCCTCAAATTTCGATCCCACCAGGGCAAGCGGGTCCTTAGACGCCATCAACCACAAGTCAAGGGGTCATGAGTTTCCTTTCTCCTCTCTTTTTGCTGGGCGCAGCAGCCATTCTGGGCCCCATCGTCTTTCACTTGATCCGGAGGGTCACCAGGGAAAAAATCCCTTTCAGCTCACTGATGTTCCTGCAGCCTACGCCTCCCCGGCTCACTCGCAAGAGTCGGTTGGAGCACATCCTCCTTCTCTTGCTGCGCTGCCTTGCCTTGATTCTTTTAGCCATGGCTTTCGCACGTCCTTACTTTGCCAATGACCAGCAAATGGAATTGGATGCTGATGAGCGGGTGCACCATTGCCTTTTAGTGGACATGAGCGCCAGCATGCGGCGTGAAGGTGCTTGGGAACAAGTCCTGAGGACTTCTGAAAAATGGCTGACCCAGTGGAAAGATCAATCGATCGTTCATGTCTTTTTCTTTGATGAATCCCTCGTGGATGGAATCCGAGCCGATCAATGGGCCTCTCTCAGCCCTGAAAACCGAGCCGCCACGAGCCTGAATCTCATTCGTTCCCAGTCACCCAGTTGGCGCACAACGGCCATTGATACCGCATTGCTGGAGGCCATCCATCAAATGGAAGAGGCTTCACGTGAGCAAGATCAGGAAACTCAGCAAGCTTCATGGGAATTGGTGGTAATCTCAGACCTACAAGAAGGTGCCAGCTACGAAGGTCTTCGCGGACAGGACTGGCCGAAGCATGCTTACGTCGTTTTTGAGCCCATCTACCCTCGATATATCGGTAATGCATCCCTTCAGGTACTCCAATCCCCCTGGCATCTCAATGCCGATGGAGAATCCTTCTCTCCTCGTTTGAGACTGGCAACCTCAGGCGATGCTGAGCAAGATCAGTATGAACTCTCTTGGGGTGTTTCTGCGGATGCAGAAGCAGATCCTTCGACATCACTCCCCATCTATCTTCCGCCAGGTAAGGCTCGCATGATGGATGGGCCATCCATGGACTCATCCATCCAAAGCCATCGCCTCTTGCTTTCAGGAGACAAGGATTCATTCGACAATGTCGCTTGGTTGGCTCCTTTCAAACCCAGGCGCAGTGAGATCGGGATCATCACACAAAAAGATCTCAACCGACCTCAGGAAGGTCTGGATCTTTACGCCCAAGGTGCCTTCCAGTCCGTTCCCGGTCATGAAATCACCCTTCAACTATACGGTCCCGATGAAGTATCGCGGATAGAACAAGCACCCCCAACCGACCTATGGCTCATACACACTCCTCTTTCCGAAAAAGTCGCCAATCAATGTCTCGAGCGCTGCCAGAAAGGAGAACGATTGCTCATTCCCATCATGGGAAGTGAAATGCAATCCACGCTTCAAAGGCTTTGGCCAGACCCCTCGCTGACCCTGTCCGAGGCAACCCTTCAAGACTACGTCTTGCTGGCGAGTATTGATTTTCAACATCCCCTCTTTGCCCCATTCGCAGACCCTCGTTACAATGACTTCAGCAAGATTCATTTCTGGAAGCACCATCTGGTTATCGGCCCTGACTGGGAAGATCCGGCCCACAGCGTGCCGGCGCTCTTTGACAACCGACAGCCAGCGTGGATCATCAAGACCCAAGGCCGTGGGAAAATGTTTGTCCTGACCAGTTCGTGGGCCCCAAAGGACAGCCAACTGGCCCTTTCCACCAAATTTGTTCCCCTGCTCCACACCATTTTGGAGGAAGGCAACACCACGCGAGGACTGGAAACCCAATACAACGTCGGGGACAAGATCGATTCAAGCGCCTGGAAGGATTTGACATCCCTGAGCATCACACGGCCTGATGGAGTGACCGACACCATCCCGGCAGGACAAGGGTATGGCCAAACCCACGAACCAGGCCTCTACACCGTCAAAGCCGACGGTTCATTTGAATGGACTTTTGCGGTCAACATGTCCTCGCGGGAGGGACGTACCCGGCCCTTGCCGGTTGAAACGTTTGAGGGGCTTGGGATCCTTACCAAACGCCCTGAGCAAGGCTCAGCAGATAGGGTTGAAGAAGAGGCATCCCGTGAAGCCTCCACCCGTCTTCTTAAGGCAAGAGAGATCGAGGGGCAGCAGCAATACTGGAAGTGGGCCCTGTGCGCCGTCCTCTTGTTACTGACAGGAGAAACCTACCTGGCGGGCAGGACATTGAGGCGCCAGGCAGTTTGATTAAGGCAGGATCCCTTTAAGCCGCATCCAGCGCTCTGCCGATTCCGGCCATGTAGAAGCCGGAAAACGCGATGCCCTTAGACCAAATCCATGTCCCCCTCCGTCATAGAGATGCAACTCGGCGCTGACGCCAGCTTTTTGCAATGCTTGAAACATCAGCATACTGTTCTGAGGGCTTATCGGGTCATCATTAGCATGGGCGAAAAACATGGGAGGCGCTGAAGCATCTACCTGAACCTCGGGCTTGAGAAATGCTTCCGTGGCATCCACCAGCCAAGCCGGATAGACGAGGATCCCAAAATCGGGTCTGGCAGATAGATCATCGATGGCATCCAGAGGCTCGTATGGAGTCTTTTGATGCGATAGAGCGCTGATCACAGCAGTCTGGCCACCAGCTGAGAACCCAAGAATCCCCATGCGATCAGGGTCCAGTCGCCATTGGGCCGCATGAGCACGCATCAAGCGCATGGACCGCTGAGCGTCCTGCACGGCCGATTTCCATAACGGATCCTTGTGCCTGGCAGGTACACGATATTTGAGTAGGATACCCGTCACGCCTATGCGGTTCAGCCATTGGGCAACCTCAGTCCCTTCCAGGTCCATGGCCAGGATTTGATGGCCGCCACCAGGGCAAATCAACACCGACGCGCCGGTGTCCACAGATGCCTCAGGTGAATAGACCGTCAAGGTGGGTTGACGGACATCGGTAAGTCGGATGACTCGTTGACCAGCCACTTTTTCGGAAGACTCCGTGGTTGTATCGCGCTCGGGTCCCAGATCCAAGGTTTCGTCCGGAGGCACGCCTGGCCAAACGGGTACAACAAGTGGTTCAGCACCCGGCAACTTGACCAGTAGAAAGCCAATCAAAGAAATCCACACCAGCTGGTATAAGGAGCGTTTCATAACAAGCCTCTTAAAACGAAAGGGTATCCCCCTGATGCGGCACCGTCACATCCGAACCCGGCAGGATGGATCGCAAGGTCTCGGCAAATGCGACCGATTGATCTTCCTCTCCATGAACCACACTCACCTTGGACAATCTTCCGCTCAAGCGACGCACATATTGACTGAGTTCCTCGCGATCAGCATGTCCGGAAAAGGCATCCACGCGGGCCACTTTGGCTTTAACTTCTACAGGTTCTCCGAAAATATTGACCGGGTTTTGCCCCGTCATGATTTTGGAGCCCAAGGTGTTGGCTGCACAATAGCCAACAAACAATATGAGATTCTTCGAATCCCCGATGTGGTTTCGTAGATGATGGCGAATGCGTCCTGCCTCACACATGCCCGAGGAACTGATGATGATTGCGGGGGTTTTCAGATCGTTGAGTTTTTTGGAATGTTCCAGATGCCGAATGTAGGTGAGGTTTTCCATACCGAAGGGATTAGCTTTTTCGTGAAGGAAATCATAGATGTCCTGATTGAAACATTCAGGGTGCAGACGGAAGACTTCGGTGGCATTCACACTCAAGGGGCTATCCACAAATATGGGCACCTTTGGCAAAGCACCCTCGAGAGACAATTGATGCAGGGTGTAGACAATCATCTGGGTACGCCCCACAGAAAACGCGGGAATGATGACTTTCCCGTTTTTTTCAAGTGCCTCTTGGATGACAGATTGGAGCTCATCCTTGGCAAAGGTTTTATCCGCGTGTTGACGGTTGCCGTAGGTGCTTTCGATCTGAAGAAAGTCGACATCTGAAACCGGCTCTGGATCTCTCAGAATTTCATGATCCCCTCGACCAATGTCACCACTGAATAAATAGCGAAAACGTCTCCCATCTTCGACGACGTCCAGAATAACCTGAGCCGATCCCAAGATATGCCCTGCGTCTGCAAAGCTCAGCGTTACCCCGGGTGCAATCGGCATGGGGCGCTGGTAATTCACGGCGACAAATTGCGAAACAGCACGTTCCGCATCTTTGATGGAATAAAGAGGCAGCACAGGATCCAAGCCTTTTTTGGCCCGTTTGCGAGAAACATATTTAGCGTCGTATTGCTGAATATGCGCTGAATCAGCGAGCATGATGGCTGCCAAGTCCCGCGTCGCAAAGGTGCTGTAGATATTGCCTGAAAACCCCTGGCGCACCAAATTGGGAAGGTTCCCACAGTGGTCGATGTGGGCGTGACTGAGCACCACGGCACTCAGTTTGCTTGGATCAAAGGTAAAGGAGCGGTTGCGCTCGATGGTCTCCTCGCGTCGCCCTTGAAACAAACCGCATTCCAACAATATCTGCTGGTTGTTGACACTCAACAGATACATGGATCCGGTCGTTGTTCGGGTGGCCCCCAGAAACTGCACTTGCATGCAGTTAATCTGATTCATCCCCCACTCACCCGCAAGCAAAACCCCTTTTAAAGGACGCACGTCTGATCCCAGAAAGACTCGGTGAATCTCCCACCGTCTCTTTTAGGATTGCCCGATGCCGGTTGGTTTAGAGAAAACCCAAAGGCACAAAGTCTTTGGGGTTGTCCATCTCTGCAATGGAGTATCCGGGCATCCATTGATCAAGCTGCTCTCGACTATCGCCAAAATGACGCTGAAAGATTTCGCCAAAGACTCCTCGAAAATCCGTCTTGCGGGCAAGGTAGCGATCACGGGCGGAAAACATGGCGTTGTCTTCCCATGTGCGATCATCACAGTTGTAAACACCGCCCTTGACCCCACCCCCTGCTACGAACATGACACTCGACTCGGCGTGGTCGGTACCATTGCTTCCGTTCTCTTTGGAAGTACGTCCGAACTCCGTCAAAGTGACCACCAGAAGATCATCCCACTGATCTTGCAGATCGCGGTAAAGGGCTTGGATTCCTTGCGCCACATCACCCAGCAAATTGGCATGTGAACCGGTTATTTGTCCCTGCCGCTGGTGAGTATCGAAGCCACCCTTTCGCAAGCCAATCACCCGGACAGGGGTCCGTTTCATCAACATGGCAGCTTCAGTCAATTTTCTACCCAAGGAGGAATCCGGATACTCAGCGTCATTGGAAGGTGTGTAAGCCCCTTGATCCAAGGCGTCTTGAATCACATCCATGGTTCTACCTACCCCTTGTCCAGCTCCATGCACCAATTGCCTGTAGGGTTTTGTGGGATCATCAGGAGCCCCACCATAGAGGCCCATAAGCGCACGCCCATCCACATCCAACGCTGTGGGGGCTTCCCCAAGAAAGCGTTTGCCTGCTGGGAACGTGAAATCCGCAGTCCGACTGAAGTTGGGTATCATGTTTTTCCCCTTGAGGGCTACCAGCTGATTACTGCTCAGACCGGCTGCAACAAAAGCGTTGTCAGGATGGTTCAGGTCATAAGCAGCATTGATACGACGATACATGAAGCCCTCCTCGGTATCCGAGTCCCCAGGTATTCCATTCTGCCAAAAATGCTGACTATCGAAATGTGATCGCGACTGCCCGTCATAACCAACCCGATGCAGGAGGGCCATGTTTCCTGCTCCGTTCAAGCCGTTGATGGAAGAATGATTGTAGACCTCGCCAATCGGCGACAATGCTGGGTGCAATTGTGCAAACCCATTGCCGGAGTCCAGCGCGTCACCCTCGGGTATGTAAAGTGTGGGGCGGGTCGTCGTGTTGTACATGGCATCCCCACGCGGCAGAATTGTATTAATCCCGTCATTACCCCCCTGGAGAAAAATAAAAATAAGCTTCTTGTTGTTTGCCATGGCTGCAGCCTCCATGCGCTTCTGGAACATGGCAGGAGCCACCATGTTGAGTCCCAAGGCAGAAAAAGCCAGGGAGCTTGTCTTGAGAAACCGTCTGCGGTTGAAGATATTCATACGCTTGTCCTTTTGTTGAAAATGGCGAGTTGTTATTGGTAATGCATTTCGGGCACCGAGAGGATCAAACCGATCAACTGCCCGACCCTTTCCATGTAATCCTCAGCTGAGGGATCCCAGGATTTCCTGTCACCCTTTTCGTCTGTATGGGCGAATTCCAAAATCAGGCTCTTTGAGTGTTCTGGAAGAGAACCGTCAAAGAGTAGTTGATTGAAATGTTCCAGGATTTCCCCGGCCGTAGTGATGCCATGAAAACCCAGGTAACGACGGATGGACCAGCGATCCATATAGTCATTACCGGTATGGCGGGAGAGACGTGTGGAAAAATTCAATCTCTCCAGCATGGCGCCGGTATTGACCCAGTCGAAACCATACTCGGACCAACCATCCGGGTCGTCGCGGGTGAAGAAATGCATCCCCATGGCATCGCTGATATCAGGAAGCTCACTGAGATTCATTTCCCAATCCAGGGCACGCCCAAGGCTATTGATGAATTCAACAGGTGTCTTGACCTTGGAACGATAAACCGATTGGGTCCAAAAAAGATTCTGCGGATCTCGCGTATCAAACATGGACCGAAGCACCGTACCAATGTGTCCCTTGGGCTCCGCCTGCTCCCACGCCTGGATGGCGCGATCGACCATGGCTAGAAGATGCGTCGGCGCTGAGCCATCTTGATACGTGCGAAGACTGATTTCATCCCCCACAAACTTATTCACCAGCTTGACGCAAATAAATTCCCTCGTTGAAAGATGATTGGCCATCATGTCTATCACATCCAGGGCATCCCTGAGCCCTTCAGATCCTTCGCGACCTTCAGGAATCCGAATTTCCCAATCCGTTCCTTCGAAAAGAACCTTGGCATCGTAATCGTGATCCTCCGGATTGAACCTGAAAGCCCATTCTCCATTAGGATCATCCAATTCGATACTGTCCGATGCTGGCATAAGACGCACCAGGCGAGGCATGACAGATAGATCACTACTGCTCAAGTTCACGTTATGGCCCTGAACCGCGAGCGTGTTGACCTGTGGGTAAGGCCGGAAAAATTGATGGTAACGAGCCAGGTCAAAAACCTGATCCCCTTGATTGCTTTCGCGATTCTGCGTCGCCAACGCATCATGAGGAGGCGGATTCCCAGCCTCTTCCATATTGGCACTTCGTGCGATTTCACGGCCGTTTAGGTAGGCAACGAAACCATCATCATAATTGATGGATAGCTGGATAGAGCGAAGGTCAGCATCTTCTGGTAAGGTGAAATTTCGACGCATGTAAACACTGGAGTAATCACCTCGCATGTCTTCCAATACCGTTGCATCATCTCCATCCCCGTAGCCAATGCCAGTCGATCCACTTAGCCAATCTGTGTCATCAAAACCGCCTTGTGTCCAACGTGGAGAAACCGTAACGGCATAGGGAACGGGTTCGCTGCGGCCTTTGAAGTATTTCCACCCTGGCCCCAGATCGAGAAGCACTTCCTCGTGGTAGCCCGTGCTGGGTCCGGTGGGTGGTACTCTCGCTGACTGCGGATAGGAAAGCACTTGATCCGGCCTGACCTTACGAATCTGCCAACCCGTAAAACAACGCGACAATTCCTCGATATCCTTCTGAGTGTATCGGTTATCCACCCCAAAAGCGTAAAGCTCGAGGATCTCTCGGGCATAGTTCTCATTGGGTTCGCCAACGCGGTTCAAGACGTTATCCAGATAAATCAGCATGGTAGGGCTCGTGGCACTGTAGAGAAGCAAATCCCCGAAACGATCCAGCGCATGTTCGTGAAAGAATTGATACTCCTTGTATTCGAGTTGCGCTGCTTCAGCCTCTGCCTGATTTTCTGAAATCACCTCATCACCACTCATGTCTTCTATTTCTTCCAGGAACTCAGCCGTCTTATCGTAGTCGGTGGTAAAATGATTTTCCCAAAACTCAGCCATGACTGCCTGAAGTTGATGCGGATCGTAAATCCCTCTGGCGTGTATGAGCTGCTGCAAGGCATCCACATCATGAATCCGCATGTGCTCATACCCGGGGAGATAATCTCGGGCAATCAACTCAGGGACCAGAATCGCGTCGGAGCTTGTGTATTCGGTATTGTGCAGCTCAATGGCCAGCAGGTTTTCCCCCGACACTAAAAGGGACTTGAATTCGGAGATATCAAAGATGCCTTCATCCGGATCATCGGCAGCATTGGATGCTTTGGCTCGGTAAGACGGCCGCTTGGTCGTTCCCATGTTGTCGCGGGCGACTTCGGTTCCATTCAAATAGGCAATAAAGCCATCATCATACACCATTTTGAGCAAGAGCCCCCCAATGGTCTCTGGGTCTTCCACTTCAAACCAGTGCCTGACAAAAAAACTCAAATAACCCTCTTGAGCGTCTTCTCCTTCTTCGATCCGCTCCATGTCGTTCAAAAGGGTCGAGAGAAGATCACGCTCACTTCCAGAGCTTGAGTAGCCAAATCCCGAAGGCATATTGAGCCAACCATTGGCTTGAGTGACCCCTTCCAAACCTGGCTGATTCCACTGATACGGAGGAGCTTCGGTTCCTTTCTTAAGGTCCCACCGATCACCATCCACGATGAGGTAGGTATCATTACCTGGTCGGTAGAGCGTGAAAAGTTCCTCACTGGCAGATCGCATGCGATAATCCACCTCATCGCTCCAGGTTAAGGGAGCCAATTGCTGATCAATGTAGGCCTCCAGGCCATGCGTTTGGATCCAGTTGGCTGAAGAAGGTGATGGACCATATCCGAGCCTGTTGAGCGCATGGTGCATCATCTCATGATCATCAAGAAGCACTGCAGTGGGAAGCTGCGGATAAAATTCAAAATATTCGCTTCCCATGTAGGGGGCTTCTGGAGCCCCACCCTCCCCTGCCCCAACGGATAGAAAAGTCGTTTCGCCAGATTTCGGAATAGTGAAAATGACCTTCCCTGGAAGACGCTCCACTTCACCTGATGCCAAAAGGTTCTCGAAGGGCTCAAAGAGTGATTGCGTCGTCAACAGCTTGACGTGTCCCCAACCCTGAGGGACATCCACCTCAAGGGTGACACCTGCTTCCTGCACTCGAAAATGGGTGATGCCTAGATCTTGAGCCTTGATTGCTTGCAGGCTCAAGGCAAGGGCCAAGGCCGTATGACGATAAAAACGAATCCCTTTCATCTTCTCCTCCAATTTAAAGTCGGTTAATCTCAAACACAAGATTGGTAGCTTATCCCGTGCCACATGTGTTGATTTATTATAATGACAGCATTTTTTTCAAACAGTGCTTTTGTTTTTGAAAACAAACTTTTGTTAACTCGGTGAGTTTCCAGGATCAGATCATCAAAATCGTAGGCGCAGAAGCGTTCATAGAGGAACCCGAGCGACTCATTGTTTATGAATGCGACGCATTGACGCTGGAGAAGTTCATTCCCCAAGCTGTCGTCCTGCCCGCCAACAGGGAAGAAGTGATCGCTGTCGTACGTTGCTGCCATACCCATGGTATCCCGATCGTCCCCAGGGGGGCCGGAACCAGCCTGAGTGGAAGCGTTCTGGCGGTAGAAGGTGCTATCGTGCTGTGCTTATCCCGCCTGCAGTCCATTGTGCATATCGATCCAGACAATCAACGAGCCTTGGTCGAGGCAGGTTGTGTGAACGCATGGATCACAAGGGCCGCGCAGCCTCATGGTTTGTATTACGCGCCCGACCCTTCCAGCCAGTATGCCTGCACGATTGGTGGCAACATTGCCACCAATTCAGGGGGGCCGCATACCTTGAAGCACGGAGTCACGACCAACCATGTGCTGGGGCTTGAATGCATTCTCCCAAGTGGCGAGGTCATCTGGCTGGGTGCTGACATGGATTCAGGAGACGACACCCCTGGGCTCGATCTCAGAGGCGTGCTGATCGGCAGCGAAGGCATGTTTGGAGTCGTTACCCGAGCACTTGTCCGTTTGTTGCCCGAACCAGAGACCCGTGAAACCCTGCTCGTGGTATTTGATAACGTCGAGCAAGCCAGCTGCTCGGTGGGCGATATCATTCGTGAGGGAATCGTGCCCGGCGCCATTGAAATGATGGACGCTTTAATCACCCAGGCCGTGGAAGAAGCTTACCACTTTGGGTTTCCCCTCGATGCAGGCGCCATTTTGATCGTGGAGCTAGACGGGCACCAAGAACAGGTTCTCTCGGAGTCGGAGCAAACGCAATCCATTTGCCGAGCCAACGGGGCACGCGAGGTTCGACGCGCTGAAACGACACAACAACGCGCCGAGCTGTGGAAAAGTCGTAAACGTGCCTTTGGAGCCATAGGGCGGATCAGTCCCAATTACCTCACTCAGGATGGGGTCGTTCCAAGATCCAGGCTACCGGACATCATGCATTACATCTCAGAGGTCTCGAAGGCGTACAGTCTTAGGATCTGCAACGTTTTTCACGCCGGTGATGGAAACATTCACCCCTTGATCCTTTTTGACGAACGAGACCCCGATCAAGTCCAACGAGCCGTCCGAGCAGGAGAGGACATTCTAATGCGCTGTCTCGAACTGGGCGGAAGCGTTTCAGGGGAGCATGGCATCGGAGTCGAAAAGATTCCACTCATGAGCAAGCAATTCACCCCTGAGGATTTGCAGGCCATGAAAGACCTGCGGCATGTTTTTGATCCAAAGGAAACATGCAACCCACATAAAATGTTTCCCAGTGCCCGCCGCTGTGCTGACTTTGTCGCAAGGAAACAGGCACCGGTCTGATGACAAAACGTGCAGGAGCTTTGCTCTGCTTAGCCCTCCTTTCCTCGAGGATTCAGCGCCGTAGTCATTTTGTGCTTTCATAAACCATCAGAGAACCGGATCATCCACCCATGAAACACCGCTCAGCCATCACTCGACGTCGTTTCATCAAACACTCGGCACTTGGCTTGGGAAGCTCCGCCGTGGCTTTCTCAGCCCCGTGGTTCAGCCGGGCACAAAGTTCTCCAAATGGCCAATTGCGCATTGCCGCCATTGGCACGGGCGGTCGGGCCGCGGCTAATATTGCAGGAGTGGCTCATGAGCACATCGCAGCTTTGTGCGATGTCGATCAAAACCTGCTTGGAAAAGCGTCCGAAAAATGGCCTCAAGCCAAACGCTACACAGACTTTCGGGTCATGCTCGAGGAGGAATCCGAGAAAATCGATGCGGTGCTCGTAGGCACACCTGACCATACGCATGCACCTGCCGCTGCCATGGCGATGCGCCTTGGCAAACATGTTTACTGTGAGAAACCCCTCACCCATACAGTGCATGAGGCGCGCGTGCTCAGTGATCTGGCGCGACAGAATCAATTGGTTACCCAAATGGGAACCCAGATCCATGCTGGCAACAATTATCGTCGTGTGGTCGAGCGCATTCAATCTGGAGCCATTGGTACGATCCATCGGGTCCACGTGTGGGTCAATATCGGCCATTCCTATTCGAACGGTGTCTTTACCACCCAAACGCCCAAGCCAGCGCATCTGGATTGGGACTTGTGGCTGGGCCCTGCCGCAGAGCGCCCTTACACCGAAGGAGCCCACACTTTCAACTGGAGACAATTCTGGGACTATGGAAACGGACGCTTGGGTGATTTCGGCTGCCACTACATGGATCTGGTGCATTGGGCACTGAATTTGCGTCATCCCTCAAGAGTGCATGCCAGAGGACCTGAGCTGGATTCGATATCCACTCCACCCTGGCTCGAGGTCGACTATCATTATTCCCGCCCCGGGCAGGAACCCCTCCATCTCACCTGGCATGGCAATCGCACACCAGAAATCCTTCAGTCCTTGAGAACCGAAGCTGGTGAGCCCATCCCCTTCAACAGCGGCCAGTGTTTTATCGGCAGCAAAGGCATCCTCGTCTCTGATTACGGAAAGCATCTCCTGTTGCCAGAGGACAGGTTCAAGGATGTTCCAGCTCCAGAACCCTTTATCGAGAATTCCATCGGTCACCACAAGGAATGGACCGAAGCCATCAAACTGGGAGGCAGCACCACGTGTCATTTTGATTACGGAGCCGCACTCACTGAGGCAGTGCTGCTCGGCAGTGTGTCTTACCGAAGCGGGGAAGCTATTGACTACGTGGCGGAATCAGCCAACACAGTTCGCCCCGGAAAAGCTCGCGACCTGCTCCACAAGGAATACCGACGTGGCTGGTTTCTCTGAAACATTCTCCGGCACCATTCCATGGCACCTGGGCAGTGAACCCAAAAGGATTCGGACAGGCCCCAATCAGGGTTCGGGTCGCGAAGAAAAGACGACGCCACGCTGAGATGCCATGACAGACCACCCATCGACAACGCCTCCATCGGGCACCTTCGATCTTTGTTGGTTGAACGGTCAGATAGTGCCGTCATCAGACGCATCCATTTCCATCTTTGATCGAGGCTTTGCATACGGGGACGGAGTCTTTGAGACATTGAGGCTGGAGGGCGGTCAACCTTTGTTCTGGACATCTCACTGGGAGCGAATGAATTCGGGTGTGGGTGCGATGGGCCTACCACCCATGGAGTCGGCGTCGATTTGGGCGGACCGCATACAGAAACTGGCTCAGGCCAGCCATACCAAGGAAGCCATTATCCGACTGCAAATCACACGAGGCATCGGCGGCCGTGGCTACGCACCACCCATCGAGCCAGCCTTGACCAGTTTGATCACCCTCCACCATGCGCCGGAGTGGGCACAGCCGAAACCCAGGTCATGGCAACTATCGGTCTCCAGCATCCGCATGCCGTCCGCGCTCCCCAACGTATCGATGAAAACTTGCAACAAGTGGATGCAAATTCAGGTCAAGCGGGAGGCCCTCCAACTTGGGATGGATGATGCCATGATTCTCAATGAAAAAGGGAATCTTACCGAGGTGAGTTGCGCCAATTGCTTTGTCATCCAAGAAAATTGTCTGATCACCCCCCCCATCTCCGATGGCTGCCTCGACGGGGTCACGAGACAACAGACGATGGCACTTGCACGGCAGCTGGGAGTCCATGTGAAAGAACAATCCATCGCGTTGGAAGAAGCTCTTAGATCCGATGGGATTTTCCTCACTCTCAGCACCTATGGAATGCTGCATGTTTCCAAGCTGGATGATAGAGCTTGGAGTCGTCACCCAATCACCCTCCAAGTTTACGATGCCTACCTTTCCTCTGTGGCTCAAACGCTCAACCACCACTGAGCGGGAACACGATATGGAAAATCATATGCCCCACCGTCTGAGGTTTTTTTTAGTGATGGCTTGCAGCATCAGCCTCGTAATCCAATCCTATGCTCTGACACCCGATAACCGACCTAACATCATTCTTGTTTTTGTGGATGACATGGGTTGGAGTGATTTTTCCTGCTTCGGCAACACAGAAGCCCAAACCCCCCACATTGATACCCTTGCTGCGGAAGGCATACGGTTCGAGCAATTCTACGTCAATTCGCCCATTTGCTCTCCATCCCGCACGGCCATTTCGACCGGCCAATACCCTCAGCGATGGCAAATCACTTCCTATCTAGCCCATCGCAAGGCCAACACCGAACGCGGAATGGCGCAGTGGCTGAACCCGAGGGCCCCCATGCTAGCACGTCACCTTGCTGAAGTAGGATACCATACGGGGCACTTTGGCAAATGGCACATGGGTGGACAACGCGACGTCAGTGACGCTCCCCCCATTACAGACTATGGCTTCGAAGAATCCCTCACCAATTTTGAAGGCATGGGCCCGAAGCTTCTTCCACTGACTCAACTCCCCGGCCAGGAGTTTCCCAAAAAAATATGGCAGGATGCTGAGCGACTCGGGGAAGGGTATCAATGGATGCTTCGATCCGAAATCACGGGTGGTTTTGTCGATGCCGCACGCACGTTTTTGGAATCTGCCAAAAAAGATGGTCAACCCAGCTACATCAATGTGTGGCCAGATGATGTTCACAGCCCATTCTGGCCGCCAACCGATCGTTGGGCGGAATCCAAGCGTGACAAATATCTTGCAGTATTGGAAACCATGGACCAGCAGCTGGGAGGCTTGTTTCACTACATCAAGGAGGACCCTTACTACCGCGACAATACCTTGATCCTGATCTGCTCGGACAATGGCCCCGAAAAAGGAGCAGGACGGGCAGGACCTTTTCGGGGTTTCAAGACCCACCTTTACGAAGGGGGCATTAGATCCTCCCTTATTGCCTGGGGTCCCCGCTGGATAACGAAAAAGGGGCACGTCAACAAGGAGAGCGTTTTTTCCGCCATCGATCTGGTTCCAAGCTTACTGGAGTTTGCTGGAGTTTCCCCCGGCCAGGAGATTCAATTCGATGGCGAGCCCCTGCTCGGCACTCTGCTGGGCAACACCCATCAGTCACGAGTCCAACCCCTTTTCTTTCGACGCCCCCCCGACCGAAATGCCTTTTACGGAGTGAAAGACTTGCCAGATCTCGCTGTAAGGCATCACCATTGGAAACTGCTCTGTGAGTATGACGGGTCTCAAACAGAACTGTACGATCTGGCCAAAGATCCCGGTGAAACAAACGATTTGGCAGAAAGATACCCTGAAAAGGTCGATCACCTGAAAAAAATGTTGCTGGAATGGCACCATTCCATGCCACCGGACAAAGGATCTCATTGGGACTGAACCTGAACACACTTTATCTATAGACCAAACCATGAAACAAACCCTTCGCAGAACGCCCACTTTTCTATCGTCTTTGGGGGACCTTTTCCCCCATCTCTCTCTGGCATGGATCCTGACACTCTCTGCACCTGCTGAGACCCTTGAGCAGCAGGCCATTTACTGCAGCAAACATGGCCATTTCCTGCAGGATGCCACCATGCTGGATGCCCAGCGCTACGCACCCAGTCGGCTCGTCGATATCCTCCATGTCCGGCTTCACGTCACCCCCGATTTTGAAGCGCGCACGGTGGAAGGATCGACTGAAATCACCTTTCAACCTATCAGCCAAAAGGTAGAACATCTTACTCTGGACGCCGTCGATCTCGACATCCGAAACATCACCAGCAACTTGCGCATTGATCATTGGCATGTTTCCGACCGACAGCTTTTTATCTATTTTGAAGAACCTCTGGCTACTGATCAGGAGGTGACTCTGAAAATCGAGCATCATGCCGAGCCGCAGAAGGGCATGTATTTTCGCACACCCTCCATGGGCTACAAGGAAGGCGAGGCGCATCTCTTCACTCAAGGAGAACCCAGGGAAGCTCGCCATTGGTTCCCCTGTTTTGATGCCCCCAACGAAAAATTCACTTCTGAAATCACCTGTCTTCTTCCCGAAGGTATGGTCGCGCTGTCCAATGGCCGCCTCATCCAATCCGGCCCCGATGCAGAAACCAAGCTCACAAGCTTCACCTGGCTGCAGGACAAACCACACGTGAACTACCTGATTTCATTGGTTGCCGGCCCGTTCGTCAAAATGGAAGACACTTATAAAGAAATTCCTATGGCCTTCTGGACCCTGCCTTCGGAAAAAGATCAAGCCATTCATTCGTTTCGCCACACCAAAGCCATGATGGCATTTTTTGAGGAAACCATTGGAGTCCCCTACCCTTGGGATAAATACGATCAGGTTTGTGTGAATGATTTTGTGGCCGGAGGCATGGAAAACACCAGCCTGACTTCGCTTACCGATCGCACCCTGTTCACAGCTGACACAGAAAACCTTCGGTCCAGCCAGGGTTTGGTCGCCCACGAACTGGCGCATCAATGGTTTGGTGATCTGGTAACCTGCAAGGACTGGAGCCACCTCTGGCTCAATGAAGGCTTCGCTACTTACTACGATGCTCTCTTTGAAGAACATCTCCATGGTCGCGATGCCTTTCTTTATCAAATGTATCAGAATGCGAGAGGGTTCATCGGCAAACACAGCGATGCCACCCCTATGGTGGACCGCACCTTTACCGACCCCATGCAACAATTTGGATACAGGGCCTACCCCAAAGGAAGCTGGATTCTCCACATGCTCAGGTCACAACTTGGCGACACATTATACCACGCCTGCATTCAGGCTTATCTGGAACGCTATGCCTACCAGAATGCCGTCACCGAAAACCTGAGTGCCATCATTGAGGAGAAGTCCGGAAGGTCCTTTGACCGATTCTTTGATCAGTATGTGTATCATGGAGGGCATCCAAGCCTTGGTCTGCGTTATCAATGGGATGGCAAACATCGACTAGCCAAAATATCCATCCAGCAGAAACAAAGCATCAGTGAGAAGGTTCTGCTTTTCGACGTGGCAGTGAAGCTGCGGTTTCGTTGCGGCGATCAGACCGTGGATCATGAGATCCGAGTCGATCAGGAGAACGAAGACTTTTATGTTTCTCTCCCACAAGCCCCTACTCAAGTACGATTCGATCCGGATTATACCCTCCTGGCTCATGTGGATTTCCAGAAACCCAATCCGCTCTGGTTGGCTCAACTTGAAGATGATTCGGACATGATGGGACGCCTCATGGCGGTAGAAGCCCTCAAGAATCAAAAGTCAAAGGCAGTCCTTTCGGCATTGACCAAGCGCTTGCAAGAAGACCCCTTCCACGGAGTCCGCATTGAAGCTGCCAAGGCCTTGGGACACATGCACACACCTGATGCCTTGAGTGCACTATTGAACTCGGTCCAGCAAGCCGACGCTAGGGTTCGACTGGCAGTCCACTCTGGAATTTCCAATTATTACCACCCCAGCGCCCTGGAATCTGCAAAAGCCACGCTGGAAGAGGAATCCAATCCCTTGATTATCCAGCAAGTCATTCGAGCCATGGCCGATTATGGGAATGAGGAAATCGCATCCATCTTGCTGTCCCAACTCAGAAAACCCTCCTACCACAACACGATCGCAGAAAACGCGATCCAAGCCATGCGGACACAAGACAACCCCGTATTCATCATGCCCATTCTGGAAGGATTGATCCAAGCTGAAGGTCAGTTCACGACACGAGGCTTGGCCTCAGCACTTACGACCTTGGGTTTCCTCGCCAGACACCAGGAGGATCGATCCATCGTTCGCAGCTTTCTGGCAGGTAAATTAAACCACCCCAAGAAAGCCGTTCAAACCGCCGCAATGCGTGCCCTCGAGCAACTTCAGGATCCAAGGTCCATACCCATTTTGCGCAATTGGGTTCATGGTGACCCGGAAGACGAACGTTTCAAGGCTGCACAGAAAGCCATCACTTCATTGGACAAGCAGATCGAAGCACCGCAAGCACTCCAGCGATTGCGAAAACAAGTGGAAAGCATGGAAAAAGATTACCGCTCTCTCAAGGAACGCATGGAAACACTCCAAGACCAATGGGACACCATGGAAGCCTCCAAAGACCTGGATCAGAGCCCTCAGAAAGAAGAGGTTCCGGAGTCTTGAATCTGGCTGTGGTGAGCCCCGTGCAAACACCGATTTAGCATTGCCATAACAGCTACGGGTAATGCAGCCTAAACCCATGAGCACCGCGTCTCCTTCTGCTGAAAACCCGCCCGCTGTAGGGATCATCATGGGAAGTGATTCCGATTGGCCGACCATGAAAGCCGCTGCAACGGTGTGCGAACGCTTTGGTATCAGCTATGAGGCAAGGGTCGTGTCCGCTCATCGCACCCCAAAGGACATGGCCGCTTACGGGGAGGAAGCTCATCAAAGAGGATTGAAAGTCATTATTGCCGGCGCCGGCGGCGCAGCCCATTTACCCGGCATGATCGCCAGCCACACACCCCTTCCTGTCATTGGCGTTCCGGTTCAAAGCAAGTCCCTCAGCGGGATGGACTCCTTGCTCTCAATCGTGCAGATGCCCGCCGGCATCCCGGTGGCTACGGTCGCTATCGGCAATGCACAGAACGCAGGCTTACTGGCCATATCCATACTCGGATCTCAGGACGCCGCATTGAGGGATAAAATACTTGCCTACAAAGAGGAAATGGCAGAGGCATCTCGGATGAAAACGGAAAATCTGAACTGATCAGAGAAGCTCTTCGAGCGCATAGCAAACCGCTTCGCGATCGTTTCGTAAGATCAGAAAAGGCCAGGCAAGACAAGGAGGGTTCCAACACTTGCCTTCGAGAGCTTGCCACTCAGCGAGAATATCCGGCATCACCGGATCAATCGTCATCCAGATCACACGGCCGTCCTCGCAGGTCACCAGGAGAACATCCTCAAGCATTAAAAGTTGGCCATGTCCATAGCGGCCTTCTTTCCACTGCCGCTTGCCTGTCTCCAGTTCAATACACACCATGATCCCATCATCCAGCCCATAAACAAAGCCATCCCGCTCGGCCACGTTGCTGAACTTAGCTTTCAGTGAGCGCCCCTTCCAAACCAAGTTCGCACTCCAATTCGCTCCCTCACCTTCCAACTGCAACAGGGCAGACCCTACACCATAACCACTTGAAATCAGTAACCGTTGCCCAGGCAGGATGAGCGGGACGGCCACATCCGGATAGGCCGACCCCCATGGTATGTTCCACAGACGGGCTGGCTCCTTCACATCGAAACCAGCGACTCCTCCCTCATAAAAATAGATAATCTGCGAATCCCCCCCCCAAGAGGCCATCATCGGAGAACTATAGCTGGATTTGACAGCAGGATAGGATTGCAGCAGGGCCCCGGTTTCTAAATCATACACCACCAGCCCAGCACGAGCGCCCGCACCTGCGGGCACGATCACCTTTTGGTCTATCACAAGTGGTGAAGGGCTGAATCCCCATTCAGGAGTCTTGCCCCCTTGTTCCACCAGAACATCGTGGCTCCACCTCAATTCCCCGGTCGCAAGATCCACGCAACTCAGCATCCCGTGGCTCCCCATACTCAAAACACGTTCACCGGAAATGGTTGGTGTGGCTCTGGGGCCATCTCCGGCAATCACCGACTCATAGGCAGAGGGGTATCGATGACGCCAAAGAAGCTCCCCCTTACCGAGTCCATAACAGGAAAGGGTTTCGTCTTTTCCTTGCTGTTCCTGCGTCAAAGCCCTTCCCCCTTGAACAACAAACCCCGACCAAGCCTTTCCCATAGGGATTTTCCAGGATGCTTCAGGCGGCGTATCCAAAAACCCCATCCCCGCAACCGCGAGTGGAATTTGAGTGTTGCGCTCCGGCCCCAGGAATTGCTCAAAACTCATGGACTCCTCCGCCCAGCTTGCGTCGGTTGCCATGACACTGGGCGACAGTTCGATATCCACATCCGGCTCAGGATCTGCGCCCTCGCTGTCTCGAGAAGCATGCTTCCAGCCAAGAACGGGCACCAGATCTCCAGACACTCCGACGATGGTCAGTTGGCTGACTGCCACTCCAAGAACCCCAGCGACAACAGCAAAAATTCCGAGTCGAAGCCCCAAGGGGATCCGGGAAAAAAAGAGCCACCAAAGAACGCACAACACTCCTGAGCACAAGAAGATGGCTGCTGTAGCAATATTCTTGGATTGACGAGGTTGATCGATGCCAAACCATGCCACCCCCAATGCTAGCGAAGTCATAATGAGGACCACCACCGCTGGCCACCAACGGATCTTGTTATCCTTAGGCGTTGTCATTTCTGAATACATGAAAGGTTCGCCACCCTGCCGAAGACTATTCTAATCCTCGCTGGGGTAGCGCAAGTGTTCGACCTGTTCCTGCACACTAGCCGGAGGAGGTGAAGTCACTGCAGTGATGGCCAAGGTCACCCCAAAATTAATCACCATCCCCAGGGAACCGATGCCCTCGGGACTGATCCCGAACCACCAATCAGCAGGACCTGCCTCCGGGTGCATGAATTTGAAATAGTAAATGTAGGCAGCTGTAAACAAAAGCCCACAGAGCATGCCAGAAATGGCTCCTTCCTTGGTCGTACGCTTGCTGAAAATTCCAAGAATAATGACCGGAAAGAAGCTGCTTGCGGCAAGACCAAAGGCAAAAGCAACCACCTGTGCCACAAAACCCGGGGGATGAATACCGAAATACCCCGCAAGAATGACCGCGCCACCCGCGGCCACACGGGCTAGCCGCAGCTCGGATTTCTCGGACATGTTGGGATTGAGGATGCTCTTACCCAAGTCATGAGACACCGAAGATGAGATGACAAGGAGCAGCCCAGCGGCGGTGGAAAGAGCCGCTGCGAGCCCACCTGCAGCGACTAACGCTACCACCCATGCAGGCAAGTTGGCGATTTCAGGATTCGCCAGGACCATGATGTCCCGATCGACGTAAAGCTCGTTGACATTCTCGGTGAGTGTGTTTTCAAGCAGTGGCTCACCATAGGCCCCTAATTGTTGTTGTCCCGCATCATCCTTTTGATACGCAAGCTTTCCATCAAAGGCTGCACCCGCATGATACTGAATCAGCCCATCACCGTTTTTGTCGGCCCAGGCTATCAGCCCCGTCTGCTCCCAACTCTTGAACCATGCGGGTCGCTCAGTGTAGGCCTTTTCGTGGAGAGTCTGAATCAAATTAACCCGTGCAAATGTCGCGATGGCGGGTGCTGTCGTGTAAAGAATACCAATGAAGAGTAATGCCCAAAATGCGCTCCACCTGGCCGCGTGGACGCTCTTGACCGTGTAAAAGCGGATAATGACGTGCGGCAATCCGGCGGTGCCTACCATGAGTGCCAGAGTCACCGCGAACATGTCGATCATGGATTTGTGCCCTGGCACAAAGGAGGCAGTGTATTCCGGAAACCCTAGATCCCGATGAATCTGGTCAATGGCTTCCAATAGATAGATTCCAGCCTGATCCCCACTGACGACTTTGGCTCCGAAACCTAGCTGAGGAATCCACTGACCTGTCATGACATGGGAAATGGCAATGGCAGGAATGAGATAGGCAATAATCAATACCACATACTGAGCTACTTGGGTGTAGGTGATACCCTTCATTCCGCCTAGGGTGGCATAAATGAAAACCAGCACCATTCCGATAATGACACCCGTGTTAATCTCCACTTCAAGAAAGCGGGAAAACACCACCCCAACACCCCTCATCTGCCCAGCCACGTAGGTGAAGCTTACAAAAATGGCGCAGAACACAGCGACAAGGCGGGCCACATCCGAGTAGTACCGATCCCCCACGAAATCAGGCACGGTAAATTTACCAAATTTGCGCAAGTAAGGGGCCAGCAGAAGGGCAAGAAGAACATATCCACCCGTCCAGCCAATAAGGTAAACCGATCCCGTGTAGCCGGTAAAAGAAATGATCCCAGCCATTGAAATAAAAGAAGCGGCACTCATCCAATCGGCCCCAGTGGCCATGCCGTTGAAAAGGGCCGGCACGCCATGGCCCGCGACATAAAAACCGGAGGTGCTTCTAACACGTGTGGCAATAGCAATGCCAATGTAGAGGGCAAAGGAAAGCCCTACGATCAACCAAGTCCAACTCTGAATATCCATCTCGTAATCCTGTACTTTAAAATGCCTGGTCGATCAGGAGTCTTGGGCTCCATCGTCATTGCAGACGCTGCGAGCATAACGTTCATCCAGCCGCTTCATGATAAAAACGTAACAAAAGACAATGACAATGAAGGCAATCGTGGTGCCTTGCTGGGCCATCCAAAACCCAAGAGGGAAACCTCCCAGTTTGATCGTATTGAGTGCATCCACGGCAAAAATGCTGAGCACGCAACCAAAGAGGAACCAAAGTCCCATGAGAGTTAAGACGACACGAATGTTAGCACTCCAGTACTGGGCCTTGGCAATGGCCACTCGGTCGAGATGGGGGGGCTTTGTTTTCATGAAAAATCCAGGGGTCATGGAATAGCAGTGTCGCGAGTTTTTGGCAATGTTTTGCCTTGAGAGTTGAGACCTCCATCCTGTTTCTCGTGGGGTCATAAGATAGCAATCCATCGCTCTGAGGATTGACACCTGATCGAATCTCCACAACAACTCCACCCATGTTCAAAAATCCTCGCAGACCTCAACTACCTCATCATTTTTTCGTGATGTGCCCATGAAACGTTTGGCTCAATATTTGGAGCGTTACCTGGCGGGCCCGGCTCTCATCACCGAAGTTCCTTCCCAAAACCTCAGGGGCATCGTCGTGATCCCGTGTTATGATGAACCCGATTGGGGCACTACCTTGCACAGCCTTCTCTCGGCACAACCGGTACCAGAGGTCGATCACGAAATCCTTTTGGTGGTGAATGCTTCACAAACCACCCCCCAGGTCATTATGGAGCATCAAAAGGCGACCCTTCGTGAGGCTCATGCCTATGCCAGTCAACGACTGGATGCTTCACGAAGAATTCATGTCATTCCTTCCTTGGATTTAGCCCCCAAACATGCAGGTGTAGGATGGGCTCGCAAAATTGGAATGGATGAAGGTCTGCGCCGGCTGGCCTCGGCAAACGCGTTGGAATGCGGCTATTTGATTTGCCTCGATGCTGACTGCACCGTAAGGGAGGATTATTTTCAAGCCATCCATGATCATTTCCAACAAAACATCAAGACACCCGGCTGCAGTCTTCATTTTGAGCATGCGCTGGCAGATGCCCCTTCGCAAAACCATAGGTTGGCTGCCGCCGCTTACGAATGCCATTTAAGATACTATGTGGAGGCCCTTCGATTTGCTGGATTTCCGCATGCCTACCATACGATTGGATCTGCCATGGCAGTGAGGCCCGAGGCCTACATGAAACAAGGCGGCATGAATCGCAGAAAGGCTGGAGAAGATTTTTATTTTTTGAACAAAATCATGCTCCTAGGGGGTTTTTCGGAATGTCTATCGACGGTTGTTTACCCCTCGCCTCGTGCATCTCAAAGAGTGCCCTTTGGAACAGGTCAGGCCGTTTTGAAAAACATGCAACAGTCTCAGATCACCACCTATGCATGGGATTCCTTTCTGGAAATCAAAGCCACTTTGGCTTACTTGCGGCAACAAAATCCCTTGAACCTGCTAAAAGCAAGAAATTCTCGCCACTTAGGATACTCTGAAGCCTTTCAAGCTTATCTGGATTCAGGAGATCAATGGCATGCGCTGGGCCGCTGTGGAAAAGATGCCAGAAATGCATCCACCTACCAAAAAAACCTGTTTGCTTGGTTCGATGGCTTCCAATGTATGAAATACCTCCATTTCCTCCGAGATCATAGCTACCCTGATACCCCTTTGAAGGAAGCCCTGGCATCCCTGCACAGAGCGATCAGTCCGTCGACACCCTTTGACACCCTGCAAGCGGAACTTTTATGGCTTCAGAAACGTCAACAGACCCCCTTGGCTGAGCAGATGCCTGGATCCACCCAAAACGCTTACTCAAAAAAACAATTAAGTTGAGCTTGCAATTGATGAGAGCAAGTCATATTTTGCACGGTCCTGCAGGTTAACTGCAGCAAAGAGATGGTAACATCTCGAGGCAAAAGCCGGCGCTACCACAGGCGGTGTTCATGAAAGCCCTTCATGGGAGAATCAAGAGCCGCCCCTCCCTCTAGGGACATCTGCCAGCAACTTTGCGGCCACAAGAAATTGTCAAACCTGGGAGATGTTTGCCCAGGCGAAGGTCGTTTAGAGTCCCGCAATTCTTTGTGTGCCCAGCGAACCCTATTTTAACATTTTTTGTTGATCGTTCATTAATTTTTAGTATGGCACCCGCATCAAAGGCAAAAACATCGAAGCAAACCAAGGCAGCAGCAAAAACTGCTACCAAGGCCAAAACTGCATCCGGATCCGCTAAACCCAAAGCGAAGGGAAAAAAACCGACTGCCCAACCCACAAAGAAGGTAGCCTCCAAGAAAGCCAGTGCTGCCAAGGCTAGCAAAACCAAGGCAGCCAAAGCCGCCAAGAAGGTCAGTTCTGCCAAGGCCACCAAACCTAAGGCAGCCAAAGCCTCCAAGAAAGTCAGTCCTGCCAAGGCTAGCAAAACCAAGGTAGCCAAAGCCGCCAAGAAAACCAGTCCTGCCAAGGCTCCTAAAGCTAAGGCAACCAAAGCCGCCAAGAAAGCCAGTCCTGCCAAGGCCACCAAACCCAAGGCAGCCAAAGCCGCCAAGAAAGCCAGTCCTGCCAAGGCTACCAAACCCAAGGCAGCCAAAGCCTCCAAGAAAGTCAGTCCTGCCAAGGCTCCTAAAGCTAAGGCAACCAAAGCCGTCTCAAGCGCCAAACCAGCTCAGATTTCCGCGGCTTCCGAAAAGAAGGCCACACGCAAGAAAAAGGTCGTCTCCAAAGAAAGCGTTAAGCGCACAAAAGCCATCATTGAGGAGATCCAGCGCCAAGCCAAAGAGAAAGACAAGAACCCCGGTAAAGTGGATCTCAACTCCATCACCGAACCGACCGGCAAATCGGGGGTCAACCTCACTGAATACGTTAAAGAGCTGCTGAGTCTGGCTCAAGAGCAAGGTTATTTGACCTACGGTGACATCAACGAGGTGCTACCCGAGGAGATCATCACACCTGAGGATCTTGAGGAAGTCTACAATCGCCTGCGAAATCTAGATGTGGAAATTGTCGACCAAGCGGAGGTCGAAAGAATCAAGAAGAACGACAAGAATGAGGAGGAAGATGCGGGAAGATTGGACATCCTGGACGATCCCGTTCGGATGTACATGAAACAGATGGGCAAAGTCCCTCTCTTAACCCGCGAACAGGAGGTCGAAATTTGTAAGCGCATCGAGGATGCTGAAATCTCACAACGCAAAATCGTTTACAGCATGGGCTTCGCCGGGAAAGAGCACATTGCATTGGCGGAGAAATTAATTGCAGAACCTCCCAAGGAGCGTTTTGACCGAGTCATTCTGGATAAGAAAATCGACAGCCGAGACAAGCACCTCAAGTATCTGCGTCGCTTGGTCAAACAGGTGCGCGAACAGGATCAATTGGTCGACGAGAAATATGCCTTGTGGCAAAAATCAAGTGCAGCCAAAAAAACCAAGGACAAGCACGAAAAGGAATTTCTCAAGGCAGACAAAAAGCTCCAGAGCATGTTTGCCAAATTCTACTACAAGCAAAAGGTCATCGAGGAGATGACTTTGGTGACTGAAAACATTTTCGAAAAGATTCAGGCTTCCATCGATCTCATCGAAGAATTGAACAAGCAAAAAGCCTCCTCGCATCAGAAATCTTATGTTCAAATGGAAGAACAGAAGATCCAGGCTCTGGAGGCATTCGTGCGCATGCCTCACCTCGCCTATCTGGAGTCTTACGAGCACCTCAAGGATTTTGCAGCCAAAGCCCACCAGGCGAAAACCGAAATGGTCGAAGCGAACCTGCGTTTGGTTATTTCCATCGCGAAAAAATATACCAATCGAGGCCTCTCCTTCCTGGACCTGATTCAGGAAGGCAACATGGGCTTGATGAAAGGGGTCGAAAAATTCGAATACCGGCGAGGTTACAAATTTTCAACCTACGCTACCTGGTGGATCCGCCAGGCCATCACCCGATCCGTAGCCGACCAGGCACGCACG
>Ga0181587_10000829_pt1 | contig 25634 bp, 21 predicted proteins | sample 071ome_27_FD_132463 | JGI IMG/M metagenome (GOLD analysis project Ga0181587, IMG submission 132463) | Coastal salt marsh microbial communities from the Groves Creek Marsh, Skidaway Island, Georgia - 071409AT metaG (megahit assembly) | ecosystem: Environmental > Aquatic > Marine > Intertidal... | reverse complement strand
TGCAATTGCCAGCCGGTCCGTTACCGACGACAGCGGATTGAACGCCTCAAGCTTGGCATAAATGTGCTGTTGAGCTGGTCCTATGCGTTGCAGTTTGACCACCGGAGTGTTGCCAATAGTCTGGAGAATACTGTCGTAGATCATGACCCTTAATCCTTTGTCCTGTTAACCGGGCTAAACCGGCATTATCAGCAAAGCAATGACCACATTCAACACGCAGGATCGCCTATCCCGTTAGCCTGCCGGCGTTGTAGTCAGCTATCGCCTGCAGGATTTCGTCGCGAGTGTTCATCACAAATGGCCCGTAATGCACGATCGGCTCCCCAATCGGCTTTCCCGTAATTAAAAGCAGACGGCTGTTAGCCTCAGCAGTAAGCTGTACAGTGCCAATTCTGGATAATCTGACCATCTGTCTTGCCATCACTCGCGTCTGCCGACCCAGAGTAACGCCGCCCTCGTAGACATAAATCAGGGCCGTATGGCCATCCGGAACATCACCAATTAATTCCTGTGGATCGTCACCAATCTGTATGTCGAGATAGCCCGGCTCGCTACTGCGTCCGGCAACAGCACCGTTCAGAACTTGATTATTAATTCCGAGGCTGCCGGCGATGGCCTTGATCTGCATGCCAGGCAACGAGTAAAGCGGGATATTCTCAGCAGCGATATCATCATAGGTAGCAGGTGTCATTTTTTCCGCGGCAGGAAGATTGACCCATAACTGAAACCCGCGCATTCGACCCTGTTCCTGCTTTGGCATTTCCGAATGAATCACACCGGCTCCCGCTTTCATCCATTGCACATCCCCTGGCTGGAGCAGTCCGACGTTGCCCATGTGATCACGGTGCTCCATCTTGCCTTCCAGCATGTATGTCACCGTCTCGAAGCCTCTGTGCGGATGCGATGGAAAACCACCAATATAGTCACTGACTTCGAATGAACCGAATTCATCTAGCATCAAAAAAGGATCAAAGCGGGCAAGATTGTCCCCGCCGAAAACCCGTAGCAGGCGGACACCGTCGCCATCGGAAGCGGATTTAGCGTGAATAATTTCTTCAACATTACGAGCTGGCTTGCTTTCCGCTGCCATATTATCTCCGTCTATACCGACAGGGCGTGGCCCGTTGGCTGTCTCTGTGCGAGGACCACTGATGTCCGATTCATGCCTTTTTTTCCAGACCGGTTTCTCAATCGAGGTCAAATCTAACGCGCAGCATTGTACCGCGTGCTAAAACTTAATATCAGGTCTGACTCTGGCTGCCATTACGCTGGCGAATTCTGTTCAGCCAAGGTTCAGCCAGTATTAGTAAACTGCGATAAGGGTAACTGGATTTTACCAGCAAATTGAGAAGAACCCCCGGGAGAAAAGCATGAAATACCTCGTTCTTGGCACAGTTATCACGGGAATCTTGTTCCTTGCACCAGCTGCAAGCGCGGAAGGTCGCTTCGGTCGCGGTTTTGATCGAAATTACAACTACGGGTTTTATGGTGGACACGACCGGTTTAGAGGCCACGGCTACAACCGATACCGCTCTCCAGCCCGTTATCGAAGCTATTATCAACCCGGAGGTTCCTACTGGAACCTGTCTTTCGGCAATCATTACGGGCATCGGAGACTGGATGGCGGGGCGTTGCTGGGTGGTCTCGTGCTTGGATCGATTCTTGGGCGAAGTACAGCAGCGCCTCGCTATGAAAGTTATGTCTCTCCGCAGACCTCCCGGGTGAGAGTTATCCCGAGTTCTAACGTGGTAACCAGAACCAGTGGATTACAGCGTCGCCTGTTACGCGACCTGTCGGGGCGTTGTTATGAGATCGGAATGAACAGCATGGGAAACGAGATGCGGATAGAGTTGGATCCATCGGTCTGTAGCTTTTAAGGTCTGCAGTAGTGACTCAATGGAAATGCTTCAGTTTCTGTGAAGTCACACTCCTCTTCGACATTTTATTTACCACTCCCGATGGATAATTGACGCTGCCGAAAATGCCCGTAACATAGAGAACATCGTTCTCCACTACATCGGACGACAAGCAGGAAATGTCCACACAAAGGCGAATAATTCGAATTGTTTTACTAACGGTGATGTTGAGTGCCTGTGCTAGCTCTCCAACATCACGACGCCAGATGGTGCTGTTCTCAGACGACTACATGGCAACGCAAGGCGTCGCCACCTACCAGCAGCTTCAGTCCGAAGTTCCCGTTGCCAGTAATGCCCGACAAAATAATTACGCCAGATGCGTCACCGGCTACATTGTAGACGCACTGACAACAGAGCAGAGAGGCAGCAATAACTGGGAAGTGACTGTATTCGAAGATGAACAGGCGAATGCCTTTGCCTTGCCGGGCGGCAAAATGGGCGTGTTCACGGGCTTGTTTGAGGTCGCGACCAATCAACACCAGCTGGCAGCGGTAATGGCGCACGAAGTAGGCCATGTGCTCGCTCGTCATAGCAATGAGCGGGCCAGCCAGACTGCGCTTCGCAATATCGGGATTGCAGCCGCTCAACAGGCAGGAGTATCCGATAATACTCTGAGGCTTATCGATTTTGGTACCAGCCTGGGTTTTTTCCTACCTTTTAATCGCACTCAGGAAAGCGAGTCTGACGAAATAGGTATTATGCTAATGGCCAGAGCCGGGTTCGATCCGCAGGAGAGCATCAACCTCTGGAATAATATGGCAGCGGCCGGCGGCTCCCGTCCTCCCGAGTTCATATCCACTCACCCCTCCCCGAGTACCCGAATTGCGGACTTGAACCGCCTGCTCCCCGAGGCTGAAATCTTGTGGCTTACGGCTAGGAACCAGGGCAGGCTGCCGGACTGCACAGCCCCTGACTGATCGGCGATATATACCGTCATCCAGGCTATTCCTCAAAACAAACTTTGCCTTGTCTTTACCTATATATAGTGGTACGGTTACGATCACTGCACCAGATAAGGGTTTTGAGTACCAAAATACGGCGCTGTAATCATTGCTGTATTCTGCGCCCAGAATCTCCCATGCTGGTCAGTGTGCTCCTTGAACAATCTTGCCCTCCGGGAATCCAGCTCACTCGCGGAGGGCAAGATTCTCTTTTCCGCTAGCCGGATTCCGTCAAAAAACCAATCTTTTTCCCCATCTGTATGCGCTCTCCTATAAACTGATTCGAGTTAGACTCTTCATCAGGAGGACCAATAAAAAATATGGCAGAGTCCAGCGACCAATCTGCGGGCCTTGAGCCAACCGGCAAGAACTCGGAGTTGGGGACCTGTCTCAACTGCCGCGCAGTCTTGCGCGGTGACTATTGTGCCAATTGCGGCCAGCAGAACACCACGATAATCCGATTTTTCCCCACGATTCTCCTGGAAGCATTCGAAGGGCTGTTTGCCTTCAACTCAAAAACTTATCGTAGCCTGGGCTTTTTGCTTACGAGGCCTGCGTTTCTCACAAAGGAGTTCCTGGCCGGGCGGAGGGTTCGTTACCTCGCGCCAATGCGACTGTTTATAGTTTTCCTGCTCGCTTTTCTGTTCACAATTTCCGTGCAAATTTTCCTCAATACACTCGTTATTGACATGGGTCAGGAAAGCGGACAATTGGAAGTGCCCGCCCGCGAGCAGCTGGAAACGGAATTCACCGCCGCAATTGATGAATTGGCGAATGAGCTGGGAGTCGATAATGAAGAGCGAACGGATGCGCTTACGCCAGGCAGAAATCTGAGCGAATTCCAGGCTGGTGTATCCAGAGTATTAGCGAATGTCCGGGTACCTTTCCTTTCCGAGCAAAATAACCGGCGGTTCGTGACTCTCCTGCAGGACCGCGCTTCTGACAATATCGAGGCGATTAGCGAAGATCCCGGCGATTTTTTCAATGGCCTGCTGGAAAACATTCCCGCATTGCTGCTGCTTATGATGCCGGTGCTCGCACTATTGCAGAAACTTTTTTACCTGGGTTCAGGAAAATACTATGTAGAACACCTGATACTTACGATTCACAATCACAGTTTTTTATTGATGTGCTTCATTTTGGCGTTTTTACTGGACCTGATCATCCGGACAGAATTCGGAGTGCTGCCCGCCATCGCCGGATTTCTGAGATCGTTGCTTAATTTATGGGCGGTGGCGTACCTGTACCTTAGTCTTCGGCTGTTCTTTGGGCAGGGCTATTTTGTCACGGCGGTGAAATTCTTTACCATCAGTATCAGCTACGGGGCATTATTGATTACCGGCGCCCTTGTATTCATGCTCATAGGATTCTTTATCTACTGAGTCATAATGAAGTGAACTTGCTGTCAACCAGCGCGCTTCAGAATTCAAGCTCGAAATCAAACTCGTCGATCGGTTCTTCAGAACCTCCCCGCGCACCATCAGTACATAGAGCGATACTAGGCAGAAATACAACGTAGTTCATCATCAGGCTGCTCCTGATATCACTGCGTTCCAGATAGCTAGTTTCATCTGATAGGTAGAACAGTCGGGACGTGTGATGGATTATGTCGTCGTTCATTGGCTGTGCGCATCGATGCATGGATAGCCCCTGGGGCAGGCTGTCTTCCGATCCATCCCGGTAAAGAAATACCTCGTTAGTGTCGGTGAAATAAACCAACTCCACTCGCCCATCCTGATCAAGGTCCTGAGCACACATATCGTAAATGAGAAAATTATCGCAGTAGAAATCCGAAACCGGCATATTCCTGTTCAGGCTGGATGAGCAGCCTGCCAGAAGGAGGAGGAATGGAATGACAGCGAACTTGAATTGGATCATTACCCACTACACCGGGTTATCGATTCTAAGAATTCGTCGTGCGGACACAATTATGCAATCGCAGTTTTGGTAATACTCTGACCCAAATCAGTCTCTGGCCAAATGATTTATGCTCAACCGATGGATGCCCCGGCTGGCAATACCCAAACTCTACCCTACAAAGACTTGAGAAATGCCAGCAAATTTTCCTGCTCGGAGGCTCCAAGCTCGCTGAATGTTTCAGGCATCAGCGACTCTTCTGCATCACGAACGGCTTTCACCCTCTCCTTAAAAAAGGTCACCCAGCGGGAACCATCAGCTATTAGTATCTGTATCGCCAAATCCGATTCGTTCCTGTAACGCCCGCGAATGATTGAACCGTCCTGCTGCTCTACAACCTTGGCCTCGAAGCCCGCTACGATGGAAGCTGAAGGGTTGTTCAGAGCCTGAAGCAGACCGCTTTCACCCAGTCGTGACGCAACCCCGTCGAGCGCGGGTCCGACATTGCCACCCTGATCCCGATAGCTGTGGCAGCTGGCACATCCCGCAGTGCTATTAAACAACTGCTCGCCCGTCAGTACCGCCGGGTCATCGCTTAATGCGGCGTTCTCATCAACCGAGCTCAATCCGCTACCGCCCTGCAAAATCCGCACGTAACTGGCGACATCGAGAATTTCCTGTTCACTGAAGGAAGAACCCCAGGCCGCCATACCCGTTCCAGCACGTCCAGCGGTAATCACCGCTATCAAATCCTCGTCTGACAAATTCCGGGCCGCACTGTCATTCAACGGTTTACCCATGGTCTGACCTTCACCCAGACCGCCATGACAAACCTGACAATAGGCATCATAGAGTTCCTGGCCCTCGCCTACGCCTGCGAAACTCGCCGCTGAGACTAGCCAGAAAACCAGGCTTCCGAATAACAGGCAATTCTTACTCATTTCAAGCGCACCTTCGACCTGACTGCTTACAAACCAAACAGTATATAGTTGCCTGGCGATATACCAGTTGCTACACCGGCCCTGCTTGCCGGATCACGAGTGCCGGAGGCAATACCGATATATTGTTTACCGTCTATGGTAAAGCTGGTTGGCGGCGCGTAAACGCCACTGCCCGTCTGAAACTCCCAGAGCATTTCACCCGTCTCGTCATTGAAAGCGCGCAGATAGCCATCGGCACTTCCGGAAAATACCAGTCCGCCGCCAGTTGCGAGGGTACCGGACCAGTTGAATGAACCGGCCATTTCCCGCTGCCATTGGATTTCGCCGGTGCGCAGATTATAGGCAACCAACTGCTCTTTGCCCTGCGAATCAAACCTGGGAATACCGCCCAGATCCATCGTTCCAGGTCGTCCTTCGCCCTCGCGGCGGATAAACTCCGTACCCCACTCGCTGGAAGGAATATAGATCAGATGCGTATCGGGACTATAGGAAGCCGGCGGCCAGTTCTTACCACCATAGAGACCGGGGAATACCATGGTTCCGGCCGGATCATAAAGTTCTTCTTTGAGTACCGGTTTACCAGTCTCGTCCCTATCCGCCCAGTTTACCCGCGTGTATTCTTCGGCAAAAATAAAATCACCATTTTCCCGATCAAGAACATATACGTGCCCGTTACGAGCAACCTGCACAATCAGTTTCCGCATCTCACCGTTGATCATCTCATCAATCACCATCGGCTCACTGGTCGAGTCATGGTCAAATTCGTCACGCGGTGACGTCTGGAAGTACCAGCGCAGCTGTCCGTTATCGGCATCCAGTGCAACAATCGAGTTGGTGTACAGATTATCGCCGCTGCGAACATTATTGTTGATATCCGGCCAAGGATTGCCAGTACCCCAGAAAACGAAGTCGGTATCAGGGTCATAAGTGCCTGTCACCCAGGTTGGCCCGCCGCCAGTGCGCCAGGAATCTCCTTGCCAGGTTTCATTACCAGGCTCGCCTGGACCAGGGGTAGTATAGAAACGCCAGCGCCGCTCACCGGTGTTCACATCAAAGGCGTCAATGTAGCCACGGATACCGAACTCACCCCCACCGATTCCTATCAGCACCATATCTTTCACGACCAGAGGTGCACCGGTAATGGAGATTGACTCCCGATGATCCCCTACCTCGACATCCCAGAGTTGAATACCCGTAGCAGCATCGAAGGCCATAAGATGAGCATCGAGGGTTCCCCAGAACACCATGTCTTCGTACAGTGCCACACCCCGATTGTGCGGACCGCAGCAAAGATCGACATTCTCGAACTCGTGGTCATAGCGCCAGAGCTCTGCCCCGGTTAGCGGGTCTACCACGATAAGGTGACTATTGGCTGTAGTCAGGTACATGCGTCCATCGTTTACGAGGGCGGTTACTTCAAAGGCACCCCCGGTAACACCAGTCTGCTTGATCCAAACCGGCCTGAGACTGCTCACCGAATCCCGATTAATCTGGTCATCGGGCATGTAGCGCCACGCTCCGTAATTGCGACCATAGGTGATCCAGCGATCAGAATAATCCTGCGCGTTCTCCAGGATCTCGGTAGTGACGTTCTGACCTGTGGCCAGACTGGAATACGCGATAAGAGTGAGAGCAACAGCTAAAGTGCCGAGCTTGTAGTATGCGAGTTTCAAGATGAATCCCCCAAATTTCAGGTAAGCAATGGATGTTTCAACGAGAGGGCGGAAAACGTCCGTGTCCTCGCCGTCCGGGAGCCTAATTAAGCTATAAACAACCCCCGCAAGTCAAACGAGCCTGGTGGAGACAACAATAATGGACAAGATTTTGCGACGACGCGCAGACCGCTGTTGCAAATTGCGAAATCACGGTGTCCATCATATCATCGCGGGTAATAACAAGAGGAAATACCATGATCATATACGGCGTCGCAATGCTGTCGGTTTGCCTGGTGGCGGGCATGCTGGTGGGTGAATATCTGGGCGTACTAATTGGCGTAGAGGCTAATGTAGGTGGTGTTGGAATCGCCATGTTGCTTCTGGTACTGGCCTGTAACATGGAACGCTTCAAACCAGTGGTGGACGGAGTTTCCGGTGACGGCATCAAATTCTGGAGCGCCATGTATATTCCCATAGTGGTCGCCATGGCAGCACGCCAGAACGTGGTTGCTGCCGTTGATGGAGGACTGCTGGCCCTGGTTGCCGGAATCGCCGCTGTTGTAGTCAGCTTCGCGCTGGTGCCAGTATTGAGCCGTATCGGTGCGGCACCGGAACCGATTCAAAGCCAGGACGGGGGTGCTGAGTAATGGACGTTCTGGAAACAACTTTCAGTCGTAATGGCCTGGTGGTGGCCTTTGCCGTTGTGGGCCTCACAGTCTGGTTTTCCTATTGGCTGTCCGCCAAGCTGACCGCCGGCCGAATTCACGGCTCGGCGATTGCTATCACCCTGGGTCTCGTGGCTGCCTATATAGGCGGTCTAATGACCGGAGGCAACACAGGGGTAGCCGACATCACTTTCCTTGCCGGCGTGGGTGTCATGGGCGGGGGCATGTTCCGTGACTTCGCCATTGTTGCAACCGCGTTTGGCGTACACCTCAGTGAACTCAAGAAAGCCGGGCTGGCTGGGGTAATTTCCATCTTCGCCGGGGTAATTGTTTCATTCGTGGTCGGCGGGCTGGTGGCAGTGCTGTTTGGCTACACTGATCCGGTTGCCATTACTACCATTGGGGCTGGCGCTGTGACTTACATTGTGGGTCCCGTTACCGGTGCCGCAATTGGCGCAAGCTCCGAATTAATCGCCATGAGCGTGGCAGCCGGACTGGTTAAATCGATATTGGTGATGATCGGCACACCGATGGTGGCTCGCTATATCGGCCTGAATAACCCACAGTCAGCCATGGTATTTGGCGGCCTGATGGGAACTACCAGTGGGGTAGCGGGAGGACTGGCGGCAACCGATCCCCGGCTTGTTCCCTATGGCGCCATGACGGCTACTTTTTATACTGGCGTAGGCTGCCTGCTGGGGCCGTCCGTTCTTTTTCTGACCGTGAATGCTATCTTTTAAGAAATCATCCCGTAAAAGGCCGGTTTGCCGGGTCCGTTAACTGCATATCGAAGACATTAAGAGTCATCGCCACCAGCGCGTAATAACCCAGCAGACCCACCAGTTCCACCACTGAAGTCTCCCCGAGAGAGTTTACTGCCGCCTGGTAGGTTGCCGCGCTAACTCGGCGTGACTCATATAACTGCATCGCCAGCTGATAAATGATCTTTTCATCCTCAAAACGAAAGGCCGGTTCCGTCCCAGCCTGCAACGCAGAAATTAACTCATCACTCAGCCCCTCACGCCTGGCGATAGGGGCGTGTATCTGCCATTCGGCATTCGCCCGCCATTGCCTGGCGGTGATCAGAATCGCAAGTTCTGACAGTCGCGAGGGAAGACTTGTGTGATAACGACAGAATTCCCCCAGGCTCTGAGCCCGATCCGCGAGCACCGGCGAGCGCAACCATGCCGCAAACGGCCCGGCGATACTTCCCCCCCGGCTAGCAAGGATAGCCTCGTAAACCGACCGCTGTTGCGGATCCAGCTGATCAGGAATTAATTCGGGTAGCCTGCCATTGCTGCTCATACGGGATGTACGAGCGCTATCACTCGAAAATACCCCGGTTGGCGCGAGCTATTTCCATGTAGGTTTCTTTGAACTCCGGTAACAGGTAGCGCTGTTCTACAAGGCGGTCTGTCGCCGCCTCGTATTTTGAAAGGTAATCAGCGAAGGAGCTGTAGAGCTCATCAACGGTATTGCGCATATCCGAGGATTGAGCTCTGGATCGCGTGAAGGGGATATATCCTCCCGACAATCGCGCCAGTTCGGTTTCTGCGCCAGTGGCAGGGTTTCTCAGATTCCAGGGCGTGAAGGTCGCGAGCGGCACCTCCGTCAGAGGAGGCAACAGAGTGCTTTGAGGGTAATCGTTATTATTGTCGTCCACCGCAGGCACAAGAACCCCATAGAGATTCTCCGACGACTGCGGATGATGGCCTATCACGCGGTGCTCAAGCCACTCTGGACCGTAGTCTGCATAGGCCACCCTGTACATGTCTTTGGGGTGATTGACGAAAGGCAATGGATTCCAGGCCCGTGGATTAATCTCTCCATTTGGCAGATGCGACGGAACCAGTGTGCCCTCGGCGATTGTAGGATAGCGGCTTGCTGGTGGTTCCCGACCTTCTGCCAGCCATTCATGCATTGCAACCTGAAGCGACGCGCTGAATGGTGCCCACATGTTGGGATTGGGCGGCAGTTGACCTGCTGTTGCTTCTCGGGGGCGGCCGTCGCCCGAACCATGCTGGGAACCGCCGATGGAATAAAACCTCACATGGTCTGGTATATCGGCATCTGCGGTACCCAAAGGATCGGTATGGGGCAGCGATCCTCCACGAATCCAGTATTCATTGGAAGTCTGGATGTGCATGATCCTTGGAACAGTGTTGCTTTCCATGGCGCGCAGGAGAATGCCGTCCACCCGCTTCGAATACGGGTCGAGACTGAGACCGTAACTGAAAGGAAAAAGATCATTGGGAAACAGCAGGTTTTCGTGCTGACCGTTGGTTCGGGTCGGCATCGCAAAGCGATTGTTGAACATGCCAAAACCAGCACCGGCGATAACCGGAATAACGCCATCAAAAACCTGCTGCCCTGCCAGGTCGGCGTTGAAACCTTCATAGAGGAACAGGCGCAGCAGACGCCCGCTCTGCGAGTTACCGAGGGCTATTGTATGCTCTATCTCCGGCAGCCCCAGATCTTCAAGCTGAGCAGTCAGTATTGCGTTATCGGTCCCCTGCCGGATCAGTGCCACGCTGTCCCGTATTCCAGCCATACCGGCTCCCGCCAGAACCGGATTTTGCGCTTCGTACACGAGTTCATAGATATGCCCCGGCTGCAGGCCGCCGACCACACTCACAGTGACCAGCGGCTGATTTCTACCCTCCGGCCACGCGACGTCAAGATTAAACCGGGAGCGCTCGATAGGAATTTTTACATCCTGTTGATTCACCCGATGGGTCAGAGTGGCATTCTCCAGCCCCTGCGCTGTGGGCTCATAAGCGAGATGTCCGCTGCCAGCGATATTTTCGCTCTCTGTTTGTCGACCGACGATGATTTCGTAGCGCACCTGACCGGTTATTGGCTGAGCCTCTGATCCTGCCAATGGTGCATTCAGGAGCAGTCTCCCGCCCCCAGCTTCCAATTCATTGATCCAGCCCGTCTGCAGATAGGTAAAACCCCGGGCGTACATCGGATCGTCAGGAAATGCGCCTGGCCCTCCGGAGGGACGACCCCGGTTGTTGACTATGTACATTAGCGAACCATTGGCGATATTGTCCGATGGCACCATGATCTGGAAATCGGCACTGAACTCCACCAGTCCCTGGCGATTAACCGGCGCATACTCTATGTCGGTAATTGATGCATTTCCGACCGCATCGGGATCCAATGCGAAATGCATGATCCCGGTGATCACTTCATATTGATAGTCGACGGAATTTGAACTGAGAGTCTCGCGCTCGGTGATTTCAATGCGCGTCACTTCTCCGTTGGCGCCATAACAGGCAAGCATCGCCAGCAGGCCGAAAAGGAATCGGGAGAATTTTAGCGACTCAAAAGCTTTCATTTTGGGATCCTCCTGCGCACCGATCCGACGGTTCCACTGCAGCCGGCGCAAGGGTACTGTAGCGTTATATTATTCTGATAAGGCTCTAAAAAGCAGGCTATGACAGTTTGTCAGTCAGGTCAATCTGCAGCAGTCCCGACTGTACGATTGATGCAGCGAGCCAGCTACTATCGCACGTCACTCTTTCCGGATTGCTGCTGACGAGACCGCAGGGACCATTCAGGCAACAACGGTACCAATGCCACCATGACCGAACCCAGAACCAGTATCACCGCTGCGAAAACCGCGAGCCCATTGAGATGGTCAGAGTAGGAATACGCCGGATTGATCTGTACGATGATCTTCAGGGCGGCGATAGTAAATAGTGGCGCCAGCGCCAATACCGCACTGACCTTGGAGGCATGCCAATGCACCATTGCCTCTGCAAAGGATCCATAAGCTAGCACAGTGTTCAGACAACAGAACAAAAGCAGCCCAGTCTGCGCGGCAGAGAGATCAAGCAACGTTGCAGGCTTTGCCAACGGCAATAAAATCAATGCAGACAGCACGTAGATGAACAACAGTATCTGGGCCGAGTTGAACTGCTGCAACAGCTTTTTCTGCAACAAGGCATAAACCACCCAGGTAATTGACGCCGCAATAACCAGCGCAACACCGAGACCCATATTGGAAGATGCGGCAAACAGTTCGGACCATCGCCCATTGAAGAACAAGGCCAGGCCGACAACTATCAGCACGGCTCCCAGGCGCTGCCAGCGATCAAAAGGTTCCCGAAAAATCACAACCCCACCAAGAAGCAAAAACAGGGTCGTGAGTTGAATCATTGCTTCAGTGGTTTCCGCGTTCAGGAAATTCAGACTGAGCGCGAAAAGTACGTAATTTCCGCACAATCCTATGCCGGCTATGACTAGCAGGGTGTAAGTTCTAGCACCGGTTGCCAATATGGCCGGCAACTGTCCGCGAACCCCCTGGTAAAGCCCAATGATCAATAATGCGACCACGAACCGATACCAGACAATGGTGTAAGCATCCATGGTCACGATGATCTCTTTCACCGCGACGGGCAGAATACCCCATAGAAAAGCCGTATTCAGCGAGAGTAAAAAACCGATCAGATTCTTTCCCGAAGGAGTGTGCATGGCGATGAGGGTTCCCTGACTATACCGAGGCGTCGACCTCAGGGCGCGATGCTAGCATTAAAACCCCTTGATCTTCCCAATTGAATGATATTGATTTTTATCCACCAATTAGCTCCAATGGAGCTACCGTGGTCCGCCCACACAGGAGACCTGATATGCAAAGCGTGACTTCACCAAGAGCCTGCGGTTTACTCCTCGCCGCGGTACTTACCACCAGCCTTGTAAATGCCAACGAGGGGAACCTGGCCTTCGTCGGCGCCGATATCATTGATGGCACCGGGTCTGACGTCATTGAGAATGGCGTTGTCGTGGTAAGCAACGGCAGGATACGCGCGGTGGGACCGGCCGCTGATGTAAGCCTGCCGGACAATACCGAGGTGATCGACGCCAGTGGCAAGACCATCATGCCGGGCATGATCAATGCTCACGGCCACGTAGGAAGCACATTGGGCCTGGAATCAGGGCGTTACTCCCGAGAGAATGTGCTGCGACAGCTTTCGCTTTATGGCCGCTATGGGGTGACAACCATAGTCAGCCTCGGAGACGACGAAGAAGCAGGATTCAACTTGCGTGATTCACAGCAACGACCAGATCTCGATTACTCCCGACTTTACGTAGCCGGAGACGTCATCAGCGGCAACTCAGTTACCGAAGTACGCGCAGCTGTCAATCGGGCCGCCGATCTTGGTGCAAATTTCATCAAGACCCGAGTCGATGACAACCTGGGCAACACGCCCAAACCTGCCCGGGAAATTTATGAGGCAATTATCGACCAGGCCCACATTCGCCGATTGCCGGTAGCCGTTCACCTTTTTTACCTCGAAGATGCCAAGGAAGTACTGGAGGCGGGTGGCGATATTATTGCCCACAGTGTTCGCGACCTGCCCGTAGACCAGGAACTGATCGACCTGATCAATGCACGAGGAGTCTGCTACATTCCAACGCTCACGCGCGAAATATCGACTTTTGTCTATGAAAGTGAACCCGATTTCTTTTCGGACCCGTTCTTTCTCAAGGAGGCGGATCCGGCAGTGCTGCAGGAATTGCTGTTACCAGAGCGACAGTCCCGCATGCGAAATAGCGCTTCGGCCCAGCGATATAAAGTGGCACTCGACGTGGCAATGCGTAATCTAAACCTGCTCAACGAAGGCGGAGTGGGAATCGCAATGGGCACCGACAGTGGACCACCGGCGCGATTCCAGGGCTATTTCGAGCACATGGAATTATGGTTGATGGTTGAAGCCGGCATGTCTCCTCTGGAAGCCATTCATTCAGCAACAGGCAAGGCAGCTGAATGCATGAACCTGGGAGACCTGGGCACTCTCGAGCCAGGCAAATGGGCAGACCTGATTATCCTCGAAGATAGTCCATTGAATAATATCGAAAACACTCGCAGCATTGATTCGGTGTGGATAGCGGGCAATAAGGTACCTGCACGCCCAAATTGACATCCACTGGTGCTAATGCCGATTCCGACGAATTCCGGGTCGGCAAGCGCCACGGTGACATTCGGGACAGGCAGATTGAATTCAGGAAAGCTTGATGTGGGAGGAAAACTTTGCCTTCAGAAACTCCATCTGGTCCGCAAGCAAATTGTGATTGGACAGGTAGAGGAACTCGTAATGATTCGGCACGAATGGAACCGCGAGCAATTCCATCCCTGATTCTTCCGGATTGCGGTCGGCTTTTCTGTTGTTGCAGCGCCGGCAGGAAGTTACCACGTTGGTCCAGCCATCCCGGCCACCTCGAGATAGCGGCATGACGTGATCCCGGGAAAGATCCTGAGTCGCGAAGGTGCCTCCGCAGTAAAGACACATATTTTGGTCCCGACGAAACAAGAACTTGTTTTCGAGGGGAGCATTGAAACTTTCTATGTGGACCTTGCCATCGCAGGCTACGATGCTGGGCAGTTTAAGAACAGTCTGAATACCCTGACGATTATAACCACCGCGAATTTCCATAACCGTCTTACCCAGAGACCAGATAACCTGATCCTTGACCATGAGGGTCGCGGTCTCCTCGCGAGTAAGCCAGGAAACCGGGTGGCCGGCTTTATTCAATCTAAGAATTTTTGCCGTAACGGACATAGCGTTGCTGCTCACATCACAACCGCGGGGCCATCCGGCCCAAGGGCATATCAATATTATCGACGGTGCCGGTTCTTTCCTGAGACGTCTCCATCGGTCCCTAGCTTGCCTGAGATTTACGCGTATTTTTTCCACCACGTGACGAATGAACATTAGTCAACGTCGAAGTGCATAGAAAGCCGCAGATTTGCGGGCCAGGACAGCTTAGCAAGCAGGCTAACTATTTGGATTCGAAGTCCCGAGATACAGAAGCACCAGGAAACTCATGACTGCCATGCTGGCAACGATTGAAACACCCAGCAAGCTAAACCGCTGTTGCTGGCGAAATTCCTGACTGACACCGGGAATGCTCCAGAGATTGCCACTACCCGAACCCGCGATGAGTTGCCCCTTCATACCTTTTTCCATATGCTGGGTCATATCGCAGTGAACGAGGTATGTCTGATCGTCGCTGGGTACTATAAAGCTCCCGCTTTGGGATTGTCCACCCGCCGCCTCCAGGTGGAACATACCCTGAGAATAGAGATATCGAGGCAACCCGTGCAACATCCATTGATGCCGCACCTCGTCCTCGTTCACTAGAGTAATCGTCACCCTGCTGCACGGAGTTACGCGATACTCGTGCTGACTCATTCCAAATACGGTGCCGGGAAAATCGGTGGCGTAAGTCTTTCCGACCTGTACAGTAAATTCAACGTCCCCCGCCAACTCTGCACAGTCTCTGGGCAATTCATGGCTGTTGGCATTCATTACAATGCCGGTCGCGTCAAAACGCATTTCCGACATACCGTGACCCGACTCCTCCCGGTGAAGCCGGGTGGAGTCGAACTGGGCCCATCCAGTGGAAGCAACCAGCAGAAGAAACATTAACGGGATGAATATACGTGCCAGGTTACTCACTTTATAACACCCTCCTCATCACGTCCCGCCATCGCCCGAGGCCGTCCCGTCAAACAATGCCCGATACATGGCGATCAGGCTTGCCACCAACGCACCGATGGCAATGCCCAATCCAATCAACCGTAGAAAAAGTGCTGCCGTCATGGCACCGGAGTTTCGCTGCGCAGGATCAGATCTACGGTAATAGTTTGCTCGGAAATACGGAGCGAGGTCTTCGCCGATGGTTTGCGGCCAGCCATCAGCACCGAGAAAATCTCGGTACACGATGGCTCCCAAATTTCCACCCGGTCCCAGACCGTTATTGGTAACGCCTCGTGCCTGATGATCGTGCAGCAACCAGACCCCACTGCCATATGAGTGCAGACCGTCATTAGTCGTATTCAGTTCAAGATCAGTGCGCTGGGCACCCGCCAGCCAGAACACATCCCGCGTTATTCGAGCACCATCGGGTAACGCTATCCCGTCATAGTGCGTCGCGGTCGGTTTATGACCATGGGTATGGAGAGCGAGCCCGACACTACCCCCGTTCAGGACCCTGAGTTTAAGCAAGCGGTCAGCCTCGGTGATTATCAGCGACTCCTGAAATGTCAGCGGAAAAGAACGGCCGTTAAGAAGGAAGTAGTCGCTGCTCGCGTCAGTGATATTGTATTCCCTGTTAACCAGCCGTTCGACCTCCCCAGCATCATTACTCTGCTGAATGCGGTTATTCAGGTTTGAATCCAGGTCGGTGAAGTGAAGGTCATATTCATCATCGAAGCGATCCCTGATCGCCTGCGAGGGAAACCTGACATGCCCTGCACCAACGTTCAGAGTTTGCAGCCAGTTGTCCGGGCGGTTTTCTTCGACCACGAACATACCCTGCAAGCCCATCATCACGTGAGCCTGCACCTGAACGTGACAATGGTAGAACATGGTGCCGGTTTGGCGGGGCTGAAGCTCATAGGTTTTTGCCATGCCCGGCGCTACCGGTAATTCGCTGGTCACGGGAACACCGTCGTTACCTTCTCCGTCAGCGTTCAGAAACGAATGATCGACGCCGTGCAGATGGATTGTGTGTCCGAGATAGTGGGTATTTTCCAGGGTAATAAACACCTGGTCCCCTTGCTCGACACGAATAGTGGGAGACGGGGCGCGAAGGATATCTCGGGCCACATTGGACTCAAAGTTCTCTGTTGCCATACCAAAGGATTTCGGCGCGAACACCCATAGTCCCGGATTAACACCCGGTGCAATATCGAAGGTGACCACAGGCAAGGCGGAATCCGGCGAACCTCCGTTGAGCTCTACCACTTCCAGTCGCAAATGAATGACGTCAGGATCGCCGTCTCCGTCCAGATCTGCGCCCTTCTCCACGGCATCCCGGCTGAGGCCTGCGCTCAGTAGCGTATCGACGGAAACATTGTTAGTTCCGCGAACAAAGGCTGCCACCGCATGGGGATTGTCAACTCGACAGGCGAGTGACTCCTTGATCTGAATACCTTCAATTAGCTGGGGCTGACGCCATCCACCCAGATCCTCAGGACAAATTTGTGCGCCCGCTTCATTCTCATCAATTGCCGCGGCCATATCGGGAAGCGTGGCACCGAAGGATTCATAAGCTGGAGTGCCAAACCATCGCGCCAGTCGAACCCTCATGGTGTCGGAGTACCACTGGTCCGGTATGAGCACGAAGGCAACCACAGCGGATACTGCCAGCTGTGTCGCTGCAATTAGCAATCTGTTTGATCTGGCTCTCATTGGCTTGTATTCGATCCCGCGGCTCTGCTTCTCAGCTTCTTCCAACCCCCGTTGCTCCACCAGTAACCCAGTTGCAGACACACCATCAGTCCCAAAAATAGTGGAATGGTTCCCAGATCCGGGCCTCCTACCTGGAAGAAAAACACTGCGTTGTATTCACGCTCGCCATCCGGATGCAGCGCTGTCACCACACCTATGTACGTGCCCTTTTGATCAAAGGCATATTCGGCCATGTAATTGCCGTTCGCCTGAACTGCTGGTGACTGGTAGTAGACGGTCGCAGCCTCCAGGTCTTCAATTGCCTGGACATCCTCCCATCGAGCAAACTCTCCGACCTTATTGACGTCACGAATAATCCTGAAGTCCACCGGCATTTCTCGCAAAAAATCATGCAGATACTCCATCACAAAGACGCTGTTGGTGACATCAGGTATGTCTTCACAGAATTCCTCGTTGGCTCGGGTCTCCGGCTGGTACACAGTGAAGTGGGCGGACAGAAATCCGATATTGATAACACAGACGTCTTCGTCAAGCACTACGCCCCCGTGGGCGTATACAGATTGGTTGGCGAGTAAAAACAGCGCAAGAACTGCACCGCAAGCCAGTCGTGAGAGTCGATTCATACTGCCAGTCAGGGGAGTTACGGGAATCTTCGAGGCGCCAAAGGTACCACGTTTCAGTGGCCCCGGGCGACCTGCTGCGAATAATGCCTACCAGGGAATAGCAATTCCGTCGTAGTTTAAGAAGCGACCGGAGTCTGACCTGGTGATACCATCTATCACAGAAATCATTCCCCTGACGCTGGTTTGCGCATTGATCAGCGCGTTTGGTCCACCCATGTCTGTCTGTACCCACCCCGGGTGTACGACCACCGCTGTTAGCCCATCAGCCGCCAGGTCAGCGGACAGACTCTTTACCACCTGATTGAGCGCTGTTTTGGAAGTCCGGTAAATATAACTGGCACCGCTGGTATTATCTGCTATGGAGCCCATCTTGGAAGTCACATAGACCAGCTTGCCCTCGTTTCCCCTTTTAATGTTGGCAATCAGAGCCTGAGTCAGCAGCAGCGGAGCAATGGTATTTATCTGCAAGACCGATAGCCAATCCTGCGCGCTAACGTCGCCAAATCCCGCCGATCTGGGTCCGTAAACCCCGGCATTATTGATGAATACGTCGATTGCCTGACCTCCAAGACTGGCGGCGAAGTCGACAAAGCTGTCGGGATTGGAGACATCAAGTTCAATAACGCTGAGCCGCGCGTCGTCGGTTTGCAGTACGCGCAAGCGATCTGCACCCCGGGGATCACGACAGGAGGCAAATACAGTGTCTCCCCTATCCAGGTATTGCGATACGAATTCCAGGCCAATTCCGCGATTGCTGCCGGTAATCAGGATGTTTGCCATCAGGGTAATTCCTTTGATTCCCTCACTCTTAGTTGCTCAAAGTCAGTCTGACGCTACTGCCTTTATTGGAGTTCTGCGACATCTAATCCGCCTTTCCCTGCGATTCCAGAAATCTGACCGCCCGATCCGGAAAATCCGTAAACAAACCATCCACACCAGCCTCAAAGTAAAACAAGTCAAGCATCTCCTCAAAACTGTTCGCATAGGCTGGGACCTGACCTTCGTCCAGTCTGAAGGTATAGGGGTGTACCTGCATTCCGTTGGCATGGGCTAGTTCCACAAGGTTTGATTGCCTGACATTCCCCTCAGACGCCTGGTAGGGAATGATTAGACCCTTTTCAGGGCCAAGACCATCCGCATACTCGGACAGTTGTGCCATGCCCTCCTCGGTAAACATCCACTGATAGATTTCCTCGTCGCCAACCAGTTGAACCAGTCGGAGAGACACACCCGCCGCCGGCAGAATTTCATCATGAATTATTCGTAACTCATCAAACTCGAAAGTTTGGATAAATACCTTGTCCTGCCTGCTGGTGTACCCGTAATCTTTCAGCATTGCGACAAGAGCACTGCTCAGGTCCTTGCCTTCTTGCCGGTGAAACGCCGGTGACTTGACCTCGGGGTAAATGCCGATGTCCTTTCCGGTAGATCGATTTAGCCCCTGGATTAGCTCGATCTCTTCTGCCAGCGTGTTGACGGTAAAATTGGATTTTCCTACCGGAAAGCGCTGTGGGTAGACTGCTTGCCCGGTAGTGTTGCGCACGCCTTCCCGCACCTGCAAGCTGCGAATTTCCTCCAGGCTGAAATCGACCACATAATGCCTGCCATCATCCCGCGCGCGTCCGGGAAAACGCATTGCCACGTCAGTGGTGCGATCAAGGGTAATGTCATGGAGCACAATCAGTTGATCGTCCCGAGTCATTACCACGTCCTGTTCTATAAAATCGGCACCCATGGCATACGCCATGGCCTTAGCCTCCAGTGTATGCTCAGGTAAATAGCCGCTGGCGCCGCGATGCGCGACGACTATCTTCTGTGCCACCGCGACACCGCTTGCAGCTGCCATTAATGTCACCCCGAGAATCCTGCATAGTAAATTGCAATATCGCATGAGTATAACTCCGTTAAACGATTCCTGAGTCACCTGAACCTATCTCACCATGGTTTCGGCTGCATGACAATGGCTATCTAATTCAAGAAGAACAGATCAGGCAAAAAGTTGCAGCACGCCTGATTGATATCACTACGGCCGGAAATTCCACCTGGCACTTGGAATGGTGGCGACCAAGAGCCCCTGCCATAATTGGCCATAATTGTTCGCCAGATTGCCTCTATGTCGGCAGGCGAGCGCCCGCCGTTTCCTGCACAATCCTGACTTGTCTCAGAGGGTGAATTCAGCTGCAACGGAGCCATTCGTGAAGTACTCAAAAAAATTGCAACACTGCCTCTTCGTTGAGGAAGAATCTTATAACTGGGCGCCGGCGCGGACCGGTGCCAGCAAGCGCACTCTCATAATGATGACAGTGCTGATGCTCGGAGTAGTAGTGATCCTGACTCAGTTGAGATAACGGATGTTTCAGTAAGACGCGCAGCTATTTTGCTACCTGGCCTGCAGGGTGACCGAAAACAGAATTTCCTGCTCGCCTCGGCGTATCAGCAGCTGAATCTCATCACCTGGTGATGACTCCCTGATCAGATTTGAGTAGGTCTGTAAATCCGGGATCTCCCGGTCGCTATAACTTAGCAGAATATCTCCGGCACTTAATCCCGCCACCGCAGCAGCACCTCCCGGCGTCACTCCAGATATTCTTACCCCATCCCCGCTGTAGGTGAAATCCGGCACCGTTCCGAGACTGGCTTCCCGAGCGGTTACAGCACCCTCGTTTACTTGCACCGGGGCGTTATCAAGAGTAACTCGAAGCGGCGCGTCCCGGTCACCAAGAAACACCATCGCCTCCTCGACCCAGAGCGCAATATCCGACATACCAGCGTAGTCCAGTTTTTCTGCCGTGTCGGTAGGCCGGTGGTAATCCGGATGGGTGCCTGCGAACAAATGAATGGCTGGAACGCCGCTATTGAGAAAGGAGACATGGTCACTACTCGCGATGACATTCTCCGCCATGGTTGAGTCGACTCCAATTGTGAAGCCTATACCCTGAGCCATGAATGGCCATTCGTAAGCACTATCGCCACCAAATACCTGGATAGGTCTCTGTTCGAGGCGCCCAACGCTATCCAGATTCACGACCGCGAACAGGTTTTCAGTCTCGAAAAATCCGGGAGGCCTGGCAGCAAAGTGGCGGGAGCCGAGCAAGCCCTCCTCCTCGCCATCAAACGCAACAAAAAGTATCGGCCGTTTGGGTGTGAAGGCACGATTCAGCTTGGCAGCGATCTCGATCATGATGCTGACGCCGGAAGCATTGTCGTCGGCACCGTGATGCAAACCACCATCAGTGCCCAGGTGATCGTAATGCGCGGCAAGGATTGCAGGTCGCTGGCTTAACTGGGGGTCGCTTCCAGGAATCATGGCTACCACGTTGCGCAGCATCACCCTTCCAATGCCTGTCACATTCTCTTGCCATTCCTGGAAATACGATCCATTGAGTGTCTTCAGCCCAAGCTCTCTGAACTGGCTGGCTATGTACTCAGCTGCCATGTCAGCTCCTGGTGAGCCGGTTTTGCGTCCCTCCATTGCCTCTGACGCCAGGGACTGGACATGACGGTGCAGCTGTTCGGGCAGATACTTGGGCGGAAGCTCAGCCAATGGCTCCAGTAACGGGAGTTCCTGTAGCTTATAGCCAGCAGGCAGAACCTCTGCCATCCAAACCATGGGGGACGCAGTGCTGGTCCAATTCCCTTTTATATCATTAGTAGGTTCTTCTCCGATGAAGCTGAGATAAGAATATTTGCCGTAGTGAGGTAGCTTTTCGATCATTCCTGGCATGGCCACCATATTGTCAATATGGATCCAGCCAATTGCCAGCTCCGCGTTCGCCGGATGGCGTGCGGTAAGCACGGAGCTGCGGTTTGCATACTCAACGGGGATGCCCGACAGACTCAATCCGGTCTCCGTAATCTGTGCGTCGTACACAGCGACAGACTCGGCGATGACAGAAGAATACGGATTGTCTTTGCCCAGTATCCAAACAGGACGGTCCGTCGGTAGCCGCTGCAAATCCTCTGCCATCAGTATTTCGGCATCTGCGCCCGCGCCAAAGGATTCAGCCATGCGCACCCAGTGCTCCCGGTTTTGCTCGGGCACGACAAAGCTGATTCTGGAAGAGCCGAATAGCTGTCCGATGGTAGGCGGAATCTCCTCCCGGTCTAGCTGCCTGAACAGGTCAAAGTAGGGATCCACGACTACTGCCTGCAAGCTGTCAAACCCGTCCGCCATTACTCCTTCAAATTTTTGGGACAGTTCGATTTCATAGAGTCGGGGCTCTGGCTCATCGGCATAATAAAGTGCAACTGGCACTGTTAAATTATAGGGGGCATCACTCTGCACCTGCGTAAACATTATGCGAGCCTGATTGTCGTTGGCCTCTTCAACCGACAAAGCCAACTTTGGCGCGCCCACTCGATTTACCCACTGGTCGAAAAACGGCTGCAGGTCCCGGTCGGCAACCTCGGAGAAAAGTAGTGCAATTTCTGCAAACCCAATCTGCTGAAACTTGAAGTCTTCGTAAAGACGACGCAGCCCCTCGATAAACAGCTCGTCTCCTATCTGATCACGCAGCATGTGCCATAGCATCAGAGTCTTGCCGTAACCCACTGCCTGAGTAGCTGCGGAACTGCGGGAAGTAAAGGCATTCAGGGCGAAGTCTGTTTCGTCTGCAACGTAATTGCGATAGCGAGTCAGGTTGTCCTTGCGATATTCGTGTCCCAACCCATTCATTTCCTGGAACAGATGGTCTGCCAGGTACGCCGTAAGCCCCTCGCTCCAATTGCCGCTGTCATAATCCGGGTAGACGCCGTTGCCCCACCAGTTATGAAGAATTTCGTGAGGATAGGAAGAATCGATGATGAAAGGAAAGCGGATTATCTGCGAGCCCAGCAGGGTAAAGGAGGGCATTCCGTAACCGGTTTCCCAAAAATTTTCCACCAGAGCGAATTTGTCAAACGGGTAATCACCGAGCAGGGGCTCATACAGAGCCAGATATCGCTCGGTCGCGTCCAGGTACTTGGCAGCCAGGTTGGAATCGGGTTGGCGCAAAAAAACCAGCATATCGATATCATTTGATTCCACCGCATAGCGGGTGAAATCAGCCGCAATCAGGTAGATCTCTTCCATCGGGTTGTTTTCAACCCAGCGGTTTTCGCCGTCAGAGCTCCCCTGACTCACAACGGTCCAGTCTTCAGCTGCGGGTGTGAACTCAACACTGAGATCGAAACTTATAAGCCCCTGTTCGAAATTCGGTACCCACAGACTGGCCCCGTTCAGATACACGCCCTGTTCGTTGATAATGCCGGAAGTTTCAGAGAAGCTCTGGGAATACTGGGCGGAAGTCTGTTGCGCAGCCTGAAAGATACTGCCCTCGTAGCTCAACTCTAGTTGCCGGATTCCCTGGCCCGGCATTGTGAATTGATAGCGATTACTGCTTGCCGAATCTGCGCCGGTGCTGTTGATTCCTATCGCCGTACTGGAGTCGCTGCGGCCCGCAATGGCGACCGGGATCGAACTGGCAGTAACCCTGAGTTGGTCATTAAGCAAAAACGCTCTCGACCCACTGGCAGCACCATCCGGCAGGGTGATGGTATCTGTTACTGTGATGTAACTGGAATGTGGATCAAGAATTACCCGAAGACTGTGATGAACCAGATCCTCATCCTGAGCGCTGGACAAAAGCGGAAAAAAGGCCAACAGCGCCAGCTGCAACAATCTCCGAATCCTTTGCCAATCAGTCATGGTAATCACCCGACCAGGATATCAGTCAATTCCCAGCAGCTCTCTGGCAAGCTGGTCGTTCCAGTCGGCCATGTAGATCTGCGAACTGCCGTCTGCAGTTCGAGTAGTACTCCAGGCCAGTTGAGAACCGTCCGGTGAGAACACGGGCAAAATGTCCGTTCCCTCGGTACTGGTTACCCGCACCGGTTCCTTTAGACCCTCGGAATCAATCATGAAAAGTTCGAAATTGGCGTGACCCAGGACGTTACTCGAATAGATGATGTAATCGCCGCTGGGGTGGAAATAAGGACCCCAGGAGACCATGGCCTCTGCCGTCAGCTGACGCTGATTGCTGCCGTCAACGTCCATGGTCCAGATTTCGGCGCTATTGCCGTCCGGGTTAAAACGGCGCCAGACTATTTTTTCACCATCGGCGCTGAAAAAGGGCCCGCCGTCGTATCCAGGGGAGAAAGTTAATTGCTGCACATTACTCCCGTCAGCGTCCATGATGTAGAGATCCATGAAGTAAGAACTGTCGTCGTCGAACAGTCTCTTCTCTGCCTCACTCAGAGTACGCTGGTAGGCTATACGATTGGAGGCGAATAGAATCCTTGCGGCATCTGGAGAATAGGATCCTTCCGCGTCGTACCCAGGGGTATTGGTGAGATTGATCAGTCCGCTGCCGTCCGGATTGGCCTGGTAAATATCATAGTATTGATCGTAATCCCAGGCATAAGCTCGCTGCTCACCGCTGTTGCGAAAGGCAATTTCATCAGCCTGCTTCCGTTGTGCCTGCGGATCTTCATGGGTGGAGGCGAAAATCACCCGGTCGAGACTTGGATGAATCCAAGAACAGGTGGTCAGGCCAACACCAGGGGAGACTTTATTGGTTTCTCCTGTGGCGAGGTCCCGGATAAAGATCTGGTAGAAGGGATTGTCACCCTCGACTTCGCTCTGGTAAATAAACTGGCTGCCATCGGCGCTGAAATACCCCTCTCCGGAACGGGCTCCAGCAGTGATAAGCTGGTGGGTATTAATCAACAGCCGCGCCTCGTTGTCATCAAGATTGCCCCTGGCCACCGGCGGTTCGCTGTATGCAGAAGCTCCTGCGGTACCGTCAGCTGTTGCTTCCGAGCCTGCGTAGGCAGTCGCGGCGCTGTAACCGTCTGCGGGGGCAGATGGCGCGGCTATTTGCGTCTCCACAGACCGTTGATCGTCGCAAGCTACCAGAATCCACGGCGCTGCGAGCGCAACTGCAAGAATTTTTGTCAGGTCCATTTTCATAATCAATTACCACCACTAACCCGATGTCGCTATTTTACAAACCCCTGCCTATGGGGAAACAATCCAAACAGTCCTCCGGTATGGATGAACACCAAGGTCTTTCCCTCCGGAAGAGCTGTATTGCTGCCTGCCTTGCGTTTCAAAATTTCACTAACCATGCCATGGAAAGCCTTACCTGTATAGACTGGATCGAGGAATAGCCCTTCCAGGCGGGCCAACTCGGAAATAGTCTCGAAAATCTCCGGACCAGCCTGACCATATCCGGGTCCGACGTATCCTTCTAATGTGTTGATTGGCAAGCTGGAGGTGTCCAGGTTCATCTGATAACGTTCCGACCATAACGCCAGATCACTAGCTACCTTTTTAGCAAAGTACGCGGCATCATCGCAGACATTGACTGCGACTATTTCGGCGCGTATGTCGAAGAGGGCCTTACCCGCAATCAGTCCCCCCTGGGTCCCCCCTGAACCGGTTGCCACCACGATGACATCGGGTTCGATACCCTGTTTTTCGAAATCCTGCTTGAGTTCAAGACTGGCAGAAACGTATCCCCACAAACCAATCTCGTCACTGGCACCAATCGGAATATAAAACGCTTTTCTGCCCTCTGCCAGGTAGCGATCCTGCAGATCTTTGGCCATGGAGGTGTGCCCGACCCAGTCCTTGACTGGAATATAGCTCACCTCGGCACCAGAGAGATGGTCCAGCAGCAGGTTTCCGTCGGCCTCCTGCGGTTGCTCGCCGCGCAATATCAGGTGGACACGCAGTCCAAGACGGGATCCGATGACCGCTGTCGCCCGACAGTGATTGGACTGCACTCCGCCGCAGGTAATCAGCGTGTCGCAACCCTCTTCCAGTGCCTGGGCGATGCTGAACTCGAG
>Ga0181587_10000828_pt1 | contig 25636 bp, 19 predicted proteins | sample 071ome_27_FD_132463 | JGI IMG/M metagenome (GOLD analysis project Ga0181587, IMG submission 132463) | Coastal salt marsh microbial communities from the Groves Creek Marsh, Skidaway Island, Georgia - 071409AT metaG (megahit assembly) | ecosystem: Environmental > Aquatic > Marine > Intertidal... | reverse complement strand
CGCTCACGCCGACGAAGGCGACGCTGACCGAGGCCGAGATCGAGGCCATTTCCGCCGAGATCGTGAAGATCGCCGGCAAGAATTGCGGTGCCAAACTGCGGCAATAGCCGCACCGCGCCACGGTCATCCCGTTCATTGATGAACGCATGCGCCACCGCCGGGCCGTCAGTCGCGGTGGTGGGGGCATTCCGGCTGTTCGGGTGACTCCCAGTGCAAAGTCACGCGGGTGCGTAGTCACGGGCGCAACGTGACGGGCGCAAAGTCACGGGGGCATTCAGGCTGTTCGGTTGACTCCCGGTGCCAGGTGAAGGAGGCTGGTGATGCCCGAGCCTCGTGCCTATCTCGCCGCCTCGTCGGATGTGAGTCGCCACAGCCCGCCCTGCGCCTCGTCGCTCAGCAGGAACACCTGGCCGGCAAACGGGCCGTCAGGCCCCACCGTCACATCGCGGATTCGCCCGATCTCGCCATCAAGGATGACGCGTTCCGATGCCGGCAGGCCGTCATCGCCGATCTCCACCAGATAGAGCCGCCGGAATTTCAGCGACCCGACCAGAAGATGCCCCCGCCATTCGGGGAACATCGGGGCAGGGGACATCGCGTCTGAACCGTCACCCCCGGCCTCATCGGGATAAAAGGCCATGCCGGACGGCGCGATCGACGGGACCCAGACCCAGACCGGATCAACAAAGCCGGGAAGGCTGTCATGGCGGCTGACCCGCAGGCCGGTGGCGTATTCGCGGCCTTGGCTGACGGCCGGCCAGCCATAATTCGCGCCGGCATCGATGGCGGGGCGCAGGATGTTGATCTCGTCCCCGCCGCGCGGCCCGTGTTCATGGCTCCACATCTCACCGGTCATGGGATTCATCGCCAGCCCCTGCGGGTTGCGGTGCCCGATGGAGAAGATCTCCGGCGCCCAGCCCGCCTTTGCCTTGTCGGTGATATGCGGGTTGCCCGGGTGCGCATCGCCATCCGGCGTCAGCCGGATGATGCTGGCGGCATGCGTTGACGGGTCCTGTCCGTTATCGCGATCGCCTCGGTCGCCAAGAGTCGCCCACAGCGCGGTGCCGTTGACATAAAGCCGGCAGCCGAAATGATGCCCGCTTTTTGTCGCCGCGTTGCCGGTGAAGATGGTGCGCCGACGGACCAGCCTGTCACCCTCGATCACCGCGCGGTCGATGGCGGTCGCCGACCCGCCCGGCAGGATGGCGCTGTAACACAGATAGACATGACCGTCGATGGCGGCGACATCCAGCAACCCGCCCTGACGGCGGGCATAGACGTCGGGCGTGCCGGTGATGCGTGTGGCCGCGCCGTCGGCAAGCCCGATCTTCCACAACGCCCCGCCGCGTGTCGTGACAAGCAGGCTGTCGGAGGTCAGGAATTCCATGCCCCATGGATGCGCCAATGCCGGACCGACCCGTTCCAGCGTCATTGGCATCGCGGCGGCCGGCGTGGCGGCGGCCGGCAGAACCGGCATGAGGATGGCAAGGGCGGCGAGGGCGGAAACGAAAAGGGCCGCTGCACGATGCGCGGCCCCTGTCAGAAGTCTCATGGTGCGAACCCCTAAAGCTTGTTCAGGGCCGAGACGACGGCCCGGATCGGCGCCATGGTGATCGAGGTGTCGATCCCCACGCCATAGACCGAGACGGCCGCGCCATCAACATCCTTCACAAGCTCGACATAGGCGGCGGCCTCGGCCCTGGACGTTGCCGAGCGCGTGTTCTGGCCGAAATCGGCAAGCCGGAATTCCAGCCCGAACTCGTTGCGCATCGCATCGACAAAGGCCGAGATCGGGCCGTTGCCTGTCGCCGTCACGCTGACCTCCGCCCTGCCGTCCGGGCCGTCATGAATGACGGTGGCGACGACGCGTTCGGAACTGCCGTCGGCGGTCGCCTTGCTGACGTCGAAACTCACCAGCTCGAACCTGCCGGTTGGGCGGATGAAATGTTCCTCGGCCAGCTCCCAGATGCGCTTGCTGGTGATTTCCTTGCCGGTGCTGTCAGCCTCGTCCTGGACGATCCCCGAGAACTCGATCTCGGCACCGCGTGGCAGGCGGACATGATGGTCCGCCTCCAGAAGATAGGCCGACCCGGCCTTTCCGGACTGCGAATTGACGCGGATGATGGCCTCGAAGGTGCGGCCGATATCGCCCGGGTCGATTGGCAGGTAGGGCACCTCCCACACGTCGGAATTGGCGGCGGCGATGGCGTCCATGCCCTTGCGGATGGCGTCCTGATGGCTGCCGGAAAAGGCGGTATGGACAAGCTTGCCGGCATAGGGATGGCGCTCATGGACGGGAAGCTGGTTACAATATTCCGCCGTCTCGACAAGATTGTTGATGTCGGAAAAGCTCAGCTTCGGGTCAACGCCCTGGGTGAACAGGTTCAATCCCAGCGTGACGATATCGACATTGCCGGTCCGCTCGCCATTGCCGAACAGCGTGCCCTCGACACGGTTGGCACCGGCCATCAGCGCCAGTTCGGTGGCGGCGACGGCGCATCCACGGTCATTATGCGGATGAAGCGACAGGATCACCGCCTCGCGGTTGCTGAAATGGCGGTGCATCCATTCGATCTGGTCGGCATGAATGTTCGGGGTCGACATCTCGACCGTCGCCGGCAGATTGATGATGGTCGGGTTAGCGGCGGTCGGCTGCCAGACATCCATCACCGCCTCGCAGACCTCCAGCGCGTAATCCAGCTCGGTGCCGGTAAAGCTTTCCGGGCTGTATTGAAGACGCAGATTGTCGGCCCCGCATTTCGAGATGCGCTCGGCGACCATCTTCGCGCCGTCGACGGCGATCTGCTTCACCCCGTCGCGGTCCGACTTGAAGACAACGCGGCGTTGCAGCGTGCTGGTCGAATTATAGAGATGCAGGATGGCGTTCGGCGCGCCGTCCAGGCTCTCGATCGTGCGGTCGATCAGATGCTCGCGCGCCTGGGTCAGCACCTGAATGGTGACATCATCCGGCACATGACCACCCTCGATCAGCTCGCGAAGGAAGTTATAGTCGGTCTCCGAGGCCGAGGGGAATCCCACCTCGATCTCCTTGAACCCCATCCCGACAAGAAGCTTGAACATGCGCATCTTGCGGGCGCCGTCCATCGGCTCGATAAGCGCCTGGTTACCGTCGCGTAGGTCAACAGAGCACCAGACGGGCGCTGTTTCGATACGGTTGCCGGGCCAGGTCCGATCTGGCAGATCGGGGCCGACAAAGGGACGGTATTTTTCATGCCCGCCAACGCCGCCGGCAGCGGTCGTGGAGGTGGCATGATCCGGGCTTGTCATCGGTTTCGAGTCCTCTTCTCTTGTGATGGCTGGTTCGATATTCATCCTGTGTCCGGATATGGCCGGTTCGGGCCTTTTTCCGGATGCGCCTGACTATACTGCAACAAACTGACTGAAAACAGCATTATGTTGAGTGATGAAAGACCATCTGCAGATGCCGCGCCAAAAGTCGAAAATCCTTGCCGCTGCGACAAAAGACCGGCAAAACACTGCTTCATGCTGGGGGCGGATACGCGCTATAAGACATGGGCTGCCATTTCCCCCCGCGAGCAACCTTCAGGACAAGCGATGACCGTGCCAAGCCACATCCGGAATTTCTCGATTATCGCGCATATCGACCATGGCAAATCGACCATCGCCGACCGGCTGATTCAGGTCTGTGGCGGGCTCAGCGAGCGCGAGATGACCGAACAGGTGCTCGACAATATGGATATCGAGCGCGAGCGCGGGATCACCATCAAGGCGCAGACGGTGCGGCTGAACTACACCGCCGCCGATGGCGAGGATTATGTGCTGAACCTGATGGACACGCCGGGCCATGTCGATTTCGGCTATGAGGTGTCGCGTTCTCTGTCGGCCTGCGAGGGATCGCTTTTGGTTGTCGATGCAAGCCAGGGGGTCGAGGCACAGACGCTTGCCAATGTCTATCAGGCTGTCGAGGCCGACCACGAGATCGTGCCGGTGCTAAACAAGATCGACCTGCCGGCGGCCGAGCCGGAGCGTGTACAGATGCAGATCGAGGAGGTGATCGGCCTTCCCGCCGATGACGCCATTCCGGCAAGCGCCAAGACAGGCGCCGGCATCAATGACATCCTCGAGGCTGTTGTCACCCGCATGAAGCCGCCTGAGGGCGATGTCGAGGCACCGCTGACGGCGTTGCTGGTCGACAGCTGGTATGACGCCTATCTTGGCGTGATGACGCTTGTCCGGGTGCGGCATGGGCGCATCCGCAAGGGCATGAAGATCCGCCTGATGGGCACCGGCGCGACGCATGTTGTCGAACGTGTCGGCGTGTTCTCGCCAAAACCGACGCCGGTCGACGAGCTTGGGCCCGGCGAGATCGGGTTCATCAATGCCGGCGTGAAGACGGTATCGGACGCCCGCGTCGGCGACACCATCACCGAGGAGAGGCGCCCGTGCGATGAACCGTTGCCCGGGTTCAAGCCGTCGGTGCCGGTGGTGTTTTGCGGGCTGTTTCCGGTCGACACGAATGATTTCTCCGGCCTTCGCGAGGCGCTGGAGAAACTGTCGCTGAACGACGCCTCCTTCTCGTTCGAGGCGGAAACCTCGGCGGCGCTCGGCTTCGGGTTTCGCTGCGGGTTTCTCGGCCTGCTGCATATGGAGGTGATCCGCGACCGGCTGGAGCGGGAATTCAATCTCGACCTGATCTCGACCGCGCCGTCGGTTGTCTATCAGATGACGATGACCGACGGGTCCAGTTTCAACCTGCACAACCCGGCCGACATGCCAGAGGTGACGAAGATCGCCAACATTGAGGAGCCGTGGATCAAGGCCACCATCATGACGCCGGATGAATATCTGGGATCGGTGCTGACGCTGTGCACCGAGAGGCGGGGCGAGCAGCTCGACCTGACCTATGCCGGCAACCGGGCGATGGCGGTGTACCGGCTGCCGCTGAACGAGGTGGTGTTCGATTTCTATGACCGGCTGAAATCGGTGACCCGCGGCTATGCCAGTTTCGACTATGCCATCGACGAATACCGGCCCGGCGAGCTTGTGAAGGTGTCGATCCTGGTGAATGGCGATCCGGTCGATGCGCTGTCGATGATCGTGCATCGCGAGCAGGCCGAGAGCCGTGGCCGGGCCATCTGTGTGCGGCTGAAGGATCTGGTGCCGCGGCAGATGTTCAAGGTGGCGCTTCAGGCGGCGATCGGTGGCAAGGTGATCGCCCGCGAGACGATTTCGGCGCTGCGCAAGGATGTGACGGCGAAATGCTATGGCGGCGATATCAGCCGCAAGAAGAAGCTTCTGGAGAAGCAGAAGGAAGGCAAGAAGAAGATGCGGCAGTTCGGTAAGGTTGACATTCCGCAGAACGCCTTTTTTGAGGCGCTGAAGATGGGAGATGGGTAGGGAGTCAATCCTCCCGGCAGGATTGAATTTCCCCGCAACTCACCCGAAATATTTTGTCATTTAACTGCATGAAATTTAACGATTAATCAAGAAATCGTGCGTAGATATTCGTAATACATTAACGAATGTGAGCATATGCTTGTTCTTGGAGGATAAGGTTATGCCCGTCGCGACCAGACATCCGGCGGCGGGCTGGGTGATCCCGATCACTTTGCCTGTCACCTGTCCGGCCATATGGGTCGATTCCAGAGGGAACACATCGCCGTTCCTGAAACGATGGCCATTGGCCTCGGGTCCAATCTCTTCGGGTACAATCTTATCAGGTCAAATTGTCATAAATCCCCGGTCGCGCCAAAAACCTTACACCGTCTGTAGCATGCCTCAACCGGCGTGGCATGTCAGGCATGTGACAAACCGGAACCTATTTCTCGCCACGGCGTTTCAAATCGCGGCCGCTGATCCGTCTTTCGGCGCGCCCCCTGACCAACCGCGCCACGCCGGCAAAAAACACCATCAACAGCAGGAATACAAGCGCGGCAGGCCAACCAAGCAGGGTCGCGATCACCGGATGCCAGAGAAAAGGCGCACAGCCAAGCGACACGATCAATCCGCAGGGATCGATGTAACGGCTGACAACCGCCTCGCCGATCAAAAGCGAGACCATATGCCGCTCTGACCAGAACTGGCCAAGAACGATGCTTGGCGCGCCGGTCGAGGACAGATCGAGCCATATCGCATAGAGAGCGACAAGGCCGAAGCTGTAACCGATGATTCGAAGACCCATGCTGACCATGAGAAGAATAGTGACCGGCCCGACCGCGCCGTTCAAGCGCAAAATGGCGCGCTGGCTTCACTTCGGGATGGTGTGGACCGCGATGAAAGGCGGCTTCCGGTCCTAATAGTCAGCTTCCAGAGGCACGTCTTCGGACTTGAAACTCGCGCCGCAGGCAGCGATGGCGGCATTCGTATCGAGGGTTTCGCCATCCGCGAGATAGGCTTTCAGCAGCTTGCCTATGAATATTTCCTCCTGCATGCCGGCATACCAGACATTCGGATCATGCCCGCGGCAACTCGCCCCGTGATATGTGCAGGCGGGATTGTTGCATTGCGAACCGCCTGTCACCTTGAATTTGGTGATCCTAATGGCCGCCTCACGAAGTGGACAATCTGCGCCGTTAATCGTGCCATGGTGGAATAATTTGTGACAGGTGACTAATCAAACGGATTCCCGTAGCCGGCAAGCCGCACCTTCATCGCCGCCAGAAAGTCACGGCAGGTCGACATGGCGGTTATCGGTTCGTTCGTTCCGGGAAGGCGGAGGCCTGTATCAACCCCATTCAATGTCAGGTCAAGATCCGTCTTGATCCGGTCCTCGATTGTCAGCATCTGGTTTGTGCTGAGGGTAACTTTCACGGGAGTCATATAGTCTCGATAGGCAAGCGCCGCCATCGCGGCGAGGCTGCCCAGAATTACGATCACGATCAGCAGCTCAATGGTGGAAAGTCCGTTCACAACGCTGAACCTGCATTGGCGGAAACCGGGCTGTGAGCTTATGAAAACTGTCTTTCGCAACATCAACACACATCATTCCAGGTTGTCGGCGGAAACCTAGCATCAGGCAAAATTCTTCTCAACCGGGCAGAGCCTGACAAGTGAGCAATCGGGCAGTTGATCAATCACAGGTCACCTGCTAGGTTCCGCGACATTGTCGATGTATGGGCGCACAGTCGACCGGCATTGCAGGAGGGGTGGCCGAGCGGTTTAAGGCGCACGCCTGGAAAGCGTGTTGGGGTGAAAGCCCCTCCGGGGTTCGAATCCCCGTCCCTCCGCCACCTCACAGACGTTATATAGAACATAAATATTACCGCGAAAGGATTCGCGGTTTTGGGTCCTTACACAGACGTCCAGTGACCAGCGATTTGATATTGCATGCAAAGTCGCCTGAAAAACGTGCAGGCTCTTAGCCTACGATTCCATTAGGTATATCTTTGTTTGACGTACCCTAAAGCTAACGTTCACATAGTAAGGTGATCGATGTTCGATCTATTAGTGACACATGACAGTCATGCTAATATGGTATTGTGGGGTTAAGATCAGCGCAGGGATGAGGTTATTGGAGTTGATTTGATGAAAATTTTTCTAGTTTGCTTTTTGTGGATTTTGTTTTTTTTCAATAGCTTTGCATCTGCTGATATCGGTGAGATCTATGATTTCAATGGTCAAGTTCAAGTAAAAACAGACGGTTTGGACCAGATTTTAGCGGAAATCGGCACATCGTTGCGCTTCGGAGATAAGGTGAAGGTTCGCAGAGATTCAATAGCCCATCTCGAAATGGTCGATACCACCAAATTTCAGGTGGGTCCAAAAACAACACTTATATTGGATGAATTTGTATTTGATAAAGAAAATCAGATATTAACTGCTCAAATAATCGACGGGGTGATTGCATATGATGGAGAAGAAATGGCTGTTAACAGCCAACGTAAATTTCTTCTAGACAGTTACACTGTGACTATAAGGGGTACGAAGTTCGCTGCTAAGGTTGGAAAGGCGAGTCAAATTATCCTATTCAAGGGCAGCCTTAAAATAGAGGGTAACGGCCAAGAGAGGTACCTGGCTGGACCTCTCTTGAGTGTAAGTTTTGATGGTTCAGGTATTACAGATCCAATCGAAATAACGTTAGAAGACGCATATCAGTTTTTCCAAGACAACAGCCTAGATTATGATCGCCACCTTGGGGGCGAATACACGAAATGGCTTGCAAGGGTGAGTAAGGGTGGAAATTGGAATTTCGCTACCGAGCGGACGACAATCGCTGAAGGTGTAATTTTGGAAACAGTTAGGTTTAAGAAGACGGGGGACATCATAAAAGAAACGGTTAAAATTAAATATCGCGACAATTACTATCCAGCAATACAGAAACCAGATGGTACCTGGGAACTTTCTCCCGAAGGTTCAGCGAAATACGAACAAAATCAGATACAATCGCAACAAGACAGCTCATCAGAGCAATCATACGCGGGAGAATGCTAACAACTTGCTTGTTAATAAATGGTCTAACCGGAACATCATACAGTCAACGAAAATGCGCTAATGGGCTTTCGTGTCTTAAACAGCCAGATAAGTGAACGGGATCAGTATATTTATCGCTTTTGAGAAAAAGAGAAGTAGCATAACCACACCGATAAATAAAAACGCTACCGCTCTCAAGCGCTGTTTTGCTTGCCAGACTTGTTTAACTATTAAAATTATTTGCTTGATGGCCATAGCTCTATAAGTCTTCGTTTAAACAGAAGAGCCCATCTTCCGACAAAAGGTACTTGAGACCCATCCGTTTCATGTTTGCGAAGGCGTCGATTAGATCAAAAGCAATTGGATCGCCAGCAACATTTAGTGAAGTGTTGATCAATAGATCTTCTTTGCCCTTTAGTTCAACTAAAATCGCCTCTAAAAGTGGGGCATCGCTGTTCACGATTTGTAGCCTTGCCGATCGATCAATGTGAAGCGCTGATTGATATTCATCGGGGAAATCATCGTTAACAAACACGGTTGATGCCATCCACATATGGTTATGCTTCGATCGCGTGGAAATTTTAAAAAAGCGAGTAGCGACGCTATCCAAGCAGACGGGCGCTAAGGGTCTATATTCTTCGCGCCCTTTTATCATTACATTCAACCGACGAACTGCGTCCGACTTTTTTGCTGAACATATAATGGACCTGAAACCTAAAGCGCGGGGTCCAATTTCCATTTTTTTGGAGAACAAACAGACATGCTCACCGGACGTAATTAATGAGGCCGCCAAAGATATAGCTTCTGTCGGTTTCTTAGATATTTTTGAAAAAAGATCTTTAGAAAGATTGGAACGAGATTGACTTGTAACTTTGAATGCCAGTTTTTTAACGCGTATACCCCGATTTTTACAAACTAGACTTGCGTAGTTGACGGCTCCCAATGCAGCACCAGAGTCGCCAGGTGAAGGTGGTATTGTCACGACTAAATCAGGAAAATTCTTTATGACTTTTGACATTGCGACGGAGTTTTGAGCAACTCCTCCACTAACGGTGATCGCTACTGGTTTAAACTCGTCAATCCAAAATTTAATGATATGCAGAATCGAAGTTTCTAAACTTTGCTGCGCTGCGGCAGCGATATTGGCGGCTCTTTTGAACTCTTCCGTGCCTGGGACAAGGTTGCATGGTGAGATTTTTCCACCAAGGGAAGTGGCCAGCCTTTCTGAAAAACCATAATCCAATCGTTTGTGAAACGAAAACCAATCCATGTTCAATTTTAATTCGGGTCCGCTTGGCATAATTAGGTTGTCAAAAACATGCTTAAAATGTTGTGGATCACCGAAAGACGATAGAGCCATAAATTTATACTCACCGTCATTTACAGCAAACCCACATACCTGTGCTAATGCCGAGTAGAATAATCCGAGGGAATGCGGAAATTTTATGTTATGGAGAAGCCGCGTGTCAGCGTGCATGCCGCTATACACTGAGATTGAATCACCGTCGCCCACGGCGTCGAAAACAAAATGCAATACAGAAGAATAATGTCCGTCACTTGGCATATAGCATTGTGCTGTAAGTACGTGGCTGAGGTGATGCGGCGCGTAAATAAATTTATCAGTATCAAGCTTTAAACACTTATCAAATTTGACCTTGAACGAAAGAGGTCCTCGCCAAAATTGTTTTGCATGATGTGCTATTAAATTATGAGCGGATTGAGGCTGCGTTAAAGAATGACTTATTAGGGCCGTCCAAGCCTTAAGTGGCTTTTCGTAGAACGACACAGCTTCAACAGTCTGATTGTTTAGGGCATATGTGCTTTTTAAATGATCAAGTGATCTGTATGGGAAGCCACTAGACCCTTTTACACGCGTCAAAGACTCTTCTTTGATGAAGGCTATAACCTGATCATCTGCAACCAAGCACACGCTACTGTCATGATAAAACCCAGATACGCCGATTAGGTATTTCAAAGCATTAGTCTCGCTCTTGATTTATTAAATTCATTGTTTCTAGAGTTAGATGAAAAATTTAATGCCCACCTAAATTTTATAAGTAAAAAAATGACCGTTTTTGTCACGATTCCATCGATTACCGAGTGAACCTTTTTATGACTTGCCCAAAAATGGCGTACCTTGTTTCCCAACCAGTACTTGGATTTTAAATATCTAAATGTCCATGGAGAAACTACCTTTTTTAGGTAATCATTAGATAATCGAGCGTGTCTAGCCTCATCCTTTAGCAACGAGCTAAATATTTGTTGAACTTCGTTTTGATTTTGGTTGTTTGTAAGGTGTTCGATTTCATCGAAGATAATCTGATCCAACCTTGGAATCTTCTCTATGTTCGTTTTGGTTATAAAAGGGCGAATGTTCAAAAACACTTTAAGGGCATTTGCTTCGTTTACTGCTATAAACGCGGAGAAGTTTTGTAAGCTTTTGCGTTCAAAAAGAAAAAGATCAGTCCGCAGAAATCCGAGTTTTTCTGCTAATCTTGGATCAAATTTGATATGGTTAGTAGGGTCGTCCTTTAATAGCTGCTTGAAGAATTCTGTGTGCTCATATTCATCTAAGGCATGTCGTAAAAACCCCTTTGCCAACATTTTTTGGTCTACAAGCTTCGCCGCTTGTAACATCTCAATAGCCGAGGCAAATTCTGCCAGGGCAAAATCTAAATATACGACTTCTCGGTTCTTAAAACCGTTTTGTCTGCTTGTTTCGGTCAGTTTCACAAGAACTTGTTTGAACATTTTTTTTGTTTACTCCGCTCTTTTGATCACTGTTCTTTTGAGGTCCTTTAATGCCGATGCGTCCGCGGACAGCGCTGTCCGATGTTTTTCTTATATACCTTTCGGATCTACTAGCAACTACATCAGCTTACCGGCCAACAAAGACTTTTGTTACCGGTTCGGGGATGAATATGTCGGCATCCGGACAGGCAATTTTGGTGGAAAATTATTGTTTGAAGGACCCAATGCCAAAGATCTTGGTTCAGCAATTGCATTTGGTGACAGTCAGCTTTTAGGTTTGGAATGGGGAGTTAATTCACCCCACCCACACCATCTCAATAAAATGCTGCCTCAAAAACAGATTATTGCATACGCAGCGCCTAACAATGGCCCATTAGAGACTATTGCTCGCATACAAAAGGGACATTTTGAGGTCGACGAAACAACTGAAGCACTGATTTTTGGATTTAATATCGGCACAGACATTTTTAGATTGAGTGACCGTTGGGCCCCGTCATTGAAGGTACCGCTACAGGATGAAGAGTTAGAAAGGATCTTTGATTTTCCATCGTTGTTTGAAATTTTGATATTGCGAGCGAGATTAAGCGGTATTTTAGTTGGCGAATCTAAAAACACACCAGAAGACCTCGGCACCTTATATTCAACAGTTCCCAAAGTGCAACACGAGCGAAACCTACTAAGGTGGCTTACAAAGCTTGATGGTGCTTTAGCTAAGCAATTAAAATTGTACCCAAAAATGAAAATAATATTAGTGATTTATCGGCCCTATTGGGAAGACTCACTGGTTTCAAAAGGTCACAAAAGCCTCAGAAATTCAGTTGAACATCTTGTTTGTTTCATAGGTCAGCAAAACTTTTTCGACGAGGTGTATCTTATGAAAAAATCTGACGAAGCGAGGCTAACCAGTGATCGAAGACACTTCACAAATGATAGTATTTCATTTGAAGTGCCGAACTGCATTAATTTTGATGCACTTGACAGTATTGTGCTGGAGTAAAGCCCTAGCAATTAGTACGAGATTTTGATGACTTTTCAGCAAATCAACAGGATGGAGAATTCGATCGACAATTGATCTCAGAACTGGAGTAGACCACAGACGCTGTTAGCTTGAACGCTTGACTAATGTCCAACAGTTAATCTACCGCCAGAGAACCGCCTTTGAGGTTTTCCTCAAATCCAGCCCCAACAAGTCGTTTAAAATCAAGTCCAACGTCCATAAACCAGTTTTTAACTTCATCTATTGTAACCTTTTCGACGGCTCCAATACCTTTTTGATCAAATTTAATTGATGTCATTGGACCAATTAAGTCGACGCTGCTACCGCCACCGCTCACGTTAATCGAGCCTTGCAGAAGAAGCACTTTGTTTGTCCGACCAAAGGAGCCGGCGAACTTAGTACCTCGTACCGTTAATGTATAACCACCAGAGACAAACTTCCGTTGGCTATCAGTTTTCAATTTTTTTCCATCAAAGGCCAAAACACCGTCAAGGATTCGCGCTGTGAGTCGCTGTTTTTTCTCATCAAAAACGAACTCATCAAAAACCACAGTGGTTGACGAGGCTATTTGGAATTTACTGTTATCTATCATTTTGAAATGGGCAATGGACTGCTTTCGGACTTTAACCATATCCATCACGCCAATGACCAGTCCTGGTTCAGCAATCAACTTTTTTGCTTTTGCTGTCCTTATCTGGACCTTTCCATCTGTCTCTACAATCTCACCAATTTTAGCCATGGCAGGCTCCGCTAGGAACATCCATACACTAGCAAACAAGAACAAATACCTGATCATAAACATATTTTATTCCCCGAAAAATAAATCGTCTCATTTCGACGTTGCACGATAAATTCCATCCCAGTCGTGTGGTTTGCCACGGCTCAATCTTTTAGCCATATTTTCATAATAGGGTTTCATATCTTTTGCTGATTTTACAAAATTCTGAATATTATTCAGCGCTTTATCCCATTCTCCAACATAATAATAATTTAGAAATTCCCGGTGCTCAGGTGTTTGTTTTCTTACTGTAAAGATTTTCAGCGGTTCTTCCTTTCCCTTAACTGCGATGTTGTCTAACTCCCACCAGTCAAAGTCATCTTTACAAATATCTACAGTCTTGGGTCCAACGATTAGCTTTACACCATACCCTTTTGTTTGGCCTTCTAAACGCGCGGCCACACTAACTGGATCGCCCAAAACGTCATATCCAAACTTCTGTTTTGAACCTATGTTGCCGACAAGCATTTCACCAGTATTTACACCTGCTCCTAGGCCAACTGGCGGCTTCCCTTCTTTAGCTAGTTCAGAGTTGAAATCCTCCACAGCATTGATCATCGCCAATGCACTCAAAACGCTCTTCTTAGCATGAAGCAAGTCGTCGACTGGAGCCCCATGAACATGCATGCTTGCGTCGCCAATAAACTTGATGAGTGTCCCATCGTGCTCGAATACTGGTTCTGAAATTGCGGTCATGTAACGATTCATAGTAGACGTAAAGCCTACTACATCTTCGCCATAGCTTTCGCCTAATGCGGTAAAATTCCGCATATCGGTCATAACAACACTAAGCTCTTTTTTTTCGCCCCCTAACTCAGGAACTCTCCCAGATCGTTCAATCGCTTTGACCATTTCTGGTGCTAAGTATTGCCCAAAGGCGCTCTGAAGCGCTCTTTTATTTAACATGACTGCTATTGATTGCATCAAAGAGAAGGCAAAAGCAGCGGCGATGAATATTATTAAAAAAGCTGCGTTTAAAATGACTCCATAAGAGATAAAAACGTATGCAAAACAAATAGAGCTCACGAACGAAATGGTTATGGTTAACCATAGACTTCTGACAATGTTTTCAAATCCGGAGACCAACAAGATTAACAACAATGAAATGCTGAAAATACAGATTGTAAGTTTGTCAATAAGTGGGTTTATACGCAGCAACCTCTCACTAAGAATTTGGTGCATTGCTGCCAAATGAAAAATTGGGCCAGGGACGGATTTCTCCAAATTGCTCGGGTGTAAGTCATTAAGCCCCGCGGCAGAACTTCCGATGACAATTATGCTTCCTGCGAGTGAGTTTATAAGGTTGGAATTCACTTCGTCAGAAGCCAAAAGATCTGCAGCAGAAATAGACCGGAACCTTTTGCTGTTTCCATGGTGAAGAACCACATTTGCAGATGGAGTAATCGGAAGGCTTAAAAATCCAGTATTGACAACACTCTGGGGAAAAACATCTTCCGTCTGAGTAATGTTTATTAGCGTATCTTCCTCATAGGCTCTAAGCATTTCGAGCAAAAATGATGGGTGAAGTTTATTATCTTTAGCTACCACAAGAGGTAGGTAGCGCAAAATCCTGTCAGAAGTTTCTGGGTCGACGTTTACAAAGCCATAGCCTTCAGCATCGCCTAAAATATCGATTGGATAAGAAATTCCAGAAGTATTTTTTACATTGAATTGTGAAAAATCCTTGATAATAAATTTTGACTTTAACTTGGCACTATTCTTGTTGCGTGACACCAGTGCAGTTGCCAAAACTACAGGTGCTTTTGAGACAGCTTTTGCTAACTGTTCATCCCCATTATCGAAGTAATTGGAAGCTACAAAGTTTGCAGTGATAGAGAGCTCATCCAGGTAATCCGGGCTAAATCTGTCACGCTCGGAAAGTAATATATCAACTCCGACAACGCTGGGGGCAGCTGAAGCTATATTGCTTATGAGACTTGCAAAAATTGTCCTGGGCCATGGCCACTGACCAATACGTCTGAGGCTATCTTCGTCGATATCTACAAAAATATAGTCTTCAAGATTTTGTTGAGGGTCGTCAAATGGGAAAATTTTCGTTAAATAATCAAGAGAAATTGCGTAACCGATTTCTTTGAAACCAGACTTTTGATTTTGATAAACTAAATGACCGCTTAAAAATAATAGAAGCGTTATTAGTGATATGGCCAAACGGAACGAACGTCGCCTGTTCATGGTGTAAACTGGTCCCTTAACCGATAACTACTGCTTCTAATATTAACTGACGTTCATTAGCTTTTATTCATTTCTTTGCGAGCTTGACTATTAAAAGATCCAACGCTTGCTAAAAACAACTACGGCGTTGTTGATTTAGAGGCGAAATTTGATTGAAGCACAACAGTCGAAAAACGTGCTGTTAAAGTAGAATCTAGATTCATCATCGAATTTGTTGCTCAAACCACATACTTCTGAATGATCAATATCTGTTTGGTTGTATGGAAAACTGGAAAACACCAACAATTCGGCTTCCACCTCTAAATCCGACCTTCCCAAGAAGCTGTTTTTTTGAGTTCTTGTGGGCCTCTATTGAAATGGATCGACCTACGTCCAGTTTTTGCGATTGCTGTTTTCTTCTCGTCGCCTTTCCTCGGTGTTCCCGTCTCTTGAATGGAAGATAACAAGGGGCCCTATTTGATAGCGATAGCGTTTTTAACCCGCTAAGGGTTGGGGCTAGGCTGAGGCTGAACACTAACCACTATTTGTTTACCTCTGTGTGCCTGTGTCCAAACCGTTGGTTGAGCTAATTATTTATGAAGCTTCCAAACCATTAAAAGTTGAGCATTCCTTTGCCCAAAAACATTTTTCATCCTCAGTGAAATTGTGTAGGGAAAGTAACTCTTGATCGGTCCGCGTGGGGCAGTGGTGGGTTAGCGCCATTCTACCTATCTCTGCCATTTCGGAAAAACGCAAACCTTGCTCTATAGATGAATGGCCCCACCCCCTTTTTTTCTTTAGTTCACTGTCCGTGTACATAGCGTCCCAGAGAACAAGATCCGAATTTTTTACAAAGTCGCGCAGTTTTTGTTCCTGGCCGCCAAAATACTCATTATCCAATAGATTGCTAACACTCAAGGAGCCGCTATTTATTCTGTAGCCAGAACAGCCGCCTGGATGGTGTAAACCAAAACTCAGAACTTCAATCTCGTTATCAATGACGCTAGGTATCTCAGAAAAATCAATAAAATTAATACCTTGCATTGAATCTTCAAATGCCGCCGGAAATAGGCGACCACCGTAGTATCTGTTCAGGGCCTCTAACAATTCTGTTTTTGAACAAAGTGAGGTAGCCACAAAAACGTTCCCTTTGCCAGAAAACAAGTCTTTGTTGAATAGAAGCCCTTGAATGTGGTCATGGTGGAAATGGCTAAATAGAATAACCACAGGCTTATCACAAGAGACGGTAGCATTAACAAAACCGCTACCTGCATCTAAAAATATCTGCACTTTATCGGTAGTGAATTCAGAGCAAATCGTGTTTCCACCGAAAGTTAGATGTGAGACTTTCGCGACTGGGATAGAACCTCTTACACCCCAAAATGTAAAATTAGCCAATCGTGAAACCCTCAACAAACGCCCAGGATCAAAAATTCAGAAATCACGGCTATCTAAACCATGACCAAATAATTATGATCATTTAAGAAAACACACTCCATTTTGGTGATGGTGCCGGTTCTCCAGTTTATCGTCAAGAAGCTGTGGATTGCTGTTAACTGACATTGCCATACTGAGGCAGAGTGCAACCCAGTTACATTCTTCATCTCTGGAAAACAAGCAAAAGTCTTGAATGTAAGGTTTGTAGATCTCGTAGTGATAAAAGTTTATGATGTGTTTGGACGATCTGGTAGCACAAATCTCTCTAACAACAATAATTCCTGTTTTCGCGGAGAAAGTATGCTGGAAATTAACAGACTGCTGACGGAAATAAGTACGAATAGGGTTCGCCGAAAGTTTGCTAAGGGTGAGCGAATTGAAAATTTGGGAAAAAATCTTGCCTATGTCCTAGAGTCTGGGGCTCTATTGGCATATGACGACAGAAATTTAACTCAGACTTTTGATTCAACAGACCCGATTGGTTTTGCGGAAATACTTGCTGGTAAGAATGTTACTTTGAAATTTAAAGCGAAGAGTGATGGAGTGCTAGTAGAGTTTGATGGGGACGAGGTCAAGGCAGCATTTGCAGGTGCAGATCCAGTATCTTCGTCAATCATAAAATATAGCGTGGCAAGAATTTTTGGAACAAATCGCAAACAAAATAACTATAAATTCGAAAACTATTTCCTTAACAAGAACATCAAGTCATTTAAGCATTTAAGCTTCGAAGATGAAGCCTCAATATTCATCCAGGGAGATGAGGGCGATGGCATGTTTTATGTTGAAGAAGGCCTTGTTCGATTGGAGACAAAGTCCGCTCAGGTATTAGCTGAATTAGGGCCAGGTGAATGTTTCGGGGAAGCTGCTTTGTTCGGTAAATCAGGGCGAATGTGCTCGGCGTTCGCGGCACCTAGCGCCTCGCTTATTTTTATTGATAAAGCAATAATGTTTAGTGAAATCCAAAAAGCTCCGCTTATGGTGCAATTTTTAGTGATGAACTTATTAAAACGACTGGACTTGATGAATAAGTTGAAATGGGCAAATGATTTTACCGTGTGAAACTAGGATTTGATCAGCAGAGTAAATTGGCCAAAAAACCGCATATTAGTCGGGAATTTCACTAACGCGCCGCCTAAGGAGCATCTTATCTGTTTGGGCAGCATCAATACATTTTTTCGAAAAAATAAGAAGTATTGTCCGCTTCGCGGACAGATTTGCTACCAACTTTTTCCCATATCTAGCTCAAATCCAATTTTTCTCCAATGAAATCAGAAGTCCAAAACGCCTGTCTCCAAAAGTTACATTCAGCTTGCAGTTGCGCCGACTATTGCACTCTGATCATACCTTGCTGAAGAACTGACCCTTGAAGGCCTACCTGTGAACCTTGCGGACGGCGTAAGCGCCTTTGATGGTCTAGAAGTAAGGGGGCTATTTACGGTATGTGCTATAGAGACAAGTCAGACTTTTGAGAGTTACCTCCTTCGGTGGCGATTAGCCCACAAATGACAATGATCACCACGCCTGAAATCTAATATTGGCTGGCTTTATCAGCAAAAAGGAAATATCTGGTGCCGAGACCAAACAAAATACGCACGTATTTGAACGGGCCAGCTGAATGAACCGCACCTAATCTTTTGGGGTGGTACATGATTAGCCGAACTAGCCGTCAGCAAAGTGACTTTTACAACCTCGTCAATTTTCTGAGTTCGCTTTCAACAGCTCATATTTCTTGGTGTATTTGAGTACAGACAATCTGCAATCAAACAAGAGCGGTGCGCATCTGATTGGGCACAATGAACGTGAAAAATGGGAAAATTTTATTAAAAACTCCATTTAAGCCCAACTTCAAAAACATCGTTGGCTCGCTGAGAACCTATCGGTGTACCCGCTTTTCCATCAAAAAACGTCGCGTTACCATAATATTTCAAAGAATCATTAACTTTAAAGCGAACCCCGAGTGCTTCAGAGTGATCATTGCCAGTTAAGTTTTGGGTAAAAACAGAAAAAACTGTCCACTCGTCGTCGACATCAAGTTCAATTTTTGCCAGTAGAGTGTTTAAACCGCTCCGTGATTTTTTTGAAGAAAAGATTAGGTCGGACCTGTCAGATTGATCGCGGGTCCTCACGTCTCTAGCGTACTCTGTCGTCAAAATTATTTCGTTAATCCCAAAATCTTTGCTCCAAGAAGAATTCTTAAATATTCCACCAATAGTCCCCCTAACAAAATTTTCGTCTATGCGATTTGGTGAGGATTGATACATCATATCAAAATAGTATTTTTGTGCCCCACTTACCTTATTGACGCCTCCACCAAGCTGCCATGACCATGGATTGTGCTTCTCATAAGTTAGGTTGTTTTGCCGCACGATAGAGAAAGGAGAAGGGCCAAAAAATCCAAAGCCGTAATAATCGAAACTAGACCTTGTTGCCTCATAAAGCATTAGATGGCGAATGTTTTTTGGCTGGATAGAAAGCGGCGTAGTCTCAATCTCTGAAACGCTTGAGCCATCAGGAAGCGAAGGATAAGACCCGCTGCCATCGCCCTTCCAACGGTTCGAAAGCTCTGGCACAAGTGAAGCCATCTCTATTGGCATCAGTGTATAACTGAGTGTGTCATCACCAATGTATCTTCGATAGCTTGCAAGGGGCACGCCCAGCTCAAAAGAATGAGTGGAATGCAAGCTGTTTGAGCGCCCAAGATTTGATACAGAGTTGTGTAATTCGGCATAGCCAAAATCCACTAAATCCAGACCGGCTGTGAAATCAAAGTCGTCCGATTCATAAACTAGGCTAACAACTTTTGGAGAAAAGACAGCGGCGTACCTATTCCTACGTTCGAACGTATGGAGGGAGTCATGGTGGTTATCCTCCATCGAGTGAAGATACGTTAGGACCTCCAAATTTAGATAAGAGTCGTCGCCTACTTCGACCCCTGAGCTTGTTTCAATGGCTGTTATCGATTGCCACCGATTTGGGTCCAAAGAAGCGTTTGGCACGTTGTGGCTAAACCGATATAGAAAAGTCTGCAACTCGTGCTGAGTATTTTCTTTGAGATCAGCAAGTGTTTGAGCCTGACTGAAAGAACCGTACAGGACAGCAACGCAACCAAAAATAAAGTAGGGTAAGAGCCCCATTTCTAACCCCTGACGGATTTCATGGAGGTTGTTACCAGCCTTCTAGCGACCAAACCACTGAGATTTTTGTAAACCTGTGTCGCAATTTTGCTATCCGCCCTGATAATCTTTTCAACTGATTGAGGTGACAGAATCAACGCCTCAACATGTTCTCTCGCAATTACATCGGCACTTCGTGGGGCATCATTTAAAAAAGCCAATTCCCCAAAAACGTCACCAGCGCTTAAGTTTTCTAGTACTTTTTTCCCGCCCTTCTCAGCAATTGAGCATACATCCGCCTCGCCCGACAAAAGCACAAACATCTCTCTTGAATTATCTCCAGCAGAAACCATTTCGTCTCCTTGATTAAAAACCTTTTGGTTTGCCAGGAGAATGAATTTTTTGATTTGGCTTTTCGACATTGACGAAAACAGAGGACAATTCCGAATGACTTTTTCGTCTATGTTGAGCAATAGCATTTCGCCTCTATTTACAACCGTGACGTGCTTCAGAACAACAGGAGTTATCAGCAAGTCTGCGAAAAGTGCATAAATCATGGTTGCGCCAGCAAGAAGACCGAATTGAGCTACAATTGCGAAATCTGAGAAAACCAAAATACCGAATCCTAACGCAAGGGATATTGACGTCGAAATCACAGGTATCGCTTGATGGCGAACCGTAGCTTGGATAGCTTTTTTGGGATCAAGATATTTACGGCTGGCCGCCCCATAGGTGGTCAACAGGTGGATTGTATCGTCAATTGCAATACCTACGGCTATGGCAGCAACTGTCGCAGTTCCGGGGTTTAACGGGATATCAAGCAAACCCATCACCCCAAAGTTATAAACTACCGGGACGAGGTTTGGCACTAACGAAATGAGGCCAACTTTGATAGACGAATACAAAAGTGTCATGATAATCACAATCATTGACACCAATATGATCAGGGAGACAACTTGACCGCCAAACAGAGTTTCTGCAGCACTGTTTATCAGTATGTTCTCACCAGTTATTTCGTACCCTATATTCAGCGGTGACAGAATTTCAGAAAGTGGCGAATGAAGAGCTGCTATTACTTGATTGAGTTCAGAACTGTCAGAAATATTATGTCGAACAACGATATTTACCTTTTTACCTGAGCTCATCAGGTAGCCGTCTAAATCTGATCGTTGGAAAAGAAGCAGGTATTCGGCGACTTGTTTATCAGAATAGGGAACATGATAGAAATCTTCGCTGCCACCATTCATCTCTCTGTTTACAAGAGATAAATGGTCAGAGATTGACACAACTTTATCAAATTGATTTGCACCGCGTAGTGCTTCAGCTGTTGACTGGACAGCCTTCAAATATTCCGATCGTTTGAAAGACCCATCAATGCCCGAGTCAAGAGTAAGGTAAAAGATTTGCATACCTGCAATTTCTTCGTGGAGAGTATTGGCATCGGTAACCAACTGGTGGTCACTTTTAAAATACGACAATGGATCGTTCGACACCTCCACGCTCGACGATGTATAAGCAAAGAATACAAAAGTAGACCCAGCAATTGTAAGGATGAGTTTTCCATGATTTGCCGTAGCTGCCTCAAAAAAACGAGTGATTGATCCCATTACTCCAGTGGGCATTTCCTCTTCAGTCACTTTTGATACTTTGGGGCCGATGAATGACAGAAGAAGTGGCAGCGCTAGCACGGTTACGATTAAATTTGCGAACATCGCAAACCCAGAGGCATAGGCAAAATCTTGAATAAGCGGTATGTCGCTAATACCGTTGGACAAAAATCCAACCGTTGTAGTGAATCCAGTGATAAAAATTGGAAGCCCGGTGTGTTTGGCCATAAACCTTATGGCAGCCATTCTGATCTTGCTTTTTGATGGGTCGAGACCACCTAAATAAGAACTCAGCAAATGAGTGTCTTCTGTCGAACCAATAACAATCACCAACGATGGCACAATCGCGGTCAGTAGAGTAAGTGGTATCCCGAAGTAGCCCATGAAACCAAAAGTCCACAGAATACTCAAAGTTGAAGTGGCGATTGGCAATGCTGCGGAAGAAAACGTTCGCAAGAAAAAAACAATTGACGCAATAAGCAGTAAACCTGATAGCGGTGATATTACCGCAAGATCAGAAAACATTCCCTTTTCGATTTCCACATTCAACCGTGGCGGACCCACTTGAAAAACTTCCTCAAAGGATCCGCTGAACTTATCTATCACCGATTGAACATTATCGTGAAAACGCTGATTAAATTCAGCGTCGCTTTTGTCCTTTCTGGTCGTTAAATTTATCGCTAGAGCGTACCCGTTAGGACTGACCAAATTCCCAGAAACCAGAGGATTATAGAGCGCATCCTCTCTAATTCTAAGGGCATCCTGATCATCAACAGGTGCATAATCCATCAGTGGTTGGGATTCAAGAAACCCATCGCGATCACGAATACTTGTTGAATGAAAAACGCTGTCAATATTTTCGAGGTCAGACAACTCCTCGAGAGTAAATACAAAGTCCTCCAACGTTGCTAATTTATCAGCAGTCCAGAGTTTGGAGTCTCTAACGTAAACGATAGTTGTGCTGTCCGAGCCGAACTCGGCGATAGTCTGATTGTACGCAGGCCAGCCAGGGTCATCTGGGCTAACAAGACTATCGTAGCTTGTGTCAATCCGCAGTTGGCTAGCACCAAAACCGGCGAAAACAGTTATTAAAAGAATAACCATCCCGGATATGAGCCGGTTTCTTGCGCCAAAAGTGAGAATAGTCTCGACCATCGTAGGTTCCTATTTTTTCATTCTCGATCTTGATCGGGGAGTGTTAAAGCCACCTAATTACCGCATGTGCTTTCCGGACTTTATGAAGCGCTGTGCAAAAACCTTTTTAGGCACATCGCCTGTGTCAAAACTTCGAGAAGAAGATTCAACATCTGTGAAGTGCTTTTCTTTGAAGTTTTCCATAGTTTGTTTTGAGGCTCGCCACATTTCACCCTCGACCACGCCATATTCCGTAGCAGTCAAGACCTTTAGTGGCCGCTTTCGCCGGTCAAAATATTCAGTTTTTACTATGAAAAAACTGTCTTTGAGTATTGTAAGAGTTCTAAAACTATACCCGGTGGTTTTTTTTACATACTCATCAATTGGAGTGGCTTTGACCTGATAGGCGGGCTGTTCGTCAAAGGTTAGATCATCAAGCCTTTCGTATTCAAATTTGTCTTTACTCTCTGATACTAAATCCTCGTAGGTGAAATCAGTGCCCATAAAGTAGTTGCGTTTGCCTCCGTCCGCTATTCGCTTTAGTTTTTTGCCCATGGAAGGCAGATATAAAAATTGATCGTCTGCTCCTTCGGGGTTTTCCCATGTTAGGAGCGCTACACCGGAAACACCAGCTGGCTCGTCAAACACCATTAAATATTTGAATGCGCCGTCTTCTTTGCGAACGAAGCGCCGCATATCGCGAACTTCTTCAACGGCGTCAACAGTCCTCAACGTCATTTTTTGGATTTCCAGTTCCACATCACGATCGTGTCTTTCAGAAGACTCATCCATGATTTGCCGACCCGTCAGCTCCTCAGATAGGACGCCATTATTCGAAAAAGGGACCAGAGCCAAAGAGACAATCATAATCGACAGGCCCGATTTCATATTTTTTACGATTTGCATAGGTTCTGCTCTCCCAAAGACCGTGTTTTTTCCCATTGACACAACTTGATTTCACCGGCGTTGATTAAAGCGTAATATGGCTTCAGCATAAAACTACCGGTGTTGTAATAGCTAAAGTCTCGTCTTTCTATTGAGCCTGGGTGATGTGTATGACCGAAAATCACACTATCAAACCCGCGATCACAAATTTCTTTTACTGCGCTAAAAAATTCCCTTGGTTCACCGGGAATCCCCTCGTGATCAGTTTCATTTCTGTTTTTAAATTTTTCATATTTCATCCAAAGTTTATATAAATTTGGCGCCACCTTTAAAAAGTGACCTGCTAGATGAACAAGTCTTTCATACCTTTCTGGGTTTTTTACAAAATTAGGATCATAAAGGTATCCGTGTTCGATCCTAATTCTCTTGCTGCCTGAGTGCAGATTCATGAACGGGCAAAATGCGACCCCTTTATTAGATGCAATCATTGCTTCGAGGGGTAGGTCATGGTTTCCAACAGTGTAGTAGATTTGATTATTTTGCCGATTAAATCGCTGCGTTGCTTCTATGAACATCGGAATTTCTGCGATTATTTCTAAAAGTGAGGTCTGCATAATGTCAAAGCCGTCACCGTTGACACACAAATCGTAACCTTCTTCCCTCGCTTGGTTTATGAAAAGCCACAGATCTTCACTACCTCTGCAAAATGGGTTGCCAATATGGAGGTCAGAGATTACGACCATGCGCTCTGAGCGAACCTCTGTATTCATAAGTTTATATCACTTTCCGATGTGTTTCCCTTTTGGATTTCTCTGCCAAGACGTTCATTGGCAAGCCTTAGTTTCCCCGAAAAGCTCTGCAGCATTTCGAGGGCAAAAGTTGGATCCCGTCTAATTTTTAGCAGCAGGCCACCTGAAGAAATGCTCAAAAGCTGGGTCTCTTCTTTAGCAAAGACGTCGGCGCTCCTTGGAACACCTTCAAGTAATGACATTTCCCCAAAAAATTCTCCACGCCCAAAATGGCCTAGCACAACTCTTTTTCCTTGCAGAACTTTACTTACTTCCACCGACCCACTTGAAATTATAAACATTTCTTCACCAAAATCGCCGTCAACAATAATCTGTTGGCCGGATGAAAAGTTAAGTTTTTTGCATCCACTAGCAGTCATGGAACCACCCATCAGATCCTGATCAATTTTTGACAAGATTCGTTTCTCCTTAAAACGCAGAGATGAATAGCGTTACTGTTTTTGGGCCATGAAACAAGTATTTTGAAGATTGACGTTGATACTTTCACTCGATGCGATCTGACACCATCTCGTGTTGTTGATCAAATCCACTTTTCAACACCAAGGTTAACAACAGTTGACTTGCGAACCTACCCCTTTTGTTTTTCGAGCAATACGTCACGGTCTGCCGCAAAAAGTGCGGTGTTTAGCCAGTCCCCATCGCGTGGCTAGTTATTAAGATTGGTTCATGAGCGGCCTTTCGTTCATCGCCATGATCGTTTCTGGTGCTGGTGGTCTGTATCCCAAAGTTGAGTGCAGGCGGTTTCTTTGATGGTGCTGTTGCAACTGTTCAATGGTAATATTCACCTTGTCGAGAGGCGAAAAGATTCCCCCTTTTGAGCAATTCATCACTGAATCTGCCGTTGAAGACCTCACAGCATCTATTCTCCCAAGGGTTGCTTGGTTCGATTCAGGCCGTCTTTGCTCCAAGAGCCGCAATCGAGACTATTAAGGCTTGAGCGATGAACTCAGTGCTGTTGCGCGACCGTATGAATGATGGGGGGCACACATTATGAATAAATCGAATAGAGCATCTATCACGTTCGTTGAGTTCAGCTTCTGGTCGACGTTGATGGCTAAATATTCTTTGCTGAACTCTTCGAGGATGTTGATCGTTCGTAAGAACTTACCATCATCGGCCTGGCGATGGATGAGACAATGGGTAATACAGAGACGCCCCGACATCTAGAGGATGCCGGATTTTGCAAGGCGGTAGCGGTGATCGCCAAAGTCACTTTGCCTACAGAATGGGTCAGCTTGTCTGTTCCGAGCGCTGCAGCGTCCAAAGATCAAGGTAACGCCCATTCCGATCCAACAATTCCTGGTGCGTGCCGGTTTCCACTAAAACGCCTTTCTCCAACACCAGAATGACGTCGGCATTAGAGACGGTGGACAGACGGTGGGCAATCGTGATGACGGTTCTGCCTTGCCCCGCGCGCTCAAGGGCCTCCTGGATTTCACGTTCTGTTTCGCTGTCGAGGGCGCTGGTGGCTTCATCCAGAAGCAGGATTGGCGGGTCCTTCAACAATGTGCGCGCGATCCCGACACGTTGCTTTTCTCCACCAGACAGCTTCAGTCCACGCT
>Ga0181587_10000827_pt1 | contig 25647 bp, 19 predicted proteins | sample 071ome_27_FD_132463 | JGI IMG/M metagenome (GOLD analysis project Ga0181587, IMG submission 132463) | Coastal salt marsh microbial communities from the Groves Creek Marsh, Skidaway Island, Georgia - 071409AT metaG (megahit assembly) | ecosystem: Environmental > Aquatic > Marine > Intertidal... | reverse complement strand
GTACTTAAGGCGCTGGCGATGGGAGCTAAAGCCTGCATGATTGGACGAGGGTATCTTTATGCACTGGCTGCGGGAGGCCAGCCTGCCGTAGAGCGGGCATTGCAGCGCCTCAGGGATGAGGTGGAGCGTGATATGGTCCTGATGGGTTGCACGACACCAGCGAGACTAAAGCGGACGAATCTTCATACAGGACTCGATCAGCGCTGAAACAGGTAAGAGAACTTGACGAAGAACTGTTCACCGTCTTTTTTTAGGCTGTCAGTTGCAATCAGTTCTCGCTCGCCTTCCATCTCGACAATATCAAAATTGCTTTGATTGGTGTTGTAGCCAACGTAGAACGCTGACCAGGGGTTAATTACGTAGCGAAGCAGAATGTCGAAATTAAGATTCCTATCGTCAGATAGGCGGGTTGCGACTCCCGCGTCGGTTTCTTCATATTGCGCGATAAAGCGTAGCGACCACTCTCTATTGAACTGATAGTTCCAGTTGCTGCGAATAATTTCATTTGAAAAAATCTTTCCTTGTCCGCTGCGAGCTTCCAGTTCCGTGTAAAGATAGGTGTTCGCTACCCTGAGTCGATCGAATGGGCGCCATAACATGTCGGCATCGAGTCTATTGGTGTCAGCTACCGACGGTAGCGTGCCTCTGGCAGGAACCAGATTGAGGGTAGTTCCTTCACGATAGTTCACGCCAAACTGAAGAGTATTGAGTGTGCTGTTATTAAAGCTCACGCTCCAGTTGTCGTAATCGTAACGAGTCGTGCTAACGATGCCAGCAAAATCCTGGGGGCGCAGTATCTCGTTATAGCTGGTGAACGAGGCCCCAAAGCTTGTCGTGTCAAAATTAAATCCTATGTCGGGCCCCAGCTGATGAAAAATTCTGGTGCCGTCATTATCCTCGAGGTACACGTCGAAAACGGTAAAACTCCAGTAATTAAGAGCGGTTGATTCCGGATAAAAGTTCAGGTTGACCCGATTATGAATGCCCGATGTGTCTGCTCGAAAGAAACGGTTCTGGAATCCCAATTCAGTTCGAAAATCATTGCTTGTCTCGATAAAATGGGAGTGTGTGTTCAGGGTGCGCCCGGTTCGGTTGACCTGAATGTTCCGCTGATAACCAGTTTTTGATACGCCCCCGGTCGCCGGCTCGGAATCTGTGCCTACCAGTTGCAAATTAGTTATCCAGTTATCGGTCAACTTGAATCGTCCATCTACGCTGGCAACGCGGTTAAAGCCATCGCCCAGTTCACGATCGGTGAGGAGAAATCCGACCCGCGACTGGTCGGAGATGTCGCGAAAACCTCTCACGATGCCAATATTCGCTTTCTCTCCGCTAAGGGGGTGCGAAGGGTCCCGATTAAGCCCCGGCGCCTCGTCGTTGATCATGATTGCTCCGAATCCGTAGAGCCCCTGACGCCCTGTAAATCGCAACCCGCCCTCGGGGTCGACGATGCGTCGCGTGAACACCAGCGTTGAATCAGTGGAAAAGAAATCGGCATTTTCGACAAAGAATGGGCGTCGTTCCGGAAACTGGACTTCGAATCTCTCATTAACGGTTACCTGAGGCTGGTCTGATTCGACCTGGCTGAAGTCTGGATTGAGGGTAAGGTCCAGCACCCAGGAGTCGTTGAATACAAACTTGGCATCTAGGCCTAAATCCTGCTCAGTATTGCCCTCAAAGCGAGGTCCACCGGGAGTTCCGGTAGCTAGCGCGTCGACATCGCGGGCAAAAATGAAAGGAATAATCTGGTAGTTGTTTCCTGGCGAGACGTCTCGAATTCCCGACATCATCGCAGTCTGGTTAAGACGCCCCTCGATGTTGATGGAGTAGGGAGGCCAGTAGGCCTCCTCGCTCAGTCTCGGAATCTGGCGGCCAAACTGAACACGCCAGGTTTGTTCGGACGAATCGGGAAATCGCAGGCTGCGCAGAGGAATTGCCATCTTTACCATGTAACCCCTGTCAGTGAGCTGACCTTCGCTGTCCCAGACAGCCTCCAGGGTAGTGTCGAATCCTGCCCGACGCGAGCTGCCTTCAGTCCAGCGGGCATCCCACTGGATTCCGAGCGGCGTGGATCGAAACGAGAACGCAGCGCGCTGGTCGTTGAAGGTATCTATGGTTATTTCGACTGAATCATCGCCGTCGATATTTTCCCTCGACGACAAATTGGCCCTGATTTGTTCGGGCTCGGAATCAAAAGCGAGAAAAATAACGTGCAATTCGGTGCGATCGTAACCGATGAATACTTCCGTGCGTTGTTGAGCCGGATCACCGTCATCGGGAAGGCGTTGGACAAAGTTCTCGACACGGGCCATGGATCTTGCCAGTGGAGTGGAAGCAGACATGCCAGCAAAATCTTCCAGGCTCGGTTCGCCATCGATGAGGGGGATCAACAGGCTGTCTTCAGCCGCGCGCAAACCCGTTCCCGGGAAAAATTGAATCACGAACAAGGCGACAACGGCCCGCAGGGCGGCTCGGCTTCTGGTTCTCATGAATCCCTCACTTTCTTGTTGCGATTCCGCCAAAACGGCAGATGGTACCCGCCTTTATGCCGGGGAAAAAGCAATATTTTGTGACGCGAAGGGGCGCTACCGGATGCGGCTCTGGTCGACAAAGCCGTCTTTATTGGGCATTTCAATCAGTGGCAGCGAACGTGCATCAAGCATTTCATCGCGGTCGACCAGATCGTTCAGAAACAACACGTAGGCAGTGGCCTGGTAGACTTCTTCATCGCTGAGTGATTTGGGCGAGTCAGCCGGCATGGCTCGGCGAATGAAATCGAAAACGGTAGAGGCATAAGGCCAGTAACTACCCACGGTTCTGAGCGGTGGACCCTCCGACTGCATAGAACCTCCTACCAGCACCGTGGCCGCAGAATTGCCTTCGCCATTTGCGCCGTGGCAGGCCTGGCAACGGGCGCGATATACGGTTTCACCCTCGGCGGCCGTCCCACCGCCAGCGGGTAACCCGGTGCCGTCAGGTTCGATGATGAGATCGAAAGCTGCGAGCTGTGCTGCATTTACCGGCTGTCCTAATGCGGGAGATTCAGGTTCCGTGCTGCTGCAGGCACCCAGCAACAAGCTAACGAGCAGAAGGGCAGGCACTCGGATGAGCCCGTATATAATCCCTCTATCTGGTCGAGTGGCACTAAACATATACATTACTAACCGTGCCTTCACCGGTTATGCCCCAGCTTTGATAGCCGTGATAATGGTAGGTGCTGAAGTTGCCTCGCTCGGTCAGGATGGACTGCCTGGAGGGTTGCACGTTACCGCGCTCATCAGTAGCCCTGCTAATCAATATGGCGTCCTGGCCCTGCCATTGCCACGGTATTCTGAAGCGCGTCAGGGCTTTCTCGGTAGCATCAGATTGCAATAAAGCGTCTGCCCAGCTGTTGCCGCCATCGGCGGAAACTTCGACCCGCCGGATGGCGCCGGCGCCAGACCAGGCGATCCCGGTAACCTGGTAAAGACCCCGTCTGGATAACGCCATTTGTCCGGACGGACTGGTGATCAGTGATTTGCAACCCATAGGAAAGGTAAATTGCATGCTGCTGCGATCAGGCCGGGTGTCAGTGTACTTGGAGGTCTCATCGCGAAACTGCGAGGGACCGGTCGTCAGCTTGAGCTGAGTAAGCCACTTGACGCTGATGTTGCCCTCCCAACCAGGGACAAACAATCGCATCGGATAGCCTTGCTCGGGACGGATTGGCTCGCCGTTTTGATAAAGCGCTATCAATACGTCGTCCAAAGCCTTGTCCAGGGGCAGCGAGCGTCCCATGCTGGCACCGTCTGCCCCGACAGCACTGACCCAGCCAGCCTGCGGCTGAACCCCGGCTTCCTCGAGCAATACTGAAAGTCTGATGCCGGTCCATTCGGCGCAGGATACCAGGCCATGAATGCTTTGCGCCGTGCCATCAACCGGATTGGCGCCGAGTAATGTTCCGCTGTTTCCCGAACATTCCAGAAAGTAGATTTTGCTGACCATTGGATAGGCAAGTAGATCTTCGTAGCTGAATGCCAGGGGTTGATTTACCAGTCCGTTTATCACTAGTCGGTGACCTGCAGGGTCAATGTCGGGGATTCCGGCATGGTGGCGCTCAAAGTGCAGGCTGTTGGGGGTAATCGTGCCCTGCAGCTGATGCAGCGGGGATCGCGAGGATCCGCCACCAGGGTACAGGGGGTTGGGATTGCCTGCCAGACGCTCGATATATTCAGTGTGGCTTGAGCGCTGACCGTAACCGCTGGGCCCTGAACCCGGCCTTTTTGACCAGTCGGGAATCTCGAAGCGCAGGCCCGACTCCTGTCCAAGCGCCTGCTTGCTAATTGCCACGCCGAGGCTGCCGACTCCAAACCCCAGCAGGTGGCGTCGATTGATAAGGCCGTTACCGGCTACTTTCTCAAGGGTAATTTCGGAGCTCATCGCTTGTTGCTCTAGTTTGTTATTGATGGCGTACTTGTCGCAATCGCGCTCTACCAATTGCCGGATTCAGTTGGTCATTATCCTCAAGACTTAACCGGGAATCCAGCCACAGTTCATCGCAGTAACCTGGTTTAAAAAAGGTCGTCGCCTGTCCCTTGTGCTACCCTTGCGGGCGTCTGAATGGATTAGATCCACGGAGAAAAATAATGACCAAAAAACAACAAAGAATCCACTCCGGATTCGGCGCCAGGAGCGAGCCGGACGAGGTGCTGGCGGGTATTGACCTGAATGGCAAAGTAGCGGTTGTTACCGGCGGCTATAGCGGAATTGGTCTGGAAACAACCAGAGCGTTGGCGAACGCCGGTGCCAAGGTACACGTTCCTCTGCGCTCGGCGGAAAAAGCGGCGCAAGCTCTGGCCGGCATAGCCGGGAACATCGTTGTCGGTGAGATGAACCTCACGGATCTGGATAGTGTACAGGCCTATGCCGAGCGAATTCGACACAGCGAAGACAGGCTCGATCTGCTGATTAACAATGCCGGCATCATGGCCTGTCCCGAGACGCGGGTGGGGCGCAACTGGGAATGCCAGTTTGCCACCAACCATCTCGGCCATTTCGTTCTGACTAATGCGTTGTTGCCGCTTCTGGTCGCGGGCGGGCGCGCGCGGGTCATTTGCCTCTCCTCGACCGGCCACAAGCGATCCGGTATTCGTTGGGAAGATGTACATTTTGAGCGAGAGCCCTATGAGAAATGGGCGGCTTATGGTCAATCCAAAACAGCAAATTCGCTGTTTGCCCTGGCGCTGGACTGCAAATATTCCGAGCAGGGCGTGCGGGCTTTTGCCGTCCATCCCGGCGGAATTCTGACTCCTCTGCAACGGTATCTGGAAGTGGAAGAAATGGCGGCGCTGGGTTGGCTGGATAAAGACGGTAATCTTTCCGAACAGGCAAAACAGTTGTTTAAATCGCCTGCCCAGGGTTGTGCGACCACGCTGTGGGCGGCGACCAGTCCGATGCTCGATGCACTGGGGGGTCTATACTGCGAAAATTGTGATATTGCGGATCTGGCAACGGAGGATATGCCTCGCTATCTGGGCGTCGAAGCCTGGGCGGTGGATGAGAAGTCTGCCATGCGACTTTGGGATCTCAGCGAAGAGATGCTGGCGGGTTGTTTATGATTAGTCCCTCGCGCGATTTACTGTCCATGCTGGCATTACTGATGTGGCTGACAACTGCCATCGCTCAGCCCCCAGCATCCGAGCTCCAGCTGCAGCCGGCGCCGATTCCGGAGGGACTGGAAACTGCGGAGTTTTTCAGCCCGGCCGTAGGACGGAGCATGAAGTTTGATATCGTCCTGCCGCCGGGTTATCGGGACAGTAAAGAGCGCTATCCGGTTCTGTATCTGCTGCATGGCTACATGCAGAATTACACCATCTGGGGCCGCAATCTGGGTGCCGCTTTCTACGCCAGAAACCTCGGAGATCTGATCCTGGTGCTTCCTGATGGAGGCAACACATGGTTCGTCAATTATGCGGCCAGTGAAAACGGTCAGCGTGATAACTGGGAAGACTACCTGGTCGGAGACCTGATCCAATACGTGGATCAGAATTTCCGCACTATTGCCACTCGCGAGGGTCGAGCGATTGGGGGCCTTTCGATGGGTGGCTACGCGGCCTTCACTCTGGCGCTGAGACATCCCGATCTGTTTGTCTCCATGGGTAGTACCAGCGGCGCTTTATCCCATGCCAGAACTGCCGCCGATGCGCTGCGACAGGGTATTGATCTGCGTCCACGAACCCACTCGCCCGAGATACAGGCCCAGATTGCAGAAGCGGATCAGTTCATCGCGGCAATTATCGATATCCCCGGATTCAGCACCCAGCAGGAGCGTACCCCGGCTGGGGCGCAGTTTGCGACGCCAGAGCAGGCCGTTGCCTATGATCCTTTCGAAATTATCTACAGCGTTCCCAAAAGCCAGCTGCCCCACATCTATCTCGATGCCGGAACCGAGGACGAACTGATCGCTGAAGCCCGGGAATTCATGCAAGTGCTGTTGATCAACAATGTACCCTTTGATTTCATGCAGGAGCGAGGGCGACATAACGCCGAGTTCTGGCGTCGGTCAATCGGACATATGATGACAGTTCAATATGAGGTGATGCAGCGGGCTCTGGGAAACAGGCCTTGATTATCTGCAGAGTTCCTAGCCCTCTTCAGAATACGTGTCGGCCTCGTCAGCTTCTGAATCAGGATCTGGCACGGAGCGGGACAGCACCAGCGCCTGGATAGTCGATGATTTGAACTCCCGCCGGTACAGCACGAAAACCGTCAGACTGCAGGTAGCCATGAAGATCCATGGATTTATAAACCAACCCAGCACCGCCAGGGCAAAGTAATAGGCACGCAATCCATAGTTGTAGCTGTGTGCTGCGCGGTCCAGTAACTTTGCTACTGCCTTGAAGTCGCGCTCTGTCGCTACCGCGCGGTAGTCTCCCGCGTCGCCGTAATACCGGACGGTGTTGAACGACGAACCAAACAGGATAAAGCAGAACCCATACTGTCGAATCGACCAGGTGAAAGTGAAGAATCCGTAAGTAAATATGAAGATGAGCAACAACAGCTTAATCTGAATTACCTGAATGGAGACTGCGGTGACAAAGCTGAGCGAGGAAAGGTTCATGAAAATATCGCTGGAGGTGCTCAGCACACCGACCAGACTGGCGAGAATCAGAAGGGATGTTGACGCAAAGAAAGAGACCTGCCTCTCCAGACTGGCAAGTAGCTCACCGTCGACTTCACTCATTCCGGTTGTCTGCAGTTTTGTGACCCATTCCTTGCGATAGCGATATAGCACGCTGGAAAGTGTGTTGGTGGTTTTTGCTGCGTGTCGGGTAAAGACGGTGTATCCCACCCAGCAGATTAGAAACCAGCAGAAACTGACTATATCCAGAAGGCTAAAACTCATGATCGTCCCGCGAGCTTGGAAGGGTTGACGTATGCAAGGAGCAGTTGGCGAAGCGATCGCGCTGAAGACTTGCTAAACTTGGAGAATTATAACTGATCTTCAAGTCGTTTTTTAGACGAAAGCCCATGTCCGAAAAGCTCCCTCAAAGCAGCCCGATGGTTATGATCCACAACGCCCGAGTTCCGATTAATCGGCGCAGGATGCTCACGATCGCTGACTTTGCAATCAGGCAGGGAGAGCACTGGTGCGTGCTTGGAGGAAACGGCGTGGGTAAGACATCCCTGGCGAAACTTGTGCAAGGGGAACTTGTCCGGGGAAGGCAGCACGTCTCCTATGCGGCGGGCTTCGACCCGGCACGCGATCTTGATTCGATATCCTTCGAGGAGCAGCAGCGCCTGTGGGCTCTCGATGACCGCCACGATATCAGCGAATTCAGCGCTGAAGCGAAAGATCAGGGCACCACGGTGGAGCGATTTATTATTCCCGCTGCGCACCCTGAATTGCTGCATCAGAAGGAAGTGCAGGAGACGCTGAATGCGCTGGATTTGAGCAATCTCCTGAAACGTGGTATCCGCTACCTGTCTTCGGGACAGGTTCGTAAGGTGATGATAGCGAGGGCGCTGTTGCAAAGAAGAGTTGCTTGTAACCGCTTGCTGCTATTGGATGATCCCCTCGAGGCAATTGACCAGCGGGCTCAGTCCGTAGTGCGATCGTGTTTGCAGCAGTCGTTCGATAGCAATAATGCGACGCTGTTGTTGAGCCGGCGGGTAAGTGAGATGTTGCCGGGTATTACTCATCTCGCGATCATGGAGGATCTCACGATTATAGAGCAGGGACCGATCGAGCAGATTTGCGACACCGATGCATTCCTTTGCCTGGCAAGTCCACAGGTTCCTGAGAACCACGGGATTCCCCGTGGCCAGCTGACGGAGGGCAGGGATGCCACAAATCGACTGCCTCCGATTCGTCTGCACAAGGTGAGCGCCTCTTACGGCGATCAACCGGTTCTAGAGGACGTGACCTGGTTGATGGATGCGCATCACCATACATTGATTGAAGGACCCAACGGCTGCGGTAAATCAACTCTGTTAAGCCTTATCGACGGTGAAAATCACAAGGCGTACGGTCAGGAGGTCTATCTTTTCGGTGTGCGCAGGGGAAGCGGAGAATCAGTCTGGGACATCAAATCACATTTCGGCGTGGTATCTAATGAAATTCACAACAGGTATGTGAAAGGTTGGCGGGTGCTTGATGTCGTAGTGTCCGGTTTTTACGATTCGGTAGGGCTATACGACGACAGTGGCGCTAGCCAGGTCGAAGTCGCCAGGGGCTGGTTGACATGTTTCGCAATGGAGCATCTGGCGCGCGAGTTTTTTCATGAAATTTCATTCGGTCAACAACGATTGATATTGTTGGCTCGAGCGATGGTTAAACAACCGGATGTCCTGATACTCGACGAACCTTGTGTGGGGCTGGACGATTCTTACCGCCGCCTGGTATTGGGATTCATTGACTCCATCGCAGACAGCACGTCAACACAAATTATTTATGTCAGCCACACGCGGGGGGAGGAGCCCCGTTGTATCAACCAGCGTCTGAGCTTCGAACCGACCCCTTCGGGAGGCTATAGCCTGCTGGCTCGCTAACAGACCACGCGCCGCAATCAATTGCTGCGCGTTATCCGGATGTGAGCAAATCCCACATTGTTGACGTAAAAGCCCTGAGCATCGTTAACGAACAGCTTTAAATCACCATTACAAGGTGCCCGATACAGGTAGGACTTGCTGGTAGCATCGAAGCTCAATTCTGAAATGCCAATCAAACTGTCACGACGGCATCCGTCCTGGTAGAGCATCAGTTCGAACCAGCGGTGTTGCCGTGAACGTTTCAAAAGCGAATATCTATCCCTCGGCATCTGACGGTCGGCAAATCCGGTCAGGCTGATCGAGGCTCCGGTCTCATCGGTTTCGATATTGCCATCGATCCAGTTGCTAATAATGGGGAATTCCAGCTGGTAGCTGGCGCCGGCAGTCGCATTGACCCCCGAATGGGTCGCCTGATCTGTGGTGAAAAAACGAAATGCTGTAGACTGGCCGGGTGCCAGAGTCTGGCCGACGTTGCCCGGGTCGGGGTCGATATACATTACGGCGTTGCAGGCACTCAATAAGGAACAGGCAAGTAATACAAAATGGCGCATCGGCGACCTCCAGATTTATCTGTCCCAAAGATTGCCCGTCGGGGATAGCAAGGTCAAGCTTCAGGTTCAATCATGTCGAGAATCATAGTCACTGGTTTTGCTCCATTCGAGGGTCGCCCTGTAAATGCGTCCTGGATTGCTGCCAGCCAGCTGCAGGAGAAACTGGGAGGAAACTCCCTGGTGACCAGCGAAATACCAGTGGTCTGGGGAGAGCCGGAACGCCATATGAGAGCGTTGCTTGACGAGGAACCCAATCCTGCTGCGATCATTGCCCTGGGGGAGGGCAAGCCGGGTTGTTTCAGGCTGGAGACTCTGGCCTTGAACAGGCGCAAACCAAGAGTCGATAATCAGGCCGCGCTCCCGGATCATCCAAAATTTGTTCACGATGGTCCGGACAGTCTGCGGATCACAGCGCCGTTACAAACCATTAGAAAGGAACTGCTTCAGCGGGGTGTGCCGGTGCTGCTTTCGGTGGATGCCGGGAGTTATCTTTGCGAGGAAACCCTGTATCTGCTGGAACACCGCTTCAGAGTCCAGACCAGCGGTGATCTGGCATTGTTCGTGCACTTGCCTCCCTATGACACGACTGTTGAATTCAAAGGCACAAGCAGGCTGTGCCGGGAAGAACTGCTACTCGAGTTTGCGAGCGATCTTTATGAGGTTGTAACCAGCCAACTTGAGCGCAGATCTCTGTAATCGGGCCAAATAAGCTGATACATTGCCAGATCAGTTAATTACAGGTTTGCTGAGAGGGGAACAGATAATGAACAGGATAGCGGTTTTATTGATTGTCGCGGTAAGTGCCTGGCAGGTCACAGCTTTGGAAGAGGCTGATCCGACATTGCAGGAAATTCTCAATTTTCGGCAGTACAGTCCAACCTTTGCCAGCGCCGGACAACCTACCCGGGAGCAATTCGAGGTGCTCAAGGAGCAGGGGTTTGAACGTATCGTATACATAGCCTTTACCAACAATCCCAACGCAATTGCCGACGAGGATCTTCTGGTTAAAGGTCTGGATATGGAGTACATGCAGATTCCGGTGGATTTCTCCAATCCCTTGCCCAGTGATTTTTACGCATTTGCCGACTCTGTCCGCCGAGATAGAGATAAAAAAACCTTGTTACACTGTCAGGTCAACGCCCGCGCTACTGCCTTCAGTTTTCTGTACCGTGTTATTTTCGAGGATGTACCAGTGGCGCAGGCCAAGGAGGATATGAACTCGGTGTGGCAGCCCAATCAGGTATGGCGCGATTTTATTTTTGAATTACTTGCCCAGAACGGCAAATCGCCAGAGTGTCCGGGTTGTGACTGGACACCGCCGCCGCCGCGGCAACAGTAGGGTCGATTGCTAGTGACAGACCGGCGAAGCCGCAAGCGAATTGTTCAAGACTGAGTCAGCCCAGGTAACGGTTCAAGAAAAAAGACCAAAAAAAGCCCCGCTCAGGCGGGGCTTTTTAGTTTGCAAGTCTGGCAGCCTCACTCGCCTCCCTGATCCACATACTTCCAGTTGTAGAAGCCCATGAACATTTCCTCCCAGCTCTGCTCGCCCCACGTGATGGGCGAGTCGGGATCGGGGTTGAAGGGATTTTGCGAAGAATTATCGAATGCGCCCTTGGCAACGATCTTGGTCCCGGCAGGCACAAACAGAGGCTCCTCCAGGCTATGAGTCAACTGCCAATTGAACGAGTAGTTTGGCACTGACAGAAGCAATTCGTCGCTGCCATCAGGATATATCGCCGTGAAGTCCATGCGCTTGCCGCGGAAATGCATGTGTGGCATCAGGCTGTGGATATAGGCGTCCCGGGGCACAACGGTGGTGATTACCATCTCGTGATCTTTGGCCTGGGGCGGAATATTGATAGTAAAGGCGTTTCCGACACCGCCGGCCATTCGCTCCGCTGGCACCTCACCTTCTGGGTAAAAGTAAATGCCGATTTCTGTGGCATCAATACTTTCTCTTCCTGAGGTGGTGTAATGCATCTGCAGATTGAGGGTTGATCCGGCGCGCAGCAGACCGCCGGTATTCTCGGGATACATGCTGGTGGTAGTTCCCGGGGCGTAACCGGCAACAGACGCCTGATTGACATCGGCGCCACCGTCCAGGAATGCGCTCACGTCCAGATCGGGACCCAGCAATTCAAGAATCTGATTGAAATCCGGTCGCTCACCAGTAGCCGCGGCTGCAAACAGCGTAGTCCGCACTTCCTGGGCACGTTCCGGTGGCAGCCTGTTCATCAGTTCCATGAAAACCTGACCGCGGTCAGGTGCACCTTCGGGAGGCACAACAGTGGTAATCACATGGTGAACGACGGTTGGGTCGCCAGGTACGATTTCGCTCCCCCGAACCCATTTGTCCTCGGTCAATCCCAGATCGACAGGTAAATCTATGTAGTCGACAATCCCGGTCGCAGGAATTGATTGCGGTTCGATCTGCACAACCAGGTCAGGTTCGCCGAGAGTCCACTTGGTGTCTGGCCAGATCAATTCCGCCAGCGGATCCACGTTGCCATCAATTGGCGAGCCAGCGTCAACCCAGTGAATTAGAGTTTGCATATCGGCATCGGCGAGATTCATTTCGTTGGCAATTTTATGACCGATTTTATTGTCTATCTGACCGGGTGGCATGCGCTTGGTCATGATCACTTCACGAATCATTGGAGACCAGCCCTGCGCTGTCAGACTGCTGTCGAAAGCAAACGGGGCAATTCCGCCTGCTCTGTGGCAGGTTGCACATTTTTCAGCGATTATCGGTGCCACGTCAGCGGAGTATGAAGGCACAGCAGACCTGTGCGCGGCGAGTGCCGGAAACTCTATAGCGGTTCCGGTTGCCACTGCGGTAGACTGAACTTCCGCGCCAGACAGATATTCCTCGAGGGCGGAATCGAGAGACTCCTTGCCCGGTCCCCGATAAACAACCTCAAAGGTTTTGGGGTTGTAAATAACGGCTTCACCAATCCGGGTGACGCCCAGCGCCTCGGATACCAGTTGAGCATCATCCATTAAGATCGGCAGATCTATGTCAAGCGATGCGGCCTCGGACTGAACGACTGCCCGTTCGGTTTGCAGTCCTGGGTTGATCATCATGAACACTACGCCCTGGTCCTGATAGCGGGATTTTAGCTCTTTAAAACTGGGCAGGTTTTCCTGAACTTCGCTCGCTCCATTAGCCTGGACCATCAATACGATCGCTGTCTGGTCATCGTACCAGGCCATATGGTGAAAGGCGCCCTGATGATCAATTAGCGAAAAGTCACCGACCCGATCAGCGGCGCCTGCCAGAGAAGCCAGGCACGCAATGGCCGCAGAAGTTACTAAGGCAAATGTTTTATTCACGGTAATCCTCGCGGAAGGTATGAAATGAGGACCCCATGATACGCGTTTTCGGGCAGACTAAAAGAGAATTGTGTCAAAGTGCCCGGAATCAAATAATCTGTTACTAGGTTTAATAAAAAATTGATTCTCAAATAGTGGGCATGTCCCGCCTGGAGGGCTACTGATTCAGATGAGCGCACTATGCATCAGTAACTGAATATTAAAATTCCATTCAAAACGATAGAATAGCGGCACTATTCGCCGCAGCTCTCATTAGCAGGAAGACTCATTATGGGAATATCGGTTATCCCTCGAGCAAGCGTTGGCAGGCTGCTCATTCGACTAGGCAGTTCAATTTGCCTGGTTTGGGGCACTCATGTTTATGCGCAAAATCCAGATTCCGGGCCCTGGTTTGGATTGGAATTGCCACCGCAACTGGAACCCCACGCCAGCCCAGCGATTATTGGCAACCGCGGGCCAGCGCCTGCAGTGATCCCGGATGGCGAGGCGGAGTTCATTGAGTTGCAGGGTGAACGCATTAGCCAGGACCTTGGCAGTATTGTCGATTTTTCGCTGCAGAGCCGTTTGACACAGGAATTGGGTGGCGAGCAATTGTGGGGCAGAGTCAGCGGATTTCCTTCCGCAAGAGCAACAATCGAGTGGGTAACTGAGCAATTCGCTCAGGCCGGCATTGATGATGTGCGCGTGCAGCGGGTCAGTCAGCAGTCCGACTCTGAATTGTGGCTGCCGGTTAACTGGGAAGTCACGTTATTGGGCAACCCGGTGTTTGGTAGGAACAGCGACGACGTGTTGCTTACGACGGCGGTGGCGCTGGCGCCGTCTGAAATTCCCGGTGGCAGCTTGACCGCCCCAATTGTCTATGTTGGTACCGGCAGCCCGGCTGAACTTATCAATGTGGATGTGACAGGCAAGATTGCCATTCAACGGATTACTCCGCAGGCCCACCTGGTGTTCGAGCGTGCCAGGTTCACTCCTCAGGCGAGGGACATCATGTCTCGTGGCGCTGTGGCGGTGGTCAATATTATTGATCAGCCCGGTAATGAGATGGCGCGGGATATGTCGAACTGCGGTGGTCCCTGCTTCAATATAGGTGGCCGGGATGGTCATTTTCTCGCCGGTGTGATGAATGCAGCTGCGCAGGCAGGATCGCTCGGTGAATTGCAAATGAGACTCTCACTGGAGTCTTCTGTGCATCGCAATCTGGAGGCGGAAAATGCGGTAGCGGTGATTCCTGGTCGGAGCCAGGAAACTATCGTGCTCAATGCGCATGTCGACGCCTGGTACGACGGTGCAGGAGACAATGCCGACGGGCTGGCAGTACTCGTGGCATTGGGCAGACATTTTTCCAGACCCGAAATCCAGCTTCAGCGCACGCTGGTGCTGGTGGCAAGCGCCGGACATCATACGCCGGGATTGAACGGCCCGCGAAATGCAGTGGCCATGAATCCGGACCTGTTTGCCAACGCTTTGCTGATTTTTAATCTGGAACATGTAGCGCAACGTAATTTCTCGCCGGCCCGGAGCCAGTTTTCCGACGGGTATCGCGAATACGTAGCTGATTCAGGCGAAGCGCCAATCGTTGCCGGTATCACCAATCAGTCACCCTTCCTGGAGCAGCTGTTTGCTCTTGGAGTGGAACGCTACGGCACTAACTTTGTTTCCGGCCCGTCCACCATGGCAAGTGGTGAGGGCGGTGGATATCGGGCGGCAGACGTGCCGATTGTTACGACCATGCAGGCACCGCCTTTGTACCATACCAGCGGTGAGGTATTCGAAGTTATTTCGACTCCTGGCCTCGAGCGGATGGCAAGGTTTATGGCCTGGTTTGTAAAGCAGGTTGATCAGGCAGCCAAGGAAACGATAAATCCCTGACTACGAACAAACTGTATTACCGGGTGCGACGTATTGAGAATGTCGCGTATATCAAAAGAAGGCCTGTTATGAGAGCACTGCTCATCCTCAACCTGGGTACCCCGGCATCACCGACGGCCAGGGGATTGCGAGATTTTTACCGCCATTTTTTCTCCGATCCCTTTGTGTTTGATATCCCAGCCTGGGCCCGCTGGATGCTCAGAAATCTGATTATCCTTCCGTTTCGTGCACCGAAAACGGCGAGGGATTACGAAAAAATCTGGCTGGAAGGAGGTTCGCCGCTTTTTGTATACACCAATCAGCTGAAGGTACGATTGCAGGATACCCTAGATCCGTCTCGCAGCCGCATTCGAGTCTTTCTTGGTATGGGATACAGTGAACCATTCATCGGAGACACGATGCTGGAAATAGAACAACAGGGAATCCAGGACATCCTGATACTTCCCCTGTTCCCGCAGTACTCGACTGCGACGACGGCGTCAGTGCTGCATGGAGTCAAGGAGGCAGCTAGCAAATGGCAGGAGCAGCCGAGAATGACCGTGATAGAAGATATGTTCGGCGATCCGGCTTTCATTCGGGCGTGGGCACAGCTGCTGAATAAATACTTGCGGCAAGACCGCGCGGACAGCAGGGTCGATCACGTGATCTTCAGCTACCACGGTTTACCCGAAAAGAATATAAAGAAAGCAGATCAACACAATTATTGTGAATTCGGCAAGTGCTGCGATCAGATTACCGAGAACAACCGCTACTGCTACCGTGCGCAGTGCATGGCAACCACCCGATCTATCGCCGAGAGTCTCAATTGGGACCCGGACTTCTATTCGATTGCTTTCCAGTCGCGATTTGGCCGAGACCCCTGGATTCAGCCTTATCTCGATGAGTATCTCGAGGACTTGGCAGGGCGAGATATCAGGAAGGTTGCGGTCGTAACGCCCTCGTTTGTGTCTGACTGCCTGGAAACTATTCATGAGATTGGCATTGAATACCGTGAATTGTTTCAGGAAAAGGGTGGTGAGGATCTGGTGTTAATACCCAATTTGAATAACGAGGAATTCTGGTTTGATGCTGCCGCAGAAATTGTCGAACGAAATCTGGGACGTTCGGTTGCATTGCAGTCAGTTTAATAATCCAAATTGGATTGCCCAACTCCATTGTCATAGCAGGTCGTGGGCGAGCAAGTAACGCTCCGATAGTCGCTCAAGAAGGCACAAAAAAGGCCGGCATTTCGCCGGCCTTTTTTTCGCAGTACTGATCTGGTTCAGGCGCTGACTGCGCGTTTTACCAGATTTTGCAGCAATGGTACCTTGAACCCATTATGAGCCAATTCCCGAGCGCCCTGGGTTGCCAGACCTGCTACTGACTCACCGGTCGCTGAAGACTTGGCCTGGCCCTGAACCGCATTCTCGACATCAGTCAATCGACGCGGTGTCGCCTGCACCGCGCCGGCAACGATACGGCTGTCCTGGATGGTACCGCCACTTACCCGAAATGCTGCTGCGACGTTGACGAGGGAGAAGTCCCAGACGTTACGGTCAGCAACCTTCTCAAAGTAAAAAGTCGCATTCGCCCAGGTCGACGGAATTCGGACTGCAGTCAGGATTTCGCCCGGACGCAGTACCGTTGTGTTTTCGATATCCAGAGCCGGTCCTACGAAATACTCTTCCGCAGATACGGTTCTTTCTCCGCTGCTGCTTCGAATTACCATGGTGGCGTCCAGCGCAACTACTGCGGGAGCTGTGTCAGAGGCGCTGGCTGCAACGCAGCGGCTGCCCTCGAACAGGGCGTGTTCCCGGTTCATGCCTTCGGGTGTGTCTGCGTAACACAGGTTGCCGCCGGCGCGATAGCAGGAAAGGCCGCGTCGGTAGTACCAGCAGCGCACATCCTGCGACAGGTTGCCGCCGAAAGTTCCGATATTGCGGATCTGTGGGCTGGCGACTACCCGCGCTGCGTCTGATAATACAGAGTAGCGCTCTTGAATCAGGGCGCTGTTCGCGATTTCGGTCAGCGTAGTCAGCGCGCCGATCTCGATACCGTCCGCTGTTTCGCGAATGCCCCGAAGCGCTTCGATACCGCTCAGGTCGATCAGCGCGTCAACGGACTTGGCCCGGTCTTTCAACCAGCCGTAGGTGTCCTGACCGCCGCCCACTAGCCAACCTCTTTCTGCCAGTCGGTCAGCTATTGCTAGAGCATCCTCCACCTGCGTCGGCTGGTAGAGCTCCATATTTGGCATTACGTCATGTGATGGCATAGTTAACCTCAGAAAGTATTTGTTTTAAGTGTCTTGGAGCTGTAGGTATTACCAGCCAAGTGGTTAATGATCATGTCCGTCGTGGTCGGTGCTGTATTAAACAGATGACCGTCCAGCGCGTCGGAGATGGCACTGGCCAGGGCTGCGGCTGCCGCTCCCTGGGTTGGCTCGCCGATGCCGCGTGCCCCTATCGGGCTTTGCGGGTCAGGGATGTTCACGCCCTGAGCCTGGGTTCGCAGAGGCACGTCCTTGTAGGTGGGCGGTTTGCTCTGGTACAGGCCGACATTAGCTGGCAGGCCGTTCTGCGGATCGTAGACATGACGCTCCAGACCGGTCAGACCGACACCCCATACGGCACCGCCACGCATGGCGTTATCGAAATTCTTGGGATGTACCACGGTGCCACAGTCTGCCACCGCGCCGTAGTCCAGAATCTCGTACTTGCCGGTATCCAGGTCGAGTTCAATTTCACAGAAGCCAACCACGTTTCCAGGCGGCTGCCCCTGGCCCGGGATATTGTCCTTCGCGACACCAACGAGACCAGTACCCTGTAAACCCTGAACGGCTCGCTGAGTGATGGGATTGATATCCTCGGGATACTCCATGCCGCTGTACTTGCCGCCCATAGCAATCGCTCGCTGAGCTGCCTCGGCGTAGGTCATGCCCTGGTCGGGATCACTACTCAGGAAGACCCTTTCGCCACCGATTTCATAATCGTCAGGCGTTCCGCCGAGATCAGCGGCAGCAATTTCCTTGAGCTTGACTATGGCATCTTCCGCTGCCACCCAGTTGGCCCGTCCATGGGTGAAGATGGTGTTACTACCACCCTGACCGGAGCTGTGGGGCAGGAAATTATCCGTTCTTCCGCGGTGAATCTCGCAATTTTCCCAGGGCATCTGCAAGGCTTCCGCTGCCGCACGGCTGGTTGCCGCGTAGGAATAAGTACCCAGGTTGCCGACCCCGCTATGGATATGCAGGACGCCATCAGGCGCGATGCGGACCAGACCATCGTATCCGCGGCTGCCAGCACCGTGGTAACCGATACCTACGCCTAATCCACGCACCTTGTTGCCATTCCGTTTGGGCAGACTGGATTTCTCCTGCCAATTGAACATACGCTCGCCCTGATCCAGCGCTTCACTGATGAAGGAACTGGTCAAAGGTCCGCGGCTGCCTCCCTGAAAACCGCTGCTGGTTGCAGCGTTGAGCTTGCGGAATTGAACTCGATCCATACCCAGAGCTCTGGCTACCTTGTCAGTGATAGGTGCCAGCACAGAGGCCATTTCATTCTGGCCAGGCCCGCGTTGCGCTCCGCGGGGTGTGGTATTGGTATAGACCGAGATGCCGCGATATCTCATTGATTCGGGCTGATAGGCGATAGTGACGTGCTGAGCAGAGGAATTACCGCTGCCGCCGCCGGTTGCGCCACCGTCATTGACGATGACCAGATCTACCGCTGTAACCTTGCCGTCAGCCTTGACACCAACCTTTATCCAGCCCTGCATGCCGGAGCGGGCGGAGCCAATGTAGAACTCCTGCTCGCGGGTAATGCGGGTCTGAACCGGACGGTTGAGCATGCGAGCGAAGTTGCCGGTGATTGCCATATAAGGATAGGGCCCGATTTTGGATCCAAAACCACCGCCAGTCGCTTCATTAATGAATACCAGGTCGCCCGGATCAATATTCAGCATGCGCGCCAGGCCGTTATCGTTGGCGCTCTGGCTCTGGGATGACCCGGCGAAGTAGCACTTGCCGTTTTCCCAGTAGGCCATACAGGTACGCGCTTCCAGTGAGTGGTGCGGGTATCCCATGGTCACGAAAGGTTCTTCTACGATGTGAGCGGCTTCTGCGAAGCCTGCCTCGATATCGCCAAAAGCCCACTCTTGAGTAAACTCGCCGCCAACCGGCTCCCGTCCCTCGCGAATGGCATCTATAGCTGATTGAGGCCATTTGATGTCGCGAATTTCAGCGCCGATGATGGGCGAGCCCTCCGGACCCTCTTCCTCAGTGCGGACCAGGACATTGCCCTCCGGGTAAGGATTTGGGCCCCCCGGGGTCAGACTTACCAGAGGGTCTACCACGAAGGGCCGGCGCTCGAAGTCCACCCTGATACGGGATATAGCGGTCTCGGCAATTTCTTCGGTCACCGCTGCGACTGCCAGAATAGGTTGACCAACAAAGGTTACGTATTCCGAAGCCAGTGCGGGGTTACCCGGCGGCGCTACCGGTGGCAGATCATCGGCAGTAAAAATACCGATCACGCCGTCCATGCGGAGCGCCTCTGAAGCATCGATATTGACTACCCGGCCGCTTGGCATCGGGCTGGTCAGGATGCGGGCGAAGACCATGCCTTCGCGCTTGTGGTCTTCTGCGTACTTGATCTCGCCTGTGACCTTGCCAGGTACGTCAGGCGGCAAGAAATCTTTTCCGATGTGCATCGTCATACTAATTGCCCCGAGGCGCGCATCACGCCGTTCAGATAGTGTTCATAGGCGCCACACCGACAGAGGTTGCCAGACATGGCCTGGATTGCTTCTTCTCTCGTTGGTCTGGGGTTGTCTCGCAGCAGGGCGACGGCCGACATCACCTGGCCCGGCGTGCAGAAGCCGCATTGCGGCGAGTTTTCGGCGATAAATGCCTGCTGCACGGCATGCAGAGTTCCGTCTGCTGCCTTTATGCCTTCAATGGTGGTGACTTCGCGGTCGCGGACATTATGCGTTAACACCGAGCAGGCGTAGTTGGGCACACCATCGATGTGCACTGTGCAGGCGCCGCACTCGCCACGGTTGCAGCCCAGCTTGGTGCCGGTCAAGTCCAGCTTGTAGCGAAGGGTATAGGCGAGGGTTTCGGACGGCATTACATCTACCGGCCTGGCGCGCCCGTTTACTGTCAGGTTTATCAAGCGTTCAGCGGTGTTACCACCGGACTGCGCATTGGCGAGGTAAAAACTGGCGCCAGTAGAGGCAGCGGCGCCGGAAAAGATTACCCCCTTGATAAAACGTCTGCGTGTTAGTTTAGGGTTCACTGACATTGCTCCGTTTCTTAGTTTTAAGGAGTGGTCGTAACCCTGTCGGGCCACAACTCTGGGTAGTACAGGTATGCGCAAATATACCTGGGGGGAAGGCTACGATTTTTTGATCAAAAATGCAAATTGGAGCGGCTGGCAGATTGATCGCAAAATGCCCACATTACGGGCCATCAGGGGCCTTCCGGTCACCAAGACAAGGTCTGTTACAAATCTACCCGATGCTGCCGAATTTACGCGGTCGAGGTGTTGCTGGACCGGTGTCCGTCCAGCCAGTTTCAGTGCGCCAGTTTCGCGGTCATTCGGCGCCGATGGCACAGTCCCTCAGCACAGAACCTTCTTGATGTAAAAACCCGTGTGGGATGCCTCGATTTCGGCCAGTTGCTCGGGTGTCCCCGAGGCAATAATCTGGCCGCCCCCATCGCCGCCCTCGGGACCCAGATCGACAATCCAGTCAGCAGTTTTTATAACGTCCAGATTGTGCTCGATTACTACGATCGTATTGCCCTGGTCGCGCAGATGATGCAATACCGCAAGCAGCTGACGAATGTCCTGAAAGTGCAGTCCGGTGGTGGGTTCGTCGAGAATATACAGTGTTTTGCCGGTATCACGCTTGGAGAGTTCCCGCGACAGTTTGACCCGCTGCGCTTCGCCGCCCGAGAGGGTGGTGGCGGCCTGTCCCAAGCAGATGTAGGATAAACCCACGTCGATAAGCGTTTTGAGTTTGCGTGCAATTACTGGCACAGCAGCGAAGAATTCAATCGCTTCTTCGATAGTCATTTCAAGGACTTCATTGATATTTTTGCCCTTGTAGGTGACTTCCAGGGTTTCCCGGTTATAGCGCTTGCCGCGGCATACGTCGCAGGCGACATAGACATCCGGCAGGAAGTGCATTTCCACTTTGACCACGCCATCACCCTGACATGCTTCACAGCGCCCACCCTTGACATTAAAGCTGAATCTCCCGGGCTTGTAGCCGCGTGCGCGAGCTTCCTGGGTGCCGGCAAACAGTTCCCTGACCGGTGTGAAGATGCCGGTATAGGTGGCCGGATTGGAACGTGGCGTGCGCCCGATCGGGCTCTGGTCAATATCGACGACCTTGTCGAGCAGGTTCAGGCCTTCGATTTCATCGTAAGGCGCAGCATTCAAAGAAGTAGCCTTGTTTAATCGGGTTGCAGTTATCGGGTACAGCGTGCTGTTAATCAGCGTCGATTTACCGGAACCGGAAACCCCGGTAATACAGGTTAAGAGACCAACCGGTATCTCCAGATCGACCTGTTTTAAATTGTTACCACTAGCCCCTTTTAAGACCAGCAGGCGTTCCCTGTCGACAGGGGTGCGTTGTTTCGGAATTGCAATGCTCTCTTGGCCGGAAAGGTATCTGCCGGTCAATGACCGCGGTTCCCTGACTATATCTTTCAGAGTGCCCTCGGCCACGATCTCTCCGCCGTGGACCCCGGCGCCGGGTCCAATGTCGATAATGTAATCAGCACTGCGAATGGCTTCTTCATCGTGTTCCACCACAATAACGGTGTTGCCCAGATCGCGAAGGTGAAAGAGGGTGTTGAGAAGTCTGCCGTTGTCCCGTTGATGCAGACCAATGGAAGGTTCGTCCAGGATGTACATCACGCCCACCAGGCCGGCACCTATCTGGCTGGCCAGCCTGATGCGTTGCGCTTCGCCACCGGACAGGGTTTCCGCGCTGCGATTGAGAGTGAGGTAGTTGAGGCCGACGTCCACCAGGAACTGCAGTCGTGCCTGCAATTCCTTGAGAATTTTTTCCGCAATTTTGGCTTGTTTTCCCGTTAACTCAAGGCCGGCAAAGTGGCTGGCTGACTGGCTTACAGTCATTGCGGTGATGTCAGGCAGGTTGAGACCACTGACCAATACATGGCGGGCGTCCCGTCGCAGGCGGGTACCCTGACAATCGGGACAGGGCTGCGAACTCAGGTACTTGGCCAATTCTTCCCTGACCATGGAGGATTCCGTTTCCCGGTAGCGGCGTTCCATATTGGGCAGGATGCCCTCGAACGGGTGGCTGCGAATTATTGTGTCGCCGCGATCATTGATGAAGTAGAAGTCTATGCTTTCGCCATTGCTGCCCCGGAGAATGAGGTCCTGGTGCTTGCGTGACAGATTTTCGAACGGCGAATCCAGCTGGAAGCCGTAATGTTCGGCCAGTGAATTCAGCATCTGAAAGTAATACATGTTACGGCGGTCCCAACCACGGATGGCGCCTTCCGCAAGGGACAGGGAGGAATCCATCACGATGCGTTGTTCGTCAAAGTATTGCTTCATACCCAACCCATCGCAGCTGGAGCAGGCACCAGCCGGATTATTGAATGAAAACAGTCTCGGCTCGAGTTCACTGATACTGTGACCGCAATGGGGGCAGGCAAACAGGGACGAGAACACGATCTCCGGCCTGCCGTCGGCATCGTCCATGAAGCTCACCAGAGCCAGTCCATCGGCAAGTTGCAGAGCGGTTTCGAAACTCTCGGCCAGGCGCTGTTCGATACCTGGTTTTACCTTTAGTCGGTCGACTACCACTTCGATATTGTGTTTCTTGTTTTTCTCTAGGTCGGGAGGGAACTCGATTTCGCAGACCAGACCGTCAACCCGCGCGCGAATGAAACCACTGGATCTTAGCTCATTGAAAACATGCAGGTGCTCGCCCTTACGGTCCCGAATGATGGGCGCCAATACCATTATTCTGCTCTCCGCCGGCAGGGCCATGACCTGATCTACCATCTGGCTGACAGTCTGTGCTTCAAGCTTGAGACCGTGATCCGGGCAGTGGGGTTCGCCAACCCTGGCAAAAAGAAGCCGCAGGTAATCGTAGATTTCCGTGATCGTTCCGACCGTCGACCTCGGGTTATGGGAAGTGGATTTCTGTTCGATGGAGATTGCTGGCGACAGTCCCTCTATATGATCGATGTCCGGCTTTTCCATCATGGAAAGAAACTGGCGCGCATAAGTAGACAGTGACTCGACGTAGCGACGTTGCCCCTCTGCGTAGAGCGTGTCGAATGCCAGGGAGGATTTTCCTGAACCTGACAGACCGGTTATGACTACCAGCTTGTCTCGAGGAATAGTGATATTGATGTTTTTCAGGTTATGGGTACGGGCACCCCTGACGAAAATTGTGTCCATAAAAGGCAGCGCTACTGGGCGAATAGAAACCGGCCATTATCTTTATTTTGGGTAGCGGGAGTAAAGCAATGTCCTCACCGCAAGGCAATTTGGCAGTTTTATTTCACTTGCTCCTTTCATGGTATAGACTTGTTGACAGAATATTTATAACGGTCTGACGGGAGGTCAAGGTGGCGAGTCGCGGCATAAACAAGGTAATTCTGGTCGGTAATGTCGGAGGGGATCCGGAAGTCAGATACATGCCCAGTGGTAGCGCAGTGGTGAACCTGACGCTGGCTACCTCGGAATCCTGGAAAGACAAGAATACCGGCGAGAATGTGGAAAAAACCGAATGGCACAGGGTGGTATTTTTTAATCGACTGGCAGAGATCGTCGGGGAATACGTGCGCAAGGGATCTAAGCTCTACGTGGAAGGGCGCTTGCAAACTCGCTCGTGGGATCAGGATGGTGTCAAGCGCTACGCCACTGAAGTCGTCGCGAATGAAATGCAAATGCTGGACTCCCGGGGTGCTGGCCAGGGACCTTCGGATTTTGGACAGACAACTTCTCAGCCGCCGCCTCAGAACGAAGCTCAGCAACCACCGCCGAATTTCGACAATTTTGATGACGACATCCCTTTCTAGCCGGTCGTCTACAGAAATTCGCAGATAAAACCTACTGTAATCAATCCGTTGGCGTTAAACTCGGAATAGGCTGCGGCATCTGGTGACCGCGGGTTTTATTGAGTTTGCGATATGGCGGGTATAGCGAGGTGAAGTTAGCCATTGCAGGAGCCGGCACCCCGGCCGGAAAAGAACTGCTTGAACTGCTCCAGCAACAGGGGGTAGCGCATCTGGCTGTGCCGGATAGCCTTCTGCTTGCCGGCGACTCGGTTAAACTTGATCGACTGCTCAATGCCCAGCGTCCTGATCAACTGTTAAATCTGAATTCATTTGGTGCCCACACACAAGCAGCCCCGGAACTTGCCGAAGGCAATAAAAAAGCATGCGCCGACATGCAAAAAGATTATGTCACACGTCTGGCAGCCGCCTGCAGTCGCCACGAATTACCGATGCTGCACCTGTCAACCTGTTACGTATTCGACGGTGAGAAGCGGCTTGGCTACAACGAGGGGGATGATGTTAATCCTCGGGGTGTCTACGGCAAGAGTGCTTTGAGAGGCGAAAAAGCGGTAGAGAAGCTCGGCAAACATGTGATTATCCGCACAGGCTGGCAATTCGGGCGTCAACATCATGACATCATTCGTTCATGGATAGACCGTTGTAAAACTCAGCATGGTGCACTGGAGGTGCTGCAGCGCCGTTTTAGTCCGACTCCCTGCGAGGATCTGGCGCGGGTCATTCTGGCAGTTTGCCGTCAGGTGGACTGCGATGTCAGCGTATGGGGCACCTACCACTACTGCGGGCTGGAAACCAAAAAAGAGATTGAGTTCGTGCACCAGGTGCTGAAATACGCATCGCAGCACGACGAACAGGTTTATCAGTACCTGGATAATTTCACGATCAAAGAAACTGTGCTTATAAAGCCGCAAGTCGCAAATACGACGTTGTCGAGTAAAAAGATATTTGACACCTTTGGGATCAAACAGCGGTCTTGGCACGGCGCCCTGCAGGCGGCAATCAAAGCGCTATACATTGGAGGCGAGAAGACTGAGATGGAATCAGCTCCAGATCAGTCTGTGGAGTTTCCAGATTCCTTAAGCTCAAGTCATTCCCATTAACGCCAATGAATATGCAGCTAACACAGCTCGACGAAGCCCTGGCGCTGTTACTGCGCGACCTGACCCCAGTGGCGAGTGCGGAGACCATCGATCTATCGCTGGCGCCGGGGCGGGTGCTGGCGCAGGATCTGATCGCACCTGTTGACGTGCCGCCCAGCGATAACAGTGCGATGGATGGATATGCCGTTAGGGCGGCTGAGTTGCAAGAGATACCCTGCGTGCTACCGGTGAGTCAGCGCATACCAGCCGGAACTATTGGTGAGCCCCTGTCTCCGGGCACGGTTGCTCGAATTTTTACCGGCGCCCCGCTTCCACGGGGCGCTGATGCGGTTGTTATGCAGGAAAACACAGAGCCTTTGGACGCACGGGTCAGGGTGTTACAGCGTGTGAGTGCCGGCGAGCACGTAAGACGGCGAGGAGAGGATATTAACGAGGGTGCTATTTTGCTCAAGGCCGGGCATCGGATACGAATTCAGGACATGCATGTACTGTCTGCCAGTGGCATTGCGAATTTGTCTGTCAAGCAATCGCTTCGAGTAGCAATTCTGACAACCGGTGATGAACTGGTGTCGCCGGGTACTCCGCTGCAGCCGGGACAAATCTACAATTCAAATTACTATTTACTGTCTTCACTACTTCACCGACTCGGCATGCAAGTGCTGGATTGTGGCGTGGTCGGCGATAACCTGGAGGACACACTAATGAGTTTGAG
>Ga0181587_10000824_pt1 | contig 25700 bp, 23 predicted proteins | sample 071ome_27_FD_132463 | JGI IMG/M metagenome (GOLD analysis project Ga0181587, IMG submission 132463) | Coastal salt marsh microbial communities from the Groves Creek Marsh, Skidaway Island, Georgia - 071409AT metaG (megahit assembly) | ecosystem: Environmental > Aquatic > Marine > Intertidal... | reverse complement strand
TACTTGACTTTGCGCTCACCTTCATGAGCGTCTCCTCCGAATACGATTCCGAGGCGGTCCTGAACATCGAGGTAAATACCGTAATATCGCGGCAACGTGATCTCCGATCTGTTTGGGTGCGTGGTGTTGGCTAATTTATTTAGACGATTGGTTGAAGTTCATCGACGATGAATTCATCTTCGACGAAGTACCGGACGCGTGTTTTCTTGTATTCACGCAAGCTGTAGACAAGCTGACGATCTGAAAGACCTGTCGACTCGGCAATTTCATCAGCGAACTGTTCACATTCTTCTTTCGTTGTTCCGTGAACCATCGTGAAATGAGAGTAGGGCCAATCTTCGTACGTTGGACGCTGGTAGCAGTGGGTTACCGCAGGATGGCGAGCCATGATGTCGCCCACTTCTTCCTCTTTACCCTCTGGAACCTTCCAGACGATCATGGCGTTGGAGGAGAAGCCGGCGCGCCGATGGTGCAGAACCGCCGAGTACCGACGCATTATCTTCTTCTCTGTGAGCTCTGCGGCCTTGTCGAATATTTCCTGTACGGACATTCCGAGTTCGGCTGCCATAGCATCGAACGGACGAGATACCGGCTCAAGGTCTTCCTGCATCACCTTGATGTAATCGATAAGGTCCTGGGTTACATCCGGAGAAGTCGTGCTTGTGGTGCCCTGGTCTTCTGGGCGATAGCCCTCCGTAGCGCTCGATTTACCTTTGACCATGTCGAAGTTCACGCCGATTTTGAAGAACCGAATTGTCGGTAGGAGACGGGTTGATTCAGCTCCGGTGAGTTTGCCGAGCTTGGTTACCTCGTCGTCCAACGAACGATCTGGCGGGACAGCAATCGTGAACCAAAGGTTGAAGTAACCGTCTCGTTCGTAATTGTGTGAAATCCCTGGGTGGCGGTTCAGGAATCGAGCCGCGTCGTCAAGTCGATCATCCGGGAAACGCATCGCTACCAGCATTGACTGGTACTTGAGCTTCCTGGTGTCGAAAATCGCCCCGATCTGCCGTACTACGTTTTTCTTACGCAGCACCGCCAGCCGGTCAAGAACATCTTGCTCTGTTGTGCCAAGTTGTTCTGCAATGGCTTTGTACGGTTCAGGCACGAGAGGGAACTCGGCCTGAATGACGTTCATGATCTCGCGATCAATCTGATCAAATTCATCTATCGGCATGAATACGCTGTAGTTGGAACGGCGAACTGAATGGGTGGTCAGCCCCCGAACTCAAATCTCCTCACTGGAATTGTATCGAACATTCAGATGGAATCAGCATTGTTCCAATCTCGAATTTCTGTGAGGATAACGAGCATCATTTCTGGGGGCAGGCTCACAGGGATATCAGCGATCTACCCAGGACTTAATTGCTTCCCTCGACGAATACTTTGGACGCCATCCCAGTTCTGATGCCGCTTTCTTTATAGATGCGAGCCAGGGGTATCGAATCATTTCGATCCCAGCTTGGTTTGATCTTGATTGAAGGCGGAGGTTCCATGTGATTCGAATCAGGAATGCCAGCAACCTGGACGGAATTGGAATTGGCATCGAACCGCGCTCGTTGAGCATAGCTTTCCAGCGAATCGTCTCGCTACCCGCGACATTAAATACGCCTGAAACTTTGCTCGAAGTAATCGACATAAGTAGAAATTCGACCAAATCATCGGCGTGGATGAACTGCATCTCTGGATCATGTCGCCATGGCGTGGGTAGGAATTTCATTTGTAGATTTTCGGTGATGAAGTTGTCGGCTTCTCTTGAGACGACAGGGCATGCGCGTACTATCGCGAACTCCGTCTGGTCGTTGTCGCCGAGTGCCTCTTGGATCACCGATTCAGCAGCGACCTTGTGTTCGGAGTATTGGAATCCTTTGACGGGACCGGGCATGTCATCTTCAGAATGTTCGACCGGACCAGCTGACCTCGCCCCATAAACCGAAGTGCTGCTCAAATAAACGAATTTCTTAACTTTGCCTGCGCAGGCATTCGCTAATCGACGGGTTGCATCGATGTTCACCGACTCTGCGAGCGTGGTGTTTCGCTCCGGACGTAACAAGAAGGCAAGGTGAACCACGACATTGATCTGATGAGATTCGATCAGTTCGGATTGGTCATTCCGAACGTCATCTACGACAACTTCGAGCTTCGCTGAGGGTGTAACAGTGCCTGTGCCTCGTGTATCGAGCGACACGACATGTTCGATCCTCGAGTCTTCAAGCAAGCTGCGAATGAGCGTACTGCCAATGTAACCGGCACCGCCCGTAACAAGAACGCGAAGCCCGGGACTACCCATTGCTCAATTCATCGGTGAAATCGAATCCGAGCTGTCCGAGAGCAGGAACTATGCACCGGAATTCGATTTTATGAGCACCTTCAGCGAGTGGTTCACCCGCGACTCGAATCTCAATTGATCGGTTCATCTTGAGACCGAATGTGTTGGAATCATCCACCTGGTCAAACGTGATTACTTCGCCATCCATCTCGAACGAAGTCAAAGTCATAGGTATCTCATTCGATTCGTCGAGTATGAGCGGCAGCAAACCACGCGCGTAGCCCGAACCCAGCGAATTTTTCAGTGTGAAAGTCCAGCCGTTGTCGGTATTTCTCAAGCTTCCTTTTACGTACAAACGTCGAAGCAGAAATGCTGGCACTCCGGGCATCGATCACTCCTTTTCGATTTCGCGTCTAGTCTTCCGGTGGTATTCCGGCACGCATTAGGTACGTATTTCGTTGAATTTTGTAACCCTCTTCAGGGACGGGGATCGCGCCACCGAGATTGGTAGCTTCGATATGAATCTTTGCTACCCGTTCAACTAGTTCAGCTACCCTGAGAGCCTCTTTTAGCGTGTCGGCTACTGCAAACATCCCATGGTTTCGGATTATTGCCGCACGTTTATCGCCGAGGGCTGCTACCCCGTAGTCTGCAAGCTCCTGGGACCCTGGAACACCGTACTCGGAAACATCAATTTGGCCACCGATGTATAAGATCGCTTCATCTATGATTGGAGGAATCGACTGACCGGTTACCGCGTGAACGCTGGCGTATACAGAGTGCGTGTGAATGATCGCTGAGACATCTGGTCTCGCAGCGTAAATCGCAAGATGCAACAACGATTCGGACGAAGGAATTCCGTCTCCGTCCATCGGTTCCAGATCCTGGTCGACTACGACCATGTCTTCGGGGTTCAGCGCGTCGTAGGTAACTCCAGCAGGAGTAACAACGAAAGTTTGGTCATCGATTCGGATGGATGCGTTACCACTTGAACCGCTGACCATACCGAGCTGGTCAAGTCGCTTCATCGTTGAGTGGATTTCAAATTTTTCTTGAGCGTATTTCATGCGTATTGGGTAACTACAGTTCGAGATTTTCTAGCATTCGCTCTTTGTGACGCCACTCGTGGTACATGTCTTCGTAAATCGCTGATTCGCTTGCCGTTGGTGCTACCTTCTCAAGCTCTGAGGAACGAACTAATGCAATTTCGGCGAGAGAGGGACCACGACCAATAGCGCTGGCTGTAATTGACAGAGTCCCCGCAGACGTGGCTTCACCCGACGGCGCTACTTTAATCTCCGACCCGAGAACTGACGCGAGAATCTTAGAGAACGAGTTGGTTTTCACCATCCCGCCGCCCACGGCAATTCCAGCTGTAGGGCCACGGAAGCTGTTTAGTCTTTCAACATTGTGACGAATGCCGAACGCGAAGTTTTCAAGCGCTGATCGCAGCAGCTTGAGGCGATCAGGTGGCTCAAACGAAATTGGTACAGGGAACAATATGCCGCCGGTGCGGAGTCCGAGATTTGCCATGTTCGTAAAAGCTGGGCCGAGGAATGAGGTTATTCCCGATTCTCCGGCGGGCAAGTCACCGATTGTTTTGTCAACGGTGTTCATGACCTGCTCGTCCGTTGCTGATCCATACAGCAGTTCCATTAGCCACCAGTACGTTCCACCCGTTTCACCCGCGTTGCCCTCTAGAACCCAACGATTCGGCAAAACGTGTCTGCCAGTCCACATGGCACGAGTGTCGTCCAAAACTGGACGATCGAGAACACGTTGAACAGCGGTACTCCATCCTGCAACAATTCCCGTCGCATGAGGAAGCTGTACACCAAGCCCAATCAATCCTGTCTGGGTATCCGGTCCGCACGTTACGACCCGAGTACCTCGATCCAGGCCAAGTTGGTCTGCCAACTCGTTCTTGAGATTCCCAATTGTTGTTCCCGAAGGAACATCTGCTGGGAGTTCGATCTGGCTCAGTCCAAGTTGGCTGGCAATACCGTCTGCTCCGGCGCCAGTAGCCAACATCGCCAGACCTGATTCAACACCTTGCGTTTGATCCAGCAGAAGCTCGCCTGTCAGTTCGTAGCCGATCCAGTCAGAAATCGAACACGCCACTCGCATCTTTTCGAACACTCTGGGCATGTTCTCAGAGAACCATTTAATCCGTGCCCATGCTGTCAGCATGCCCGGGCCATGACCCGTCAATTCCCACAGATCCACGTCAGGGTCAGAATCGATCTCTCCGCCTTCGAAAATAGCGCGTAGATCCTTATTTGGTCCGCCGTAAAGAACTTGCTGTTCGAAACCGATGAGCACCAGACCTTGACGTTGGGACGTTATCCCTATGCCTTTCACGAGGTCGGTTTCAATTTCAGATTCGGCTAGTGCCCGTTGGATGGTCTCGATGATGAGAGTGAGTGTTTGACCGGGCTCGAATTCGAGAGCGGTTTCTGGAGCATCGACCGGATGGAAGTAGTTGACCGGCGTCCGCACGACGATGTCCGGCTGCCCCGTCGTCGATCCCACTGCAACTTTTATGTGACTTGATCCGAAGTCGACCGCGATGAAACGGTCGGTAGAAAGATCGTTACTCACTTACGATCTCCAGTACAGCTGGGTTGACCAGAAAAGGAATTTCTTCGTTGCTAGCAAATGCCAGAAGGTTCTCGACCATCATTTCGGAGTGCCGCTCGATAGTTTCCTCGGTAGCACCCGCGATGTGGGGAGTCAGTATCACGTTCGAAAGTCCCAGTAATGGCGAATTCGGTTCCAGCGGATGTGTTGGGTGGACATCAAGAGCTGCCCCAGATATTTGCCTCTGCTTCACCGCAGCAGCGAGTGCGTGATGATCGACCGCATCAGGTGTCGACGTGTTAATCAAAAATGCGGATCTTTTCATTTTCGACAAGATTTCGGCATCGAACAGGGGATCGTCCGGTGCCTGGTTTCCTATGTGAACCGAGACGAAATCTGAAGACTCAAGCAGAAAATTTAGGTCACTCCAAATTGCCCCGTTTCGTTCGGTCTCTGAAGGCAGCACCTTCGGGTCGTAAGTGAGTACGTTCAACCCGATCGCGTTGGCAAGGGAGGCAACGGCGTGACCTATGTTTCCGAATCCCACGATCCCAAGAACTTTGTTGTTAATTTCTGTTGATCGAAGAGTGTTGTACGCTCCGAGAGGAGAACTCCACTCGCCTGATTGGACGTAGGAATCACTCTCGGCGATTCGTCTGCCCAGAGCATAAATAAGGCCAATTGTGTGCTCAGCAACAGCGTGGATATTTCGTCCCGGTGTGTTGGCGATACGGATACCGTGAGTTGTTGCATCCTGGATATCGATCTGACTCGTAGTCCCGCGGCAAACTCCCACGAATCCTAAATTAGGCGCAAGCTCGAATGTTTCTTTCAAAACGAAGTCGCCTTCGACGACAAGAGCCTGAAAATTCTCGTCGTTCAGCCGATTCCCAAGATCGATTGGGTCTTGCAAAATGCCGTCTGGTAGCCAGCTCTCGTGAGTTATCTCGTAACTTTGTCTTAGTTGATCAAGAGCGTGTTTGGTGAATGGGGCGAGGATGAGGACTTTCATGGGGTTGAACTCACCAAATCTTCGTCAATGTACTTCGCCGCGAGGTTACCACTCCTAACAGCGGATTCCATCGTTGACGGCCATCCTGTATCGGTCCAGTCACCAGCAAGGTAGAGACCAGGGAGGGGAGTTCTTTGACTGAGTCTGTTTGCTGTAATTCCTGGAGTGACCCTAAAAGTCGCCGCTGCCATTTTTACGACTGCAAAGTTTTCGATAGTTGCGGTCCCAGCTTTAGGAAACACATTTCGCATTTCTTGTTCGAATATTTCCCGTATTTCAGACTTCGAACGATGTCGCCACTCCCACGCACCGCTCAACGATATGACCACGTGACGACTTGAATCAGTCGAGTTTTTTATGGCGCTGTCATCGAACACCCACTGGAGTGGACTATTGAGGACCGCAACGAGTTTTTCGTCCATTACCGGTCGGTCGTACCAAATGTGAACAGCGACTATTGGTGCTGTGTCGATCCGTGTTGCTGGTGTAAAGAAATCTTCTTCACCGGAATCGCTCATTGGGAGTAAATCGGCCAATGCATCGGGCGGAATTGCCGCTACGATTGCATCTGCTCTCACTACGTTACCGTTAGCGAGAACAGCTCCCGAAATTATTCCGTTCTCAATGAGCAAATCTGAGACATCTGAGTCCAGTAGAAACTGGTTTTTTTTATTTTCAAGAAACGCTCGAGCTTTATTTCCAACTAGCTCAGACAGAGGTTCAAGCGGGAGTCCAAGTGCTGGATTTTCGGTTGATCCCAGGAGAGCAACTTTGAATAACTCGATTCCGATTTCTGCACTCACTGCTCCAATGTCGTCGTTAAGTGCAGGTAAAACGATCAGGTTCCAAAAGTTTTCAATGGTTCGATCGTTTTGCCCATGATTCCTCAACCAGTCATTGAATGTGATCTGGTCGAATTCGTCTGATCGTTGAGTGTTCGTCCTCCGAATACGGAAGAGACCCCGCAGGACACGCAATCTGTCTGAAAAATCGAGATGCTTGTAAGTAAGCAGACCTGCGACATTCCCGATGACACCTGGCAACCATCGAGATTGAAGCCAGCTAGTGCGACCGTCGAGAATCACCGGAAATTTAAGGTTCCTCTCGAACTGAATGGAATCGGAAGCTCCGATCGATTCCATGTACTCAACGAACTCGGTGCATGCGCCGACTATGACGTGTTGCCCGTTATCGATCTCCAGGCCGGTTTCACGGTCTGAAAATGAGTAGGCGCGTCCACCAAGGAACGGGCGTTTTTCGATAACCGAAACCTGGTAGCCGAGTTGAGTAAGTCGGACTGCTGCTGCAAGACCTGCGATCCCGCCACCGATGACTGCGACCGTCTTTCCCTGCATCAGGAAGTGACCCTTAGCACCTGGTTTCTTACCCAAATACTTGCCAGTAGTCGGATCTTTTCAAGTTTCGAGAGACTCAGGCGTTTACCCAGCACGTCGAAATCAGATTTTTCTATCTGATCCAACAGTCCCTTGTACACGCGCATCATCGCGCTGGGACACAGGGCTGAACGACGGTCAAGGTATTCGATGACCCTGGATCCGGAATCCAGATATTTCCTTGCGCGTTCGACCTGAAATCTCATCAGTTGTTTGAACTCAGGTGTTGGACTTTCAAGCGCAAGATCTCCTGGCGAGACATCGAATCGAACCAAATCCTCCCGAGGGATATAAACACGACCTCGTTCGTAGTCTTCCCTGACATCCCTGAGGATATTCGTCAGCTGAAGAGCAACGCCCAAATCCAGTGCACACTCGACTGCCGTTTCATCTGAGTAACCGAACACTTCGATCAACGCCAGGCCGGTGGCGCTGGCAACCCGATGGCAATAGACGAGCAGATCATCAAAGGTGTCGTACTGGGCACCGCGTAAATCCATCTCGCAGCCATCCACTACGTCCAGTAAATGCTGTTTTTTGATCGGGTACTTTTGGACGGCATCGCTCAACGCGATCCACATTTCACCATCGGCATCGCCTGCGTACGCACGTTCCAGTTTTGATCTCAGATTCGTGAGGTCTTGCTCGGCGGTTTCCGCGTATTCCTCATCGTCGACGATGTCATCGGCGAGTCGGCAAAACGCGTAACCGGCGTAAACAGCATTTCGTTTCTCTTCCGGCAACGTTTTAAACGCGTAGTAGAAGTTTGTTGATGCCTGTTTTGTCTTCTGTGCAACCAGTTCGTACGCGTTTGCGATTTCCTGCCTACTGCGTGCTTGATTCGACATATCAGGAGGCGCGCTTTGATTTGGATTCGAACTCAGAGCCAGGTACGAGATCCCTCCCCATCTTCGAGCGGATCAAGGTACTCAGCAAGATCTGAGTCTTGGCGACTTTCGAGACTGTCGGGCGCTTGGAAAGAACGTCGAAATCACGTTTTTCAATTTCTCTTAGAATCCTCAAACCACCACGTACGAACAGCGAGAAAGTGGTTTTGAGCGAGTCATCAAGCTCATCGACCAACGCGTAACCTTCCTCGAACATTTGGCGGGTTCTTTGCACCTGAAAGTGGAGAAGTTTTCTGAAGGATTCACTTGCAACCGGACTCGCCAGCTGGGCTTCAGCTACACCAAATTGATTCAGCTCGTCCTGCGGTACGTAAATGCGACCGTTTACGTAGTCTCGACTGACGTCCTGCCAGAAGTTAGCTAGTTGGAGGGCGGTGCAAGTCTTATCCGATAGTTCTTGTACGGAGGTTTCTCGGTAGCCCGAAAGATAGAGAAGAATGCGTCCGACCGGATTGGCTGAATACACGCAATAGTCGAGAACTCCGTCGATGTTTTCGTAAGACTGTGCATCCTGATCCTTCCGGTTAGCCTCTATCAGGTTTGCGAACGGGTCCTTTGGAATATCGAACTCGCGAATCGTTGCCTGAAGAGCTGAAAAATAAATGTGAGACGGCTCACCGTCGTAGCACAGGTTGAGCTGCTCTTCCCAGAGATCCAGCATCGCGAGCCGGTCACCATGAAACTCGTCTCCGAGGTCATCAACGCCTCGAGAAAACGCGTATACGGAGTAGTAGTGCTTCCGAAGTTCTCTCGGGACAAGACGCGTTACGACCGAGAAATTCTCGTAGTGCGACTCAGCAAGTTTCTGACACTCGTCGAACGCTACGTCAACAAATTCGGGAGAATCCGACAGCACTCGTACTATCGGTTGGGGTAACTCTACAGCCGGTTTGTCAGGCTGGGTCATGCTTCTCCCCGTGAAGAGATAAACGAACTGTTTAGAGGCCCATTACCTGAACTGCGACTTGCCGTGGTTTCGGTTCGTCTAGTTCTACCAGGAACACACGCTGAAACTCTCCAAGCAAAGGATTGCCGTCGATCACGGGGACGATCTCAGAAGTTCCGAGAATCATGTGCTGGCAGTGAGCGTGTCCGTTGGGACACTCGTTCGGTCGCATGCTCACGGTCCGCAGCTCGAAATCGTTGTGTCCGTAGTAGGCGTCTTTCGGGGCGGACCGTTCCAAGAAGTGCTCCATATCTTTCAGCAGCAACGGTTCGTTCTCGTTAATCATCACTGAGAACGTCGTGTGGGTGCTGTAAATGGAAACCTGACCGTTCTTTACGCCAGATTCAGCGACGAGATCGCGAACTGTATCGGTGAAATCAATTAACTCAGGGGCGTCGGTCGATTCAACTTGAACGATCTTGCTGAAGACCTTGTACTCGGCGCCTGTCGAAAGTCCCCCCGGAGAGGTTCCGTTCAACACGCTGACCCGACCAGCTTCAACCGCGGTCATCGCAGGTGTCCTGTCCGAATGCAAGCTATTTCCCCCGGGGAGCCCCGTAACTGCTTCTGAAACGTTCAGAAACATACTTATCAGTGCCGCAAGTCATGTCTGTGCAGGAACTGAAATATTTCCAATCCAATTCATGTTACTCGAACACCAGCGAATTGATGTCGAAAACGCGTGTGACCGAGCGTCATTTATTCATTATTCGAAATCAATGGCAGCTCGTTTTGTTACAACGAGAAAATTATAGCGTTTATCCCCGCTAGTAAATCATCTCATCTGGTAACGATTTGGTGATTATTTCGTCGCCATTTGATTTGTTGTTCACGCGGCTGGGACTTGATCGCTCCGGCTTATCGCCTTGATGAACTCGTCGAAAAATACCTTAATGGACGAACTCGCCTGTGCCGACGCTCGGTTCAACTTGATCAGTTCCGGGAGGTCAGATGGATTCCTGAACAGGTGTCGAGCGTACGCGGAAATTCCGCGTTCTCTCGGACCCGCACCTTCTCGATCGACGATTTTGGGCGCCAGCTGGTCAAACCTGTCGAGTACGCAACTTATCGCTACCCATGGGACACCCGCCTTCGTTGCAGCTGAAACAACTCCGTGTGACGACGTGTTTACAGCTGCCGCATCGATAGTCTTCCCTATCCAGGACTTGGTTCCGCCCGTCGTAGTCAACTTAGTAACCGTCACAATTCTGCCGTGGTGATAGTCTAGGCCACCTGTTTCGACTGCTGTCCTGGCCGACAGAAGCAATCCCCGGTCAGGGCTATGTGGTTCCACCACACTTTCCTTTGTCCATTCGAACGGAGTTCCAGGAAGCAGCACAACCTGATCGGCGATCACAATGTCACCGGCTTCCTGGTTTTCTCTGGTTGCGCTACAGAATCCGAATGAAATCAATGCCTCGGGGTTGAATTCGTCTATCGCCCACTCGGTTGCCTTCCGTGCGCGGTCAATGCCCGATCCAGCAAGAACGATCGCCGGATGTTCGGTGTCCTCTGGTCGGTAGGCCACAACGTCTTTAAAAGCCTCGAACGAGGTGTGATCTCCCGCCCGGGTTATCTGGGTAACTTCCCGTTGTAGTGAACCAACCGCAACAATCATGACTGGCGTACCAACAGGAATTCGCCTAGCTCAAGGAATTCATTTGCGGAGTGAGATGGCATGTCAGCAGAGTCGATGAGGCGCTGACACTCCTGCCAACGTTGTTCGGCTATCGATTGGCAGTAATCCTGTGTGCCCAACTCATCCATGATATTGAGAACGTCTTCAACTTGTTCTCCACTCAGCTCGCCATCGACGCCAAATATTTCAGAGATACGTTCGGCTGAAGATCCAGTCGCATTGCTTATGGCGTGTACCGCCGGCAGTGCTTTCTTCTTTCTCTTAATGTCGGCACCGACCGGTTTTCCAGTTTCCTGGCCACCCCAAACACCTAGAACATCATCCCGGATCTGGAAAATACGACCTAGTTCGTAGCCGATTTTTTTGAGCTCGATTGCCTTTTGTTCGGTGGTGTTCGACCCTCCAGCGACAAGCGCCCCGAGATAGACCGACGCTTCAATCAGGGCGCCGGTTTTACGCTCGATCATGTCGAGATAGTCATCCACCGAAACTGCACCTCGGTCTTCGAAAGAAATATCAAGGTACTGGCCCTCCATCATTTTCAGGTAGTGACTCGTAAGTGCCGATTCAGCGAGTAGTGCGATGTGGTCAGAAACACCTTGCTGGCGCAGTTTCCGTGCGGCGAAATCGGCAACTTTCAACATTGCGTTGCCGGAAACGATTGCAGCTGGCTCACCCCAGACAGCCCAGACCGTGAGTCGATGATGACGGACTCGGTCCATGTCTTCCAGATCGTCGTGGATAAGCGAAAAGTTGTGAACGTATTCCAGGGCAGTGGCGATCGGAGTTGCTTTATCCAGGTCTCCGTTGACCGCATCTGCCGCTAGTAAAGCAAGGGTCGGTCGCATGCGTTTGCCTGCAGGTGCGTCGACAGCTGTTCCGTCTGTTTCTTCCCAGCCCATGTAGTAACGATGAATTGCGTATATCTGCGGATCTAAACCGGTGACCTCATCTCTGAGAGCCGTATCAATACGATCTTGGTAGCGCGAGAAGAATCCCGGTAGGGACGGGGCTGGACTTTTGGTTTTTGCGCTCAAGCGGATTGACTCATCGGGACTGTGAATTGCTACGCACCAAGATTATCGCTCAGGTGCTTAGGCGTCAGTCCGAAATGTCATTTTCTTCCAACTAAAAATCCCCGAGACAGGAAAATGCCTCGGGGATTTGAATGCGAGTAAAGCCGTTTATGCCGCTCTAATTTCGATCTTTCGTGCTTTCTTTGACTCGAGTTTCGGAAGCCGGATTTCAAGAACGCCATCCTTGAATTTAGACTCGGCATTCTCGTAGTCGACTGTCTCGGGTAGACGAAGCGCTCTGTAGTAAGAACCGGTTCGTCGCTCTCTCAGTAAGTAGCCTTCAGACTCCGACTTGGACTCTTCTTTGGTTTCTGCCTTGATAGTTATGACGTTGTCGTCGACAGCTATCTCAATGCCTTCCTTGGTAGTACCAGGAATAGAGGCTGTAACAACGAGTGTGTCACCGTCTTGCTGGACATCCAGCGGAATGCTCCATGCCTCAGGCTCGGTCTGTCTTGCGACTTTGTTTCCGAAGAATCGTGCGAACAGGTCGTCGAAGTCTCGGTAAGCGCCAAAAGGCTGCCATCGTTCAATTGCCATTTCATTACTCCGTATTTGAATCGCCACGTTTTCAGTTGTTGATCTACAAGACTGTGGCACTAAATCTAACAATTACAGTATAGAAACCTTATAAATAACTTGTCAAATAAAATAAAACTAAAATAGCAAATGTGTTATGCTTCACCTTTAGTGATCTCAACGTTTTGACCCTTCACGGATCCCTTTCTCGTTTCGATAAATCCAACCCAAATGGCAGACAACTACTACGACATACTCGGTGTCCCGAGAAATTCCACGGACAAGGACATAAAGTCCGCGTATCGCAGACTCGCGCGCAAGCTCCACCCTGATGTGAACCCAGGCGACGAAAAAGCCCAGGCTGAATTTAAGAAAGTGAATGAGGCTTACGAAGTTCTAGGGGATGAAAAACGTCGAAAGGATTACGACCAGTTCGGCGACAACTGGAAACACGCAGATCAAATGCGAAACATGGGAGCCGGTCGTGGTGGTAACGGCGGGTTCGGTTTCGACATCGGAGATCTTTTCGGCGGTGGTGGTGGATTTGCTGACATGTTCGGTGGCATGGGGAGGCAACCTCGAGGAGCAATGCGTCACGAGGGTTCAGTTCAAGTCTCGCTTGATGAGGTTTACCACGGCACCTCGCGCCGAATAACGATTGGCGGAGGAATGGGTGCTTCGAAAACAATCGAAGTTCAAATTCCGGCCGGTGTGCCTGATGGGCGCAAAATTCGTGTTCGCCCAGACGCAAATAGTGAAGTCACGATCACGGTACGTGTTCGCGACCACAGTAAGTTCACGCGTCAGGGGAGCAATTTGCGGACCGACGTGATCGTCCCGTTGTTCGATGCAATTCTGGGTGGTGAAGTTGAAGTCCCGACCATGACGGGTCGGATTGCACTTCAGATTCCCTCAGGCACGCAAAACGGACGGTCTTTCAAGATCAAAGGTAAAGGTTTGCCCGTTATGAACTCGGGAGAGTTCGGAGATCTGTTTGCCACGATCAAGGTGAAGCTCCCTGAGTCTCTCACAGAAGAAGAAAAATCCCACTTTGAAACTCTCAAGAATTTGAGCCAGGTGAGTCAAGTGACAAGGGAGGAATAGCCATGACGATGGGACACAACGACCCGGTTTTTGCAATCGGAGTGGTCGCCCAAATGTGTGGCGTACATCAGCAGACCCTCCGCAACTACGAGCGCTGGGAGCTCGTAATCCCTCAGCGTTCGAGAGGCGGCACGAGACTCTATTCAAATCGAGATGTGGAGTTGATTCAGCGAATCCTCCGATGGAAAGAAGAATTCGGCCTGAACCTGGCAGGCATCGAAGTAATGTCGAAGCTTTTGAATCGGATCGATCAGCTCGAGAGCCAGGTAGAAGACCTCACGGTCGAACTCGTGCGACTTAAAGAAGGAAACAACCGACTACCCGGATAAGGACACTCGCTCTTAACTACTTTGGTGTAACGGAGAAAACAGTTGGTATTACGACAGGACGATTTCACAGAGCAGGCCCAGGCTGCACTGAGTGCATCACAGCAACTTGTTGTACAGATGCGCCACAGTCAGTGGGATGCTGAGCACTTGCTTGCAGGGTTGTTGCAAGTCGAAAACTCGTTGTCCGCAAAAATACTGCAGGCGATGGGAATCGATCCTCAGGATCTTGAGCAAGAGCTCATGTCGAAACTCGAAGAGTCGCCAAAAGTCGGTGGAGCTGGTCAAAGCCAGATTTACCCGACTCCACGCGTTCAATCCGCGATTGAAGTCGCAAAACAAGAAGCTGATCGACTCAAAGACGAATTGATTGGTGCAGATCACCTACTGGTTGCGCTGACCAAGGAAACAACCGGCGAGATCGTCGAGCTGTTCAACACTCGCAATATTTCCGAAGAGCGGTTGTATCAGGCGCTGTTAGAAGTACGAGGTTCTGCGCGAGTTACTGATCCACGGGCAGAGAGCAAGTATCAAGCGTTGTCGAAGTACAGCGTCGATCTGACTGATCTGGCTCGTGAAGGACAGCTTGATCCTGTTATCGGTCGCGATCTTGAAATCCGCCGAGTGATGCAAACGCTTACTCGCCGGACCAAAAACAATCCGGTTCTTATCGGAGACGCCGGTGTCGGAAAAACTGCAATTGCAGAGGGACTCGCTCAGAGAATTGTTTCTGGCGACGTGCCAGAAAGTTTGCAGGGGCGTCGGGTAATTGCACTCGAAATGGGGTCACTAGTTGCAGGTGCAAAATTCCGCGGTGAATTCGAAGAGCGGTTGAAGGCAGTCATGGACGAAATTCGCCAAGCTGCCGGAGAAATCGTGCTTTTCATTGATGAGATCCACACCGTTGTTGGCGCAGGTGCGGGAGAAGGCTCACTCGATGCATCCAACATGATGAAACCGGCACTTGCACGTGGTGAACTTCAAACGATCGGAGCGACTACTCCGAACGAGTATCGACGTTACATTGAGTCCGATCCGGCGCTTGAGCGTCGTTTCTCACCTGTTTGGGTTGATGAACCCGACACCGAAACTGCAATCGAGATGCTCAACACGCTCCGACCGCGCTACGAGCAGCACCACGGGTTCACGATTGAGCAATCCGCATTAGACGCCGCCGTGCAACTTTCCGCGCGTTACATATCTGATCGATTGCTACCGGATAAAGCGGTGGACCTCATTGATGAGGCTGCTGCCAAAAACCGAATCGAAAATGAGTCTTTACCTTCATATTTGAAGGACATGCAGCAATCACTACAACGACTCGACGACGAAGAAGAGTCGGCGTCGGTGCGGAGTGATTACGAAAGTGCCGCGAACGCCAAAGCTGAAAAGCTCCGCCTCAACGAGGAATACCAGGACGCTCTGGGTGAGTGGCGTAAGACCCACGAAGTTCGTGAGACGGTCACCGACGAGGATATTGCCTCGCTCATTGCCGAACGAACCGGTATTCCGGTTGCACGACTTGTCGAAGGAGAGGGTGATCGGTTGCTCAACCTCGAAGAGCGATTGCACTCTCGTGTGATCGGGCAGGACCAGGCAGTCGAAGCCCTGGCGGATGCTGTTCGTCGAGCACGGGCAGGATTGAAGGATCCGAAACGTCCCATTGGGAGTTTCATATTCCTTGGTCCGACCGGTGTTGGAAAAACTGAACTTGCGCGTGCACTTGCTGAATTCATGTTCGACGATGAAGACAACATGGTCCGAGTAGACATGTCTGAATTCCAGGAACGTCATACAGTTTCAAAGCTGATTGGCGCACCTCCCGGGTATGTCGGTTATGACGAGGCAGGTCATCTGACTGAAGCCGTTCGCCGTCGACCATTCTCGGTCGTTTTATTCGACGAGATCGAAAAGGCGCATCCCGACGTGTTCAACACGTTGTTACAGGTTCTAGATGACGGTCGATTGACCGATAGTCACGGTCGAACAGTCGACTTCCGGAACACGATTATCATCATGACGAGCAACCTTGGGTCATCGGATGTGAAGCGCGAGGCATTCGGATTCAACAAGCAAAGTCGGGATGAAACCGAGAGTGCGCAGCTGCGTTCGAGTGTTGAAGAGGCGTTGAAACAGCAGTTCCGACCTGAATTCTTGAACCGCTTGGATGAGTTCATTGTCTTCGACTCGCTTACGCAGGAAGACATCGAACAAATTGTCGACAAGTTCATCAGTGAAGTTTCGGAACGTGTACAAGACTTGAAAGTCACGATTGAACTGACAGAAGAAGCGAAAACGTGGCTTGCGAAGACCGGGTTCGATCGCATGTATGGTGCACGACCGTTGAAGCGAGCAATTCAGCGACAAGTCGAAAGTCCGCTTTCCAAGAGACTGCTCGCCGGTGAATTCCCTGAGGGCTCGACGATCCTTATAGACCTTGGCGAAAACGAACTGACCTTCTCCGTAAAAGGTGAGGTCGAATCAAAGAAAGCCGAACAAGCATCATCGGTAAAGACTGAGGCATCGGTCTAGATCGAAGATAGCTGGATAAAAACAGACCGTTCGCTTTACCAAAAGTGAACGGTCTGTTCGCGTATGGCGCGTGTTGTTGCCGTACTATGCAGCCGTGGCTAACGATGCGCAGCAAAATCAATCGCACGACATGCGGAGTGCAATAGGCGATTTCGTCGCCCGGCATCACCGCACTTACCAGATCGTTATCTGGAGTGTGGTCGCGTTCTCGATTATTGGTGGAACCATTGCTTGGACGACGGGTTGGCTTGATGTAAGCGATGCCGGCTATACCGGGGCATTCCTCGTCAACCTCGTTGGTTCTGCGGCTGTGGTCGTCCCGGTTCCTGGTTTGTTCGCTGTCTGTGCCGCGGCCACTCCAGAACTCGGTCTGAATTTCATCTTGCTGGCTCTAGCCGGTGCTGCTGGGTCAACTATTGGTGAGTTAAGCGGTTACCTCGCTGGATACGGAAGCCAGGGTGTTGCTCAGCGTTCAAAGTACTACCAGCGAATTCACGATTATGTTGTGAAGCGCGGTGGATTCGCACTCTTCGTTCTTGCTGTAATTCCGAACCCGCTATTCGATATTGGCGGTATTGCAGCGGGTTCTCTCGGTTACCCTGTGAGTCGTTTCTTACTTTGGGTCGGAATCGGTAAGTTCGTAAAATTTCTTGTGTTTGCGTACGCCTGCCGAGAATCGATCTCGTGGTTAGTCGACCTCATATAGGGATTCCTTGACGGATCAGTCCGAAACACAGAGTCAATCGCCCGAATCCAGTGCAACATCGATTGAGCACGCGGAGTTACGCGGGTCCCAAAAATGGCTAGTCGAAAACAAAGACCTTGTGATCCGGCTGGGACTCCTTGCCTTCGTCATCGGATTCGCGCTGGTTGGGTCCATCCTTTGGCGCACAGGGAATCTGAATACCGAGAATGTGGGATACGGTGGAGTTTGGATTGTCAGCTTCATCGCGGCGGGATCGATAATTCTTCCCGTTCCAGGACCGGCAGCTGTGTGTGTCGCCGCTGCACCTGCACTTGGGCTAAACCCGCTTCTTATCGGTGTGATCTCAGCTACTGCTGAGGCGCTTGGAGAAATGACCGGATACATGGCGGGATTGTCTGGACGCTCATTGCTCGAACGGCACAAGTACTACCCAAAGGTTCACTCGGCACTTGTAAAACGCGGTGGTCTGATTTTGTTTTTTGGTTCAGTCGTGCCGAATCCGTTGTTTGACATCATCGGTATTGCGGCTGGAAGCATTGGATACCCGATAAAGAAATTCCTTGGGGTGGTAGTCGTAGCGAAGGCGATCAAGTCAACGGCAATCGCCTACGCCTGCTTCTGGGGGATTGAGTCAATCCAAAGTTGGGTGGGATGAGCGAAGCAACTCCAAACCTGGGAGTCGTTATTGTCGCGGGTGGTAACAGCTCACGAATGCAGGGTGTCGACAAGCAGGTTTCTAGCCTTGCAGGAATACCGGTCGCGCTTCATTCGGTGTCTGTGTTCAACTCAATGCCCGAAGTTGGCTGGATAGTGTTTGTTACATCCGATCGAAACCTAGAATTCTTTCGAGATGAGATTGCCGCAGGTGACTTCTCGAAAGTGGTGGCAGTTGTTGAAAGTGGAGAGCGCCGGCAAGACTCGGTAAAAAACGGCCTGGACGCGATTTCCGACCACGGCGGAGACGAGCTCGAATTTGTAGCGATTCACGATGGAGCAAGACCATTTATCGACTCCGAACTGGTTCAACGTGGCGTTCGTGCCGCAGCGAAAGTCGGGGCCGCTATCGCAGCCGTGCCAGTGAAAGACACGATAAAAACCGCACCTCACAGGGTCGTGACATCCACTCCTGATCGATCAGAACTTTGGTCGGTCCAAACCCCACAAGTTTTCAGGCTCGATGTGATCAAAGCTGCACATGACATGGTCACTGACGATGTGACTGACGATGCCTCAATGGTCGAATCAATTGGTGGTCTAGTTGCCGTATTCGACGGTTCAAACGACAACATCAAGATCACCACGCCTGAAGATCTTCAACTGGCAAACTTGATATTCCATCGACGATCAGGAGTCACATCTTCGGGTAGTTCCGACACAAGCGCTGCTCGGTTCGGGGTTGGGTTCGATGGCCACAAACTCGTTCCCGGAGGTCCGCTAAAACTCGGTGGAACTGAGATTGAATTTGACCACCAACTGGACGGTCATTCCGACGGCGACGTACTGCTGCACGCAATTGCTAGTTCTATTCTCGGAGCAGCTGGACTCGGTGATCTCGGAGGCAACTTTCCATCTTCAGATCCGAAGTACAAGAACATTCCATCCCAGACTTTTATAACCGAGTCGGCCCGATTAGCGAGAGATGCAGGATGGATGGTGGTGCATGTCGATGCTACGATCATTGCCCAACGTCCTCGGCTCGCGTCATACACAGACAAAATGTCTGATTTGATTGCGAATATTGACGGACTCCAAAACTCAGGAATCAATATCAAGGTCACTTCAACTGATCACGTAGGTGCCATAGGTGCCGGTGATGGAATTGCCGCGCAGGCGGTTGCGACCTTGAACCGTATTTAGAAGAAACTCGCCACGAACTAATGATCCAGCTCTACAACACCCTGTCGCGCAAGAAAGAAGAATTCACACCGGCAGGTGATGAAGTGAAGATGTACGTCTGCGGTGTAACCGTTTACGACGATTCTCACCTGGGACACGCACTCAGCAGCATTATTTTTGATGTGCTTTCCCGCTACCTCGAGTACCGAGGACACAAGGTAAGAAAAGTTCAGAATTTCACCGATGTTGACGACAAGATCATCAACAGGGCGAATCGGGACGGTGAGCCCTGGCAGGACATCACGGAGCGGTACATCGAATCGTTCTTTACGTCTATAGACGGCCTAAACGTTAACCGAGCTACGGTTCACCCACGCGCCACAGAAGACATGCCTGAAATCATCGAGCTGATTGAGCGATTGATTGAAGGTGGATCTGCATATGAACTCAACGGCTCGGTGTACTTCCGAGTCAAGTCCAAAGATGACTACGGCAAGCTCAGTGGTCAGGACATCGACCAGATGCCAGAGGAGTCGCGGGTTGAAGGCGATTCAGGAAAAGAACACCCTGCCGATTTTGCACTTTGGAAGGCCGTAAAACCTGAAGAACCAAGTTGGGATTCACCCTGGGGAGCAGGTCGCCCTGGATGGCACATTGAGTGCTCGGCAATGGCTTTCAAACACCTGGGTGATCAGATAGATATTCACTGTGGTGGCCTTGATCTCATCTTCCCGCATCATGAGAACGAAATTGCCCAAAGTGAGGCGGCGTCTGGTGTTGTCCCGTTCTCGACATTCTGGATGCACAACGGGATGCTCCGGATTGCGAACGGCCAGGAGATGAGTAAGTCACTCGGCAACGCGTTCAATGTGAACACTGCGCTTGAGGAGTTCAGTTCCGACGCTATTCGACTCTGGATCTTGCAAACTCACTACCGCACAAACCCGTTGCTGGACAAGGAACTCATCGTCAACGCAGAACGCTCAATGCGACGTATTCGGTCCGCTGCCGAACTTGATACAACGGGTGGGAATGGTCAGGTCGATTTTGAGCCGTTCAAAGCTCGATTCATCGAAGCGATGGATGATGACCTGGGCACTCCTCAGGCGGTAGCTACAATTTTTGATCTCTGTCGAGAAATTAACCGCGGTCATGATGAAGGACGCGGGGTTTCTGACGCTGTTGAGGGATTGAAAGAGATCACAAAAGTTCTCGGGTTCACCCTTGAGGCACCGCCACAGGATGAATCAGGAATTTCTCAAGCTGAGATCGAAGCCCTCATCGAAGAACGTGCTTCGGCACGGGCTGACAAACGATGGGCAGATGCGGACGCAGTTCGTGACAAGCTCCAGGTGGCCGGTATCACAATCGCCGATGGAGCTGGCGGCACAACCTGGACTCGTGACTAGGCTGATCTAAATCTCGGGTCGAAGTTCGACCGTTCCAGCGGTTCCATCAACGGTCACCATTTGACCGTCCTTGATGTGGGTCGTGGCTTCTTTCGTCTGAATTACACAGGGAATTCCATACTCACGTGTGATCAGCGAGGCATGTTGGAAATTGTCGCCAGTATCAAGAACGAGGGCGCCGATAAGTGGGAACACAGGAACCCAATCTGGACCAGTGTTGTCGGTCACGAGAACTTCGCCTTTTTTGATGTCGGGCGGCTTTGATGATCGAGTGACAACAACTCTTGCAACCCCGGTGAACTGACCGGCCGATGACGGTTCACCGATAAGGGTGTGACCGTCTTCACTCAACCCGCGGACGATTTCTTCGTCAGGCTTATCTTTTTCCTCGGGTTTAGTTCCAATGAAATCTGGACGATCCAGTTTGGCGTTTTCTTGCCACTCCTGTTGAGCGGTGATCACGAATGTCCTGAGACCGCTGTAATCGTTCGCGGCAACAGCGTCGTCGAGTTGGTTCAACCTCAGGTAGAAAATGTCATCCACTTCGTCGAGCCATCCACCACTCACAAGAGCTCGTCCTGCGCGGTCGATCGCCTCGCGATATTCGCCAAATGTGCACTGCTCGATCAGGTAGTTGTGGTTCTCCATCATCTTGATGTGATTGGATGCCCGGAACAGTTCGAAGTCGAACTTTTTGCGAAGTTTTTTGTCCCGACCGATTTCGCGTCTAACTTCAGCGATTGCCTTCTCGCGCCTCGCGCGGAGCTGCTTTCGTGATCGGCCAGTGTCCTCGATGTCCTGTCTCACAAACGAACCAATAGTGTCCAACGGGATTTCAGGTCGCATGTTCCAGGTTGGGTCAGTTGGCTTCCACGCAGTACCGTAACCGATGCCATTTCGACGTCCCCACGTCTTCAACAGCGAGCGGAACCTGTTTCTGAAACTGCGCACTGCCGGAATGTCGCCGTTGCCTCGAGCGAAAAGAGCGTCGTAGTCACGATCAGCGAATTTTTCGCTCAGCCATTTGTCTGATTTAACCAGCACAGCGAGAGCGTTCATGCGCCGTGAAAGTTTGGCCGTCATATGCTCCAAGCCCAGGGTCAAATCGGAAGATTCAACAGGCGGTCGACCCGTGATCTCGGTGAACAAATTCGCAAGATCATCTTTTTCTTTGAACCCAGCCCAGCTACGCCAGTGGAGGTCGTTTTGATGGTCGGTCGCGAGACGCATGGCGCGCCTCAAGTAAGCGATGTGGTCGGGGATTGGAGCGCCATCGGTGGGCCGATCACTCTCTAGTCTCGTTAGGTTTGAACGCAGTATGGGTTCGACTTCCTCGTAGAAATACGTTGTGCCCTTTTCGAGATAGCGTCGACCCTGGAGGTGGTGTCTCAGCAGGCGTTTGCGAAGCTCTTCTGGATCTCTCGGAGAGGGCGCTGAGTACAGGTAGCCATTGACGATCTTCTTTAGATCCTGCCGTCCCATGTACTGGCCGGTGAAATCGACCGAACGTTTTTCGGCCTCACCTTGCATGAACGAGTAGTCAATGACCAGCGGAAGTAACGGATCAGGTCGACCGGTCACCCAATGGAGTTTCACTTCTTCTGGGGAGTCCCAAGAAACCGGAAACTCTGCCGGAGGTGCAACACCTGTGGTTATTGGGCGTGATTGCAACACGAAAACTTCGTCATCCCGCACCGCAAACTCGATATCGCGATCTTCACCCGCGTTCTTTTTCAGTTCCAGAGAGATCCTGGCAACTCGTCGCAAGTTCTCATCACTCAATGCAGCTTCGCTGCGCTGTTCAGCGGGAACAGGGACTTTCGTAGTTTCACCATCTGCCGTGGAAATGAACATCAACTCTTTGTCGATGACGTTCCTACGGGTGATCTCGAGGTTGGATGAATCAAGACTGAACGAATCGGCTTGTGCTTGACCCGAGACAACCCCTTCCCCGAGCCCTAGCGCAACGTTGATCAGGAGTTGGTCACTGCCGTCCCTCGGATCACGTGTAAAGACCACCCCGCCAGCATCGGCGTTGACCAGCTCCATCACAAGCACAGCCATGCCGCCAGCCAGATGTTCAATTCCTTGAACAACTCTGTACGAGATTGCTCTACCCGAGAAATAGGACAGCCAGACGTCTTTTATGCGTGTCGTGACCGACTTTGAGTCATGACCGTCTAGATAACTCTCGTAGATCCCGGCAAAAGAAGCGGTAGCGGAATCTTCTGCAGTTGCAGTTGATCGTACGGCGTATCGACCTTCGCCTATGCACCCGTCGATCGCATGTAATAGATCGCTGGAAACCGGGGCTTTATCGAGTAACTGATGTATGCGGTCGCCAACCTCAAACGCACTCGCGGGTAATTTGGCATCGACCGTTTCGAGCTCTCGTGAAATGTCTGCGAGATATGGCTTAATAAACGATTGAAAAACCTGAACCGGAATTATGAATCCTGCGGGGACAGGAGCGCTTTGAGCTACGAGTCCAGCAACCGATTGGGCTTTACCGCCGACCACAGATGCGTCGTTTGCCAACGGGTCGGTAACTTCGAGAATGATTGGAGTTTTCATGTGCGGCGATAATGTTAACCCGATTTAACGCTTGGTTAACGGCACGTATTACAAACCTGGCTAACAAAAAAACAGGCGGTGTAAAACCGCCTGTTGATGAATATTGCTTTTGTAAGCGTTAGCTGAAGCGAACGTTCGCTATCGCAACTCCGACGAAAACGAATGCAAGAACGATTGTTGCCCTGAACAGCAACTGCTCGACTCCACGACGTGATCGGAATGTGCTCGTGGCTTCACCGAAAAGGGATGATCCAGAACCGCGGGCTTGAAGCAGCAACACGCCGATAAGTGATACCGCGATAACGATGAGGATTAGGCTAAATGTGGTTTCCATGTAAGTTCCAGTCCCGTGCTTGGGACGAATTGTTCTGCTAACTATGTTAGTGGCACCGGAGGCGTATTGCTACACATCCAATTGCGGCAAAGCGCGTCGTGCAACGACTAAGCTGAGGAGAGTTTCTCCTTGATCATCTCAGTAGCTTGCTGGGCATCAGCCTGTCCGCGAGTTGCTCGCATCACCTGTCCCATGAGGTACTTGAGTGACGCTTCTTTGCCGTCGAGGTAATCGGCAACCGCTTTTTCGTTATTTGCGATCACTTCGTCAACTACAGGTCCTAGAGCGTCATCGCCCGAGACCATTCCAAGTCCGAGATCTTCGATGATTTGTTCGGGGTCGGTTCCCTTGCGGAACATGACCTCGAACACTTGTTTTGCTGAATTGTTGTTCAGTTCTCGTTTTCGGAATTTTTCAACGAGAGTCGCCAACTGAGAGGGCTGAACGTTTGTTTTGTACATATCGGTGATTTCGGCATTGTTCATCATTCGTGCCATTTCACCGTTGAGCCAGTTTGCGGCTTCCTTTGCGAAAGCTTGTTTTGCGTCGGGGGACGATGCTTTCAAGTCCGCACAAACATCTTCGAAATATTCTGCCGTTGATCGAATCGTGGTGAGTAGATCCGCGTCGTATTCGCTGAGCCCCCACTCGTCTTCAAATCGTGCTTTTCGTGCGATCGGGAGTTCTGGCATTTTTGCCTGGGTGTCGTTGATCCAGTCCTCGCTTATGACCAGCGGTGGAATGTCTGGCTCAGGGAAGTAACGGTAGTCATGCGCTTCTTCCTTGCTTCGCTGCGGAGTCGTAACTCCCTTTCCGTCGTCCCAGCCACGGGTTTCCTGGACTACGCGGTCGCCATTTTCGACAACCGAGATTTGCCGTTCGATTTCGTACTCAATGGCACGAACAACAGCCCGGATGCGGTTCATGTTTTTTACTTCGACTTTCGTCGTCAGTTCAGTTGAACCTTTTGGGCGAACACTGACGTTCGCATCGCAGCGGAACGAGCCTTCTTCCATATTGGCAGTTCCAACACCGAGGTATCGGATGATGTGCTGCAGTGAGTTGATGTACGACTCGACCTGCTCGGTGGTGTGCATATCTGGCTCGGTCACAACCTCCATGAGAGGCGTTCCGGCGCGGTTGATGTCTATTAGGGAATGAACAGTCCCGCCCTTGGGGCCTTCGACGTGTACTAGACGAGCCACGTCTTCTTCCATATGTACTCGGTTGATTCGAACTCTAATCGAGTCTTCGATAGGGAGGTCGATGTAGCCCTCATAGCAAATCGGCTCATCGAACTGGGTTATCTGGTAACCCTTCATGAGGTCGGGGTACGTGTACTGCTTGCGATCGAACTTGGTTAGACGAGCGATGTTGCAGTTGATCGCCATCCCGATCATCATCGCGTACTCAACGGCAGTCTTATTGACTACAGGAAGCGTGCCCGGCAGTGCCATGCTTACCTCGTCGACAACCGTGTTTGGTTCTGCCGACTGGTATTCCGCACTCGAGGTGCTGAACATCTTGCTGCGCGTCTTCAATTGGACGTGCGTTTCGAGACCAATAACTGCTTCGTATTCCACGCTAAAACCTTCTGAATATCGACTGTATTTGACTGCCAGGATCGGCGGCAGAAAATACCAGCACTTGAATATAGCATTCGAACTGATTTACCCCTCGATACTTTGGCTCGAATGCCGAGCAAATTTCGACCGAAAAATCCGATTGCACCTGAATAGATCGGTATGTGCATAAATGAAGCTAGAGATTCGCACTCCATTTGCGCCAATTTCGTGTCTGAATCAGTTCCACTTTGTAGTTACGAATTTCGTTGACGGTGTTTTAAGTCGCACCTAAAATAATCCCTACCCATTTAGTCAGGAATACAAATTCCTGCTTCCAAATTTCGTGAAAACGTTCATAAATCACGGCTGGTGCGAAGAGGATATAAACACCTACTCGCAACGATTTTTGAATCGGAGAACCTTCTTTGACCACACAAAAAACGATTTCTCGAGAGACTGACCTTTCGGGTCAGGAGTATCGGTGGGGATTCGTTACCGACGTCGAGACTGAGCTTGCTCCCAAGGGATTGAACGAAGATATCGTTCGACTCATTTCGGAGAAAAAGGGCGAGCCAGAATGGTTACTTGAGTGGCGTTTGAAAGCATTCAAGTACTGGGAATCATTGAACGAATCCGAGGGCGAGCCGGACTGGGCGATGATCGACTACCCGGGCATCGATTTTCAGGACATTTACTACTACGCTGCTCCAAAGGGTGCTGAAGAAGTACCGAAGAGCCTCGATGACGTCGATCCAGAAATGCTTGAGACGTTCGAGAAGCTGGGAATTCCACTTCAGGAACGAGCCAAGCTCGCAGGTGTTGCTGTTGACGCAGTCTTTGACTCAGTTTCAGTCGCTACAACAATGGAAGACAAGCTCGCTGAACTCGGGATCATTTTCTGCTCGTTCAACGAGGCGGTAAAAAAACATCCTGAACTCGTAAAGAAGTATCTTGGATCTGTTGTTCCACAC
>Ga0181587_10000822_pt1 | contig 25736 bp, 24 predicted proteins | sample 071ome_27_FD_132463 | JGI IMG/M metagenome (GOLD analysis project Ga0181587, IMG submission 132463) | Coastal salt marsh microbial communities from the Groves Creek Marsh, Skidaway Island, Georgia - 071409AT metaG (megahit assembly) | ecosystem: Environmental > Aquatic > Marine > Intertidal... | reverse complement strand
TGCCGAGCGGATGGTTGAGATTATCTTGGCCACTTCCGGGGTGCCTATCGGAGTCTCGCTCAAGGAGGCTTGAGAAGGTCTTGAAATCGTTCCAGCCAGCGATTATCAAGGGCTAACGCAAAGCCCTTTTGGCTTGACAGTCCCCGGTCTAAGTGGTTACATCTTGCCTCCTCCTCAACAAGAATTTAAGAACGTCTAGAAGGGTTGAATTATGAAAACAAAAGGGCTGCTAGTCGCAATTGCAGTGATCCTTGCCGCGTGTTCTCCTGCAGAGCAGCAATCAGCACAGGCACCTCAGGTAGCGCAGGCTGCCGAGGCTAGTGGTGGGGACATTCCGCGAACCCCAAGCGGAAGGCCGGATTTTAATGGTATCTGGCAGGTGCTGATGAACGCCAATGATAATCTTGAGCCGGCTCCGCCTCAGGCAGCATACCAGCTGGTTCCTGGTGATTTTGTCCCGGTTCCGGCCCCCGAGGTCGTCGCTATGGGCGCTGTGGGTGCGGTGCCAGCCAGCTTTGGTGTAGTCGAGGGTGGTGCTATCCCCTATCGTCCCGAGGCGGTAGCACGTCGCGATCAGAATCGGGAGAACTGGATGGACAACGATCCCGAGGTCAAATGCTATATGCCCGGAGTGCCGCGTGCCAACTATATGCCGCACCCCTTTCAGATTTTCCAGAGTGAGAGTGCTTTTTTCATAGCCTACTCGTTCGCTGGTGCAGTGCGTAACGTTTTCCTGGCAGACCCCGGCCCGGCTCCGCTGGATTCCTGGATGGGCCAGTCATACGGATACTGGGATGGCGACACTTTTGTTGTCGAAGTGACTGGCCTGGATGATCGAACCTGGTTCGACCGCGCCGGAAACTACCATTCTTACGAGCTGAAGGTTACCGAACGCTGGACTATGGTGAGCGAGAACGTCATCCAGTACGAAGCAACTATGGAAGATCCTCAGGTATTCGAGCGACCTTGGACCATTAGTATGCCAATTTACCGACGCCTCGAAGAAGGCTACGAACTGCCCCAGTTCAAGTGTGTTGAATTTGTGGAAGAGATGATGTACGGGCAGTACCGCAAAGGCGGAGAATTCGAACAGCGTTTGCGGGAAGAAATGGCCCAGGAGCAAAATCAGTAAGCTGAAGTAACACTAAACTAAATTCCCGCGAAAACTGCGATTCTGGTATTTCGCGGGCATTTGGTTACAATACTGGTCATCTGGACGTAAAAAGCTTTTCGATCGGGTCCATTTGGTGTACAACAGGGCTAAGTCGAGAGAAATTGGAAAGTTAAACCAATTCTGAGATATGAAGAATTGAATGAGAGAATTTAGAAAAACTAGAGATGGAGTGAGAAGGGGTATACCTATGAAAATCAAGTTACTTGCAGCAGCCGCTGTCGCCGCAGTCGGTGTCATTGCTCTCAAGACGCCTGCCACGGCCCACCATGCATTCTCTGCCGAGTTTGATGCGAACCTGCCTGTGAGGTTGGGTGGTCCAATCACTCGAGTGGAGTGGATTAATCCGCACACCTGGATCCACCTGGATAACAACGATCCTGAGAGCACAGAAGATCCCGGACCCTGGATGGTTGAGGGCGGCACGCCCAACACTCTGTTGCGTCGCGGCATCAACAGGAATTCGCTGCAGCTGGGAACCGACATCGTGGTTACCGGCTACCAGAGCAAGGATCGCCTGTGTGAGCCTACCTGCCGAGCCAATGGGCGGGATATTACCTTCCCGGATGGTCGCAAGTTGTTCATGGGTTCCTCCGGTACCGGGGCACCTCGTGACGGATCAGATCCAACCGACGGCAACTAGAACAGTCGGCACTGCGCGGTCTTAAATTCCCCTGCAGTGAAACGAACAAAGCCCGTTCCGCAAGCGCGGAGCGGGCTTTTTTTCGGGTTAAAATGTTCGCCAGCGGGTGCTCTGAAGTGGATCCCAATAGCGGGACTGCGCAAATGGCAGCCCCCATGAATCTTCTCGAGGTCTTCTATGACTCTTCTGTCTTTGAGTCATTACGTTTTGGAAGCTCCTTGATATAGACATCCTGCTTCGCATAGGGGATTTCTATGCCATTGCTGGCAAATTGCTTGTAGACCTCGCTGTTCAGACGGTCTACGGCCCGCCCGCGCAGGGATGGGGTTTCAATCCATACCAAGAGTTCGAAGTTGAGTCCGGATGCGCCGAATTGACGAAATCGCACCCGCGGTTCCGGATCCCTGCACACCATTTCTTCAGCCATGGCTATGCCCATGAGAATCTCTCTGACATTGTCGATGTCTGAGCCATAGGCCACGCCTACGGCGACACTGCAGCGGAATTTTTCATGGGGTCCACCGGATTCATTGATGATCTTGGTATTGCCCATGACTGAATTGGGCACAGTTACTTCTACGTCGTCCCGTGTGAGAATCCGGGTAGAACGAATACCGATATGGGTCACCTCGCCCCGCTCACCCGTATCCAGCACGATATAGTCTCCGATCTTGTAGGGCGCATCGGCCATGATAAAGACGCCGGAGAAAAGATTGGCCAGGGTGTCCTTGGCTGCAAAGCCGATAGCGATGCCAGCAATACCCGCCGAGGCCAGCCAGGCAGTCATGTCGATATTCCAGGCGGCGAATATGAAGTACACCGCCAGCACGACGATGATGATATTGAACAGGTTCAGGAACAGTGGCAGGGTCTGGTGATGAATCGCCTTGACCCGTTTTTCGTTGACTGCGATGGCGGAGAGGACAATCTTGTTCGCCTGCAGCAGGAACATGACCCAGAAGAAGATTGCCAGGGTCTTGAACAGTGAAAAGCCGATGCCAAGAGAGGGCTCGGGGGGTGACAGCACCAACAGGGAACCGGCGAGGCCCAGCAGGAGAATAGAGTGAAAGACCGGCCCTTGAAGTAAATTGAACAGGCGGTCATCCAGGCCGAACTGGGAGCCTGCTGATATCTTTCTCAGGTTGATAATAATGACATTATTGAAAATCCAGCCGATAGCAATCGCCAGCACCAGCGGGATCAGTGACTGTAGATAGATATTGTCTCCAACTATTGAGAGAAGGGACTGAAACGCGGGAAAGGATTCGTTCACTGGGATAGTATCGGCTACGGAAATTAAAGGTCAGGCTCGGGAAAGTCAGGGATCAACGGCTCGATTTCCCGGTCGTACTCCACGCTGCCGCTGAATACGGTCGAGTGGTCATAGAAGCCCGAAGTGTAAAGTCGCACCTCGATATCACGACCGCTGCGATTTTCCCAAAACCAGCCGTGAATGCCGGCAAACGGGGCATAATAGGCGCCGGTTCGTGCTACTGCGGTGCCCTGTTCAAAGCTCTCGGCGTATTCCACACCCAGCCCGGCCGGTTCTGCATGCATGTCGTAGTACAGCTCCCCGTCGGCGTTCCAGCTGAACACCATAGGCGCATTGAGGTCCATCGTGTACTTGTATTCGACAGACTGAAACGGTTCGAGATAAAACTCGACGACATCGCTTCGGTGGGGTAGCAGCTGTGCTTCGAGGGGCTGTTCGTCCCCCTTAGACAGCCCGTTGATACCCAGCAATTGGCCAATTCGAAAGGGATCATAGCCAAACTCCGCTGGTAAAATGGCGCCAAACAGGACCACCAGCGCAACACCGGTTGCCACCAGTGAAGCGGTAAACAGTGCCCTGGGAGAAGGCGCTTGCTGAGCTTGATCGTTGTTCAAAGCAACACTCCAGAATTGCTACAGATAAGACGGCATTAGGAAAAAAGCGGCCAGTTGATAACCGGCGAGCAGGAAACCCCCTGTCATCAACGCGGTATTTGTGGTGAAGGCGTGTCTCAGGTAACTGCTACTGGTTCGCCAGGCGCTGAGAAATATGAAAATTGCCGACAGCGCCAGAATCTGGCCAAGTTCAACTCCTATATTGAAACTGATGATGTTGGTAATCAGCCCGTTGTCCGCGAGTTCATATTCTTGCAGTTTGGTAGCCAGCCCCAGTCCGTGGAAGAGCCCAAATACGAATACCGCAACCCTCGTATCAGGCTGAAACGGGAGTATTCGAAAGCCGCCCAGGTTTTCGAAGGCCTTGTAGACAATGGAGAGTCCAATTACAGCATCAATCAGGTAAGCGTTAACCTGCCAGTTGGCCAGTACCCCGGTGAGTAAGGTGATGCTGTGTCCCAGTGCGAACAGCGTAACATACTGAACCACGTGCCTTGGCCGGTACAAAAAGAAGATCACTCCGACCAGGAACAGCAGATGATCGTAACCGGTGACCATGTGTTTGGCGCCCAGATAGATAAATGGCAGCACCGCGGGACCGTCCACACCAAGGACAAAGTTTGCGTCATCGTTTGCAATCGAGTGAGCGAGTGCCGTGCTGCCGACGAACAGTAAGACCAGCGAAATCAGCAGCCCGGTGCGGGCAGGCCTCTGTCGATTTCCTGTCATAAGTTTTCAGCCGCAGGTTCCCCGTCAACGAACCTCGATACTATGTCGGGATTGTAGGACTGGTGGCATGCGCGACAGACACTGTATAACTGGGCTCCGGCCTGGAAAAAATCATCCTCATGTCGTCTTCTGGCAGCATCCATAGCCAAATTGCCTGCTTCGATCATGCCTTGCGAGTACACAAGCCAGGCGTCATCGTCGACGGCACGGCCCGGAAGTGCGAGCAGATTGCCAGACTCTGCAACGAGGGCTGCCTGGGCCACCATAAAATCCCAGCCTTCATCGGTAGTCGGATACAACTCCTCATAGCCGGCAGTGCTTTCAATCCAGCCGGCGTTGTCCCACAGGGAATCCGCCGCCGGCTCCAGTATCAGACTCATCAGCTCCGCCATCGATAGGGAGGTATCGTAATTACCAGTGTTCTGACTACTACTGGCCTCCTGCTGATCAGCGGGTGAGCAGGCCAGCACCAGGGATGCAGCGATTGCAGTGAGCGTCCCCCTAAAAACGACTTTTTCAGGCTTTTTCATAGTATTGAGTCCTTTGCTTCATGTCGTCTCAGTTGATCGAGGCGGCAAAGAAGCACGTTTTTGAGTATCATCGGACCATTATTAGAGCTTTTTTGGCAAAGATAAACCCCGAATGTTCAAACAATCAGTCGATTTTTGTTGCACCCTAAGAGCTATATCTGGCGTTCTGGTTGCCGGCCTGTTCTTTATGCTAATGGCGATCAGCTCCGCCAGTGGCCAGTCAGGTGTGGAGATTGCCCGCACTCCTGAAAACGGCCTGCATCCGCGGCTACTGCAGGACGTTGAGGGTAATGTACACCTGCTCTATTTCCGCAAGCGCGGCAATAATCCTCGCGCCAGGGAAGGCGACCTTTTTTATCGGCAGTTCGATGCGGCAGCCTTTGACTGGGGCCCCGCCCGTCGGGTATCCAGCCAGTCGTTCAATCACGCCGACCCTATCTATCGGGCTAATTTTGCTGTTGATGAGGAGGGTCGGGTGCACGTGGTCTGGTATGAGTCGCGACCGTCTCAGTTCTATTACACGCGCTCGAACACAGAGAGAAGTGCTTTTGAGCCGCGGCGCGCCATGGTAACGGAGCACCTGGAGGGTATTGATGCAGGTGCGGACATAGCCGCAATGGGCAGTGAGGTAGCGATTACCTGGGCCGCGGGTGCATTAGCACGCGAGCATGAGCGCACGGTCTACGCGCGGTTCTCGAAAGATTACGGTGAGAATTTTTCACCGGAAATCATGATCGGAGATGCTGCGCTTGGGGCTTGCGCCTGTTGCAGTCTGGCACTTGATTTCGAGAAACCCGACAGGTTTGTGGTGGCATATCGTTCTGCAATCGACGGAGTTGGACGGCACATGCAGCTGTTGGCCGTTGAGACCGATACCGATGACGCGATTAACACCGTTTATTCGGACCTGCACGACCTGCAGAGATGGGAGCTGGCTGCTTGCCCGGTAAGTACCAATGATATTGCCAGAGACTATCAGCAGAATAACTGGCTGGTGTTTGAAACCGAGAGCAGAATAATCCAGCTTAATCTGAATTCTGTGGATGCTCCGTCGCGGGTTGCGGAGCCGGTCGCGAGAACGCGTCAGAAAAACCCTGCCGTCGCTTTCAGCAGTGATGGATACAAGCTCATTGTGTGGGGGGAGGGAGTCAGCTTTACTCGAGGTGGTACCTTGAACTGGCAGCTTTTCGATGCATCGGGCAATCCGGTTCCCGCCGACAACAAAGCCGAATTCGCGATACCTGATAACAGCGCTCCCGCGGTATCAATCACTCCCTCGGGATCATTTCTTATTCTTTACTGAGCATGCAGTCGGCAGCGGATTGATTGGGGTCTAGCGTGGCTGCAGTTGACTGTTTTGCTGGCGAATTAAATCCAGCTCCAGACGATCGAATTGTTGCTGCGTTTCGCGCCGGATTTGCTCGTTCTGTCTAGAATAACTCTCCGACAGACTACTTCTCTGTCGATCGATTAGCGCATTCTGTCTGGCACTGTCTAACTGATACTGCAGAGAGCGGGCCGCTGGATGGCTGCCTTCCGCACTGGCATGAGTTAAGCGATAGGCAGGCTCCACACTCGCAGCATTGCGGGCGAGGGCGTTTTCGCCGCATAGAAACTCAATGTCAACCAGATATCTCAGTAACACCTCACTCCGGTCGCCAGTTGTTGCGGAATCCTGTGCCTGCGTGCTTACGAATTCCTCGCGCCAGGCTTTGGCAATCGCGCAACTTTCCAGGTAGCCAATCAGCAGTTCGCCGTCCAGCGCGTTTCGAAACTCGGAACAGGCATCGCCACCCCTATCCTCATCAAGGCACCTGAGCGCAAGCGCTTCAAGTTGACGTGCACTGTCACGCGCATGTTCCAGGCTATCCCGTAAATGCTGTTCGCTGGTTTGCGCCAAACCTGTTGAGAGCAGCAGGAACAGCAGGCTCGCGAATGTCACGGACTGGCCAATTGTCGCGAGTGCGATTGGACTGTTAAGCCTCAAGCGTACCCTGCCTTTTTGAAACGTTTGTCCCATTTTTTAAATCTTGTTTTACAATATTTTTCAAACTGTTTGTAAGAGGAGAAGAAAAACTCCGAGGCCTCTTCGATGGATTCGTCAAATTCGCAGTATTCATTATCATATTCGCGACAGACCATGGGGCGCTCCTCATAGATCTGGCAGACGCCGTGATCGCCGAGGTGCTCACAAACACTGTGAATGTGCAGGAACCAGCCATCGGCATCCTTGAATATGTTGACATTCTCGTGGGATACCTGCCACAGCAGATGATCAAAATCGTAAATCGATTTGGGAGCGGGGATTTTCTGATTAATTGAACTGCAGCAAATGGATTTTTTGCACCTGGCGCATTTCTTATCGATAGTCACCGCTTTTCGTTCAGTGATATCTACAAATTCAATCTTGTTCCCGGAATTCATCTTTTGCGTCGACCAAGAAAATTTGCGCTCGATTCTACCAGCAGTCACTTTGGAAGGCAGCCCCTGCAGTCGCTAGGGGATTCTGATTCGCTGCCGGCTTTACATCGCCCTGATCAGTAGCGAGAATGGTCGTTTTACGGCTTTTATTTGACACTCGACTGGATTGTAACTGATGAAGATTATGCAACCACTTACCCGTTTGCTCATTGCGGCGGGATTGCCAATTCTCATAGTGACCGGCTGCACTCCGGAAGGCGCAGGCCGCGACCCGGTGAATTTGCCCGGTCGGGCAGCGCAAGTTAGCGCAGATCAGCAGGTGGTCATTGAAACCGTCTCCACCCGACCTTGGCTGGTGACCGGTGACGATGTCCTGGTCAGGATATCGTGGCCCGAGCAGCAAATGATCAATATGCATATCGAGCTGAATGGTCGCAACGTCAGCGCTTCAATGCGTCCCGGTTCCGACGGGCACAGCCTGCTGGGACTCCTGACTGACCTGGCTCCCGGATTGAATTCCGTGGTGGCCAGGTCCGCAAATCCGGATGCTGTAGCGAGTGACGGAGAGGCAATTCTCGCAAAGCTGGAGGTCACCAACTATCCGATCACCGGTCCGATAATTTCCGGTCCCCATGAGCAACCCTTTTACTGTCAGACTCAGGAGTTTCAGCTGGTCAACGGCGAAACCCTGGGCCCTTCCCTTGATTCCAATTGCTCAGTTCAAACCCGGGTTGATTATGTGTACTACTCAGCCCTGCAACAGGCTTTTGTGCCCCTCAGTACAAGCCCCCCGACTGCAATGCCACAGGACGTAACCACTCTGTACCTGCCCGACGGCACCGTCACGCCATTCATTGTTCGAGTAGAAACCGGTACCGTTAACAGAGCTATTTACGAGATTGCCATGTTGCATGTGCCGGGCGCAGTCGAGCCGGATCCGTGGAACCCGAGTACGGGCTGGAACGGCAAATTGGTATACACCCACGGGGGGGGTTGCCGCAGTGGCTGGTATCAGCAAGGCGATAGAACCGGAGGTGTGCTGCGCAAGGGACTGCTGGAAATGGGTTACGCAGTAACCTCATCGACTCTCAACGTATTCGGACAAAACTGTAACGATCTGCTGGCGTCGGAAACCCATATCATGGTGAAGGAACGTTTTGTCGAACACTACGGGGAGCCGGTATACACCATCGGCACCGGCAGTTCGGGAGGTTCATACCAGAGTCATCAGACTGCAGACAATTACCCGGGAGTGTTTGACGGCATAATCGTGTCCTCGAGCTTTCCCGACGTTACATCTGCCACCATTTTCACGCTGGCGGATGCGCGGCTGCTGAACTACTACTTCACCGAGGTCAATCCGGGAGGATTCAGCGAGGAGCAGCAACGGGCTGTCGCCGGTTTTGGCTCCCTGGGCAGTATTCCCAACCTTGCGCGGGGCGCCGCCCGTTTGGATCCTGTCTATGCCGAAGATTTACCGCCCGAGGAACAGGGAGGCGAAGTCAGCATCGAGGCGTTACAGGCGGAGCGATTCGGTCCGGGCATTGAAAACGGCATACGCGCCACTGTTTATGACCATACCGTTAACGTGTACGGAACGGCGGAAAACTCCAGTAGCGCAGCCCGACCGCTGGACAATGTTGGAATACAGTACGGACTGGCGGCGTTAAATGACGGCATTATTACCCCCCAACAGTTTATCGAATTGAATCGCGACATCGGCGGTTTCGACAGAGACATGAATCATGTGGGTCAGCGGCACCAGGCAGATTCGAGGGCCAGCAAGCGTGCCATTGAGTCGGGACGAATCCTGTTCGGCGGCGCCGGTTTGCGGGAAACGCCGATAATCGATTATCGCAGCTATACCGACCACCGGGAGTCAGGCGACATCCACATGATAGTGCATCAGTTTTCAACCCGGCAGCGCCTGATCGAGGCCAACGGTAACGCTGACAATCATGTTATGAGCGTTGGCGGACTTTGGGATTTCACTGAGCAGGAACCTGATCTGGGTAACCTGTTCAGGTCCATGGACAAATGGTTAATGACGATAAAGGCAAATGACAGCGCTGCGGAACAGGCGGTCAAGGTGGCCTCGGCCAGGCCCCCTGAATTAACCGATAACTGCTGGGACTACAGCGAGGAGCAACGGGTGAATATTCACGAACGCCAGAGCTATGCGGATACCGGGAGATGCAGTCAGTTATATCCTGCCTACCCGACCCCGCGTCACGTTGCCGGTGCCCCTCTGGCCAACACCGTAATCAGTTGTCAGTTAAAGCCCCTTGATGAGAGGGATTACGCGGTGAGTCTGACCACAGACGAATTAATTCAGCTGCGGCAAGTGTTCCCCCAGGGTGTCTGCGACTGGAGCAGACCAGACGCTAGCGGGGCGAGCCACCAGGGCACGTGGCTCTCTTTTGGACCGTCGCCCGTCAATCGCATCCAGTAATGCGCTTGATAACTGGGCCATGCTGGTTTAGTTTGCGCTTTACGGAATGATCGGGTGTGCGCCATATCTTCTGTGCGGTCCCGACTGGCGGGGCGTAAAGCGGGGATTGTGGCGTAGTCAAATAGTATAAATACGAGAATTCGAGTTATGAGAAGTATCCAACTTATTGCCTCCACGCTGACTGTGACTCTCGCCGGTACGGCCTTCGCCGCGGAGCAGTACCAGCCGCCCAGAAATGAATTTGGAAGACCCGATCTTAACGGGTACTGGACCAACGCATCGCTAACCAATTTGCAGCGGGCTTCCAACTACGATCAGCTGGTCATTCCACCCGATCAAGTTGCCGAGGTAACTGCGAGCCATCCGCAGAATGTCCGTCAGGCTACCGATGACGGTCTGGTGCAGGGCGAGTTGCTGGATGGCTCCGATCTGGGAAGGGGGCGAGGCTACAATGCATTCTGGGTCGATCCGGGTTCTGAATATGGGATAGTCAAAGGAGAGCACAGAACGTCCTGGATAGTGGAGCCGACCAACGGTCGCATTCCGTTTACCGAGGAAGGGCAGCAATTGCGCCGACAGGCCAGGGCGCAATTTTCCGGCAACGATGGTCCCGAGGGCCGATCGCTGGGAGAACGCTGCGTAATTGGTTTTGGCAGCACCGGCGGGCCTCCGATGCTAAATGTGCTATACAACAACGTTTACCAGTTCGTGCAGACCGAAGATTACCTGACAATTATTGTCGAGATGGCGCACGACGCCCGAATTATTCCCATTGGTATTGGCAGTGAGCACCGTCCCGCGGAATTGGCACAATGGCTTGGTGATTCCATCGGGTGGTGGGACGGCGATACGCTGGTGGTAGAAACCAGGAACATGCATCCTCAGCAGGCACCCAGTAATGCGGCGCCGCTGTCTGCTGAAGGCAAGATTGTGGAGAAGTTTTCCCGCTATTCGGATGATCAGATCCTCTATGAATTTGAAGTCGATGATCCGGTCTATTACTCCAGCCCCTGGCGCGGCGAGATGAGTTTCAATACTTCGGCGGAGCGGCAGTACGAGTACGCCTGTCATGAGGGCAACTACGGACTGGAAGGAATTCTGGCCGGGGCACGCCGACTCGAGGTGCAGGGCGAAGCTGAGTAACAGCATTCTGATTCTGCAAGTTTTAAAAGCCGGTGTTTACACCGGCTTTTTTATGTTCTGCGGAGCCAATTTCGGGACTCGTGCGATACCAATTGGCATCCTCAATAACCGATTTCACTCCCAGAATTTGCGCATCTCGATAAACATGAATGAAGCGCTCCAAGTAATCAGTACCAGTCCAGTCAACGCTTCCAGGCCGGCAAGAAAGCGGATATCGCCAATTGGCTCGAGGTCTCCTACACCAAGCGACGTGTAGGTGGTGAATGAGAAGTAGATGCAGTCAAGGAAGCTGCCGTCGAATTGCCCCTGCAAAGCCCCAAAATCGCCATAGGAAATCATCAGGAAATACGCGATACCAAACATCCAGATTTCGATGATATGGCCAATCAGGGTTCCAAATACACCAATGATCACGCGTAGCCGATGCTGCACATCAAGTCTGGGAATAATAGAGGACAGCAGGTGCAATATTTCGTAATGGATTACCACCGCCGCTGAAATCAGGATGGTATTGATCAGAAGTGACTGCAGCATCAGTGGGTGAGGGAGTAAATCAGATAGTTGATTCCCAGCTGATAGGCGGCATTCGAATATTGCGTTGGGTACCACTGGTCGTAGGTGTGCTCCCAGCCGTCACCCATGTCGGAGTTCCAGTTGATCAGCACCATGACTCGCCCCGCATCATCGAGGATCGCATGGTTACTGGCAACGTCTATGCCTGCCTGGCCAAAACCCTGGCGACCTCCGCGTCCAGGTATCATCTGCGCACCCTCGATATCGTAGAAAGTTCGGTAAATTTCGTGGTCAGCGGTCAATTCGATCAGCTCGCGATCGGGAAATAGCAACGAGAAGTCCTGATAAAAAGCATCCCACTGACGCTCTCCCCAGAAATCGTCTATCAACAGAAAGCCACCTCGCAACAGGTATTCGCGCAGGTTCTCGATTTCTGTCGGGCTGAGAGAAATGCCGCCGTTTCGGCCCATCTCGAGTGCGTACAGAAACGGGTAATCAAAAATCTCCTTGTCATCAAACCGCAGAACTATAGGCTGACTCATTACCCGGACATTAGTCAGCCGGGACACGCCGCGCAGGAAATTTTCATCCGACGCGGGGAAATCTGTGGCCCAGGGACCGCCGTACCAGCCTGCATCGTAGTAACTGTCATACTGGACCCTGACAAAGGCGAATTCGCCAGCAATGTCGTAAAGATCTTCCAGATAAGCGGCGCCAAGGGTTGAGTTATTGCGCGGTAACACCTGGGCGAATGCACAGGGAGTCAAGAAAAGAAGTGTTGTCAGCAGGGCGAGCGCCTTGTTCATGGCTGAGCACATATACGGGTTACTGGGCGGCAGCTGGTCAGTCCGAGGCTGCGTGACTGAGAGTGAACCGCACCAGGCCGCGCGTTGTCAATGTCAAATCGCTTGTTTATGCTTACACACGTCGGTGATGCTGTAATCACCCTCTCAGGACACCAAGTTATGTTGTTACTCAGGGCAGTCAGCTTGTCGACGTTCGTCATGTTCTGCATGGGGCTGCAATCTGCTCTGGCAGCAGATGGCCCGACCGTTGATGAGCAGGCCAACAATTCGTCTTTGCAACAAAGTATCCAGCTGCGGGAGCAAATCGATCAGCTCAACTCCCGGCTGGCTGACCTGGAGTCCGAATTCGGTCCCTTCGATTTTCGGCTACTGGAACCGCTGCAGGATCTTACGGCCATTCAACTGGAGATCGGCAACTTTGAGCAGGCGGGCTCGATACTGGAACGACGATTACAGTTGATAAGAACGATCGAAGGGCCTGCCAGTTTGCAGCAACTGCCGGTCGTGCGCGAGCTGATCTCCAATGATATTCGCCTGTCGGACTGGGAATCGGTGAGTGACAGATTTGAATTCATCCAGTCGCTATACGGGCAGGATATGGAACTCGATCCTGAAACTGCGTTGCAGGTGAGAAACGATGTGGCTCTCTGGAATTTAGCCAATGTGTATCTCCTTGAGCCTCTGCGCAGAATCCGTGCATTCCGACAGGCGAGGGAAGTGATTCGGGAGAATACCAGTTTCGCCGAAGATCATTATGGCGAAGACAGCATGCAGCTGATCGACTGGCTGTATCAGAGCGCGGTGCTGCAATACCAGTTAATTGCGGTGCTGCTGGCCGACGATGAACTGGGCGTCTATGCCCGGGATGATATTCTGCTCGCCGAAGGCCGCAGCGCCGAAAGTTATCAGCGCGAGGCTCTGAATCTGGTCAAGCGAATTCGTGATATTGCCGCAGCCAGCGGCGATCTTGAAGCCGAGGCAATGGCCATGACCTACGAAGCGGATTTCCAGATGTTGCTGGATCTTGGAACGGCCGCGAGGCTATACCGTCAGGCGATGGATAAATTTGTCGAGGCTGGGCTCGATGAAGACCGGGTTGCGGCGTTTTTTCAGCGACCCATGGCATTGCCGGTGGCAAAGTTTTACTCGCGACTCGAGGACGCGGTGCGCGTGCAGGACGAAGCTGGATTTGCTGTTCTTCCCACCGGGGATGCAGAACCCCCCGCCATGCATCTCGGGACCTTTGTCGCGTGGAGTGAGTCTCTGCCGATTCTGGCACGACCGGACTTGCCCGATGCTGCCGCGGAACTCGATTCCCAGCTGGAGTTTTATGAAATATCGATGGAATTTACGCTGAACTCCCGGGGAACTACCCGCAACCCGGATATCAAAGATTCCACGACTGATTTTGCTCGTGTCCGGCGTGACGCGAGACAGGCGCTTCGAGACATTCAATTTCGACCTTACTTTGAAGAAGGGCGATGGCGGCGAACTGGCGAGTTGAGCATCCGCTACCTGATCCTGCCGAATTGAATGATTGCTGGAATTGCCTGGTGAATAAAAGTGCGAGAGGCCGCTGGTGCCGGCTCGCGAGCACAGTTCCTGTCCTGTAATTAGCCCCTCTCATCGACAATATCGAAAAAATGTGATCTGGGTGGTTGATTTCTCGCGTTTTGCCACTATATTTGGTCCGACCAATTTGGTCAGACCATTTTCCGCGCCTGTCGGTGACCGATGCAAGTATGGCCCGGAACGGATTAACAGATGCCATCGCCCAAATCAGTCAGTTTTGAAATTGCCGACAGATTGCGCCAGGAAATTCTCACTGGCCAGTATCGTGTGGGCGAAAGAATGCCGTCGGAGCGCGATCTGGCGACGCGTTTCGAGGTCAGTCGGGGTGCGGTAAGAGAAGCGCTGTCGCAACTCGAGCAGCAGGGTGTTATCGAAATTTTACCGGGTGGTGCCAGAGTGCAGCCACTGGAAAAAGCCAGCATCGCAGTATTGGGCCCACTATTGGCGCTGAAAGACGTGCCGGACCCGGAACTGGTTGATCAATTTATGGAAATTTTCTCGATGCTAACCGGTCTCTCGGTGAGGGGAGCCATTGAACAGGCGAGTGCTGATCAGATGATCCAGTTGCAGGGCATGCTCGTAGATTTAAGCCATAACGCAGAAGATTTCATACAAATGCATCCTTTCTGGCAGTCCATGCTGGAATACATGGCGGGAATCGACACCAACCTGGTCGCCAAACTCATTGGCAACGATGTCAGAGCGCAGGTGGTGGAGCAAATGTTCAAACTTGATGTCCGGCCTAGATTGCCTGCGAGTTCGGGACCGGAGTTGGTTAATGCCCTGCAGACTGCTTTTGCGGAGCGGGATGGGGTTATGGCCGCGCAGGCGTTTGAGAGACATTTCGACCAGCTCAGGCAGGCGATGCGCGACGCCCTCGAGAGTCTGCAGTTACCTTATCAACGCAAGTTTGGTTGAAGGTGCAATAACAACTGGTTACAGGAAGCAGTTAGAAGAACGGTTTAAAGGGTAGGTCGGGCAACAGTCCGACCAGAGATGAATGAGTATGCGGGAGCGTAATTGATGAAAAGGATTGTTCTGCCTGTTGTAATTCTGGCAGCGTCAGTGAGTGCGGCAGTTGGTCTGGTGAGAAATCCGACCGAGATCGAAGAAACTGCGGCCGAGATTCAGCCGGTTGGCATCCGGGTTGTCGAGGCACAGCTCGGGTCGGCGCTATTGACGGTAAATTCCCAGGGGAAAGTGCAAGCCGCGCAGCAGGTTAATCTGTCCGCGCCGGTTGCAGGTATAGTCAGCTGGGTATCACCGGCTCTGGAGCCGGGAGGTTTCATCGAAGCGGGTGAACCGCTGCTGCGGATCGATCGAAGTGATTTCGAAACTGCCGTCGCCAGGAACCAGGCCAGTGTTCTGCAGGCGGAGGCGGAGGTAGCATTTGCCGCAGACAATTTCCGACGGACCGGCGAACTTGCGGAGCGCAGCCTTGCAAGTCAGGCACAACTGCAGGAGGCCGAGCGGTCTCTGGCGGTAGCCGAGGCACGAGTATCCGAAGCTCGCGCGGGCCTCAGGCAGGCCGAACTGGATCTGCTGAGAACCGAAATCAAGGCACCCTTCACTGCGGTTATCGACAGCAAAGAGGTTGAACTGGGTCAATTCATCAATCGTGCACAAAATGTCGCGATGCTTTATGGAGCCGACGAAGTCGAGGTGCGTGTCCCGCTGGCTGTCCGCCAGCTAGGCTATCTGGATATCCCGCTTGGACTTCGCGGTGAGCTGCAGGAGCAGTTTGCACCGGCAGTAAAGCTCACTGGCATGTACGGCGGCGAACAACATCAATGGCAGGGCAAGCTGGTACGCATAGAAGCCGCAATCGATACAGACAGCAATTCTGTGCAGTCAATAATTCGCGTCCGCCAGACAGAGAGCCCAACCAAAGGTGCCTGGTCAGAGCAAATTCCGCTGCCGATCGGGTTGTACGTGCAGGCAGAAATCGACGGCCGCCGGGTGGATGATGTCATTACCTTGCCGAGGAATGTGATTCGAAACAATAACCAGGTCCTGGTAGTGGATGCAGAGAACAAAATGTACTTCCGCGACGTAGAGATACTTCGTCTTGAGGAATCATCGGTGCTTATTTCCGGTGGAATTCTGCCGGGAGAACTTATTTGCATTTCTCCTATCCAGGCAGTCTACGACGGCATGATAGTTCAGCCCGTCAAAGAGTTGATTTAATTTTTAGATGACAGCACCTGTGGTCGCGCCGCTCTGATACTAAACTGAGAGCGCGACCCGGTCCTATCAGGAGTCGCAGTTTGAGAACGCTCATTAGCTGGTTTGTTAAAAATCCGATCGCCACAAATCTCATGATGTGGATTTTCCTGGCTTCGGGCTTTATTGCCTACAACAACCTGCATCAGGAAGAATTTCCCAATGTGGACATGGGGATGATTCAAATAAGTGTGCCCTACCTGGGGGCCACCCCCGCTGAATCAGAATCAGCAGTGTGTCTGCGCATAGAGGAGGCGCTGGAAAGCGCCGAGAACATCGAGCGAATGACTGCCACTGCCCGGGAGGGGGGATGCGATGCCACTCTCGAACTGGCGGGCGGAGCCGAGCTGAATCGCGTCCTTAATGATGTGAAGGGTAAAGTCGATGCCATCACCACTTTTCCGGCAGAGACAGAAAAACCGATCGTACGAGCGTTCAGCGCCACGGGATCGGTCCTGTCTCTGGCACTGTCAGGTAATGTTGACGATCTGACTCTCAAGCGTTATGCGGAAGATATCCGCAATGACATCCTGGATCTGGATGGGATTTCTACTGTCACAGTGCAGTATATAAGACCGCTGGAAATTTCAATCGAGGTCTCCGAGTTTACTCTCCGCCAGTACGGACTCACCCTCGACCAGATTTCCCGGGCGATAGACCGATCATCTCTGGATCTGCCGGGTGGGACCATTCGGACTGATTCCGGAGAAATTCTGTTGCGGACCAAAGGACAGGTTTATCAGGGTACCGAGTACGCTGACATAGTCATCCAGAGTTTTACTGACGGGACCCAGCTTCGGCTCGGAGATATCGCGGATATTCGTGACGATTTCCAGGAGGGCTACGTGGACGCGCGCATCAATGGCGAAAACGCGGCCATCGTGGAGGTATTGCGAGTCGGCGAGGAGGATATTGTAGCTTCTGCCACCGTAGTCAGAGCTTACTATGAGCAGGCGGTAAACAGACTTCCGGCCAATCTCTCTCTCATAATTATTAACGATGCTGCGGTGGCAACTCAGGACAGGATAGGAACTGTCACCGAGAATGCCTACACAGGTCTGCTGCTGGTACTCATTATTCTGGCTCTGTTTCTGCGATTCAAGCTCGCGCTGTGGGTGGCTGCCGGGATTCCTATCGCTATTGCCGGCGCGCTGGCGGTGTTCCCATCGGCGGGACTGTCGATCAGTTCGCTCACAGTAATGGGCTTTATCCTGGTTCTGGGGATTATTGTTGATGACGCGATCGTCGTCGGTGAGCGGGTTCATGCCTGGGAGCGGAAAGGCCTGCCCAAGGAAGAGGCCGCTATCGAGGGAACACTCGAAGTCTCCATCCCGGTAATTTTTGGCGTACTGACAACCATAGCCGCCTTCCTGCCGATTCTGCTCCTGGAAGGCCCCATGGGAGCCTTCTTCAATGCGATCGGTGCCGTGGTGGTATTTTGCCTGATCGCCAGTCTTATTGAATCTCAATTAATCCTGCCCGGGCATCTGGCGCATCGTAAAACGTCAGGATACCTCGGCGAGGGCACTCTGCTGGTAGAGTTCTGGCGTCGCTTTCAGGGCAGTATCGCCAGCAGCATGGAAAGGTTTGCCAAGCACACTTATCGCGATGCCCTGGTCAAGGTCCTCAACTACCGCTATGCGACCTGGGCTACTGCGACCGGAGTCATTATTCTCACCGTCGCGCTCATGATGAGCGGTCGGGTTATCTTCCAGTTTATGCCGGGAGTGGAAGGGGACGTTATTTACGGAAGCATCCAGATGCCTGAAGGTGTTGCCGTCGCCATCACTGAAGACGCCGCGGGCAAGCTCGAGCAGGCTGCGATGGAATTGTCGAGAGAGCTCGACGAGGAACTCGTGGCCCTCAAGGCATCAGGCAAGGCGCCAGCCACGACCGAGCGTGTGGTAGACAACATACTGACCGTCATTGGTCAGCGGGCCGCGCGCGGGGGTCCTCCAAGCGATGGAAGCGGACCGGGCGGTAGCCATATTGCTGAAGTGGTAATGAACCTTACGCCGTTCTTTGACCGGGGAGAACTCAGCTCGGAAGTGATTCGTGACCGATGGCGAGACAAAGTTGGCGAGATTCCCGATGCGCTGGAACTGACCTTTGTCTCTGATGTGTTCTCGGCTGGCGAGGCGATCAATTTCCGTCTGGAAGGGCGTAACGAACAGAATCTGCAGATTGCTTCAACAGAACTCCGTGCCGAACTGGCCCGCTATCCGGGAATATTTGATATAACCGACTCGTTCAGAGCTGGCAAGCAGGAGGCCGTGATCCAGGTAAACGATGCGGGCAAGAATCTCGGCCTGACTAATAACGAAGTAGCTACTCAGGTACGGCAGGCATTTTACGGAGCCGAAGCACAGCGCATACAGCGAGGTACTGACGATATCCGGGTGATGGTGCGCTACCCCGAGGCAGAGAGAAAATCACTCGCCAACCTGGAGGACCTGATGATCCGCACCGGTGTTGGTGCCGAAGTACCGTTTTCGAGTGTTGCCGATTTCTCTCTCGGGAACGGCTATTCCAGTATTAATCGCCAGAATGGAAAACGGATAATTACCGTGCGGGCCGATGTAGACCGGGCGGTAGTCGCTCCCGATGAAATTCGCCGGGAAATCATCGCCAAGTATCGGGATGACTGGGAACGCAACCTGAACGTGGAAATGGTTCTGGGAGGAGAGGGCGAGCAACAAATGCGTTCCATGTCGGAACTTTTTTCCACCTTTCCATTGGCGATGATTATTATCTTTGCGTTGCTGGCAATTCCGCTCAAATCCTACACTCAGCCTCTGATCATTATGAGCGTCATCCCGTTTGGCGCCATTGGTGCAATCCTGGGACACTTCATCATGCGGGCTGATCTGGTCTTTTTCTCACTTCTGGGCATCATCGCGCTGTCCGGAGTCGTGGTGAACGCCAGCCTGGTGCTGGTTGTCAATATCAATCGGCTTCGAGCCAGAGGCTATGAAATAGAACAGGCGGTAACTTCGGCGGGAATCATGCGCTTCAGGCCCATATTTCTCACCTCGGCGACAACATTTTTTGGACTGGTACCGTTAATGATTACCGCTAATCCGGCAACTTTCTTTATCGTACCTATGGCCATATCCCTCGCCTGGGGGGTTCTGTTTGCCACCCTGATCACGCTGTTTCTGGTGCCGTCGCTGTATTTGATACTTCATGACCTGTTAGGCTACGGTGACGAAAAGGGAGCGTCTGTGGCGGAGGAAGGGGCTGCCGAGTTGATTTATCAGGATTAAAGGTACGTTGTCATCGCGATTGGCAGCGGCAATCGGGTGCGTTGTAAACCAGATGAGGGCTTCCGCGTTATTAACCAGCAGTAAGGTACTTATCACGGATGTTAAATTGACTGGGGAGGTCACGTATGAAGGGTTTAATTGGAATCGCATCTTCGTTGGCAATGGCAGTCGCCGTTACCGGCTTTGCACCCGCCGTAAGCGCTCAGGATGATTCAGCGAATCAGCAGATATCCGAGCGTCAGGAAAGACGGCAGGAAATACGAGAGCAGCGTCAACAGCGTATCGAAGAACGGCGTCAGGAGTTTGACAATCTCAGCGACGCAGAAATTGCTGAGCGACAGGCCGCGGCCAGGGCACGGATGGAGGAACGGCGCCAGCAGGGTCAGCAGCGCCGGGAAGAAATTGCCAACCTTTCCGAAGAGGAACGGCAGGCTCTGCGCGAAAGGCGTCGCGAAATGGATGAGCAGCGACGCGAAGTTATGGACCAGCGACGCGAGCAACTTGAAAACATGACTCCTGAAGAGAGAGAGGCGCGGCGCGCGCAGATGCAGGAGCGTTTTCAGAACATGTCTGAGGAACAGCGACAGGCCATGCGGGAACGCATGGGCAATCGCCCCATGCGGCCCATGCGCCCGGGCGGAAGAGCCTTGCGAGGATCCGGCAACTAGTCTGCCGAATCGATGATTAGTGCGTCAGCTTGCTGACTCTTGCCACGCGGACCAGGGGGTTTGCGTGGATTTTTCCCCACAGCCCGATCTGATTGTACAGTCCCCCAACTCACTCATTGCCGTCGAGGTGTCGCGGATGATTATGGGTGTCTCAGGCGTGACCAATGAGCGGACTCTTTCTCTCCGCATCAGCCACCGCATCCAGCGCGGATTGGACCAGGTTCCGGGTGAGATCCGCAACTGCTTCATGGGGCGCATGAATCATTCTGGCCCGAATCGCCAGAGCCATTGCCAGAGCCTGTAGTACATCGCCGTTACTGGTTTCTCCCATGCTGGTGACATCGCGATTGATCGCTTCCAGAATCAGGGTAATGATCTGATTGACGCGCACAACGCTGTCAGTATCAGGGTGCAACATGAACTCAATGTCAAACTGGTCGCCCGTGCCGGTAGTGGCTCGATAGGGAAAGGATTTCATGGCTGATTTGCTTCCTGAGGTTCTGCTAATGATATGGAGATGTACGGTGATTGTTACGCTACCTTCGGTCGACCGGTTTTTCAATGACGTTGCTTGTCCAACAACGACCCGGCCGGCATAAGGACCATTGACTGCTCCGGTAATAAAACCGCTACAATAAGCCACCGTGCTGTTCATCTCGCCAATCCAGGCTTTGTTGCGGCATCGGCTTGCAGGTGAAACCAGTGTTAAAAAAAGTTGAACAAATAGAACAGGAAGTGCAGGACTATTACGGCAGAGAGCTGCAAAGTAGCGAAGACCTCAAAACCAATGCCTGTTGCACCGTGGCCGATATGCCTTCGTCGGTGAAGAAGGGTCTCAAAAATATCCACGAAGAAGTGCTGATGAAATATTACGGGTGCGGATTGACCATTCCGACCCAGTTGGACGGTCTGCGGGTTCTTGATCTGGGTAGCGGCGCCGGTCGTGACTGTTACCTGTTGGCGCAGCTTACGGGCGAGCATGGTACTGTCCTCGGCATCGATATGACCGACGAGCAGCTTGAGGTCGCCAATCGTCACCTGGACTGGCATCGGGATAAATTCGGCTACCGTCAATCCAACGTCGGCTTTGTAAAGGGGAACATACAGGACCTTCGGAGCGCGGGCATCGAATCGAATGGATTCGAACTAATTGTTTCCAATTGCGTAGTAAATCTGGCGGCAGACAAGGAGGCGGTGTTGAGTGAGGCATACCGGGTGCTGCGCGACGGAGGTGAATTCTATTTCTCGGATGTGTATTGCGATCGACGCATTCCGCCGGAGCTGGTAAACGATCGGGAACTCTACGGGGAATGCCTGAGTGGTGCGCTGTACTGGAATGATTTTTTTACGCTGGCACGCAAGGTTGGTTTCATCGATCCCCGAATCGTGGACTCGCGTCGGCTGACTGTTGATAACGAGTCTGTGTTGCGCAAGACCGAGGGTTATCGGTTTTATTCGGTCACCCACAGACTTTTCAAGCTGCCAGGTCTGGAACCCGCCTGCGAAGACTACGGTCAGGCGGTCAAATACCTCGGTGGGGTGGCTGAGCAGGCGCACGAATTCAAACTGGACGATCATCATGTGTTCCAAAAAGGCAAGATAGTGCCCGTATGCGGCAATACCTGGATGATGCTGGCCGACACGCGGTTTCGACCGTTTTTCGAATTTCACGGAAATTTCACCGAGCACTTCGGCATTTTTCCGGGATGTGGAACAGACCTGCCGTATCAGGAAGCTCCGGGATCAGATTCAACAACGATAAATTCTTCGGGTTGTTGCTGAGGCTCATGAGTTCAGAACACATCAAGCTTAAAGAACTGCCAGTCGGAAACGCCAAGTTCAGCGATCCCGATCTGACTGCCAATGGCGAGGTTCGCGCCTCGGTGGATCCCAGACAGCTTGAGACTCTGTGGATCAATACCGGGAGTCTCTGCAATCTTTCCTGCGAAAATTGCTATATCGAGTCGACCCCGACCAACGATCGCCTGTCATACATCAGTTTGCGGGAAGTGATCAGTCTGCTCGATGAAATAGCTGCCGAGAACTTTCAGACCCGGGAGATTGGTTTTACCGGTGGCGAGCCGTTTCTGAATGCCGAGATGCTGCCGATCATTCGAGAATGTCTGGAGCGTGGCTTTCACGTTCTGGTGCTGACCAATGCCATGAATACCATGATGCGACAGAGCGGGGCGCTTGACGAATTGGGTGCGCGATTCGGGGAGCGGCTGAAGTTGCGTGTTTCTCTGGATCATTACACCGAGGTAATGCATGCCCGAGAGCGCGGCAAACGATCCTGGAAGCCGGCGATAAAAGGGCTGCGCTGGCTCTCAGATAGAGGCCTTTCCTTCAGCGTCGCCGGCCGCACATTCTGGGGCGAGGAGGAGTCTGACATGCGCAAGGGTTATGCAAGCCTGTTCGAGCAGGAAAATATTAAACTTGACGCCTATAGTCCCGAAGAACTGGTGCTCTTTCCGGAAATGGATCTCAAGGTGGATGTGCCGGAAATTACCACTGCCTGCTGGGGCATTTTGAACAAAGATCCCGCGGACATCATGTGTGCCACCTCGCGCATGGTGGTCAAACACAAGGGTGATGAGCATCTGTCGGTAATGGCCTGCACGCTTTTGCCCTATGACCAGCGTTTCAATATGGGCAAGACTCTTACCGAAGCGTGGCGCAGCATTAAACTCAATCATCCCCACTGTGCGAAGTTCTGCGTGCTTGGGGGAGGCAGCTGCTCACAATAACGTTGCGCTACGAGAGTGAATTCCTGATCTGCTAGACACCATTCATTCCGCGGCTGACGCGCTAGGCGTTGGCCTGAAGATTACGTTTTCTTCTGGCGCGTCGTGACATCATATTGAGACCTTCAATAAACGCCGAGAAAGCCATCGCGGCATAAATATAGCCTTTGGGTACATGCACTCCCATTCCATCGGCTATCAGTGTGGTCCCGATAAGCAACAGGAAGCCCAGAGCCAGCATCACGATAGTAGGATTGGCATGAATGAAGTTGGAAAGTGGTTCGGCGGCCAGCAGCATGGCTGTCACTGCAAGGATCACTGCCAGCACCATGATAGGTATGTGATCACTCATTCCTACCGCGGTAATTATACTGTCGATAGAAAACACCAGATCCAGCACCAATATTTGCGCCACCACCGCGCTGACACCGACTGCCGCGGCACTGCCCTCGACATCAATTTCATCTTCTTCCGGATCAACGTGATCGTGAATTTCCGTGGTTGCCTTCCAGACCAGGAACAGGCCCCCGGCTATGAGTATCAGGTCTCGCCAGGAATAACTGTGTTCAAAAAGGGTGAATAGAGGATCGGTAAGCTGAACAATGATAGCTACCGTGCCGAGCAGCAACAGGCGCAGTATCAGGGCACCGCCAATACCAATTTTGCGGGCCCTGGCGCGCTGGGATTCGGGTAGTTTGTTGGACAGAATCGAAATGAAAATCAGGTTGTCGATGCCCAGCACCACTTCCATCAGCGTCAATGTAGCCAGGGCCGCCCAGGAAGCAGGATCGACCAGTAGCGATAACAGATAATCCATAGTGTCACCTTATTGACCGGGTGCTTGTCCGGCAGCCATGTCGAGGGGTAATTTCTGAACTTGCCAGGGTGTTACCGTATTGTTTCGGCCCCGACTGCCTTTACCGTAGACTGATTAATGTCGGCGAGCAGGCCATTGAGTTCTTTTTCCAGAGCTTCGCGATCGACGAGTTGCTTGAACAACTCGTCAAGCGCCTCGCCACTTGCGGCTCCCAGAATGGTGCCCAGCACAAAACCACGGTGAACGTTGTCGCCCCCCAGGTTGGCATTTGCCAACAGTCCTGACAGGGGATCTTCCAGATAGCGATGGGCAAGGTAGAGGACTCCGGGCCATGAGCCGGATATGTAGCAGGCGGGTGAGAAGCGACCGCCAATTACGTCGAAATCGCTGCGACTGGAGGACACAATTTTTGCCAGATTGATGTTAACGCTAGTCCGTGCACAGTCAGCCAGAATTTGTCGGGCGGCGGCAGGACTGTCGCAGCAGCTCAGGGCGTCGAGCAGGGCCACGTAGCTGCCGCATATTGCCTCGAGTGATCTGTCAGGGTGAGTCAGCATCAGATGCTGTGAGCAGTGTTCCTGTACGGCAGTCAGTGGTGTGGCGCGCAGCCGTTCTGAAAAGACCAGCGGTGCGATGCTCACCAGTCCGCCAACGGATGCCGTGTCGTGGGTCACTGCACCGCACTGATCCGCGGGATTGCCGGCTTCCAGATTGGCGAAGAAACCACGATGGTAGGATTCGGCATAGGAGTCAGGATGCCGGGACGGATCCGCAGTCATGAAGGCGATGTAATCAGCCAGAAAGCGATCCTTGTCGTAGCGACCGGCATTTGCAGCCAGAGCGCGAATTACGACTCTGGCACAGTGCGCATTCAATGTGTTCTCGCCCGCGCGCATACCGTGGTGATAGTGACGATTGCTGGTCCCCCAGAATTGTCGTTTGCCCCGCAGGATGACGTCGCCGACAATTTCCCGGCTAGCGTTTTTATCCTGCGAACGCCGCCGTCCGCCGTGGCTTGTAGAGTGCAGCGACATGATAGAGGAGGGATGAAATTCAGGCGCCGCTTCAAAACCCCCGATGCCGCCCGGGAACTGCCTCAGGATATCCATCGGGTTGTAGTACCAGTGCACGGGCATCGCCAGCGCGTCGGCTACAAACGCGTTTTTAAGCGCGGCAATAGCCCGTTGGTGCGGATCAGGAGAAACCATGAAAGTGGAAGCGCTGCTCTTCGATAGCGGACATGCGGGTATCTACGCAGGCGCGCTTCTTGCGGATTGGTCTCGGGAATAGAATCAGCAGTGTTGCCCCTGCCCGGTCGCCGGGACAGGCGAGATAGAGCGACCCGAGCTTCGGTGACTGCCCGGGTCGCGTTGACGTCGGGTTTGGAATGGCCCCCGAATTCTATCTGCCCTTGAGCGCGGCGATTCTTTTCTCCAGCGGCGGATGGCTCATGAACATTTCGGCAAATGCGCGCTTGCCGCTGATACCAAAGGCTACCAGTTGGCCGTTAAGTTGACTGTCCACCTGATTGCTGCGCAGCCGTTCCAGTGCCGCTATCATTTTTTCGCGACCGGCCAGATCGGCACCGCCACTATCTGCCCTGAACTCCCGATAACGGGAGAACCACATGACAATGACGCTGGCAAGCACGCCGAAGACTGCCTGAAAAGCCATCACGGTCATGAAATAGGCCATGGCGCTGTCATTTCCGCGGTTAACCACATTGGCGACGATGCGGGCAAAGAAATAGACGAAAGTGTTCAATACGCCCTGAATGAGGGTCAGCGTTACCATATCACCGTTGGCGACATGGCTCACCTCGTGGCCCAGTACCGCTTCGGCTTCATCGGCAGACATGTTGCGCAAGAGGCCGGTGCTGACAGCTACCAGGGCATTATTCCGATTGGCGCCGGTCGCAAATGCGTTGATTTCAGGGGAGTCATAAATAGCAACCTCGGGCATGCCGATACCTGCCTGCTGTGCCTGTCGCCTGACGGTTTCCACCAGCCAGGACTCGCTCTCGTTGCGCGGTTGTTCGATCACGTAGGCACCCACGCTGCGCTTGGCAATAAACTTCGACATCCACAGCGAAATGAACGAGCCGCCCATGCCGAATACCGCGCACATGAACAGCAGGCCGCCGTAACTGCT
>Ga0181587_10000817_pt1 | contig 25792 bp, 19 predicted proteins | sample 071ome_27_FD_132463 | JGI IMG/M metagenome (GOLD analysis project Ga0181587, IMG submission 132463) | Coastal salt marsh microbial communities from the Groves Creek Marsh, Skidaway Island, Georgia - 071409AT metaG (megahit assembly) | ecosystem: Environmental > Aquatic > Marine > Intertidal... | reverse complement strand
GCAGCTACACAAGCACCGCATCCAATACAGGCGGCAAAATCAAAGGCGTCGTCGGCGACTTTTTTGGGAATTAAAATTTCATTGGCATCCTGACAACCACCCGTCCGGCAAGTGATGAAACCCCCAGATTGAATGATTTGGTCCAGACCAGACCGATCAACAGCCAGATCTTTGTGGATTGGGAACGCTTTGGCACGGAAAGGTTCGATGGTGATGGTGTCGCCATCGCTGAACTTTCGCATGTGAAGCTGGCAGGTGGTGGTGCCGCGGTCTCCGCCATGAGGAACTCCGTTGATGGTGAGGGAGCAAATTCCACATACGCCTTCGCGGCAGTCCGAATCAAAAGCAACGGGCTCTTCTCCTTTTTCAACAAGTTGCTCGTTCAGTAGGTCGAGCATTTCAAGAAAGGAAGAGTCCTCCGAGATGCCGGAAATGTCGTAGGTTTTGAAATGTCCGGCACTTTCCGGTCCGTCCTGCCGCCAAATTTTGAGTTTGAGATTCATGATTGGTTGATGAGTACGGTTCAGCAGGTTTGGGTTATTTGTAGCTGCGCACGGCAAGCTTTACGTTTTCAAACTCCAGAGACTCCACATGCCTCTCCGGCGTCTGTCCGGCACCTTTGTATTCCCACACTGCAGCATGAGCAAAGTTCTCGTCTTGCCGGACGGCTTCACCATCGGGGGATTGATGTTCTTCACGGAAGTGACCGCCGCAAGACTCATCCCGTTGCAGGGCATCGTGGCACATCAACTCTGCAAGATCGATAAACTCCGCCAGACGACCGGCTCGTTCTAGTTCCTGATTCAGTTCTTTTCCGGAACCGACAACTTTAAGGTTTTTGTCAAACTCTTCGCGGAGGGCAGGGATTTTTTCCAGTGCTTCTTCCAGGCCGGCTTTATTCCGAGCCATTCCACATTTTTCCCACATGATTTTACCCAACTCCAAGTGAATGGATCTTGGGGAACGGCTACCTCCGGTTTTCAGCATTTTTTCCGTGAAGGTGTTCACATCGTTCTCGACCTGCTTGAAGGCTTCGTTGTCTGTTCCAATGCTTCCGGGAGCTTCCCCGGCAAGGTAATTTGGCAAGGTGTAGGGAAGAACAAAATAGCCGTCCGCAAGTCCCTGCATGAGAGCACTGGCTCCAAGGCGGTTGGCTCCGTGATCAGAGAAATTGGCTTCCCCGATAATAAAGAGTCCTGGAATGGTACTTTGCAAATTATAATCTACCCATAGTCCACCCATGGTGTAGTGAGGTGCTGGATAGATCCGCATGGGTTGCTTGTAGGCATTTTCACCGGTAATGCGTTCGTAAATATCAAAAAGGTTGCCGTAGCGTTCACGGATTGCCGGCTCTCCCAGTCGTTGAATGGCATCAGCAAAATCCAGATAAACACCGCGTTTTCCTGGTCCTACGCCACGACCTTCATCACAGGCTTCTTTCGCCGCCCGGGAAGCGATGTCGCGAGGAGCCAGATTTCCAAAGCTGGGATACTTGCGTTCCAGAAAGTAATCGCGATCTTCTTCTGGAACCTCACTGGGCAGCTTTTCGCAGTCTGCCTTATTCTTGGGAACCCAGACACGCCCATCATTCCGAAGGGATTCAGACATGAGAGTCAGTTTGGACTGATGGTCTCCCGATTGAGGGATACAGGTGGGGTGAATCTGGGTATAGCAGGGGTTGGCAAAGCCGGCACCTTTTTTGTAAGCCTTCATGATGGCTGTGGTGTTACAACCAACTGCATTGGTAGAAAGGTAAAAGACGTTGCTGTAACCTCCCGTAGCCATAACCACTGCATCCGCAGCCCAGGACTTGATTTCACCAGTGATCAGGTTACGAGTCACAATCCCTTTGGCGTGGCCATCGACCAGAACCAAATCCAGCATCTCATGCCGGTTGTACATCTTGACTTTGCCAAGGCCAATCTGGCGACTCAGCGCAGAGTATGCACCAAGCAACAACTGCTGGCCTGTAGCACCTCTGGCATAAAAGGTTCGGGAGACCTGAGCTCCGCCAAAAGAACGGTTGTCCAGAAGACCGCCATAATCCCGAGCAAAGGGAACGCCTTGGGCGACACATTGGTCAATGATATTGGCGCTGACTTCAGACAAGCGATGAACATTGGCTTCCCGTGAACGAAAGTCCCCTCCTTTTACAGTGTCATAAAAGAGGCGGTGAATACTGTCTCCATCGTTTTGGTAATTCTTGGCCGCATTGATTCCACCCTGCGCCGCAATACTGTGGGCTCGACGGGGACTGTCCTGATAACAAAAGGCGGTAACGTTGTAGCCTTGTTCCGCAAGAGTTGCTGCGGCAGAGCCACCGGCAAGTCCAGTTCCCACAATGATGACGTGGTACTTTCGGCGGTTGGCAGGATTAACCAGCTTGTTGGAAAATTTATGCCGACTCCACTTTTCAGCGATCGGCCCTTCGGGTATCTTTGCGTCGAGTTTCATGGGCTTAGCCGGGGAGTTGAAGGGTGCCGGTCAAAACGGCAACAGGAACGGAGATAAAACCAATAAATACGATCCAACCATAGGCGGTAGCGATGTTGTCAAATCGGGCTCGCCAGGCTTCATTTCGTAGTCCAAGGGATTGAAAAAGACTGCTTACACCGTGAGACAGATGCAGGCAAAGAAACGCCATGCAAACGATATAGAGTGCAGAAACCCACTTCACCTGAAAGCCGGCTATGATCATCGCGTAGACGTCGTGCACGTCCTTGTGAGCACTCTCCAGGTGGTAGTGCATATCCTGAAACTCAGGATGAGTAATCCGGACCGTATAATGCAATACGTGGAAAACAATGAAGCCGAAGAGAAGGGTGCCTGTGAATCCCATGCTTCGGGAAGCAACGGTCGCTTGGACATACTTTTCTTCGCCGTTGGAAACTGGCCGGGCGGCACGGTTTTCCCGGACGATGGAGATGGCTGTCAGCACATGAACCAAAGTCGTAGCCAACAGAAAAAACCGGAATCCCCAGAGAATCAGGGGCACACTCTGCAATTTGTAGGCGTACGCATTGAGGGCTTCCTGTCCAAGGAACGCCTGAAGATTCCCCAGCATGTGTACAAATACAAATCCAGCCAGAATGAATCCGGAAAAAGCCATCATGTATTTTTTCCCGATGGAGGAGTTCAGGTGGCTACAGCAGGGTTTACTCATTTTCTGGAATATATTTGAGGGGATTCAACCTGAACTGTTGAAACTTTCAAACCAGCATTCTCTCTATGGGGAATCTATAAGCAGAGCCCATTCAGCTAATTATTGTTCATTTATACAAGTGGAGGCGAAGTGATTTTTTCAAACAGAAAGTGGATTTGGTTTGCCAATGGTGAAGTTTGCTTCTTTTGGTATTTGCCCGTGCAGGCAATCTCTATGAATTGAGGAAGTTTGCTAATTATTGGCCGGAATTTTCTTTATGAAGTATGTATTTATAACAGGTGGTGTTGTTTCCTCACTCGGAAAGGGATTAACTGCAGCAGCGTTGGGAACGTTGCTGGAAAAACGTGGATACCGGCCAAGATTGCAGAAGTTTGACCCGTATCTGAATGTGGATCCGGGGACGATGAATCCTTTTCAACATGGCGAAGTCTATGTATTGAATGATGGAGCGGAGACAGATTTGGATTTGGGTCACTATGAGAGATTTACTACGGCTCCTCTGGATCGGTTCAACAACCTGACTTCCGGCCAGATCTACGAAAGTGTACTCCAAAAAGAACGCCGTGGAGATTATTTGGGCAAGACAGTCCAGGTCATTCCTCATGTTACCAATGAAATCAAGCAGAGAATCCATGCCAACAGCGAAGGATTTGATGTAGTTCTTACAGAAATTGGTGGAACCATTGGCGACATTGAAGGATTGCCATTTCTGGAAGCCATGAGGCAATTTGCACTGGAGGTAGGAAAAGAGAATGTGCTGTTTATTCACGTCACTCTTGTCCCCTACCTTAATGCATCCGGTGAATTGAAAACCAAGCCCTCCCAGCAAAGTGTGGCCAAATTGCGGGAAATTGGAATTCAGCCAGACATTCTGGTTTGCAGAACAGAACGGACCCTGAACCCCGAAATTCGCCAAAAGCTTAGCTTGTTTTGTAACATTCCTCTGGATTCCGTGATTGAGGAAAAAGACGTCGACTTTTCCATTTACGAACTCCCCCTTTGCCTGCACCGGGAACGTCTGGATGCCTTGGTTATTCGCAAACTGGGCCTGGGTGGCAACGAGCCCTCCATGGAAGATTGGGAGAATATTGTCCGCAGGTTAAAATTCCCACAGCACCGGATCAAAGTTGGTGTGGTCGGCAAGTACATCGATTTGGGTGATAGTTACCTTTCCGTATTTGAGTCACTGACCCATGGAGGCATTCTCAATGACTGCGGAGTCGACTTTGTAAAAATTGATTCCGAAGCGTTGGAAAATGACCCGCATTTGAGCTGCCTCCACCATGTGGACGGGATTGTTGTTCCAGGAGGATTTGGAGACCGGGGAGTACGAGGCAAAGTCCTCGCCGCCCGATATGCCCGGGAAAACAAGATTCCGTACTTCGGTCTGTGCCTGGGGCTGCAAGTCGCAATCATTGAATATGCAGAAGCTGTGGTAGGGCTTGAAGGAGCAAACAGTACTGAATTTAATCCGGCGACGCCTCACCCGGTCATCGATATCATGGAAGATCAGAAAGCCTTGGACAAAAAGGGCGGCTCCATGCGACTGGGACAATATCCATGCCAGTTGGCAGAAGGAAGCGTTGCTCGGGAAGCCTATGTCCATGAGATCATTTACGAACGCCATCGCCATAGATATGAGTTTAACAATGCATTCCGAGAAAAACTGGAAAGCAAAGGCATGCTTTTCAGTGGGATCAATCCAGATAGAAACCTGGTGGAAATTGTCGAAGTGCCCGATCATCCATGGTATGTCGGTGTGCAATTCCACCCTGAGTTTCAATCCAAGCCCAACCAGCCACACCCTCTTTTTGCCAGCTTCATCAAAGCAGCTGATAACTATCACCAAGCCAATTCGAAACCGACAATTGGATCGACCTCCAGAATTCAGGAGAAGATTGTGTGATGCTCTACGATGCTTCCCGTTTTCTATTGATTTCGGGCCCTTGCTCCCTCGAGTCCCGAGACCTATGCTTCTCCGTAGCAGAAGCAATGGCCGCTTTTCAGGAAGCCCACAAAGAGAAAGTCCAGGTCATCTTCAAAGGCTCCTTTGACAAAGCCAACCGCACCTCCGCCTCCAGCAAGCGGGGACCAGGTATGGAAGATGGATTAGCTTGGTTTCAGGAAATCAAAGACTCTTTTGGCCTACCGGTTCTCACAGATATCCATTCTCCAGAACAAGCGGCTCCAGTAGCTGAAGTATGTGATGTCCTGCAAATTCCAGCTTTTCTTTGCCGGCAAACCGACCTGTTGGTTGCGGCAGGCGAAACAGGAAGAGTCGTGAACATCAAAAAAGGCCAATTTCTTGCTCCTGGGGACATGCAATATGCCGTCAATAAGACCACGGCAAATTCTCCTGTGGAAACTTGGCTGACAGAAAGAGGCACCACTTTTGGCTACGGAAATCTGGTCGTAGACATGCGATCCATCCCTGTCATGAAAACAATCGCCACACCGGTCATCATTGATGCCTCCCATGGAATTCAACTTCCAGGTGCAGGGTCAGGACAAAGCTCAGGTCAACGCGATTTAATTCCTACGATTGCCCGCTCGGGTATTGCTGCTGGTGCCGATGGATTGTTTCTGGAAACACATCCTGACCCGGCAAATGCCATTTCCGATAAAGATAGCCAGTGGCCACTTGCTCAATTCTCGGCCTTGGCATCCTCTTGCATCCAGCTCTGGGACCATCTCCAGGCCAACTGCTTTGAAACTTAACCAAAAAAAGAGGCCGATTTTAACACCGGCCCCTTTCAGGAAAGTTTATCTAAGGAGATCTCTTACAGGTGATCGTAGGCACCCTTTATGATCTTATCGATAACGATGTAGCTAATTTGACGCTCTTTGGATACAGCGTTCTTTGCTTTACCAGAAGCGACCTCCGCTTTGATCGCATCACGTAGATCCGCAGTGATCTTTGTGCGTTTACGACGACCGGACGGGGTGGTGGCACTGCTATCAACCACACCGTAGATATCTGCTAGTTTTCTAGCAAATGCTTTACCGTCAGAAAATCCATTTTCAGCTGCAAAGACATCCACTTTGGCTTTTAATCCAGCGTCAGCTGCAGCTTTGCTTTCAAGGCGCCTACGTTTCGCTTCAAGGCGGGCTTGCTCTTTTTCGATTTCTCTTAGTTCAGAATGTACACTCATTTGATAATTCAGGGTTTTATTAAAATCCCATCAGGGAGATTCAGATGATCTGGTGAGCCATGTTTATAATAAGAATGCATTTGTCAACACTCTTATGGTTAGAGCATCCATTCATAGATCTTATTTAACCAGATATGTCTCTCCATTGTAAGGGAGGACTAGAGTTTTGAACTTCTGCATATCCTCACCAACAGAATGCCCAAGGCCAGAATGTACGACAATAAAAAGAGCACACTTGTTCATTACCCCAAACTCCACAAAACGCTTCTTTAGTTCGTCATAAATTTTGCCTTCATGGAATCTAGGTAAAGCCGGGGGCATCTGTACATCAGGATGGCGACGAGCTACAATTTGGTTTTTATTAAAAATAGGGCGTGGAGGTAATCCCTGTAATACACGACGCTCATTCTCCTCATCTATCCATAACTCTGTTTCCTTTAAGGCACGTTCCCAAGCTTCACTTTTCTCATCTGTCCATTGCAATGAAGAAGCTACATCTGATTGTAGTTTTGTGGCACCCTTCCAACTGGAACTCATCAGATATATGGAATCAGGCCGATTCTCCACTGCAAGAAAGAGGGGGCTAGCCCAATCCAACCCGCTCTGTGAACTGTACATTCCCGGATAACCATCCGGTTTGTTTTCTTCTTTAAAGCCGTCTTTATCGATATTGAGATAACTCTTTAGCCAGATGATAGAGTAGGCTTTATTGCCAGAGTTCGCCGGCATAAAATCTCGGTTACATAATGCAATTTTATCACCCCAAAACACCAATAGGTTAAACACCACGCCTTCCTCCAGAGAATCAACGACGCGTCGTAATTCATGCTCTAACCCGATAATGTAAGCTTCTGTATTTTTATCCGTACCTGGCACCGCTTCTAACAGAAAAAGGACTTTTTTCCCCGTTATGGGCAAATTATAGAAATGCTTATGCAAGGACGCCCCACTATCATCAATGACTACTGGAGGTGAATTCGATACCTCAACAACCCCGTTGGCCGGCTTGGGAAAAGCATCCAGTGCCTCTAATTCACCAATCGGGAGTTCCATATTTCTAAACTTTGGATCGACACCAACAAAATTCAACGTGGGCATCGTTGGTGTCGCAGGGGCTCCTTTTATGGTAAGGTTCTCAGATACAGGTGGAGGCATTTTCTCCTGAAGCTCCTGGCTCCCGGTAACATCCTCTTCCTTTGCAACTGTAGTGAGCTCACCAGCTTCAGAAGGGAGCTCCACTGGCAATGGAGGAAAATTCGTGACAAAACGCCTCTTCAGGGAGCCTCCCTCCCCTGCATCAGCTGCCCCACTATCATCCAATAGCGAAGAGATGTCATTGAGTGCCAATTCGGATTCAGGAACCAACTCAAATTCACTATCAATTGGCTCAGGTTCATCCGCAGCCGGATCCCATACGAGAATCAAATAGGCAAAGACAGTTAACATTCCGCTAACAAAGAGCAGAAAGGCTAAAGGGAGATCGATCAGCTTTGGTTTATTCAACGGAATAAAGTTTGGAATAGAAACGAGAGGCCTGGATTTGCAGCACTAGCATAGCACGAAGAGACCCAAGCACTCATTGAATTAAAGCAGCACATCCATTGGCATACTATCGCCAACGGTCAAGTCTATCCTATTCTATCACCCACCAAAAATAAGCCGCAAAGCGTGGCATTATTTACAACAGCTCTTCTTACGCCTTCCGAAATAACGGGCTTTGAAATAGGTTGCCAGTCCACCAAGAAAAGGCAGAGAGCCAACCAGCCAAAAAGCGTTGGGGTGCGGGTCACCGCATAGACCAAAAAAATGTCGCAGGGATTCAATCATGTCATTCGTGATTCCAAATAAATGCGAAGGCCTTGCAATAAGAAAATGCAAATGATTCGCGATTATTATAAGACCTCAAGACTTCTTATGCACAAAAGGCTTACTCCGATCCGGAAAACAAGTCGTGCATATTTCGCACTTTCTTCCGTCACACGACCTGGCACTACAATACTCCCGACCATAATAAATAATCTGCAAGTGGAGCTTGTTCCAAAGTTCCTTGGGAAACAGCCGCTTCAAATCCTCCTCTGTCTGCTTGACATTCTTGCCAGAAGTCAGCCCCCACCTTTGAGCAAGACGGTGAATGTGAGTATCCACAGGAAAAGAAGGCACGCCAAAAGCCTGAGACATCACGACCGAAGCCGTTTTGTGCCCTACCCCCGGTAACCCCTCCAATGCTTCCATGTCTTCCGGCACATTTCCCTCATAATTTTCAACCAGCAACTTCGACAAACCATGAATCGCCTGAGCTTTCCGAGGAGATAAACCGCATGACCTCACAGCCTGATCAATATTCTCCACCGAAAGCGTCTGCATATCCTCTGGATTATCAGCCAGAGCAAACAAACCAGGCGTAACCTTATTCACCCGTTCATCCGTGCACTGAGCGGACAACAAAACTGCCACCAACAAAGTATACGGGTCCTTATGATTCAAAGGAATCGGCGGCTCAGGATACAATTCCTGCAACCTCCGGGCGATCCATTCTACACGTTCTTTCTTAAGCATGAGCAACAGGGCAGATTAGCTCCATAAATAAAAACGCAATGCAATTCCCTCCAACACCACAAAAGGATAGACACACCCCACTTCTCCGCAACAGATTAGCATCTGAATATTTATGGCAACACTGACCACACCACCCTCACTAGGATACGATCCCCAAGTATTCCCCCGCGAAACCAGCCGCCACTACATACCCAGCACAGAAGCGGAAATTCAAAATATGCTCAAATCCATTGGGCTAAACAAACTCGAAGACCTCTTTACCCACCTTCCGGAGAATACTCGATTCACTTCGCCACCTCCCCTGCCGGAAGAACAAAGCTACGAAGAACTTCAACAAACCCTCTTCGAACTCTCCAGGAAAAACAACCCCGCCATCTCCTTCCTCGGAGACGGGCTTCCCGACTTCAAAGTCCACCCCATTGTCCCCTTCGTCAGCAACCTCCGCAACCTCGCCACCTCCTACACCCCCTACCAGCCGGAACGCTCACAAGGCACACTGCTGACGCACTGGATTTACCAGTGCCTGCTCTCAGCACTTACTGGATTCGAAGCCATCAACTCTTCCCTTTACGACCGCTCCACTGCACTCCACGAAGCCATTTGCTGTGCAACCCGGTTAAAACGAAAATCCACCACCACGCTCCTTCCCGCCTCTCACCATCCCGCCGACCTCGAAGTACTGGAGACGCTCTTTGCCCACACCGACATCTCCATCCAAATTACACCCATTGATCCGGAAACCGGGAAAACCTGCCTTAACGCTCTCAGAGAACAAGCAACTGAACTTGGCGACCAGCTTGCCGCAATTGCCTTTCCACAAACCAACAACTTTGGACTCCTCGAAGATGTCGACGCCCTCACTGATCTCGCCGCAGAGCACAACGCCCTGAGCATCGCCGTCATCGACCCTCTGCTTCTTGCAACCAAAGGCCTCAAGCCCCCATCCCAGTATGGCATAAAGGGAGCTGACATTATCGCAGGCGAAGCACAACACCTCGCCATCGCTCCCAACTTCGGGGGCCCCGGACTCGGGCTTTTTGGCATTCGGCACAACAAAGACTGCCGCAATAACATCCGACAGACCCCAGGTAGATACGTCGGAAAATCCATCGACCATGCCGGACGGGATTGCCGCGTAATGGTCCTCTCCACCCGGGAACAACACATTCGGAAAGATAAAGCCACTTCCAACATCTGCTCCAACCAGGCCTTCCTCGCCACCCTTGCCGGAGCCTCTCTCCTGGCAAAAGGTGAATCCGGAACCTCGGCCTCTGTCCAATCTGCTCAACAAGCTGCAACGGAAACTCTCCCCCAACTCCTGGCTCTACCCGACATCGAACTCGCCTTCCCGGATCAACCCTTCTTCAACGAATTCACCCTTCGCCTCCCCTGCCCGGCGACCGAATTGATCCAACAAGCCCGACAATATAATATACATATAGGAACTCCGGTTGGCGAGCGTCTGCCCAATCCCACAGACAATCTTCTGAAAATCAGCTTCAGCGACAAAACGGACACCTCCGCTTGCCAGCAACTGATCGAATTCTTCCAAAAAACCTTCTCCGCTGAAACCAATACAGCCCCAGCCTCGACTCTCCCGGAAATTCCCACCAACTTACTCCGCAAGGACTCGGCCCATCTCCCGGAACTAACAGAGGACAAAATCCGCGACTACTACCAACAATTGGCAGACCTCAATATCAGCCCGGAAAAAACCTGTTACCCACTCGGCTCCTGTACCATGAAGTACAACCCCTACATCAACGAGTGGGCCGCCAACCTCCAGGGGTTTACAGATATCCACCCTCAGGCCCCCATCGAAGATGCTCAAGGTTGCTTTGAAATCCTCTACGAAACACAAGAATGGTTCAAGACCATCACTGGACTTGACGCCGTCACCACTCAGCCCGTCGCCGGAGCTCAGGGCGAGTTGGTCGGCCTGAAAATGTTTCAAGCCTATCATAAGGACCGCGGTGAATCGCATCGCAACATTCTCCTCATACCCAAATCCGCCCACGGGACCAACTTCGCCACTGCCGCATCGGCAGGCTATGGCCGGAGCATCGTTCAACTCGAAGCTGACCCAACCGGACAGATCGACCTGCAAGACTTCGATGAAAAACTGGCAGAGCACGGCTCCAACCTCTGCGGCGTGCTCATCACCAACCCCAACACAGGAGGCCTCTACGAAACAGAATTCCACCACATCGCGGAAAAAGTCCATGCAGCAGGCGGACTCGTCTACATGGACGGTGCCAACATGAATGCCATTGCAGGCTGGGCAGATCTCGGAGCCATGGGAGTGGATGCGGTACACAACAACCTTCACAAAACCTGGACCATCCCCCACGGCGGCGGTGGTCCCGGAGATGCCATAGTTGCCGTCAGTGAAAGGCTGACCCCATACCTCCCAGGTTCTCAAATTGAAAAGACAGAAGACGGAAAATTCATTCCCATTCGCCCCACACGCAGCATTGGCTCCATCCACCGGCACTGGGGCAACTTCGCCCACAAGATCCGTTGCTACACCTACCTCCTTCGTCTCGGCAAAGAAGGCGTGCCCCGCATGTCTGCCCTCGCCGTACTCTCCGCCCGCTACTTGCACCAAAAGTTGAAAGACCAGCACCCGATGCTTCCAGCCGAGGCTAATGGTCAACCCAGAATGCACGAATTCATCCTCACACTTTCCGAGGCTGATTTTGATCATATTGAGCAATCGGGCATCCCCAGGGCTCAAATCATTCCACAAATCGGGAAACTCTTCCTCGACTTTGGCTTCCATGCTCCCACAGTCGCCTTTCCCGAGACTTTTGGTCTCATGATCGAACCCACAGAAAGTTACTCCCAGCAGGAACTTGACCGATTTACTGAAGCCGTGGAAGCCATCATTGACCTTGCCCGAAACCACCCACACATTCTCAAAAACGCTCCCCATTTTACACCCATCGACCGTGTCGACGAAGTCGCCGCCAACCGCAACCCGGTCCTGAGTGAACCGCTTACGGAACTCCCCCCCATCAATCCAAACCGACTCCCTCCCGAAACCCTTCAATCCCTCACCATCGAATCCATAACCCAACGCCTACTAGAATTATCATGAGCAAAGTACGAATCGGAATCACCGGCCTTGGCAACATCGGCAACGTCCATGCGAACAATCTCCTGGAGGGCCATGTCGACCGGGCAGAATTCACTGCGATCTCCAGCTCCAGTGAAGAAAAACGCCAGAAATTTGCTGAAAAGGGGCTCAAGACTTTTGCAACTACCGACGAATTGATCAACTCCGGCGACATCGACGCCTTATTGATCTGCACACCCCACTACCAACATCCCGACATCGGCATTCAGGCTCTCGAAGCGGGCTTGCATATCATGGTGGAAAAACCGATCGCCGCTCACAAAGCCGATGCGGAGCGTCTCATTGCGGCCGCAGAAAAACATCCGAACCTGACTTTCTCCGCCGTATTCCAACTTCGCACCGAAGCCCGCTACAAAGAAATTCGAAATCTCATTCAAAATGGAGAACTCGGCGACATTGTCCGTGTCATCTGGATCATGACCGACTGGTTCCGCTCCGAAGCCTACTACCAAAGCGGCGGATGGAGAGCGACATGGAAAGGCGAAGGCGGCGGCGTCCTGCTCAACCAATGCCTCCACCAACTCGATGCTCTCCAATGGGTCCTGGGAATGCCCAGCAAAGTCCAAAGCAATGTCGGCATCGGTCGCTTCCACGACATCGAAGTCGAGGATGATGTCACCTGCTACCTGGAATACCCCAATGGCGGTACCGGTATGTTCATCAGCTCCACTGGTGAAATTCCAGGCAGCAATCGCTTTGAAATCGCAGGCACCAAAGGCCGGATTCTCCTCGAAAATGACAAGCTGATCCTGACCAGAAATGCAACACCCGCCGACGAATGGAACAAAACCTCCAAAATCGGATTCGCCCTTCCAGACAAGACAGTTGAGGAAATCCCAATTCCCCCAACCGAAAACCCTCACGCCATTCTCCTGACCAACTTTGTCGACAACATTCTAGACGGCACACCTCTCATAGCACCGGGAGCCAGCGGCATCGGTTCCGTGGAGCTTGCCAATGTCATGCTTTACTCCGGACTGATCGACAAACCCATTGACCTCCCCATGGACTCTGCCGCCTGGGAAGCCAAACTCAAGGAGCTCATCGCGAATTCAACCCACGAAAAGAAGGTCGTCGAAGTTTCCACCGAAGACTTCACTGCATCATTTCGGCGATAAGAACTCAGGATCCTTCGAATTAAGAGGAATCCCGGGTTCGGTCCAGAGTCCTGTACTTCTCCAGTAACTTACGAAGCCGCTCCACAAGAGCCGGTTGGTTTTGCCACAAATTGCTCTGCTCCCCAATGTCGCTCTCCAGATTGTACAGCTCCCCGGAATTTTCCGCAGTAAAACCAGCTGGTACATCTTCAGGAGGCAAAATCAATTTCCACTTTCCTTCCCGAATGGCAAATGTCCCTTGGGCGGCATAGTGGATGATCGACTGCCTCAGAGGCTCCTTCTCCGTACCTCCATCAAGTATGGAGTAAAAACTCAGGCTATCCTCTGCCACATTATCACCCAACTCCACGCCAAGTACATCCGCAAAAGTGGCAAACAAATCCGTTTGGCTGATGACCGCGTCCGAAACTCCAGCTTCCACCACCTCAGGCCATCTCACAACAAATGGTACACGGTGGCCGCCCTCCAGTGCATCTCCTTTTTTGCCCCGAAATTCTCCCCCCGGACGATGACCAAAGCTTTTCTCCATCTCCTCATTGGACATCGCAGACCCATTGTCACTGGTAAAAATCACCACAGTATCCTTGGCCATTTCCAAACGATCCAAAGATTCAAGAATTTTCCCAACAGACCAATCCACTAAGGATACGGAATCGCCATATCTCCCCGCCTTAGAGGTGCCTGCAACCTCTTCAGTTGGGACAAAGGGAGCATGCGGAGCTGTCATGGAAACCACCAGAAAGAATGGCTCCGCTGCGCCCTCCCTGGTCTTTTCAGCCTGACGAGTTAGAAAGCTCACGGCCTTTTCAGTCAATTTTGGCATCACCTCCACAACCCGAAAACCCTCCACAGTCAGCCCACTTCTTCCACCAGCACGGGAAATCTCATAAGGAATCCCGACGGTGGTATCATTTTCAATAAAAGCATAGGGCGGCATGTCCAAAGAACCCGCGACTCCATAAAAGTAATCAAACCCCAAACTGGTCGGGCCACCCTGCACAGGTTTGGCAAAATCAATGTTCAAACTCTCCCCTGTTCCATTGTAGCCAGATTCCCATTCACCGAGTTTCCCCTCCTTGGTCATCCATCCAAGGCCCAGTCCCCACTTTCCGAGAAACGCACTCCGGTACCCCTTCCGGTCAAACAACTCTCCCAGAGTCCAGCGCCCTTGCGGAATCATGGGCAAATCAAAGCCCATGGTTGCCTGGCAATCAGGTTCACTCCGCCAACAATATCGACCTGTGAGCAAGCCATAACGGGACAACGAACCAATCGAAGAAGCCGAATGCGCATCTGTAAAAACAAGGCCCTCCCCGATCAGGCGGTCCACATTCGGTGTTTTGATCTTTGAATCCTTGTTCAGGGCACTCAAATCTCCAACTCCCAAATCATCCGCAACAATCAAAATAAAATTGGGCAACGCTTCCTTCTTCTCATCGCCTTTCTCCTGCCCAAGGCAAAAGCCAGCCACCAGCAATTGGATCACGATGATCATCAATGCCTGGCCTCTTGCACTTAAGTTCATTTTCAAATACAACACTTAACTATTTTAAAAACAACTTAGACACGTCCATCCTCAAACTGTTCAAAACGATTATGTCTCTTCCAAAATTTCTTCACCTACCCATTTGGACTATCCTGATCACGGCATTCTGGGCCAACATGCAAATACAAGCGGCTGACCCCACACGTTTTGCCAAACAAATCGACACCTGGGGTGCTCAGGATGCACAAAACCCACCTCCCAAGGGCCTTTCCCTCTTCATTGGAAGCTCCAGTATTCGCATGTGGAGTACCCTATCCAAAGACTTCCCGGAGCTCACCACCCTCAACCGAGGCTTTGGCGGCTCATGGACTCAGGATGTCCTCCACTACTACGACCGCATCGTCAAACCGTACGAACCCTCCAAAATCATCTTCTACTGCGGAGAAAACGACATCGCCGGAGGAGAAGCACCGCAGGTCCCCTTCAAAAACTTCAAAATCTTTGTGGATCGGGTCCGTCAGGCCAAGCCGTGTACAGAAATCTACTACATCCCGATGAAACCCAGTCCCAAGCGTTGGAACCTTTGGGCAAAATATGAGGAGGGGAATCAGAGAATCCGCTCATTCTGCGAAAAGAATAACATCCATTATTTGCACACCATTCCACAAAAAATGCTCAAAAACGATGGCACCCCTAATCCAGATATTTTTATCAAGGATAAACTCCATATGAACGCCAAAGGCTACAAAATCTGGGCAGAAGAAATCCACAAGGCCTTGAAAAAATAGCACCCTGTGGTAATGTGGCACAGAAATGGCAATCGTCACTGCTGATATGCAAAATACATCCCACATCCTTCTCATTCACGGTATCTTCAACTCCGGGCGATGCTTCCAGAAAATGCAGTGGCATCTGGAAGAAAGTGGCTACACCGTCCATTGCCCGACACTGACACCCAATTTCGGCATCGCCTCCCTGCCTGAACTCACATCCAAAGTGGAGCATTACATTCAGGAACATATCCCGGAAAACTCTTCGGTGCACCTGATCGGATACAGCATGGGCGGCCTCATCTGCCGACACTTCCTCCAGCAACAGAATGAGCTCCAACGCTATTTGAGTCTCACCACGCTGGCTACTCCTCACAACGGCTCTCTTCATGCATGGTTGCTCCCGCTACCAGGACTGCTCGACATGCGTCAACAAAGCGAATTCATTGCCGAACTCGAAGAGAATGACCACAGAATTGCCCAACATTGTCGCCCCCTCTCATTGTGGACCCCCCTGGACTTAATGATCCTTCCGCAAAACAGCTCGGTCTGGCACATTGCAGAAAACGAACAAATGCTCGTCTCCATGCACCCCAATATGATCCGGGCTCCCAAAGTTCTCGACCGTGTGACCAAGCACGTGAAAGAGTCGGATCCGTTTCACCCCAACTCACCCAAATATAAAAAAAAGCCTGAATCTGTAGCCGCGTAGGCATTACAGAAGGCTCAAATCCCGTTTTTCAAAAATCGGATAAACTTCTCCAGTGCTTTGGCCCGATGGCTTAACTGATTCTTGATTTCAGAAGAAAGCGTTCCAAAGGTCTGGTCAAAACCATCAGGTTGAAAAATCGGATCATACCCAAAACCGCCGGTCCCCTCCTCTGCAAAGGTGATTTGCCCAGGGCAAGTTCCGGCAAAAGTGTGTTCCTGGCCTTCAGAATCAATGTAGGCCAAAACACAGGCGAAATGGGCCGCCCTTTGATCCAAAGGGGTCGCTTCCAATGCATGGAGAAGCTTCTGTCGATTCTCTTCATTGGATGCATTTTCCCCCGCATACCGGGCGGAATAAATCCCTGGAGCTCCCTCCAACACATCCACACAGAGCCCACTGTCATCCGCCAGCACAGGGCTGCCGTGGGAAATCTGAAAAAGGGCACGGGCCTTAAGAAGTGCATTTCCTTCAAATGTGGGTTGATCCTCCACAACTCTAGGCATGCCTCCAAGTTCCTCTGCCCCCAGTACCTGAACTTCCGGGAGTTGTGCAGTGAGGATTTTTCTCAACTCCCCAACCTTGTGGGCATTTCCTGTCGCAATGTAGAGTTTCATGATTTTGTAAAAAAACCTCGCAGAAGTTGGTCATCGCCCAAGCTGGCATGTTGAACGGAATGTAGGACAAGTGCATCCTCCAGGGTCTCAGCCGTCCGACCTGAAAACGCGGGTTTTGCCGTGGTGTCCGCCAAAATTTTCGGGGCACGATAGGCAAAGAGGTAGTCCAGTTGCTTATATTTAATAAAGGAGTTCAGAAGCTGGGAGCCACCTTCAATCATCACACCCAGAATTCCTTCTTCAGCACACCGCTCACGAAAGGCCCGCAGGCAGGGTCGACCCTCTGAATCAGGGGGAAGTTGCCAGGATTTGGAAGCGTATTCGGCATTTCGGGAAGCCTGAGTCGTTACCAGAATCGTTTGTGCGGCAAACTCGTCAGTATGGAGTCGGAGTGGGCTGTCGAGTGAACGTTGTTGATTGTCAAAGATGAATCGCAAAGGACAAAAGCTGGGTTGACCATCAATGCGGCTGGTAAGCTGAGGGTCATCCTGCAGAGCCGTACCGGAACCAACCCCCATTGCGGGAAATAAGCGTCTCCATCGCATCACATCCGCTCTGGCAATGTTGGAAGTGATCCATTGGGAATGTCCTGTGCTGGTGGCAATAAAACCATCCAGGGTTGTGGCCACTTTGGCAGCAATCAAAGGCGTCTTTTGAGTGATCCAGAAATTGTAAAGAAGGTTCAGGTCTTCACATGGCTCCTGCAAAATCCCTGTGGTCACCTTGACTCCCTGATTACGAAGTTGTGCGACACCCTGTCCCGCAACATCCGGGTTGGGGTCTTCTGTACCAATGAAAACCTCGCGAATTCCTGATTCCAGAATTGCTTCCGTACATGGCGGAGTCCGGCCATAGGTGCAGCAGGGCTCCAAGGTGACGTACATGGAAGCACCTGTGGCAGGTTTTCGGCCAAGATTATTCAGGGCATCCACTTCTGCATGGGCTTTGCCAGCGGCATGATGATATCCGGTCGCCACCACTTCTCCATTTTCCACAATCAAAGCTCCCACCATTGGGTTCGGGTGAGTGTTGCCCCAGGCATTCTTTGCCTGGCTCAGGGCAAGCTGCATGAGAGTTTCCTGGGAAGTCACGGTCTTACGTAGGGATTGTTTTGCATTTCAAACTCCACCGTAGTTTCCGGTCCATGTCCTGGAAACAACCGGGTCGCAGGAGGCAGTGTGTAAATGTGCTGCTGAATCGAGTTGGCAAGTTGATCAAAATTCCCTCCGGGAAGGTCAGTTCTCCCGATACTTCCTTGAAAAATGGCATCTCCCACGATGGCAAATTTCAAGTCTGCAAAATAGAAAAGGATACTGCCCGGACAATGCCCCGGCACATGGCGCAACTCCACACTCTGCCCCAAAATATTCAGAGTCTGCCCCGGCTCCAGGTCTTGATCCACCTTGGCTGGAATCAACTGAAAGTAGGGCGGAACATAAGCCCGGGCAACTTCTGGATTTTCCACCATCACACGATCCTCTGGATGCAACCAGGTCGTAAATTCGCTCTGATCCATTTCCGCCAATCCGGAAAAGTGATCCCAATGACCATGCGTCAGGTACACATCCGTCAGCTTCAACCCCTTTTCTTCAAGGAGCTTGGGCAGAATCTCATGAGTTCCCATCGGTGCATCAAAAAGCACGGCATTCGACTCACCATCCTTCCAGCAAAGGTAAGCATTGGTCTCAAATGGACCCAATGGAAGTGTCTGTATATTCATGCGACCCATTGATGTAGTGGATTTGTACAGATGTCCACTCCAGAGCAATGAATCCTAAAAAACAGGACCTTTCGGAGTAGAGATTGAAACCACTGGAATAAGATTGAAGCTAAAGTTGTGCAGGAACCTGCCGATATACCCTTTGGAAAACCCCAAGTCTTATGAGAAGAAATAATTGGATACTGAATTTGAGCACGAGCACGATGGCCCTTGCTGTTACTCTGTTCACCCATGCACCGCAATCATTACAAGCCGATACGCGGGCAGGCATTCGCCCCATTCACAGGGAAGATGAGCAAAAGTGGAAACACATCCCCAAGGCAGCCAAAAATTCCCAAGGCGGCAATGTTGGTTTTTCCAACCCCCTTCGAGGTCGCTCCCTTCCAAGATTAAGGATGCCTAAAGTCTCTATGCCCAAATTGCCAGGCTTTGGGAAACAGGAGATCATCGGCCCTAAAGTCATTACAAAGGATGACAATCAATCCTACTTGTCCAGAAGTGGCCCGGTTCATCTGCAGTTCAATGGCTACCAAGCACCAGAATTTGACCGCAACGACATCATTTATGTGGAGCATGAAGGCCAGTTCCCTCGGCCACCGGAACCACCGAAACAGACCGTGCAAGTCGTGGCTCCTCCTCCTCCTGTAGCCCCCACTCCTCCACCGCCACCAGGTGTTGGAGCGACGAGTGCCCCCATCACGGTTAGTACAAAGCCTGGCACGTTGAAAGGTCTTCTGGAAGGGGCTAATCAAGTGCCTACCGGCTCACAAGCAGCAAGCCTCATGTTTCACAAAAAGGTTGACGGTTTGTCTCCTTCATCGCAAGAAATCTACACCCCATTTGTAATACCTTATAATGTTACACCACCTGCGGTGAGCATCAAAGGCAAGGTAAACTATATTCGGGAGTAAGACCAAATCCATCTTTTCATGAAACTCTTCAACCTGATCCCACTTGCCCCGGCATTGGCAGGGCTGGCAACCTTTACCGCAGCTCTTCCTTCACAAGCTGCTGATACTCACGGCGGAAAAGCGGCTCCAGCAGCAGCTCATGGCACAGCCTCCGATACCTCACACAGCAATGATGCTCATGGACTCACTGAAGTGCATGAACCACGCCGCTTTCTCACCCGTGACCAAGAATGGAAAGCCAAGCTCAAAGAGGCACAGCGTCTGGAAAGAATCAAGGACGGCAAAAATGAACGAGTTGAAGCCATTCTTTACGAATTAAAAGGCCCCCCCTACTCAGAATCTCTGAGAAAAGACGCATACCCTCTACTCATTAAATTCTACGAAAAGAATAAGGTCCGCGTAAAACTCGTCGAAATCTACGAGGAATTCGCCGAAAAGTACCCCAATGATCATGAGTTGCCCGAAATCTATTTTCGTCTGGGTCAACTCTATCGGGAGTTTGGTGCATTTGAACTGGCACAAGACCGATATTACAAAGTACTCAGCACAACCATACGCGGAGCACGGAACGAAGATGAAAAAGTTGAATTCCGCCAAACCTCCCTTCGCTCCCAAATCGAAATTGCCGACCTATTTTTGGAGCAAGGGAACTATGAAAGAGCCTCCCAATTCTTTGATCGCCTTCTACGGCTCGAAGACCTCGACCCTCAAGGTTCGCTGACCAATCGGGCAAAAGCTGAGTTTAAACGGGCTTACGCCACCTACTACAATTACAAGGATGAAAAGGACACCGTAGCCCGCAACAAAGGATTCGCTCAAGTAGTAAAATATTTGCAACACACTGGGCCTAAGAATCTCCCATTCTATGAATCCTATCCCAACAATGTGCATGCTCCCGAAAGCCATTTCCTTCTGGCATCGATCTACAAATTGATGGGCACCGAGGCCGACAAAGCCAACGCCCATGATCAGGTAGTAATGCTCTTAACCAAAGCCAACAAAGGTGTACGCTCTAAGCAAGTGACCATGACGGACTTTGATGACAAGGTCACGATTTTCAAATGGAACGAAGAAAACCTGCTATGGGAAGATGAGAATCAGGAACCTGCAAAAACCCAGGCTCTGGAAGAAATCAACAATCAGATTGATAACTGGGTCCATTGGCAGAAAAAGGCCGGCAACCAACTGGCCAATACCTACTTTGAAGATGGCGAAACCAAGAAAGCCATTGAGATTTACCAGAAAATGATCCTTCTGGATCCCGCACCCAAATGGCAGGCTCCGATCGTCTATCAACTGGGACTTTGCTTTGAGCGGATGGGTGGAGCAACCTTCAATCCAAAAGCAATTGAAGCTTATGAAATCATCACCAATGTGGATAAGAACCCAGATAGCTGGGGCCGTTGGTCAGATTCTGTAAAACGCACTCTGGACGCTAAAGATGCAGATATTGATGATAACCTGTCTGAGGTTCTTCAGAATCAGGAACAGTTTATTTACCGCATGGCTCAATGGCGCCTTCGTAATCTTCGCTGGAATTTGACGGCTGCCAACGAAATCAAACGTTTGGAGAATTAATCCTCCTCTGTTTCCGTCGCCATATCGGCGTACTTTTTCACTGTTCGTCGATCCATTTCCAGTAATCGGGCCGTCTCCTTGTAACTGCTGGTACGCTCATAAACACTGGCGATATATTCACTGAGAAATTGATCGGCAGGAAGGCTTCCTGCTCCAAGGGCATCGGTCAAAAGCTGTGAGCGGCTTACATGGATCTGGGTGTTTTCCGGAATATATTCCCCGTGCAGCATAATATTGCGTACACATTGTTCCAACTCTCGGAAATTCCCCGGCCAGGCATACCGCAGCCCCAAATTTTTTTGGATCCAGTCACAGGCTTCACCAGTTAAGGCCTCCGACTCATTCTCCCCGGCAATTCGCCGGGAAATGTACGTCACGAGATACCGGAGTTCCTTGGGATCTTCCTGGAGGATTTCACGCAATGCCAAGGTCTGCACCCGGTCCGCACAAAGCCGATAGTAAAAATCTTCACGAAAGCGACCTTCTCTCATTTCTACAGCAAGATCACGATTGGATGCGGCCATGAATTTCCCTTGAAAAGGCAACAATCGGGTATCCCCCAAACGTTGAAACTGCCGCGTTTGCAGGACACGCAGCAACTTTACCTGAATATCTGCACGGGTTTCCGTGATTTCATCCAGCAGAATCGTGCCAAAGTTCCCGCAAGTCTCCAGGTAGCCCTTTCGGTCCTGTAACGCACCAGTAAAAGAACCCTTCCGGTGACCAAACAGTTCTGACTCCAGCAAAGTCTCAGTCAAAGCCGATAGGTTGACAGGAATAAACCCATTATGAAAATCCTCCGCAAACTCCAGTGTATCCGAATCAAAAGGAATAAACCGGGACATGCCTATGGCACGGGAAACCAACTCCTTCCCAGTTCCGGATGGACCCGTAATGAAAGTAACAATATCGCCCATCCGATCAAACAATGACCGCTGATATCGCCCCATATCGTGAGTAAAAATCGATTGCCACACTCTGGCTCTCAAGCGATTCGCCGCTGGTGAGGAGCCAATAATAAATTCAAAGATATGGAAGAATGCCCGCCGTATTTGAAAAAAGACAGAAAAGACCACTTCTGGAGGATGCCGGGCATCCATACCTTCAGGACGTAACGGAAAAAACTTTGTATATTCTGCCTCAAACTGACGATAAAATCCACAAGTGCCACCTCCCTGGACTCGACTCACCCGACGAACAATGAACTCCTGAAAAGGCTCCCGATAGCTGGAAAAAAGATAGACATACACCACTCGGTGATAAATCCGAAATTCCTCTGAATCTACATTTCCATCCGTGGCATAGAATGCCAATCGTGCTTTCTCCGCATAATGCTCAGTCACCTCATGAAGGGCTTGCAGGTTGGCACTGAATACATCCAAATTCCCGGCATCGGCCTTCGGCTCCCTGTAGTCATCCCCAAGGATCTCTTTCTCCAACTCCAGCCGCATAGGCATGAAGGGATTACAGTAAGCAAGCTGCCCAATCAGTTCCAGGATTGGCCGGTCAGACACTGGTAAAAACGAGCTACCCATTGGAAATCAACTTAGGGGTTGGAGGCTAATAACTTGGTCAACTCCAGAGTACGGGCCCGAACCCGTTTCTGTTGATCATCACTGAAATCCTTTTCCAACCGTTTCAACGCCTCCATCCCGGCACGATGCCCCGTCGAGGCAGCCAGATGAAACCACGCTCCACACTCCACGGCATCCTTGTCCACCCCCAAACCCAGCAGATACATCAAACCCAGATCCAATTGGGCTTCCACCAGTCGCTGCGAAGCCGACTTGTGCAACCAGTAGGCCGCTTTCCCAAAATCCTGATCCACCCCAATGCCTGCCCGATAAGCCACTCCCAATTCATACTGGGCATAAGCATGCCCCTGTTGAGCCGCCTGCCCCAGCCAACTCGTGGCCATCATTGGATCTTCCTTCAAACCACCCAGCCCCAGCATGTACATAATGGCCAAATCCACTTGAGCTTCCGCCTCCCCTTTGTCCGCAGCCATCCTTAGCCAACGAACCGCTTCCGCTTCATTGCGGTCCACTCCAATGGCCCGAACATACATTGCTCCAAGATGAGATTGTGCCTTCGGGTGACCCGATTTCGCGGCCAACTCAAACCATTGCAGTGCCCGAATATCATCCTGGTGAACACCGCGTCCATGCAGGCACATCAACCCCAAGCGATATTGAGCACGGGTATCTCCACCTTCCGAGGCTTTCATAAACCAATGCACAGCCTTTGAAAAATCCTGCCGCAACCCCAACCCCTCCAGGTACGCCACACCCAGATTATACTGAGCCGGCACATTTCCCTCCGCCGCCGACTCCTTAAGAATCGGAATCGCTTTTAAATAGAATTTCCACAATTCCCCGCCCTTTAATCGAGAGATTTCCTCAGCCCGGACTTCCGGGCTAACAGGCTTCTCCCCTTTCCGTGCCGACTGAAAATGTTCTTTGGCGGCATCCAAACTACGCCGAAATCGAGGATCCAGACTCAACAAATATTGCTGATCTTTTTGAGAAAACTCCTTGATCGGGGTCTCGAACTGCACCCCATCCTTCCTCTCCAGATAGACGATTCCCTTATCCACTTTGTGAACACGGGCAATCAGTTCCCCTCCATCCGCTCCATGAAAACGACGTAGCTCACCAACTCCCCATAGCGGCAGTGCAGTGAACCCAATCCACAACCCGACTGTGATGATCCGTGCCATTACTTTCTCAACCTAGGGGCATCCTTCCCTCACGCAAGACTGAACCAACAAAAAAGCCGGGACTCACGTGAGCCCCGGCTTTTCGGGTTAGTTGTGAAATTTGAGGGAGGATTCCGATTAAAGGATACCCCATTTTTGAGTGACAGTGTTGAAGAACAACGTGGTTGTTGTTCCGTCTCCGTTATCAATCGTGCTCAAGTAGATGTATCCGCTGATTTCCTCAACATAAACATAACCATTGAGCACTTTGACGGAGCCAACGGTATCTGCAGTGATTTCATTATCATCAATGTAGATCCAGCCAAGACCTGTATCAACGGAGTAGAACCAATTGGTTCCTGGTTCCTGGTAGAGATAACCAAGATTCCACTGATAGAGCCACTCGGTTCCAGGAGCCCAGTAAATGTATCCTTTGGAAGGATCATCATACCAGTCAGAACCAAGAGCCGTGGCGTCTGACAACTCAGGGTGAATGGCAGTGGTAATGTCACCGAATGCACCGGATTGAGCGAGGAAGGTCCAACCTTCTGCCCAGTTGTTGTAGCCGAAGGCACCCTTATGAGTCACATCTTCGAAGAAGGAATCACTGGTGGGAAGATCGCTCAGACCACTGAAGGCAGGACCACCCTCCGCAGGGCGTGGGTCAAGACCTTCATCCGTGTCGTAGGAAATGCCGCCAATCAATGGATTGACGAAGCTGTTCCCATTTGTGCTCAGAGCACTCACAAAGTTCGCTTTAAAATCTCCAGATTTACCTTGGGTATCTCCAATTTCAACAAGATCTTCAAGTGAAGCGTAAGAACCAATGTCATGGAAGATGTTGCCCTTCAGTGCCAGTGTACCAGCGTTGAAACGAGCTTCAGAATCTTCGTCAACTGCCAGTCCATTCTTATCTCCTGGATCCACATCCACACCTTTCACGAAGGCTGTGAAGATTGAGTTGGCGTAGATACCACCGGAGTTTTCACGGAACTTCAGTACTTGGCTATCGGTGTTTCCTGAGGCGGAGCCGGAACCGATGAAGGTCGCATTGTAGATCACAGGATTGGAGAATGGGGTTGCTTCCACATTCGAAGAAGGACCACCGTCCATTTCCGCACCACGGTTGGCGGAAACTGGATCCTGGATCGCAAACCAGAACTGTCCCTTACCACGGAAACCTTCGTCCCAGTCGAACGTATCGTCCTGGTTGAACGCACCTACCAGATGCTTGGTGTTGACCGTACCTCCAAAGAACTCGAAGCCGTCGTCTGCATTGGCAAATACTTCGACGTACTCGATGGTGGTTCCAGAACCAACACCGCCCATGGTCAGACCGTTGATTTCATTGTCAGAAGCAATGGCTGCACCACCATGGCGGATGGATACATACTTCAAGATACCGGAGTTGTCTTCATCATCATTGCCGCCGTACTCGCCATCTGCGGAGGTCGGAAGTCCTTCGATGAACTCGGTGCCGGCATCGGTATTGATCGTGGCAGATCCAAGGATGATCACACCGCCCCAGAGACCGGAGTCCGCGGAGGTCAGGTTTCCAGTTCCATCATCAGATGTTGAAGTGAAGATGATCGGCTTGCTGAATGTACCGGCAGCATGGATTTTTGATCCACGGGTGATGACCAAAGCTCCTGGATCGAACGCTCCAGCAGACTTAGGTTCACCTTTGATTACGGTGCCTGGCTCAATCGTCAGCGTGGCTCCATCCTTAACATAGATGATGTCAGTCAGTACATACGTATTGGCACGATTCCAGGTAGTATCAGAAGTGATGCTATCCGTTATTTGGACAGTGCCTCCGGAAGTCACTTCAACTGTACGGGTAACCGACTCAGCAGCATTACCGTCGTCGTCACTTACATCGTAGGTAAGGGTGTAAGTTCCTTCAGCATTGGCATCTACAGTACCAGTTACCACAATTGAGTTGGTATAAACTCCTGCGGTTGCACCTAGATCTACGAATGTTTCACCAACAACGACTGTAATATTCGCATTTCCATTTAATGAAATGACTGGAACCACAACAGCTGGAACGAAGATGTCACCAGAGTACGCTTCGCCGAGTTTAGACCAACCAGCACTCCAGTTTGTCGCACCGAAAGCACCTTTGTGATCAACATCCGCAAAGAACGCATCTCCGGGAAGAGCGGTCAGGTT
>Ga0181587_10000815_pt1 | contig 25811 bp, 21 predicted proteins | sample 071ome_27_FD_132463 | JGI IMG/M metagenome (GOLD analysis project Ga0181587, IMG submission 132463) | Coastal salt marsh microbial communities from the Groves Creek Marsh, Skidaway Island, Georgia - 071409AT metaG (megahit assembly) | ecosystem: Environmental > Aquatic > Marine > Intertidal... | reverse complement strand
CAGTTGGTGTTCGATCTTTTAGGCGATTTGTATCTATTACCAATAGCCGGTGGCGAAGCAAAATCGCTCACCAGTGGATTGGCTTGGGATATTCAGCCGCGGTTTAGTCCAGACGGCCAGGAAATAGCCTTCGTGTCAGATCGTGCGGGTGGAGATAATATATGGGTCCTGACCCTGGCATCAGGCGACCTGAGACAAATCACTGACGAGTCTTTTAGGTTGCTCAACAGCCCAGTTTGGCATCCCGAAGGGCATTACATCGCGGCAAAGAAGCACTTCACCACCTCGCGTTCTTTAGGCACTGGTGAAATCTGGTTATTCCCTGCTGACTCGGATGAACCAAGTCCTGGTATTCAGTTGGTCGAGAGACCGAATAAAAATTACCAAAAAGAGCTCGGCGAACCGGCTTTTACGCCGCTGGGGGATAAGATCTACTACACCCAAAGCGCCACCCCAGGTAATACCTTCATCTACCATGATGACAGTCATGGCTCGTTGTTTGAGGTCAAACAACGGGATCTTACGACGGGTGAGACTCGGGTCATTGTCGGTGGTTATGGCGGAGCAGTCAGACCAGTCCCCTCAAGAGACGGCAAGCGCTTAGCCTATGTAAGTCGGGTCCGGGCCGAATCTCGACTATTCGTAATGGATCTAGAGAGCCAGACACCAAAGATGTTGGTAGACGATTTAGATCCTGATATGCAAGAGACCTGGGGCGTTTATGGCTTATACCCCAACATGGCGTGGACGCCTGATGACAGTGCCATCATATTTTGGTCGCAAGGCGGATTACACAAGGTCGATGTAACCAGTGGCGCGAAGACACCAATTCCATTTCGAGTTACGGACCAGAGGCGACTGTTCGCACCACCTGCGGCCCAGGTGGCCGTTTCCGAGGATGCGTTTACAACCAAAATGGTGCGTTTCGCTAAGGTCTGGCCGAACGATGATCGCTGGGTATTTGAGTCTTTAGGTCGGCTGTATCAGAAATACCGGGGCCAAGACCCCAAGCCGTTGCTTCAGAGCATGGAGGAATTTCACACGTTCTCACCAGTCGTCACTGGCTCGGGTGATCGGTTGTATTTTTTAAGTTGGTCGGACACGGCTTTGGGTGCGATTTGGACGGTCACAAGTCGAGGGCAACGGCTCGAGAAATTAGACTTATCCCCTGGTCATTATGCTGAGTTAGCAATCTCGAGTGATGACCGCTATTTGACCTATCGTAAATTGAGCGGCAACGCGCTGACCCATCCCGATTGGGGTCAGGAACCGGGGCTTTACCTTTTAGATCTTGAGCTTGGTCTTGAGACAAAATTGCAAGACCAAGGTTACCAACCCCATTTTGGCCCTGGGCAACGGATTTATTTCAGCGACAGGAATTGGTCTGCCCGCGGGCGAGGCTCTGACAGTGCGGCGGAGACCCAGCTGAAATCTGTGAACTTCGCAGGACACGATTTGAGGACTCACGCCAAGGGCAGCATGATACGGTCTTTTCAAATGGCACCGGATGGTCGTCACGTAGCCTTTTTAGAAAACTATCAATTGTATGTCACACCGATGCCGGCACCAGGTATTGCGCTCGACCTAAGCGCTGATTTTGATGGGCTTGAGGTGTTAAAAGTCAGTAGCAACGGGGCGACCTATCCTTCATGGTCGAAAGACGGTGGACAAATTTATTGGACCATGGGTGGGCGTCATTATCGGCAGGATATTGGTGCTCAGAGAAGGGCGCAGCTGGCCCCTCAATCGGTTGATTTGTCGATGACGGTGATCTCGGACCAGCCGAAAGGTATGCTTGCGCTGACGGGCGGGCGGATTATCACCATGAATGGTGATCAGGATGTCATTGACGCGGGCACAGTGCTCATTAAGGACAATCGTATTGTCGCCGTTGGTTCGATAGAGGCCGTGTCGATCCCGCAATCAGCGCGACAGGTTGACGTATCGGGAAAAACGCTGATGCCAGGGATGATCGATGCTCATGCTCATGGCCCCTATGGTCGTGACGACATCATCCCTCAGCAAAATTACTCGCTCCTAGCTCACCTTGCCCTAGGGGTGACAACGGTTCACAACCCATCAAGCCGCGCTAGCGAGGTGTTTGCGGCGGCAGAGTACCAGCAGGCGGGACGAATCTTAGGCCCTCGAATTTTCTCGACCGGCGAAGTGGTTTATGGTGCTAAGTCGCTTGGGTTTGCCAAGATCGATAGCTTAGAAGATGCACTAGCGCATGTCCGTCGACTAAAGGCCCAAGGGGCGATCAGCATCAAAAACTATAACCAACCTAGGCGTGCGCAGCGACAGCAAGTCATTGAAGCGGCCCGCCTTGAGGGTCTATCGGTGGTAGCGGAGGGTGCATCGCTATTTCATCAAGATATGAATCTCATCGCCGATGGTTCGACTGGCATAGAGCACAATATTCCAACGCTCAAGATTTACGAAGATGTTCGACAGTTTTGGGGTCAGTCTAAAGTAGGATATACCCCAACGTTGGTGGTCACCTATGGCGGGCTCACCTCTGAGGATTATTACTATCAGCAGACCGACGTTTGGAAGCATCCGCTGTTAAGCCAGTTTGTGCCCCCGGATCAACTGCAAGCTCGATCGGTCCGGCGAGTCATGGCCCCGGAAGCAGATTATCGAGACGACGATGCTGCCGCGGTAGCGCTTGAGTTGACTGAACAGGGTGTCATCGTCAATACCGGCGCTCACGGGCAGCGAGAAGGATTGGCGACGCACTGGGAATTGTGGAGCTTTGTTCGAGGCGGATTCTCACCGGCGGAAGCTCTGAAATTAGCGACCATCAACCCGGCGCGTTATTTGGGCATGGAGAATGATTTGGGGAGTTTAGAGCCTGGTAAGTTGGCGGACCTCCTGATTTTGAAGGCTAATCCTTTAGAGGACATCCATAACACCGATGAAATCGCGGATATCGTGATCAATGGCCGGCTGTTTGATGCTGGGACACTGTCAGAACGTATTACCGGCAATCGTCTCGCCCCTGCATTTTGGTGGCAAGACCGGGATTATTTAAAGATCAGGTAATCGATCGGGCGCTTTGCGACAATCCTCGCTATTTGAGTCCTTAAAGCAAAGGAACTTTAGCAGGACGTGATCTGATGCTTACTTCTGGGTGCCAAGGATGTACAAGGGTTATCGGAACCCGGGTGGGGGTGGCAATGCATAGTGATGCTGAATCTGGCGGCGGGCAACATTTTGCCCTTGCAGGTTAGCTACAAGGCTTGAAGCCAGTACCCCCAAAGACTGTTTGCGAATAGCGGACAAGGGATGCCAAAGTGAGCGGCCTTAAACGGTTGAAGTCGGGGCAGCGCCAAAGGCAGCGTGCAGGGTGTACCGACAAAGCAAGGGTTGGGACCGTGCTGCCAAGCTTTAAGGGTGTAAATGCGTGCAGCTGAGAATTCGGCGCTTGCCGGCCATCCAACTTACCAAAGATTAGGAGTGTTGATGTCGTACCTAAAGGATAAAAGTATCGTGATAACTGGTGCCGGCGGTGGCTTCGGCGCCTTGCTAGCGAGAAAGTGCTTGCAGCGAGGCGCGAAAGTGACAGCGATCGACCTTAATCTAGAAGGTTTACAGGATACGCTGCCCGAGGATCCTGATTGCCAATTGATTGCTGCTGACGTCACCGATCACAGGGCGATGAAAGATGCGGCAAAGCAAGCGTGCTCACGTTATGGCTCGATCGATATTTTAGTGAACAACGCAGGGGTGATGCCGCTTGCTTTTTATCAAGACCATGAGCAAGCCATTGATGCCTGGCATCAATGCATCGACGTGAATATAAAAGGGGTCTTAAATGGCATTATCGCTGCTTTTGACATCATGATGGCGCAAGGACAGGGGCATGTGGTTAACCTGTCATCGATATATGGTAATGCTGCTGTGCCGGGGAGTGCGGTCTATGGTGCCACCAAGGCTGCCGTCAACATGCTGTCCGATGCGCTGCGATTAGAGTCCACGGGCAAGATTAAGGTTACGACGGTGAGGCCGACAGGGGTGCCGGGCACGGGGTTAGGTCAGGGGGTGCTTAACCCCGAGGCGATTTCCGGCATCTTGGGCAGCCACTACCCAAGCTACCTTGAAACTATGATGGCGGTCATGAACGGCACGGCATCCGAAGACTTAACCTCCAGCGAATCGATTGGTTATGCCGCCCTTGAACCCGAGCGATTGGTGGAACAAATACTGTATTCGATCGATCAGCCCTGGGGGGTCGTGATTAGCGATATCACGGTTCGCGCTGCCAATGATCGATACGTGATTTAACCTTCGGGCGCTGTATAGCCCTCGGCTTGATCGACTTCTGAACCGGAAAAAAACAAAGTTCGTTGCTCAGTGAGATAGCGACGATGGCTCTTGTCCATCATATTAAGGTGCTTTTCATTAATCAGCATCGTTTGCAGATCTTGCCACTGTTGCCAGGCCTGAGCGGAATAGTCCTTGAAAATCTCCTCGCCTTTGGGGCCAGGGAAGGGTGGGGCAGGCAGCCGGGGTAAGGTTTGTTTCAGTAATTTGCAAAAAACGGTGTCGGTCATAGGGCGCCTCTTCAGTGGCCTTTAGTATGACATGTTCCCGACAGGTAGCCCACGGCTGACCCAGTCGACAAGACTCTGCCGATTAGTGTCCTTGATTGAGTAAAATTTGCGCTGGTCGACATAAGCCGTAGCGATCTTGCTCATCAGGGGTGATCCAGATGTCTTCAGCAAGGCTAGGTATTTGTTGCTCGTCAGCCACAACTAACAAAACGGGCTCGATAATCAAATGAAAATGCGTGAAGCTATGGGTTAGTTGAGGCAGTCGGACAGGGCTTGCTGGTACACTATCTAAGGCACTAGGTAGGGCGTCTTCTTCGATTTCCGGAAAGCAGTAGAGCCCACCCCAAATACCCTGCTCCGGCCGTCTGCTCAGTCTGAAGCGACCCGCTAGGGTTTTCACAATCAGCATGTGGGTCTTTCGAGTCGGTTTGACGCGCTTTGGTTTCTTTCCGGGGTAGGCGTCAGTACTACCTTCTGCATAGGCTAAGCAATGCGTCCTCACCGGACATTGTTCGCACTTGGGCTGTGATCGGGTGCACAGTGTTGCCCCGAGATCCATGATGGCTTGGGTATAGTCACCAACGCGAAGGGTCGGTGTTAATGTTTCTGCTTGAGCCCAAAGCTTGGCGGCGGTCTCGCCTTGCCCGGGCCAGCCGTCAATCAAAAAAGCTCTCGCCAAAACGCGTTTGACGTTGCCGTCCAAGATAGGCGCATGGACGCCAAAGCATATCGCGGCAATCGCTCCTGCAGTGGATCGACCGATGCCTGGTAAGGCGTTGAGTTCAGGCAAAGTATTGGGAAACTCCCCTTGATACTGGTCGCGAATCAGGCGGGCGGTTTTATGGAGGTTTCGAGCTCTGGCATAGTAGCCAAGACCCGTCCACAAGCTGAGCACTTCATCAAGGTCGGCATTGGCAAGATCGACCACGGTGTCAAAGCGGGCCATGAACCGATTAAAGTATGGAATAACCGTAGCAACTTGCGTCTGCTGCAGCATGATCTCAGAGACCCAAACGGGGTAGGGGTGCAGAGACGCCTGCCAAGGTAGGTCGTGTCGGCCATGGGCATCAAACCAAGCCAAAAGGCTGGTTGCAAAAGTGGTGGTCACGTTCCCAAGAGCCCTTTGAAGAGATCTTTGAGTTTGTCTGGCGCCTTGTCCTCCAAAACTCGATCTAAAAGTGTTCGGCTCTTGTCCTTAAGGGCTTTTTTCGCCATGTCAGCTAAAATCTTTTGGGTTTGTGTTCGATCGATTCGACAGCTGCTGGGTGAAAAATCTGCAAAACTGGCTTCGCAGCGAGCGGGCCATGGAACGTCAGTGAGTGGGCCTTCGAGTTTCAGTGGACCGCGAGCGTTGGCGGCAATGGTCAGAGCCACATCAAAGCCAAGGGTCTCGGCAAACCAATCGAAGCCACCGTCAGCCTGAAGCGTCATAGGGGAATATTTCAGGCCGGCATTCTGACCGTCGTAAATGCCCTGTCGAAATTGGTGCTGCCCGGTCATTTCGTCAAAAGCAAGCTGATCCGGCCAAGCGCCAACGCCGGATTGGGTGCCGCCCAGCTGATCGAGGACTTGGACTTTCTCTTTCACGGCCCGAAGGTCAATAAGACCATCACGTAGCCAGAGATGAGTCTCCCCTCGGAGACTATTGCTCAGCGCACCCAGGGTGGTGCCAGTGAACTCAAGATGTGTATTCAAACTCAGGCGACCCAAGGTCTGGTCAGTAAAGATTGAATTGAGATCGACATCACGCGCTTGGATTGCAATATTGGTCAGCGCCTTGGAGTCGTAAGCGCTTGAGATATTTGCACTCAAGGTGCCGCTGTTAAGGTCAGCTTCAAGGACGCCATTAGCATTACCCTCGCGATTGATCAGTTTTACCGAGATGTTGTTCAGGGTTAACGGGTTGAGGCTAAGGCGATTCACTTTGAGTGCGATGTCAAGATTTAAAGGAGCCAGATCTGCGACAGGGATTAAGACCTGGTCTTTAGCGATAGGATCCTGGTCCGCCGGGTTAGGCCCGGCGTCAGTCTTTAGTTCACCAAGATCAATGTCACCCAGCTGTAAGGATACGCTTACTTTGTTGAAATCCTCCGCAAAGCTGCCCTCGCCTTTAAAGGTAGTGCCATTGACGATGCCGTTGATATTTTTGAATTCGGGCGATAGGTCGCTGCCGCCGACTGCCGCTTCCAAGCGAAAGGCCCGCAGGGGACCAAGCCCTAAGTCTTCGACTGGCGCCATCTGATTTAGGCGCTCAGCGTCTATCAGCGTAGACTCTAAGGCGAGATCCAGAGCATAAGCAGGGGTTGTGAGGTGTTTTATGACCCCTGTGATCTGTGTCTGAAGGCCTAAAAACTCGAGTAAAGCTGGTTGTAATGTTAAGGCATCCTGACCAATGTGGTAGTCCCCGGATAAGATCGCGCTGAATGGCGTCTCCTCGCTCAACCGGGTGGATAGCTTGCCATCAAGTTTGAACTCGTCAAAGGCAAGCTCGCCTTTAACAATATCGATCACTTGAACGCCTTCGAGCCTCCCAAGGAATCGGATGGCGAGATCAGTATCCTCATAGGCCGTGGGGCCTGCAGATTGCAACGTCAGTAGGTTATCGGTGAGGCTACCGCTCACCTCCTTCAAAGAAAGGGTGATGTTGCCGTCAATCTTTTCGTCGAAGTATTCAATGGTTAAGGTCTCGACGCTCAGAACGGAGAGCGAGGCAGGTAGATTATCGGTCGGCGATGTTGGGCCCGCAGCGACATCCTCCGATGTCGAGCTATCCATCGGCGTATAGTTATTTGTCCCATCAGCCCGCTCGAGCAGGCGGACAGTAACCGCGCCAAGCTGAATAGCATCGATCTGCAGTGCTTGATCAAGAACCATCGGTAGCAGCGCCACCTCTACAAAAATCTCGTCAATGGTCAGCAGTGGTTGGGGGCCTTGAATCGCCTCAACCTTGAGGTCAGTAAGGTTGATCGCAAGATTGGGCCAGAGCTCCCATGAGAGATCTGTGAAGGCCACGTTAAAGCCAGTGCCAGCCTCGATTTGGCTCGTAATGATCGGTCGAAATCGTTCTGGGTCAGCAAGTAGCGTGCGGATTCCCATCGACACGGCGAGCACGAACACGACAAGCGCGGCAACAAAGATCAAGGTGGTTTTTTGAATGCGACTCATGATCGCTTGACCTTTCAATGTGGTGGCCGCTAGTTTACGGATTCTCGGGTGAACGGCCAATCCTCGTAACCATTGTCTGTGCTATGACGGCTTATTCTGCTATCTTTTGGCCGTGATTATTTAAATTGGAAGAAACTATGTCTGACGTTGGAACTCAATCAAATCCGCTGAGGGTTGCGATCATTGGCTCTGGGCCTTCTGGATTTTATACCGTGAGTAACTTACTCAAGCAGACCGGGTTAGTGGTTGAAATGGACATGTTTGACCGATTGCCAACGCCCTATGGTTTGGTGCGGGCAGGGGTTGCGCCTGACCACCAGAAAGATAAATCAGTGACTAGAGCCTATGAAAAAAGTGCAAACACCGAGGGTTTTCGGTTTTTTGGTAATGTTGAATATGGCACCCATATCCATATGGCGGATCTTGAGAAGCATTATCATCAAGTCATGTTTACCACCGGCAGTCCTTTTGACAGAAACCTAGGTGTCCCAGGGGAAAATCTTGGCGGCAGTCATTCAGCAACCGAATTTGTTGCTTGGTATAACGGCCATCCAGATTTTGCTGATAGAACTTTTGACTTGAGCCAAGAAAACGTCGTGGTGGTGGGTATTGGCAATGTTGCCATGGATGTTGCAAGGATTCTGTGCAAAACCGTTGAAGAGCTTAAAGTTACCGACATCGCTGACCACGCCTTAGAGGCGCTGAGTCAAAGCAAGGTTAAGAATGTGTATATACTCGGTCGTCGAGGGCCAGCACAAGCTGCTTTTACGCCGCCAGAAATTAAGGAGATGGGAGAGTTTGCAGAGGCAGATGTCAACATAATACCCGCTGAAGCAGCCTTGGATCCCCATAGCCAAGCAGCCCTTGATGAAGCCCAAGATAAAAACGCGCTCAAAAATGTCGAAACGGTGAGCGCCTATGCCGAGCGAGAAAACCAGGGCAAGGCTCGACAATTGCACATCCGGTTTTTAGTGTCTCCCACGGAATTATTGGGCGAAGCAGGTCAGGTGTCTGCGGTCAAACTGGTTCAGAACGAGTTGGTTTTAGATGATCGGGGTCAACTCAAAGCGGTCGCAACTGAGCGTGAGGAAGTCATCCCTGCAGGCTTGGTGTTTCGATCGGTTGGGTATCGGGGACAACCCCTACCGGACGTACCTTTCAATGAGAGCTGGGGCACGATCGCGAACGAGGCAGGGCGGGTTGTCGATGCTAATGGGGAGCAGGTTGTTGGCCTTTACACTGCCGGTTGGATTAAAAGAGGGCCAAGCGGTGTGATAGGTACTAACAAGACCTGCGCCCAAGAAACCGTAGCTCAGATGATGGCAGACCTTGAGGCGGGACGAACGTTCGCGCCAGAAGCACCAAGTGCTGATGCCGCGTTGGCAATGATCAATTCTCGACAACCTGATTTTGTGAGTTTTGCAGATTGGAAGAAAATCGACGACGCGGAAGTAGCGCTCGGTACGGCCTCAGATCGTCCCAGGGTCAAATTTACTCAAGTCGCCAAGATGCTTGAGGTTGCCCGCAACTAGGCAGTCTCGGCGCGAACCGCGGGCATGATCTCATTAAGATAGCAATTCAGCGCATCTGCCTGCCAAGGGGCTCGTAGGGCAACGTTGATGAGTTCAGCGCCCTCGGCGTGATAGGCAAGTATTCGGTCGATGGCCTCATTGGGTCGGCAAAGTAAAGATCCGGCTCGAATACGACTGGCGCCGGGCCCCCAGTCTGATGCAATGCGATCTTCCTCCCGGGCAATATCCGTCTGAGTTAAGCCTAGATGAAAGCTTAAATTCACTGATCGACGAAGGGTACTAGGGTCACGGCCCAACCTGCTGCACCAGTCATTGAGTACGCCATTGAGTCGACCAAATTCTTTTGGGCTGACATAAGCAGCATTCCAGCCGTTGGCTTGCCTGGCAACAATCTTGAGGGTACGTTTTTCGCCCAACCCGCCAATCCAAATGGGTAAGGTAGCTTGTAATGGGGTCGGCAGGTTACTGACATCATTAACGCTAAAGTATTCACCTTTGAAATCGGTTCGAGGTTGGGAGAGCATGCCTCTCACGATCGTCGTGGCTTCGTCGAGCATATCAAGTCTGGCACCAATTCCAGGGAAAGCATAACCATAGGCGTGCGCTTCTTGACTGTGCCAACCAGCACCTAAACCCAATTCGAACCGCCCGTTCGATAGGTGGTCCAGCGTGGTCGCGATCTTTGCGAGGAGCGCCGGGTTTCGATAGCCCACGTAGAACACCAAACAGCCAATCCTAGCATTGGCGGTATCGGCAGCTAGCGCGCCAAGGAGGCTTACAGCCTCAAAATGATCCTGGGTGCCATTGGCTGGCGGTGCCTCGTAGAAGTGATCCCAAAGTGAAATCCAATCAGCGCCGCGTTGATCAAGATCCTGCCACAGTGTTCTTAAAGCGGGTAGATCTAAGTTTTGTTGACCGATGTGAAATCCGAGTTGCAGTGTCATAAGCCCTTCTTGCTTGACTAGTCTTGGTGGTTTTTTAGCGCGGCGATCAAAACGCTAAGTTCAGGCACTTCAGTCCAATCCTTGAATTTCTCGAGCTTCTGATAGACCTTCGAGGCTGCCTCATGAAAGCCTGGTTCAGCGCCCACTGCCCTAAAAGTCTCGGCAATTTCCTGCATCTCACCTGAGAAGCGCCAGGCCTTGGCGGAGGTTGCGCGTAGGCTCTGTTGCCAGTTTTGTGTTGTTGATGCTCCGAGTTGCTCAGCCAAGGCATTGCTGACGCCGTACTGGCTTGCAACATTCAGTATCTCGGCGGTGAGTGCAGCACTACCCTTGCTGAAGGCGGCAAAGGTCATCTTAAGCGCTGAGGCGTCGCCTAACTGATCGGATACTCGCTTAACAGTTAGGGGTGAGCCAGCGAGCAGAGTCTCTAGGGTCGCTGCATGAGGCCCTGAGAGGTGGAGGGTAGTCCCGCCTTTGGTCTCATCCGGCCACAGCGGTAAGCCTATGACACTGCCATCAGTCAATTGAATCGGACTGCCTGCTAATCGATCACGCATCAGCAGTAACCGTTTTGGGGCAATTGCATTGGCTTCAAGATAATGCCCCTCATAGCCTGACGTCGCGATCGTATCCAAAACGGTGTCGGCAGCATGGGGTGGACAAATACTTACGATCAGCTCAGCTTGGCTAAGTAAATGATCCAGATGCGTTGATGCCAGTAATTGAGCCCGGCGGGCACGATCTTGACTGGCCGCGCTGCGCTCGCTGTTAAGCCAATAGACTTCGTGACCACACGAGCGGAAGCAGGCCCCCAATGCTGCGCCCATAGCGCCTGGATGTAATAGACCAATCTTCATAGGCTCGCCCTTGAAACATCCTCGGCAAAAGCGACACGCTTCGGTTTTAGGTGTTCGTTGCCGGTCTCTACCGGCCAATTTTCTCGTGCATGCCTCGTGGTACCGAAATCCTGACCTCCGGTCAACAGCAAAACTGGGCTTAGGTATTTAGGCAACCAATCGTTCACGACGACGCCTCTTTATGATACTTCAGGCGCGGTTAATGGCGCTCGCGGTGTCACCATCGGGAATCGCCGCTCGAATTGATCGAATAGGCCTCGGAAAGTCATCAAGATCTCGATATCACCGGTTAGAGTAACCGCTCCCGACTGTAAAAGTTCAAGTGGTTCTCGGAGGCCTAAAAAGAGCTGTTTAAAGGCGGCTTCCGTCGCGTCAATGGTTAACGGCGCGGTCGAACTTATTCGGTCAAAATGGGCGTGTAAAACGCCATTCTCAATCTCAAGGAGAATGTTAGGGCCTTCGCTTAAGCAGATATTGATCGAGATCTGATGTTCTGCAGCCCTTGGGCCGTTCAGCCGAACCCCCATTGCTTCAAATAAATTTGATAAGGGCATACCTTCAGCCATGCCTGAGCTCGGTCCATAACGACTACCCTTGGGTAAGCCTGTTCTTAGCTCAAAGGCGCCGCACAGATAGAAATTCCGCCAAGGTCCGGATTCTGCTTGATAGCCCATTTGTTCAAAGGTGTCGGCGAGCAGGGCTCTGGCCGGTAGATGGTCAACGTCAGTGGTAACAAGATGGTTAAGCACTTCCGCTACCCAACGATAATCACCCGCTTCAAAGTCTTTCTGACAACGACTCATAATGGCCTCGGCCCCCCCCATAGCTTCTACATACCGTTGCGCTCGAGCCCTAGGAGGGTGTTGATCAAGATTTGCAGGGTTACCGTCAAAGTAACCTAGATATTTCACATAGACTGCCTTGGCATTGTGTTTCACCGTGCCATAGTAGTCACGGCAGTGAAATGATTGCGCGAGACTTGGCGGTAATGTGATGGCCTCAGCGATCTCGTCGGGCCCATAGCCTAGGTTGGCTAGGCGCAAGGTTTGATCGTGAATGTAACGATACAAATCGCGCTGCTTTTTAAGATAGGCAACCGCTTCCGCCTGTCCCCAAGTTGGCCAATGATGGCTCGCAAACTCTACTTCTAAACGATCGCCAAAACGATCGATGGCCTCTTGGATTTGGTTTGACCAAGCCATGGCATCTCTGACCTGGGCACCTCGAGGCGTATAGACATTGTGTAAGTGATGCGTCGTGATTTCTGACATGCACAGGGCTTTGAATTGGGGAAAGTAAAACACCATCTCTGCGGGCGCCTCTGAACCCATGGTGAGTTGGAACTCAATCTCGATGCCATCAAGCAAACGAGTTTCATGATTTGTTTCGATGATATCTGTGGGGAGAATAAAGCCAGTAGTTCCAAGCGCAAGTGCTGCCCCCAGTCCCGTAGAAACAAAGCCGGTCGGTGATGGTTCGAGTAAATTGCCGTACATATAGGTTGCTCGACGACCCATAACGTTGCCTGCCAGCACGTTCTCATTGAGGGCTTCATCGACAAAATCTAACGGCGCGAGGATCGAAACTTCTCCCGATGCTACCGCCTCTCGCGTGGTGACCCCTTCGATGCCCGCAAAGTGATCCACGTGGCTGTGAGTATGAATGACCGCAACGACCTTGCGATGGCCCAGGGTCTCATTGGCGATATCAAGCGCTGCTTTAGCAGATTCGACGCAGGTAAGTGGGTCAATAATAATCCAGCCAGTTTGGCCTTGGATCAGCGTCATGTTGGCTATATCAAATCCTCGAACTTGATAAATACCTGGGACGACTTCAAACAAACCATGGTGCAATGCGGTGAGCTTTGCTTGACGCCACAACGATGGGTTTACGGTCCCAGGGCTTTCGTCTTGAAGAAATGCCAAGCGACTGAGGTCAATTACCGACCGGTCATTATGTAGATGCGGAATACGCATCGGCTCAAGGGTCCCTAGGAATCCTCGTCTGGCATTCTCGAAACTGGCCTGATCATCAAGTGATAAAAACTTCGTAACTGATGCTTGATGGGAGAGGGTGTGCGGCGAAGCCGATTTAGGTTGTTGGTCGATTGGGTTAAGGGGTTGATAATCGGTCATGGTGGCGGCTGTTTCCTAATTTTGAGGACTAAGAGGTCATGGCGGTAACATATCTAGATTGATGGGCTAGGTCGAGTCTCTTAGATCGTAGAGGAAAGCGCCGGTATCTCTTGTACGCTGGTAAATTCCTGGGATACGCCGGCTAGCCTGAAATGGTGGGTGCTGTGCTGAAAACGCAGGGTCCATACTGATGCTAATGAGGACACAACATGACTGATAAAATGCAATACGTCATCGGTATTTTAATATCGGTTGTGATGGCCTTTGCGTATCTTGGGTTAACCGAAACCGAAACCGAAACCGAAACCGAAACGCAAACAAAGCGCCAACAAGCGCTTGCTGACCCGTCAGTGCAACAAACCTTTAGCGCTGAGGCTTCAAACCGCCGATCCGTCGGGGAAGCAGCCCCTGCTAGGAACCTGCAGGCTCCCGGCGCAGCGAGTGATCCGGTTGGGGCCGAAATTGTGCGGCAGAAAGCGATCTCGGGAGATGATCAATCCAAAGATCGCGCTAGCTCTGAATCACGCGCTCCTGATCAAGTAGGCGACTCGTCAGCCAGCAGACGAGGAGACCCGCCAGAAGCGTCGGCAGTGCAGCGGCCGGATAAGCCAGTAGCGGCACCGGCTCTGCTCCCAGGATCTCCTTCATCATAATGGACTGCCCAAAAACTGGCACAAAGTACATCCAAAAGCTGGTGGCAAAGGGCAGGAAATTCATTACCAGAGTGGGAACGACTGGAATGAACACAAGGAAACCCACATAAGACTGGGCATCTTTAAAGGATTTAGCGAATAACCCTAGTAGCAGTTGCAGACTGCTGGCAAGTAGGGGAATCGGTAGGATTGCCATGATCAACCCAACGACTTGTTGCGCTTTAAGAGAAAAGCGAATACCTAACTCGTCGATGGGTAGCATGAGCATTGCGCCAAGACACATCCCCAGGGTAATCAGCATGCCCAAAGCGGCGACAATACTGGCAGCCAAACACTTGCCGAAAACAATAGATAGCCGTGACACTGGATTGATAAGCAGAGGTTCTAGGCTGCGGCGTTCTCGTTCGCCAGCAGTTTGGTCAATGGCAAGTCCTAGCCCGCAAACAAACGCCGCCATCAAAACATAAATAGGCACAAAGCTTAGAAAATTAGCTGCTCGCTGTTCATCACTGGCGATGTCGCCATTTTCGGTCTGTAGGCCACGCATCAATTTGGGCGACACGCCCCTGCTCACTAATCTGAGAGCGTTAAGTTCGCTGCTGTAGATACGGACGAGATTCCGGACTTGCCGAACAGTAGCGCTGGTATCATTGCGGGAGCCATCGTGGATAATGGTCACCCGAGTGGTCTCAAACGCCGCCATGGTCTTTTGATAATCGATGGGGATTGATAGCACAAGCTCGACAGTCTTTGCTGCAACTTCAGCCTCTGGGTCTCCCTCAAATGCTTCGATGATGAACCCCGCCTCTTTCAAGTGCGCTACAAGGGCAGGCGCTGCGTCGGCATTGATCACCGGTAAAGTAATGCTTTCGGTTTCGGTGTTTTGTTGTATGACTAGGGTCATCAGCCCGTAGATAAAAAGTGGCGCAAGAAACGGAAACAAAAAAGCAGAAAACAGCGACCGTCTGTCTCTTACGCCATCAAGCAGCTCTTTAGCAACGATCGTTCGTAGGATATTCATATTTGGGCGACGCGCTCAGATAAGGTAACGAAGGCATCTTCCAGGGAGGATTCTTCTGCCGTCGCAAGGATCTGTTCGGGCGTACCTTGGGCGGCTACCCGTCCTTCGGCCATGATGATGATCTCATCGCAGAGTTTCGAGACTTCATACATTAGATGGCTAGAAAACAAAACGCACAGGCCGAGCGTCTTAAGTTCTTGGATCATCTCTCGAACCTTGCGAGTGGTCATGACATCAAGGCCATTGGTGGGTTCATCAAGGACAATATGTTTGGGGTTGTGGACCAATGCTCTTGCCAAACAGACTTTCATTCGTTCACCTTGAGAGAAACCGCCCGTTCGCCGGTCGGCGATGCTGCCCATGTCCAGCATGCCGATCAGTTCCTGACTACGCTGCTCAATCATATCCTCGGTCATGCCATGCAAACGACCGAAGTAGCGCATATGCTCGCGGGGGGTTAAGCGCTGGTAAAGTCCTTGTCCATCGGGCAAAACACCGAGCTTCGATTGGGCCAAGATGCGATCTTGACTGACGTTGACGCCATCAATTTTAGCAAATCCGGTGTCAGGTTGTATGAGACCATAAAGAATGCGCAGGCTGGTCGATTTGCCTGCACCGTTATGGCCCAGCAACCCCGTGACTCGGGCGTCTTCTGCCTTGAACGAGACGGTGCGAAGAGCAACAACATCGCCAAAGGATTTTTTTAATCCAGCAACCTCAATCATGGGCGGTCGTCTCTTTTTGCGGTGAGAAGGGACCTGCATAACCGAGGAAAAAGGGCTTGGGTAAAATCTCCTCAACGCAACTCACGTCGAGATCTTGGACGGCTAATGTCTCAAGAAAGGTGTCTATGAGCTCTGGCAGACAGCCCAAATGAGAAACCCCATGGGCGCCGCCGGCAACAACAAGATGCTTCGCTCCGGATAAATGCGAAAGTGCTGCCTCAGCATAGTTCGGTGGCGTGATGGGATCTAGGGTGCCGGACATTAACAGTGTCGGGTGCGCCGTCTTTACTGGCTGAAAGTAGTCCTCGGTGACAGGTGTGCTGGGCCAGATCGGACACACGGCGTCTAACAGTTCTGTCAGAGCGTTGTTGAAATATATCCCTTGGACATCGTTGGAAACGCGAGTCATATCTTCGCTACATAAAACAGAGGCCATCATACCGATGCTCATCGTCGCATCATCCTCATAATCCGGCGATATTAAATCTCCGATGGCAACCAGCGTCTGCCAACGACCGGCTGCTGCCTCACTCAGGGCAAGCGGGATCAACTGTCTCAGGTCTCGGCTATACATGGCGCCTCTGAGCAACCGATTGATGATCCTGGGATCAAGGGTCACTGCCTCGCGCTCACCCGTCAAAGGGTGGATTAGGTTCAAAGACTTGCGTTCAGCAAGTCTAGATTCAGCGTCACGAAGCAACGTTGGAAGATTTGGGAAGGCCTTCCGGCAACTTTCTTGCGCCTCGCATTCAGCCATGATCTGTTGGAACGCAAGGTCGGCATCGGTCCCGACCCTGAGAGGAATGATCATGTCGGTAGGTGCAACCGCATCAAGTAATAGGCTTCTGACCGAATCGGGATAGAGACGCGTGTAGACGAGCGCCATTCTTGTGCCGTAGGAAATCCCAAACAAATTCATGGCCGGGAGCGCTAGTTGTTGCCTGACCCTTTCAAGATCCTCGGCGGCTGCTAGCGAATGATAATGTTGAGGATCAGCGTCCAGGCCCTCAAGACATTGTTTTAGAGCGTTCACCTGGGCCGCAATAACATCCTCCATACTGCCCGAAACACCGATATCATCAAGGGTCGGCGCAAGTTCGAGTTCGCAAGATAGGGAATTGGACTGGCCGGTCCCCCGTTGATCCACAAGTAGAATGTTGCGGTTTTTCCGAAGATTTTCAAATCGCTGCGCCCAGCCAGCGCCTAAACTGACTGCTGCCTGGCCGGGACCACCGGCAAGGAGCACAAGGGGGTCTTCGACGACAACCCGGGTGGTGGCCGGGAGCATGACGACGTTTAGATCGATCAAGCGATCATTGATGCCCTCGGCTTCCGGCACAGAGAGCTTGCCGCACAGTGCTCGGTCCTCATAATCGACGATTGTTTTAAATTTTTTTTTATCACAGGGCTGAAGTAGAGACGAGGTCTCTGCAGCGTAGCCATGCGTCGAGAGCGCAGCGAGGATGAGGCTAATTGAAAACAAAAAACGATGCATCAAGGGATGGTAGAGCGAATTGTAAAGAAGTGCGACCAGAAATTGCCTGATTGGCCCCTCATCGAACAAAAGGGTGCAAACCCGTACGTTATTGACGCAAAATTAGCGTGTATTAGTGACTCGATTTTGGTCAGATCTTTGGAAAGATTGAGGTTTAAGTCTCGCTTTATAAGATTGAGCGCCCTCAATGATAGCGGCTTCAATGATAGCGCCTTCAATGATAGCGCCTTCAATGATGATGTCGTTCCATTAAACTGACATCATGTGCTGAGATGCGATGAAGATCGAAGGTGTCTCCGATGTAGTCCGGGCTTTGACATAAGCGTTGAAGTTTAGAGCGTCGCGGGCTATTGCTGGGGTATCGCAAATATCCGCAGTTAGAAACGCTGGGCTTAGCTGATTGATAGGGGCCCTGCCATTAAACCGGTTCGCTGAAAGCCAAATGGACAACTGTCGGCTCACAGTTCAATTATTGTTGAGGACAAGCGAAAAGTAGGTACCTTGATGTGGGGTAAATTCTTTGAGGCTCAGATAAGCCTCGATGAAAATAAGGTCCCTCAGAAAAGACTGTCAAAAGTTAACCCAAAGTGAAGAGATCCCGAGCTAAACATCTGGGGTTGGGGCCACGGGTCATCGTTGCCGAGGCTCGATGATGTGAGTATGCAACGCAGGGAAGTCGCAGAATTTGATGAAATGCGGCTGCCGTTGATGCCGATGAAGGGCTCGATTTTAGGGTTGCCTGCTAAATTGGAGAGGCGGGTTTGTAACTGCCCTTAGGGAAGGCGCTTTGAGCGGTCGATCATCATAAATTGCTTTCCTGGCCGCAGTGAACTTTCGCACGATTGCCGGATGAATTGACGGCAATCGATGCCTGTTGGATGATTCAGCAAGGTCTTAGGATCAGAGAACTGACCAGAGCTTCGTTGTTCTCAAGCTTGGTATTTTTAAAGAAGATTGGAAGTGCTTACAGCAGACACCTCCTGCGCACGGGTGGTGCAGTGCCGGCAACGTTTTCTTAAAGCCCACAATGACCCCCGGGAGTAAAGGCTTGATATGAATGTGATAGATACAGGAACAAACGAACTGCTTTGCGAAATTCGTCAACGTGTGGCTGTAGTAACCCTCAACAAGCCGCACAAAAAGAATGCGCTTGGAGACGTTTTAACCCCTGCGCTTCGCACAGTTTTAGCTGAGTTGGATAAGAGATCAGACGTTGGATGTGTCATGATTACTGGGGCCGGCGACGCGTTTTGTGCTGGAGGGGACGTCAGTGGTATGGGTCAGAACTCGGGTAGTGCCCTGGCCCATGGTAAGGATGAGCAACAAGTTAAGGCCGCAAAAGTCGAGGTGCTCCTAGAGAAACAGCGGACGTTAACAGGGCGGCTTTATGGTCTGAGCAAACCCACCGTTGCCGCATTGCCTGGTGCGGCAGCAGGCGCAGGTATGTCAATTGCGTTAGCTTGTGATCTAAGAATTGCCTCAGAGCAGGCCTTTTTTGTTACAGCCTTTAAGAATATTGGATTATCAGGAGACTATGGGGCCAGTTGGTTTTTGCCTCGATTGGTTGGTTTAGGTCGCGCCAAAGCACTATTTTATCGATCGGAGCGGTTAGGCGCTGAAGCCGCGCTTAAGATTGGGCTGGTTGATGAAGTCTTTGCTGTCGAGGATTTTGCGCAGGCCGCTTTCGGTTACTGTGCCGAGATTGCCGCAGGTCCGCCTGAAGCCCTTGCGCGAATGAAACAAAATTTGCAAATGGGGCTTCATCAATCGTTAGATGACTCTCTGCTGTTAGAGGCAGAGCACCTCATTGAATCTATGGATAGTGACGAATCCAAAGAAGCGATCAGTGCCTTTATGGCAAAACGGCCGCCGATCTTCTCGGCACAATAAGGTAAAACCTATGAGCAGACCGGAAGTGGCGTTAATTGTCGGGGGTGGTCAGGGCATCAGCGCCAGTTGCGCAAAGTTATTTGTTCGAGAAGGCATGCAGGTGGCAGTGGCGGCTCGCACGCCGAATAAGCCTGCGCTGACAGCGCTCGAAAAGGACTACGGGGTACTAACATTCGCCTGCGATGCCTCAGACCCTGACGCTGTTGCTCAGCTGTTCGAGACGGTTAACACCCAACTGGGGCCGCCAACTTTGGTAGTCCACAATATCGATGGGCGTAATCCCGAAATTTTTCGCAAAACGATCACCGAAGCTGATCCGAACCACGTGCTCAGCACGATAATGAACTCGACCTTCAGCGCTTTTTTGGTTGGGCAACAGGCCGCACGCTGGATGTTAGACAATCCAATGACACCGACTGGTCGTGGCACTATTTTGTTTACCAACGCCAGTGCCGCACTCAAGGGCTTCGCGTTAAGCGGTGCTTTCGCTGCCGCCAGTCAAGGCAAAGCAGGGTTAGCGCAAAGCATGGCTCGGGAACTGATGCCCCAAGGCATTCATGTTGTCACGGTACCGATTGATGCGGCCATTGGTGTGCCTCAAGCGGACGGCTCCCGGGCACATTGGTTAGCAGGTACGACCGATGACGATAATATGGCTGACCCCGATCGGATCGCCGAGGCCTATTGGTATTTGCATCGTCAGCATAAATCAACTTGGAGCCACGAACTGGTTGTTCGTCCCTGGGTCGAACAGTGGTAGCCCAGCTGGGCTAATCTAGCTGCCTTGGCACTGCGAGTGTCATCGTCATTAGTCGATGAGATTTTGCAGACGCGCCGCTTCTTCTCGCACGGCCTCTGGCGACCCGAGTAGCTGACGATTAGCGCCAATGCGTTTGAACCAATAATGCAAACCGACGAGATCTGTGAAACCCATACCGCCGTGGACTTCCGTACTTGTTTTTGCCACGAACTGGGCCACCTCCGAAAGGTGTGCGTTGGCATGACAGACGGTCAACCTGGCGTCGGCAGTTTGCTCGCTTAATGCGTGTCCGCCGTACCAGACAAGCGAACGACAAGGTTCTAATTGTGATGCCATTTCAGCGCAAAGGTGTTTGACCGCTTGGAACGAAGCGATCACGCGATTGAACTGTTTTCGCTGCATGGCGTAGGCAACGGCCTGATCGAGCATGGCCTGGGCAGCGCCCAGGGAATCCGCCGCCTGAACCATGCGTCCGGCATCGATACCTGCTTGCATGACTTCGGCGTCTTCGCTTATGGGTACCGCATTGGCTTTGTTGAACTGAAGCTCGCAAATGGTGCGAGTTTTATCGATCGTAGTGAGCGAACGACGGGTTAATCCAGTTGTCGAGGCATCGACCCAAAAGATCTCTCGATTTGGCCCGTTAACAAGATAAGCGTCAGCATGAGCGTCGAACGCAAATAGCAACTTTCCTGTTAGTGCATCGTCGCTGATGTGCACCCCGGCATCTAATCTGGCGCCGATGGCCTCTGAAAAGGCTACCCCGACCCGCAAATTGCCAGCAGCAATGTCGCCAAGTTTATCGGTGTGGCCTGCCGCAAGCAGTACGGTTGGTGCGACAATGGCTGAGCTGATAAAAGGACTGGGCGCTATGTGATAGCCCAGAGCCTCACTAACAACCACAGCCTCCAGCATACCCAGACCAACGCCGCCTTGGGCTTCTGGAATGATAAGCCCAGCGATACCCAAGTCTGCCAGTCCCCGCCAGATGTTGGCATCGCTGGTATCACCGGCGGCAACCTCCCGAACTGCGTCTAGGGTGACGTTATCTTTTAAGAATCGAGAGACGCTGTCTTGTAATAACGTCTGCTCTTCCGATAATCCGAATTCCATTAGGCCCCCACGGTTGCGATTTTAGGTTCTTTAGGCATGCCAAGACCCCGTTCGCTAATAATGTTTTTTTGTATTTGTGAGGTGCCCCCACCGATGATTAGACCTAGGAAATACATATACTGATATTGCCAGGAGCCGTTACCCCGAAGATACGGGTTATCCTCATAGCTAATACCAATTTCTCCCATCACATCAATGCCAAGGCACTCAATTTCATGGCGAAGCTCGGTTCCGATAAGCTTGACAACCATCCCTGCCAATTGGGTGTCTGTCTGCTTGTTGATTTTTGCGGACAGCAACCGCATGTCGTTGTACTGCATCGCAAGGACCCTGCCTTGCAATTTTAGCAAACGATCTCGAAAAATCGGATTGTCGATGACCCGCTCTCCGGCAACGGTCTCTTCTCGCATCAGTCGGATCACGCCGTTTAAGCGTGTCATTGCAGCATCGGGTGGCGCCAGAGAGCCGCGTTCATGTCCTAAGATCGCGTTAGCAACCTGCCAGCCTTGGCCGCGCTGACCCACGATTTGATCTTTTGGGACTCTGACATCGGTAAAAAAGACTTCATTAAAATTGGCGCTGCCGGTCATGTCTACCAGCGGCCTGACTTCAATGCCTGGGGTGTCCATCTTAAACAGCAAGAAGGAAATGCCTTGGTGTTTCGGCGCTTCTGGTTCGGTGCGGACTAAACAAAAAATCCAGTCACTGATGTGAGCGGTGCTAGTCCATATTTTCTGACCATTGATAACCCACTCATCTCCATCAAGCTCAGCCTTAGTGGTCAAGCTGGCCAAATCACTACCTGCGCCGGGCTCTGAGTAGCCTTGACACCAGATAATGTCACCATGGATAGTTTTCTCGATGAATTGCTGCTTTTGCGATTCTGTGCCCATCTCAAGTAGTACGGGCGTTAGCATGCTGATACCTTGGCCACTGAATCCGGTATTCATTTGGGCGGCACTGAACTCCTCAGCGATAATCCTAGATTTGATGATGTCAGGCTCGGCACCAAAGCCGCCATAGGCTTTTGGGATAGTCCTCGAGTGATAACCGTTTTTAATTAAGGTCGCTTGCCAGGATCTGGCTTCCTCACTCTTTGGACCTGCACCATGCTTGGGCTGCTGATCCTTATGGGTGGCGATGAATGTTCTGACCTCCTCGCGAAAAGCATCAAAAGTTGGGCCGTAAGAAAGATCCATTGGCTAGCTCCGAACTTGGGAAAGTTTCTCGAGGCTAACACAGGGTTTGGGCTGCTTAAAGGCCAACAGTGTACTCGTTCAGAATCGCTGATCCCTGAGTCTTCATTAATCCAGACGCATTGGTGCTCAAAGCTTATCGATTAACTGCCAGAACGCCGATTGCCCTTGTCGGGTATCCGATTGGCGGCGGCTTGGGTCCATGGTTTGGGCAATAACCCAGCCTTTCTGGGCGGAGATCGAAAGATGGTGTCCGCCAGCACCTCTGGCGCTGATGAGGTCTGGAGGCGCATCGGGTAGCAAAGGGCCTTTAAATAGCTCGTTTTTACCAGGAATTTGGTAGCTGTCAGCGGCATTGTTCCACCAGCCTAAATGCCAGGCAGGGTTGGTACTCGCGCTGGGGGTTGAAAGTGTTTGTTTAAACTCCGTGTCGATTAACGCATCATTCAGCAAGGCCTCACCGATTACCCGTAGAGAAGAAGCGGTTGAATAAAGCGCTGAAAATACACGGCCCTCGGTATCCGGGGACCGGTCTTGCCAGTAGGTATCTTCGATACCCAGCGGCTCTAGTAACCATGCCCTAGTTAATTCGTTGAGCTTTTCCCCTGTTTGGATCTCAAGGGCCTGCTTAAGGAACTGAAAGGCGACATTGTTGTAACGCCAGTCATGGCCAATTCTGCCGTTTAAGCATAGGTGGTCATCCATGCCAGTGGTCATGTTGAGCAAGGTTTCCACAGACAAGCTGGCCTCATCGGGTTTTTCGAGTTGGGTCCATTCAGGTTCAAGAATGTGGTTCATCGCGTCGTAACGTTCAAGAAAGAAGCGGTTTTCGGCTATGCCGATAAGAACCGCTAAGATACCTTTTTGAACCGCATAGACATCAACAGGATCGTTTGTAAGTTGAAGCTCAAAACACAGGTGCCCGTGTTTGCTGATAGAAATTTGCGCAGTGCCGCTTGCTTGGCAATGCGCCGTGAATGCTTCGCTCACATTGTTCATGGTGAAGGTTGCCGTTCGCCAACGACAGAAAACAGCCTGTTAAGGGTTTCAATGGCGACCTTTGGGCGACGGTCGAAGGTAACAAGGCCGTTAATTTCTTGCTGAACGTCCGTCAGCTGAGTCCAGACAAACCCACGCAATTGGGGATTGGCGTCGATGGCAGACAATAGGTCGGCAATGCGCACCAGAAAGGCCGCGTCGTCCTCGGGTAATTCGCCATAAGCGAAAGGTACATCTGACTGTTGAGAACCATTTTGGTTGGTATTGGCATAGGCGCTATCAGGTTGGATCAGGCCAATGCCCCCGCACTCGGTAAGCAATAGCGGTAGCGCTCGAGGATCTGAGCCAGGCAAGGCGCCTACTCGGGGGCGCTCACTTTCGTGCACCGGGCTTTGGGGCGCTTGATTAAGCTGAGCAAGTCGGTCGCTGAGGGTTTGGGCCGTCGTGTCGTAAAGATGTAGTGTCCAAAGATCACCGGTTGAGTACTCCCAGCCATCATTGGCGACCACTGGCCGGCTTGGATCTAGGGCTCGGGTGAGATAATAGATAGCGTCAACGAACGCGCGCTGCTCAGGCCGCTCTGCTTGATGCCATACCCCCCATGACTCGTTAAAGGGCACCCAAGTGATGATGCTAGGGTGTCCCTGGTCACGATGAATCACGGCGCGCCATTGGTCGGTAAGATCTGTGATGAGCGTGTTAGAAAAAATTCTACCCGAGGGCATTTCTGCCCATATCATGAGACCGAGCTTGTCAGCCCAGTACATATAGCGAGGGTCTTCAATTTTTTGATGCTTTCGTGCGAGGTTAAAGCCGAGTGCCAAGGTTAGCTCTACATCGGCCTTTAGAGCCTCATCGGTAGTCGCGGTATACCAGCCGTCTGGGAAATAACCTTGATCAAGAATACCGCGGAGGTAGATGGGCTCTCCGTTGAGTAAGAGCTTTCGATCTTTGACATCGATTTGCCGAAGCCCTACATAACTCTTGGCCAAATCAACTGTTGTTTGATCTTGAGTTATCCGAATTTCGATAGGGTACAGGTAAGGATCACTCGGTTGCCACAACCTTGGTGCTGTCATAGGTATTGATAGTCGAACTTCATTACGTCGGTTGGCCAATTGAACGTGCGTCGGTTGCTCATTGCCCAAGACATCAACTTCGACTTCCGCATCGGTGTGCTCAGACAAAAAGACGCGTAGTTGTAAAGTCGACTGCAAAAGGTCGAAATGATAGTGGACTTGCTCGATCCGGAGACGAGGCACAGGTTCGAGCCAGACGGTTTGCCAGATGCCAATGACGCCGTCATAGTCGATTGGCCAGCGCGTATCGCCGGCTTGTTTGCCTCTGGGTTGTTGCCAGGAAGTGGTGTCGCTAACCCTAACGACAAGACGGTTGCTCGGTTCCATAAGATGCGAGCCAACGGCTGCCTGGATGGGCGTGTAGCCGCCTGAATGGCTGAGCACGTGCTGGCCGTTTATCCACAGGGTTGTTTGGTAATCAGAGGCGCCTAAATGTAATAAAATTTCCTCGCTGTCCCAATTCAGCTCCGGTAGGGTGCATTCATACCAGACTGTTAAGCAGTCCTGAGGGCAATCCACACCACTGGCGGGGCTTCCCGGCGCAAACGGTACGATGATGTCTTGTGGGTCGGGTAAGCCAAGAGGCCAAGATTGATCGACACCGTTGTTACGAGGATCAAGTTTAAACCGCCAGACGCCATTGAGATTGTGCCAAGTCGATCGCACAAGGCGTGGACGCGGATACTCGCAACGAGGCAGCTCAGGTTGCTCGTTGCTCGATAACGTGAAGTTTTGCATACCCCGAGTGTATCAGTATTTTCGGTGTGCATTTACCTAAGATGCGGATTCTGTTTTCATGGGTGATGGGTGGAGGTACGCCGAATCTTAGGAGCTTTCAATGCTATTTCAAGCGGTCGATAATGGTCTCGAACTGCGGTTGCGGTTCTCCGATTTTAAAGCAGCGTTTGGCTTTATGCAGGAGGTGGCGGTCTTAGCTGAGGCGTTAGAACACCATCCTGAGTGGCGTAACGTCTACAATCTGGTGGAAATAAGATTGACCACCCACGATGCGGGTGATCAGATTACCGACAAAGATTATGCGCTTGCTACAGCGATTGAGAAATTACAAAGCATTCAACAAGCACAGGTCGAATCGCGATGAAAATTGATGCTCGCAGTCAGAATTTTGTGTGGTCATCTCCAAAAGGGCCCTATCGAAGAATCACCGAGGCGCAAGCGGCTCAATGGCATCGTGATGGTTATTTTCTGTTAAAAAACGCGATTCCCAAGAACGCCATTGATGCGTTGCTAGAAGACGCAGACCGTCTCGAGGCGGCTCGAGAGGCGCAGTTAAGGCAGGATCACGATGGTCATTTTTTGATCAATCGGGCTGGTGAAATCACCTTCACCATTCACATTGTTAAGACCTCGTTAGCGGCTCAGCGCTTCGTCTTTGAGCCAGCGCTGGTTGATCTATGCTTGGATCTCATTGGCGGTGATGTGCGTCTTTATTGGGATCAGTTGGTTTACAAAAAGCCTGAGACGCCGGTGGAATTTCCTTGGCACCAAGACAATGGTTATACCTATGTACGGCCCGAGAATTACTTGACGTGCTGGGTGCCCTTATCGCCCGCGACGATCGATAATGGCTGCCCTTGGGTGGTATCAGGTATCCATCAAAAGGGCACGCTTGAACACTGGGTAACGGATTTAGGGTATCAGTGTTTGACGGAAGCCGATGAAGCGAATCT